>Ga0209040_10000116_pt1 | contig 49807 bp, 52 predicted proteins | sample BogFormECP12_OM3_FD_188240 | JGI IMG/M metagenome (GOLD analysis project Ga0209040, IMG submission 188240) | Bog forest soil microbial communities from Calvert Island, British Columbia, Canada - ECP12_OM3 (SPAdes) (version 2) | ecosystem: Environmental > Aquatic > Freshwater > Wetlands > Bog ... | reverse complement strand
TGCGGCCGCTCATGCAGCGTTTCTCTCTGATGCTACAGGAGCAGCCCCTGTTCGCCGACGTTTTCGGGCCGGTCTGATCAAATGAGGGGAGTCGTGAGCTGGCGCAGCGCAATCGCTGCCGGGCTCGGCTCGGCGATCGAATACTATGATTTCCAGCTCTATGCGGTGCTGGCGGTGTCGATTAGTCCGCTGTTCTTTCCCAACCAGTCGCCCGAGACCGCGCTGCTCTCGACGTTGTTGATCTTCGGCGGTGCCTTTGTCGTTCGGCCGTTGGGCGGCATCTTCTTCGGCTGGCTCGGCGATCGGCACGGCCGCCGCACCGCGCTGCTGGTCACCGTGATCGGCATGGGCTTCGCCACGGCCTGCCTCGGCCTGCTGCCGGGCTATCTGACACTCGGCGTGCTGGCACCATACCTGTTGCTGGCGCTGCGCTTTGCACAGGGCTTCTTCGCCGGCGGCGAGGTCACCGGCGCCGCGACGTACATCGCGGAAAGCGTGCCGACGGAGCGGCGCGGCTTCTTCGGCGCATTCAACCCGGCGATGGCGACCTTCGGGCTGACCATGGCGACCGCAGCCGCCGGGCTGTGCAGCGTGATCCTCGGCGCAGTCGATGGCGGCCTGGGGATGGCGCATCCCGCTGCTGCTGTCGGTGCCGCTGATCATTGTGTGCTTCTGGGCCAGAAGTCGCATCGAGGATTCGCCGGTGTTCGAGCGGCTGGCCCGCGAGGCGCGCCTGTCGAAGACGCCGCTGCGCGAGGTCGTCAGCCAGCACTTCCCGGCGCTGCTGAAGATCATCGGTCTCGGCTTCGCGCAGAACGCCGCCGGCTATGTCGGGGTCGTCTATCTGTCGATCCACATGACGCGTTTCCTCAAATACGACGCCACGCGGGTGTTCTGGCTGATCTCCGCGGTCACCCTGCTGTCGGTGTTCCTGATGCCGCTGTCCGGCGGGCTGTCGGATCGCGTCGGCCGACGGGCGATGCTGACGGTGGCGCTGATCGGCTACATCGTTCTGGCGCCGGCCACGATGTACATCGTGGGGCTGGGCGATTTCTCCCTGGCCTGTATCGCGGTGGTGATCTCCATCGTGCCGTTCGTCATGATGCAGTCGGTCGGCTATCCGCTGTATGCCGAGATCATGCCGTCGCGAGTCCGCTACAGCGGTGTCGCACTCGGCTTCAATCTAGCTGCCATCCTCGGCGGCGCGACCGGACCCTATATTGCGACCTGGCTGGTACAGCAGACCGGCAACCCCATCGCGCCGGGCTTTTACATCATGCTGGTTGCGGCGATCGGACTCGCCACGCTGGCAACGGTGTCCGAGACCGCGGGAAAGCCGCTGGCGACATGAGCGGTTACTTCCTCTATCACTCGATCGGCACGTTCCCCGGCAAGGAGGACGCACTGCGCGACGAACTCGCGCGCTTCGCCGCGTTCTGGTCGCGCCCGGACGATGCCCAGTGGCCGACAGCACTGGCGCTGCGACAGGACTTCATCGACCGTTGGCGTGCACTGATCGACGCGCCCGCGGGAACGCTGACCACTGCGGAGAATGTCACCGCCGGACTGTACAGCGTGATCGGCGCCCTGCCCGCGCGCCACCTGCGCGGGCGGCGTTTGCTGGTGGCGGAAGACTGCTTCCCCAGCCTGCATTTCCTGCTGGCCGAACTGGCGCATCGCTTCGGCTTCAGGCTCGACACGGTGAAGCTGCGGCCCGGCGCAACCTACGTGCGCGACGAGGACTTTGTTGCGCACTGGCAGGATGACGTGGGAGTGGCGCTGCTCACCTGGGTGACGTCGACCGCGTCGCATCGCTGCGACGCCGCGGCATTGGTCGAGCATGGCCATCGCATGGGAAGCCTGGTCGGCGTCGACATCACGCAAGGCGTCGGCCTATTGCCATTCTCCGTCACCTGCGACGCGGACTTCGTCGTGTCCACGTCACTGAAGTGGCTGTGCGGGGTGCCGGGCGCCGGCATCATCTACATTGCACCGTCGCTGCTGGCGGACTGCCAGCCGGAATTCCGCGGCTGGTTCAGCCAGGAGAACCCGTTCTCCTGGGATCTCACGAAATTCCGTTTCGCCGACGATGCGCGCCGCTTCGATCACGGCACGCCGTCGATCGTCTCCGCGGCGGCGTCGCTGCCAGGGTTGCGCTGGCTCGAGGGCACCGGCATCGACACGGTGCGCGCGCACAATCGCGCCCTGAACGAGTGCATCATCGCCCATGCGCGTGAGCGCGGCTGGACGATCGCCTCGCCGCTGAGCGCCGAGCAGCGCGGTGGCAGCATGATGCTCGCCTTACCACCACACACCGATGCATCAGCCGTCGTGGCTGCGCTGCGGTCGCGCCACCTCTACTGCGACGCGCGCGGCACCACGCTGCGCCTGTCACCGGGTGTGGTCACATCGGCCGACGATGTCGGCGCGCTCTGCACTGCGCTGGATGAATTGCTGGCGCGACCATGACCGACCTGTCGCACGCCACCACGCTGCGTGTCGATGTCGCAGCCGATGTGGCGTTCGACTTCCTCGCCGATCCGCTGCTGTTGGGACGCTGGTCGCTCGGCTGCTTTGACACAGTGTCGGCTGGCGCGCCGGGCTTGTTCACCGGCATCTCGCTGTATGATGGCGCGCGCGGTTGGTTCCGCGTCGATGCCGATCGGTCACGCCACATCATCGACTACCACGTCGGCGATGCGGCTTCGCAAGTGCCGCGCGTCGCGGCCCGCGTGATCCCCGGTCCGGTATGCGGACTGCCGGCGACGAGTTGCTATGTCACGCTGACCGCGTGGCGCGTCGCCGGCATGGATGACGACCGCTGGTCCCGCCTGTGCGCGGCGCACGAAGCGGAAATCTGGCTGATCAAGGCGCAGATCGAGACCGCGGCCGCGCGGTGAACCCTAGTCCGCTGGTACCTTCGCGCGACGGCTTTCGGCATCGTTGCGCTACAAACCTGGCAACAGCGTCACCCTTTGTCGCGCCGGCGGCAAGTCGCGTGTAGGCTGGCTCAAACTCGTGAGGGGAACAGAGAAATGGGAACACCGATCTGGCAATGGTCCGCCGTTGATACAGCCGGCGCGATCCGCGACGGACGGGTGACCGCAGAAGAGGTCGTGCAGTCGCATATAGACCGGATGCGCACCGTCAACCCCGCCATCAACGCCGTCGTGGTCGATCTGAGCGCGCAGGCGATCGAAGCGGCCCGTGCCGCCGACCGGGCGACGAGGCAAGGCGCCGCGCTGGGCAGGCTGCACGGTGTGCCCGTCACCATCAAGATCAACATCGACGTCGAGGGGCAGGCCAATTCCAACGGCGTCGTCGGCCTCAAGGACAATATCGCGCCTGGCGATTCACCGGTGACGGCCAATCTGAAAAAGGCCGGCGCGATCATCATCGGGATGACCAATACGCCCGAGTTCTCGATGCGAGGGTTCACCGACAACAAGCTGCACGGGATGACGAAGAACCCGTGGGACAGCGCGATCACCTGCGGCGGATCGTCGGGCGGGGCTGGGGCATCGATGGCGGCAGGCATTGGCGCCATCGCGCATGGCAACGACATCGGCGGCTCGTTGCGCTGGCCGGCGTACTGCAACGGCATCGCCACCATCAAACCGACGCAGGGCCGCATTCCGGCGTTCAATCCCAGTGCCCCGGCCGAACGTCCGCTGATGGCGCAGTTCATGTCCGCTCAAGGGCCGCTTGCCCGCGAAGTGCGCGACGTGCGCCTGGGCCTGGAGGTGATGAGCCAGCGCGACATGCGCGATCCCTGGTGGGTGCCCGCGCCGCTTGAAGGACCGCCCCTGATAAGGCCGATCAAGGTTGCGCTCGCCCACATCCCCGAGGACATGGAGACCGACAGCGAGGTGCTTGGCCTGCTTCGCACCGCCGCCGACCATCTTGCCGACGCCGGCTACGACGTCGTCGAAACCGAGCTGCCCCACCTCGCCGGCACCTGGAAACTCTGGTGCGACCTCATCATGACCGAGCTGTCGGTGCTGCAGGAGGCGCAGATGCGCGAACTCGGCAGCGCAGACTTCAGGCAGACACTCGATGGCTTTCTTAAGATGGCGACGATCCTCGACGGGCGCGGCTACATGGAAGCGATCGCCTACCGTTCACGCGTGTTGCGCAATTGGCTGGCGTTCCTCGAGTCGTATCCGGTGATCCTGACGCCGCTGTCGGTGAAGCGGACGCCCGAAGCGAAGGCCGACCTCGGCGGCGATGCGCGTGTCCGATCGCTGTTCTGGAACGACCTCAGGTTCATGTCGTCGATCAACGTTCTCGGCCTGCCGGCTGCGGTCGTCCCGATCGGCCTTGTGGCCGGCACTCCCGTGGGTGTGCAGCTCATTGCGCCGCGCTATCGCGAAGACGTCTGCCTGGACGCCGCCGCTGCGATCGAGGCCAAGGTGGGGATCATGGCGCAGCGGCTGTGGCAGCGGGGTTGAGCCCTGTGGCAACTTCCGACGCCGAATTGCTGGCGATTGCACGCACGTTCCGATCGCGCATCTCAGCCGAGCGCGAGCGCTTCGAGGCCGCGCGTCGGTTGCCGGATGATCTCGCGCGTGACCTCGCCAAGGCCGGATTCTTTCGCATCTTCCTGCCCGCGGCCTATGGCGGGCTCGATCTCACGCCGATGGCAGCGATGGAGGTGTTCGAGGAACTGGCGCAGGCAGACGCCTCGGTCGCGTGGTGCGTATGGAACGGCAACACGCATTGGACCGCTGCCCAACTCTCACCCGAGGCCGCACGAACCATCCACGCCGACCCCGATGTGATCACCGCCAACAGCACGCGTGCCTCCGGACAGGCGCACGTCGTCGCCGGTGGATATCGTGTGAACGGCAGATGGTCACTGGTGAGCGGATGCGAACTCGCCGCCTGGATGGTCCTTTTGTGCGTTGTCCATGGGGACGCGAAGCCGCGCCTCACGCCGGCGGGTGTTGCCGAGACACGGTTCATGCTTCTTCCGGCCACCGCGTGCGAGATCATCGATACGTGGACGGTCGGGGGGCTGCGCGGCACCGGCAGCCACGACGTGGCGGTGCGCGATGTTTTCGTACCGATCGAGTATGGGTCAGGCTTTGCCGATCCGCATGTCCTGCCCGAACCGCGCTATCGCATTCCCCCGTTTTCCCGGGTCATTCCCGGTCTCGGCGCGATGGCGCTCGGGATCGCGCGAACTGCGATCGACACCTTCAGCGAGATCGCCGGCGCAAAGACTCCGCAGCGAACGACGCAGATGCTGCGGGAGAATCATGGTGCACAGGTTCGGGTGTCGCAGGCAGAGTCACTGGTGCGCTCGGCGCGACTGTTTCTACTCGACAGCCTGCATCGGCTATGGAGCACGCTGATTGCGACCGGCGAGGTTTCGATGCGGGCACGAGCGGATGTCCGGCTGGCCGCATCGCACGCCGTAGTCAGCGCAGTACAGGCGGTCGATCTGCTGTACATCGGCGCTGGCGCGAGTTCGCTCTACGTCGGCTGCCCGCTGGAACGAGCGTTTCGCGACGTGCATGCGATAACGTTGCACATCGGCGTCCACCCGCGCGTGATGGAAACGACGGGCCGGGTTCTGTTGGGACTGGAGCCCGATACGCCGCTGCTCTGACCGCGGCGCATTGCGCATACGGATGCCACTGCAAGTTGACAACGGTCATCCGCTGCGCCGCTAATGGCGAATGAACTATCTCACTCCCACCATCCCCGATCCGATCGCCCGCGCGCACGAACTCGGCCCTGCGATCGAGGCTGCCGCTGACGAGATCGAGCGCACGCAGCGCATCCCCGAACCGCTGCTGTCGCAACTGCACGCCGCGCGGCTGTGCCGCATGTTGCTGCCGCGCTCGGTCGATGGCGACGAGCTGGAACCGTGGGTCTATCTGCGCGCCATCGAGGAGATCAGCCGGCACGACGGCTCGGTGGGCTGGAACCTCTTTGTCGCCAACAGCTCGGCACTGATCGCGCCGTTCCTGCCGCCCGAGTCGATGCGCGCGATCTTCGCCGATCCGCGTGCTGTCGTTGCGTGGGGGCCGCCCAACGAGTCGAAGGCGGTCGCCGTGATCGGCGGCTATCGCGTCAGCGGCACTTGGGGTTTCGCATCCGGTTGTCGTCAGGCCACGTGGATGGGCGCGCATTGCCACGTGGTGGAGCCCGACGGATCGCTGCGGCTCAACGCGGCCGGCAAGCCGACGGTTCGCACACTGCTGGTCCCTGTCTCGCAGACGACGCTGCTCGACGATACGTGGAACGTGATAGGCATGCGCGGTACGATGTCGGGTGCCTACCGGCTCGACGATGTGTTCGTGCCCGAGGTGTTCAGCGCCACGCGTGAGGATCCCGCTTCGCGACGGGAACCGGGGCGGCTGTATGCCTATCCGATGCAGGGGACTTACGCCGTCGGTGTGGCGGGTGTCGGGATGGGAATCGCACGCGCCATGCTCGATGCGTTCGAGGAATTGGCAACCCGGAAAACCCCGCGCAATCTCGGCAGGCTCGCCGACAATGCGGTGGTACAGTCAAATGTTGCGCAGATGGAGGCACGGCTCGGTGCCGCTCGCGCCTATCTGGCGGAGACGCTGTCGAGCATCTGGTCGGCCGACGATTCATGGGTGATCGACGTGCCGGCGCGGGCACGGGTGCGGCTGGCCTGCGCCTTCGCCATCCAGACTGCCGAAGCGGTGGCAGACTACGTCTACAAGGCGGCAGGAGTCGATGCGATCTTTCTCGGCACACCGTTCGAGCGGCGGTTCCGGGATATGCACACGCTGTCGCAGCAGATCCAGTCACGGACCGCGCATTTCGAGTCGGTGGGGCAGATCATACTTGGCGTTGAGCCGGCAGGGATGTTCCTGTAGTAATGGTCTGGCTCCTGAGCGTGGAGGCTGTCATTTGAGCCCTGCTCCCGCAGTTCCGGAATCACCAGCAGCGGCTCCTCGCCACGCGCCACGCGCTGCACGTTGTCGAAGCTGTAGCTCGTATCGGATGACCGATCGTCACTGCCGCAGACTCACGTGGGTCGGCTTATCGAGGACCCGCACACACGGCGCCGATGCCGGGATCAGGGAGTTTCATTCATGACCTACGCAGCAGGCACTTCGAGGCTGGGCCCACGCCATTAATCAGCAGAAGTGGCGGCGTGTCGCTGCGGCAATCGCGCCAGTGGTCCCACCAGGATCCATCGTGCTGCTGCGCCCCTGCAAGCCATACCTCGGCGTCGGCCGGAACCTGACGATTCAGCAGGAATTTCGCTTTTGCATTGCCAGGGGGATTGATCACGCTCTGGATGTGGCCGCTGGAACTTAACACGAACTCCTTCTCCCCGCCGAGGATTTGTGTCGTCGCATAGCACGCCTGCCAGGGCGTGATATGGTCGGTGGTTCCGCCGAACAATGAAGCTATCACGCGCGACCCGCGAAAGGTCGATCGGCGTTCCTGCGACTGTCAGGGCGCCCGCGCGGGGCAACGGGTTGTGCGACAGCAGATCGAGGAAGTCGCTGTGCAGACGTGCCGGCAACCGCTGCCCCAACATCTTCGGCCGCTCGTTCGGTGAGTTCGGTTTGCGCGCTCATGGCTCATGCCGTGGTGTAGCTCTGCCGCAGCGCCTTCTTGTCCACCTTGCCGACGCTGGTGCGTGGGATTGCATCGATCAGCCTGATCGTGTCGGGAACCGCGTATTTGGAGATGAGGCCCTTGTCCGCGTAGTGCCCAACATGCTCGCGGAGCTGCTGTGCTGTTGCCGCCTCGACGGAGCCGGCCTTGAGCACAACGAGCGCGAGCGGACGTTCGCCCCATCGCTGATCGGGCACGGCGACAACGGCAGCCTCGCTCACCGCGGGATGCTGCGAGAGGATGTCCTCGATCTCCAACGACGAAACCCATTCACCGCCGGTCTTGATCACATCCTTGGCGCGATCGGTGATCTGCAGCCAGCCGCTCTCATCGATCGTGCCGATGTCGCCGGTGTGCAGATAACCGCCCGACCACAGCTCCTCGGAAGCCTTGGCGTTCTTGAAATAGTTCTGCGTCAGCCAGGGCGCGCGAGCGACGACTTCACCGGCGGACTGGCCATCGAACGGCAGGCGGGTTCCATCCGCACCGATGATCTGCAGTTCAACCAGGGGAATAGCCCGGCCTGCCTTGCCGCGCATTGCCGTATCCTCCGTGACGTCGCCTGCCGGCCGGCCGGGCGGCAGATGCGCCAGGGTCATGACGGGACAGGTCTCCGACATTCCGTAGCCGGCGAACACATCGAGGCCGCGCTCCAGCGCCATCGTGGCGAGCCCCTTGGACAGCGCTGATCCGCCGATGACGACCTTCCAGCCGCGCATGTCGACGTCCCTCGCCTCCGGACACGTGAGAATCATGTGCAGCAGCGTCGGCACGCAATGGGAGAAGGTGACCTTCTCCTGAACGAACAGGCGAACCAGGAGTTCGGGCGTATAGCGGCCGGGATAGACCTGCTTGACCCCGAGCATCGTCGCGATGAACGGGAACCCCCAGGCGTGGACGTGGAACATCGGGGTGATCGGCATGTAGACATCGCCACGATGGAACCGCCCCTGCACCGGATTGGCACCGAACGTGGCGGCAACCGCCAGCGTGTGCAGCACGAGCTGGCGGTGGGAGAAATTGACTCCTTTCGGCAGTCCGGTGGTGCCGGTCGTGTAGAACGTCGTGGCGCGGGTATTCTCGTCGAAGTCGGGAAATTCGAAATCGGATGAGCCTGCCCCCAGCAGAGCCTCGTACTCGCCGGCGAACTCCAGTGTCGTCGCCGGCGTCCGGTTGTCGTCCGACAGCAGCACGATGGTCCGGACGCGTTCGATCCGGTCCTTGATGCCTTCCAGCATCGGCAGGAAGTCAACGTGGACCAGCAGGATATCGTCCTCGGCGTGGTTGATCGTGTAGAGGATCTGTTCCGGCGACAGCCGCACGTTCACCATGTGCAGAACGGCGCCCATGCTGGGAACGGCGAAATAACTTTCCAGGTAACGATGACTGTCCCAGTCCAGCACGCCGACCGTATCGCCAGGCCTGACGCCGAGATCCGTCAGGGCGCCGGCGAGCCGACGGATTCGGTCATGGAATGTCCGGTAATCGTAGCGCAGGCGGTCGGCGAACACGATCTGCTGATCCGGCGCGTTGGTCAGCGCGGTGTGCAGCAGGGTCTTGATCAGCAGGGGATACGCATAGGCGGACGGTGTCGGCTCGATCAGGTTATGTGACATGTTTGCCTCCATTTTCTTGCTTTCCACCTTCACAGAAGGTCGGGGTCGAACGTTGTGACAGACGCGCTGTTGACCGCGGAGGCCAACAGGCCCGACGCCTGTGGCAGCACATGCTCGGCGTAGAACTGTGCTGACAGCAGCTTGGCTTTGAGGAACCGCGGATCGTCGTCCCCGCGGTGCAGCCGGTCCGATGCGGCCGCCGCGGCTTTCGCCATCAGCCAGCCACCGACCACAGTCGCAAACAGGGTGAGGTACGGTGTCGCACCGGCCATTGCCCGCGCGGGATCGCTCGGCCAGGTCTCCAACAGACACGTGGTCGCCTGCTCGACCGCGTCGATCCCCTGCGATAGCGCCACGCTGATCCCGGCCAGGCCACGCATCTCGGCGATCAGTGCGTGCGCCGCGGCGCCCTGGTCGCGCACCAGCTTGCGGCCGAGCAGGTCGAGCGCCTGGATGCCGTTGGTGCCTTCGTAGATCGGCGCGATGCGAGCGTCGCGATAATGCTGTGCCACGCCGGTCTCTTCGATGAAGCCCATCCCGCCATGCACCTGCACCGCGAGCGACGCGTTCTCCACACCAAGGTCGGTTGACCACGCCTTCACCATCGGAACCAGCAGTTCCGCGCGTGCGCGCGCCCGCTTGCGTTCGGCCGGATCGGGGGAGCGCTTTGCCAGATCGAGCGACGCGGCGGTGTAGTAGGCGAGCGCGCGCGCGGCCTCGGTTCGCGTGCGCATCAGCAGCAGCGTCCGGCGAACGTCGGGATGCCAGACGATGGGCGCCGGACCGCAGCGACCGACCGGCACGCCCTGCGTGCGGGTCCGGGCGTATTCCAGCGCCTGCTGATAGGCGCGGTCGGAGATCGCGACCCCCTGCAATCCGACATTGAGGCGGGCGTTGTTCATCATGGTGAACATGCACTCCATGCCACGATGTTCTTCGCCCACCAGGAAGCCGACGGCCCCTTCCTCGTCACCGAATGCGAGGACGGCGGTTGGGCTGGCGTGGATGCCGAGCTTGTGTTCCAGGCTGGCGCAGCGCACGTCGTTGCGCCGACCGGGCGCGCCACTCGCGTCGGGCAGGAATTTCGGCACCAGGAACAGCGAAATCCCGCGCGTTCCTGGTGGGGAATCCGGTGTGCGCGCCAGCACCAGATGGATGATGTTCTCCGCCAGATCGTGCTCGCCGTAGGTGATGAAGATCTTCTGGCCGGTGATCCGGTAGTGATCGCCGTACTTCACCGCGCGCGTCTTCAGCGCGCCGACATCGGAGCCCGCCTGCGGTTCGGTCAGGTTCATGGTCCCGGTCCATTCACCGGAGACCAGACGCGGCAGGTAGAGCGCCTTGAGTTCGGCGCTGCCATGATGCTCCAACGCATCGGCGGCGCCCGATGTCAGCAGCGGGCAAAGCGCGAAGCTCAGGTTCGCCGCATTCCACATCTCCGAGACCGCGACAGCGACCACAAGCGGCAGACCGTGCCCGCCGCATTCCTCGGGGAACGGCAGACCGCCCCAGCCACCGGCGACGAAGGCCTGATAGGCCTCGCGAAAGCCGGCCGGTGTACGCACCACACCGTTTTCAAGCCGGGACCCTTCGCGGTCGCCACTGTCATTGATCGGCGCGAGCACGTCGCGCGCGAGGTCGGCGGCCTGGTCGAGCACCGCCGCAACCGTGTCGGGGGTGGCAGTCTCGTAGCCAGGCAGGGAACTGATCGAGCCAAGGTCAGCGATGTCCTCAAGGACGAAGCGCATTTCACTGACAGGCGGGGTGTAAGGGACCATCGGTTTTCCTCACCAGTGTTCATTGGCGTTACGTCTTCTCGGCGCCTTCCAGTTTCGTTAGCCTGTCGAGCGCGTCCTGCTCCATGGCCAGGAGCTCGGTGACCGCTTCTTCCAGGTCCCGCTTCATGGCCTCCAGCTCAGCGAGCCGGCGGCGGATCTTCGCCAGGCCGTCGCGGTACTGCTCGGCATTCGGGCGGCCCGATCGGTAGAGCGAGAGGTATTCCCTGATGTCCTCGAGCGAGAACCCGAGGCGTTGGAACTTGCGCACCAGGGTCAGGCGCGCCCGGTCGCGGCGGTCATAGACCCGGGAGTTGCCGACCCGTCTCGGGCTCAGCAATCCCTTCTCCTCATAGAAGCGCAGTGCCTGGGTGGTGAGGTCGAACTCCCCGGCCAGCTCCGACACCGTCCAAAGGTCGCTTCTGCTCATCGCGCCCAGCCTCCGGATGCAAAAGAGCACTTTCTGGAGGTAAAGTCAACTTTAATTTTACAAAGCTCACTTTACGTGCCACTCGGCGCCGCTGTTGCCCCGATGTCGCCTGATCCTGGACGTGGGTCTGGCCTATCGGCGGGGCGGCTGCCGTGCACCGTCGGCACGGGCGCCACCGACGTCGCGCCGGACGCCGAACGAGTCCGCATGAAGCGGAGCAGGGGTTCAGAGGTTACCAGTCCCAGGCATTCCTCTCCGGCCTCAGAACTCGAGACCCCCGACCCAGACCATTCGCGGTGCGAACGCCACATCGCCCGACATGCGTCGGATCAGCACCTCATCCGCCGTGACGAGAGGGACGTTGAGCTTCTCGGCCAACGCCATATGAAGCGAGTCGTAGATCGTCACCGATCGCGCTACCGAGACCGCGAAGGCGCGGCATCAGGCTGCGATCGGTGTACCTCGGATCGGTGCACGCCGCAGGAGCTCCCTGCGTTCGTCGGCGCCGGCCGCGGCTGTAGCCAGGTCTCGGACGAGGGGATATGCGTGCCCATATGATATTACCCATACGGACGGGCACCATGAAGACAACGGTCGAAATTTCCGATCCCCTGCTGCGCGAAGTTCGCAAACTCGCGGCGCGCCAAGGGGTCACGCTGCGCACTCTGATCGAGCGCGGACTGCGCCGGGTCATCTCCGATGCGAACCCGGCCAAACCGTTCAAGCTGCGCCGTGCGAGTTTCAAGGGCAAAGGCCTGCAGCCGGAGTTCCAGGGCGTCTCCTGGGATCGGCTGCGTGATGCAGCGTACCAGGATCATGGTGCATGATCGCCATTGACACCAACATTCTCGTCTACGCGCATCGCCAGGATTCACCTTTTCACAGCGCCGCTTATTCGTGCGTCGCCAACCTTGCGGAGGGGCCGGCAAGCTGGGCAATCCCGTGGCCGTGCCTGCACGAGCTTCTTGCCATCGTTACGCATACGCGCATTTATGCCCCACCTACGCCGCTAGCGGTCGCACTCGATCAGGTCGATGCGTGGCAGGAGTCACCGACGCTCGTGCTGCTCACCGAAACACCAACACACTGGCCGACCTTGCGCGCGCTACTCGCCGCCGGCCGCGTCACTGGGCCGCAGGTCCATGACGCGCGGGTCGCCACCCTGTGCCGGGACCATGGTGTGCGCGAGCTTTGGTCGGCGGACCGGGATTTCGGCCGGTTCGCTGGCCTCACCATTGTGAATCCGCTGACACGCAACGGCGCACATTGACCTCCGCTGGTCGGCCGGCCTCGTGACCCCCGCTCCCGCCCGCGCTATGACGCGGCGAAAGGAGACCGCGCGACGTGAACCAGCCCTTCGGCGTCAACAGCCTGCGCAACGGCCCGGATGGGCGCGGCCGCTTCGGCGAGTTCGGCGGCCGGTTCGTCGCCGAGACGCTGATGCCGCTGATCCTGGAGGTGGAGCAGGCCTATCTGGCGGCGCGCGCCGATCCGGCATTCAGCACGGAACTGGACGCGTACCTCAAGGACTACGTCGGCCGGCCCAGCGCGCTGTGGTTCGCCGAACGGCTGACCCGGCACCTCGGCGGCGCCAAGGTCTACTTCAAGCGCGACGAGCTGAACCACACCGGCAGCCACAAGGCCAACAACTGCATGGGCCAGATCCTGCTGGCCAGGCGCATGGGCAAGACCCGGATCATCGCCGAGACCGGCGCCGGGCAGCATGGCGTGGCGGCGGCCACCATGTGCGCGTTGTTCGGGCTGCCGTGCACCGTCTACATGGGCGCCACCGACGTCGCGCGGCAGGCGCCGAACGTGTTCCGCATGAAGCTGCTGGGGGCGGAGGTGAAGCCGGTGACCTCGGGCGCCTCGACGCTGAAGGACGCGATGAACGAGGCGCTGCGCGACTGGGTCGCCAATGTCGAGGACACCTACTACCTGATCGGTACCGTCGCGGGACCGCATCCCTATCCGATGATGGTGCGCGACTTCCAGTCGGTGATCGGCGAGGAGGCGAAGGTTCAATTGCACGAGGCCGAGGGAAGGCTGCCGGATGCCGCGGTGGCGTGCATCGGCGGCGGGTCGAACGCAATGGGGCTGTTCCATCCGTTCCTGGACGATCCGTCGGTGCGGCTGATCGGCGTGGAGGCGGGAGGACATGGCATCGAGAGCGGCGAGCATGCCGCCAGCCTGACCGGCGGGCGGCCGGGTGTGCTGCACGGCAACCGCACCTATCTGTTGCAGGACGATGATGGGCAGATCATCGAGGCGCATTCGATCAGTGCCGGGCTGGACTATCCGGGGATCGGGCCGGAGCATTCCTGGCTGCACGATATCGGTCGGGTGGAGTACGTGTCGGCGACCGATGAGGAGGCGCTGGCGGCGTTCCAGCTCTGCACGCGGACCGAGGGGATCATTCCCGCGCTGGAGCCGGCTCATGCGCTGGCGCACGTGACGAAACTTGCGCCGACGATGGGGACGGATCGGATCATCCTGATGAATCTGTGTGGGCGGGGAGACAAGGACATTTACACGGTCGCGGAGCATCTCGGGGTGAAGCTGTGAGCGCCGCCCGATGAGTCGCATCACCCCCCGCTTCGCCGCCCTTTCCCGCGAGGGCCGTGGCGCGCTGATCCCGTTCGTCGAAGCCTGGGACCCCGACGCCGCCACCTCGATGTCTTTGTTGCGCGGCATGCCCGCGGCGGGCGCCGACCTGATCGAACTCGGCATTCCGTTCACTGACCCGATGGCCGACGGCCCGATCATCCAGGCCGCAGGCAAGCGTGCGCTGAAGGCCGGGGCGAAGGTGGCGCACGTCCTTGCCATGGTGCGCGAGTTCCGCCGCCAGGACGACGCGACGCCGATCATTTTGATGGGCTACCTGAATCCCATCCTGTCGTATGGCAGCGATCGGTTCTGCGCCGATGCGGCCGGGGCCGGCGTCGATGGGCTGATCATGGTCGACCTCCCCACCGAGGAGTCCGACATGCTGGTGCCGCACGCGACCGCGCACGGCATCGACATCATCCGTCTGGTAGCGCCCACCACCGACGACCGGCGCCTGCCGCTGGTACTCGATGGCAGCTCGGGCTTTGTCTACTACGTCAGTATCACTGGCATCACCGGAACGCGCAGCACGACGGCCGAGCATCTCGGCGCAGCGATCCCGCGCATCCGCCGCGTCACTGATCTGCCGATCGCCGTGGGGTTCGGCGTGCGCTCGCCGGTGCAGGCGGCCGAGGCGGTGCGCGTCGCCGACGCGGCGGTGGTGGGTTCGGCGCTGTGCAGCACGATCGCGACGAACCTCGGCAAGCCGGAGCTGGTGCGGAATGTGCTCGATCAGGTGCGCGAACTCGCCACTGGGGTACGCGTCGCACGGGTACACGTCTGACAGCGTCACTCAAGCGGTTCGCGACAGGGTCTGTGATGCCAGTGCCAGCACCTTGTCACGCAACTCGGTCAGGCCATGGATGGCCTGCAGCACGTCGTCTCGGGTGATGCCCACATCGCTCTCGAGCTGTGGATAACGCGTCACCACACTCCAGGGGCTCAGGATCGCCAGGGCCTGGATGTCGTCGGCAAATTCTTCGTAGGGCTCGACAAGCAATGCGGCCAGACGCTCCAGATCATGGGTACGCGGGACGTCAATTGCCTTGCCGACCAGCAAGCCCTTGAAAAGCTTCTCCGCGGCCTGCCGGCAGTGATAGGCGGCCGGTTCAATTAATGGCGTCTTGGCGGTCATCGCCAAGACAGCGACCTCCAAGTCTTCGGTTGCCTTGATGAACCACCGCTGAGCCTCAGCCCATTGTGCGATTGGGCTAGGATCAGCCCCGCTCATAGACGATCACGCCGTGCTTTACGATTGCGTCGGCGAATGAGCCAACGGCACGGGCGCGCTCGGCCAAAACGTGTTCCCGGCAAGGGATGATGTCGACGGCACCGTCATAGCCCTTGCGGGCCTCGTGTCGCCGTCGCCACGATAGCGCCTCCGATGGTACATCATCGTCGAGCACCACAAGCAGATCGAGATCGCTGTCAGGATCTGCCGTCCGCTGGGCCTGACTCCCGAACAGCACGATCCGCCGCGGCGCATAGATTGCCACAATCGAGCGGATCAGCGTTTCCGGCACCGGTGGGCCCATGCCTCAATGTTAGCATCCGAACCTGCCGGCGTCATGTCTCGACGTTGATGGAGCCGCCGCTGTGACTGTGGTACTGTGCGCCCGCATGAACTGGCTCACCGAATTCGTCCGCCCGAAGATCCGCACGCTGTTCGCGCGGCGCGAGGCGCCAGAGAACCTCTGGCACCAATGCCCCGCCTGCCAGCAGATGATCTTCCACCGCGACCTGCTGGCAAACCTGAAGGTCTGCCCGCACTGCTCGCACCACATGCGCGTGGGCGCCGTCGAACGCCTCGGCTACACCTTCGACGAGGGCGGCTTCACCCGCATCGAACTGCCGAAGGTCGCCGCCGATCCGCTGCGCTTCCGCGACACCAAGCGCTACACCGACCGGCTGAAGGAAGCGCGCGACAAGACGCATCTCGACGATGCGCTGGTGGTCGCGCACGGCCGGATCGACGGCCACCAGGCGGTGGTGGCGGCGATGGAGTTCGAGTTCATCGGCGGCTCGATGGGTGCTGCGGTCGGCGACGGCATCCTCGCGGCGGCACGGCTCGCAGTGTTGCAGGACGCGCCTCTGATCGTGTTCACCGCCTCGGGCGGGGCACGGATGCAGGAAGGCGCGATCAGCCTGATGCAGATGCCGCGCACGGTGATCGCCACGCAACTGGTGAAGGAAGCCGGGCTGCCATATATCGTGGTGCTGACCGACCCCACCACCGGGGGCGTGACCGCGAGCTTCCCGATGCTGGGCGACATCCACATCGCCGAACCCGGTGCACTGATCGGCTTCGCGGGTCCGCGCGTGATCGAGCAGACGGTGCGCGAAAAGCTGCCCGAGGGCTTCCAGCGCGCCGAATACCTGCACGAGCACGGCATCGTGGACATGGTGGTGAAGCGCACCGAACTGAAGGCCACGCTGGCGCGCCTGATCTCGCTATTGCGGATCAAGGAAGTGCCGGTCGCCGCGTGATGGCTGCTTCCATCGTCATGACCGGGCTTGGCCCGGCCATCCACGTCTTCCTTGGGAACATCCGGGAAAGACGTGGATGGCCGGGTCAAGCCCGGTCATGACGGGAGCGGCGGCCGGTGTCGGGTCGCATCGAAGGGATCGTCGCGCGACTGCATGGGCTGCATCCGCGACTCATCGACCTCAGCCTGGAACGGCTGCGCGAGTTGCTGGCGAAGCTGGATCATCCGGAGCGCCGGCTGCCGCCGGTGATCCACGTCGCCGGCACCAACGGCAAGGGCAGCGCCTGTGCGTTTCTGCGCGCGATGGCCGAGGCGGCCGGACAGCGCGTGCACGTCTATACTTCGCCGCATCTGCTGCATTTCAACGAACGCATCCGCATCGCTGGCGAACTGGTGTCGGATGCAGCGCTGGCCGCCGCGCTCGAGCATGTCGAGCAGGTGAATGCCCGCGCCTCGATCACCGTGTTTGAAGTGATCACCGCGGTTGCCTTCCATCTGTTCGCGCAGACCGCGGCCGATCTGTGCGTGTTGGAGGTCGGTCTTGGCGGTCGCGGCGATGCGACCAATGTCATCGACCGGCCCGCGGCCTGCGCGATCACCTCGATCTCGCTCGATCATCGCGAACTGCTTGGCGAGACGCTGGATGTGATCGCCGGGGAGAAGGCCGGCATCATGAAGCGGGACGTGCCGGTGGCGATCGGTTCGCAGCCGGCCGAGGTGCTGGACGTGCTGCTGGCAGCGGCCGAGCATGCTAGTGCACCGGTGAAGTTGCGCGATCGCGACTGGCGTATGGCCGGGAGGCGATACAGCGACGCACTTGGCATGCTCGATCTGCCGACGCCGTCGCTGCCGGGTGCATTCCAATTGGACAACGCCGGGATCGCGATCGCGGCGCTACGTGCGTCCGGGTTGGCGATGGACGCTGCCGGTATCGCCAAGGCGGAATGGCCGGCGCGGCTGCAGCGCCTGCACGGCCGGCTGGCGGCGCTGCTGCCGGCGGATTGGGAGCTGTGGCTGGATGGCGGGCACAATCCCGGAGCAGGCGTTGTGCTGGCGAAACATCTGCGGACGTGGTCGGATCGGCCGGTGCATCTTGTTGTCGGCATGAAGCAGGCGAAGGATGCCACCGAGTTCCTTCGGCCATTGGTTCCGTTTGCAACCACTTTGTGGGCGGTGGCCGAACCTGGGCAGCACGACGCGCGGCCGGTGGAGGGGATCATTGCAGCGTCGGGCGGCATCGCACGGCCGGGCCCGCACGTGATGGACGCCCTGCGTGCCCTGCCACGCGATCGGCGCGCCCGAGTGTTGATCTGCGGCAGTCTGTACCTGGCCGGCGAGGTGCTGAAGCTGGATGCGTGATCTGGCGCCGCGCCCTGCGTCGTGCTGAATTGCCGCGGGAGACAAGGAGCAGGCAACCCGATGGATGACGCAACATACCGGCCGGCGACCGAGGGCAAGGGGCTGGCGAAATCCCCTGGCGCGCTGGCCGGCCTGAAGGTCGTCGACCTGACCCGCGTGCTCGGCGGACCGTATTGCACGATGATCCTGTCCGACCACGGCGCGGAGGTCATCAAGGTTGAGCCGCCACAGGGCGACGAGGTGCGCGACTGGGGCCCGCCGTTTCACGACGACGATGCCAGCTACTTCATCGGCATCAATCGTAATAAGCGCGCCATCGCGCTCGACATCGGCAAGCCGGAAGGCCGCGCGGTGCTGCTGCGTCTGCTGGAAGGCGCCGACATCCTGATCGAGAACTTCAAGCCAGGCTCGATGGAGAAATGGGGCATCGGCTACGACACGCTGGCGCAACGCTTCCCTGGGCTGATCCACTGTCGCATTTCCGGCTTTGGCGAGGATGGCCCGCTGGGCGGCCTCCCCGGCTACGATGCGATCCTGCAGGCGATGACCGGGCTGATGAGCGTCAACGGCGACGCCGCCACCGGGCCGATGCGTCTCGGCACTGCGATCGTCGACATGGGCACCGGGCTCTATTCCGCGATCGGGATCCTGATGGCACTGCATGAACGCGAGCGGTCTGGCCACGGCCAGTATCTCGACATGACGCTGTACGATTGCGGCATGGCGCTGCTGCATCCGCAGGCCGCGAACTTCTTCCTCAACGGCAAGCGGCCGGCGGGCACCGGCAATCCGCATCCCAATCTGGTGCCGTACGACAAGTTCCGGACCAGGACCTGCGACATCTTCATCGCGTCGGGCAACAACGGGCAATTCCGCAAGATGGCGGAGATCATCGGCCGACCGGAACTCGCGGACGATCCGCGCTTTGCCGACAATGGCAAGCGCAATCTCAACCGCGCCGCGCTGACCGAGGTGCTCGCGGCGGCATTTGCCGCGCGTGACGGCAACGAACTGTCGCTGAAGCTGATCCGCAATGGCGTGCCTGCCGGCCCCGTGCTGCCGGTGGATGAAGAGACCGCTGCGCCGCATACCGCACATCGCGAAATGGTGACGGAACTGGACTGGTATCGCGGCCTCGGCACGCCGATCAAGCTGCGCCGTACGCCGGGCGGCACACGCCGGCCACCGCCGAAATTCGCCCAGGACGGCGCCGAGGTGCTGGCACAGCACGGCTATTCGGCGGACGAGATCGCGGCGCTGCAACGCGACGGCGTGGTGCTGACCGAACGCCGAAAGTAGCGGCGGGAGCCAGCAACCACCAGAACCGTCAATATGCCCGAGACTGCGCTGCCGGCACGCGAAATGCTGAAGCTGCCTGGACAGACGGCGGTTGCCTGGGCGGTGTTCGACGCGGCGTGGTATCTCGCCGCGTATTCCGATGCGCGTGCCGAACTGGGCGACGCAGACGATGCGGCGGCGTTGCGGTTCTATCTGGAACACGGTCAGCAGCGGGGTCATTCGCCGAGTATCTCGTTCGATGAGGCCTGGCACCTGAAGACACATCCGGGTGCCGCCGCCGCGGTGCGCGATGGCCATGCGGAGTCGGGATTTGATTCTTATTGCCGTGCCGGGTTCCGCTTCCGCTCGCCGCACTGGCTGTTCCAGGAGATGCCGTATCGCCAGCGCTATCCCGATCTTCGCGACGAGGTGCTGGCCGCCGATGGCAACGTCAACGGCTACGATCACTACCTGAAGCATGGTAGCCGCGAAGGACGCATCGGCCACATGTTGTTCGATCTGTTAGTGTATCGTACTCGGCTTGATGCGGACGAGCGCGCGAAGGCCGATGCGGTCGGCGGTTACCTGCACTATGTCCGGCGCCTCTGGGAGCGTCTGCCCGAGACTGTCACGTCGCACTATTTCGATCCGCTCTGGTACCTGCGCCGATATCCAGCGGTCGCCGAGGCTATTGCCACCGGCACGTGGCGCTGCGCGCTGCATCACTATCTGACCAACGATGCGCCGACCGAGTTCGATCCGCTGCCCGAATTCTCCGAAGCTTACTATCTCGACCGCTACAAGGACGTTGCGGCGGCGGTGGAGGCGAAGGACCGGCGCAACGGCTACGATCATTTCCTCGCCAACGGCATAACGGAATTGCGTGCGCCGAGCGCGACGATCGATCTGCGATACTACCGCACGACGCACCCCTCGGTGCGGAGCGATCTGGATACCGGTCATGTGCGCGACGCCTTCGCACACTACCTGACGCTAGGGCGGGAACAGGGGCTGGCCGCGATACCGCCGCCCGAGGAGCAGGTCACCGAACGGCAGGCGGCTGTGCTCAATCGCCGCCGCGCGGATACTCTGCTGCCGGGCAGCGCGCGGACGGTGCTGGACTTCTCCTGCGCCGGAACGCCCGCGGTCAGCGTGATCCTGGTACTGCGCGATCGGTTCCCGTTAACTCTGATGACGCTGAGCTCGCTGCGAGCGGGCTATGCCGGCAACATCGAGCTAGTCCTGATCGATGCCGGCTCGACCGACGACACGCGGCGGATCGGCCGCTTCGTGCGCGGAGCGCGCGTACTGCGTTTCGACGCCGAATTCGACATTGTCCGCGGCAGCAATGCAGCGTTGGCCTGCGCCACCGCTGATGCGGTGCTGTTGCTCGATAACGCGGTAGAACTCGCTCATGGCGCACTCGCCGCGGCGCTGCAGCGGCTGCGGTCCGATCCGCACATTGGTGCAGTCGGCGGCAAGCTGGTGTGTGCGCATGGCCGGCTGGAGGCCGCCGGCAACATCATCTGGCGCGACGGCACCACGCTCGGCTATCTGCGCGACGCCTCGCCGCTCGCGCCGGAGGCAAATTTTGTGCGCGACGTCGATTTTTGTTCAACCGCGTTCCTGCTACTGCGCGCGGATTTGCTGCGCCAACTCGATGGCTTCGACGAAGCGTTCGCCACTGACGACTACGCTGCTGTCGATCTGTGCCTGCGCATCGCCGCGGCGGGTTCGCGCGTGGTTTATGACCACACTGTCGTGGTCAACCGATTGGCGCAGCTCGGCCTGAGCCAGGAACCGGGAGGTGCGCAGCAGGCGCTGTTCAGCAAGCACATCAACCAGTTGCGCTTTCGCTATCTCGCGGATCGCCGCGTCGAGCTGTTCGCGCGCACGACCGACACCGCGCGTCGCGTGCTGTTCATCGACGATACGATTCCGCTGCGCGAGCTTGGCTCGGGCTTCGTCCGGTCCAACGACCTGATCCAGGTGATGGCATCGCTCGGCTATCGCGTCACGGTGTACCCGATCAATCCGTGCTGCTTCGGACTTGCCACCATCTACGCGGAAATGCCCGACACCGTCGAAGTGATGCACGACCGCGCACGCGAGGAGCTTGCCAACTTCCTCACCGCGCGGCAGGGCTACTACGACGCGATCTGGATCGCGCGCACGCATAATCTTGACCGCGTCAAGCCGATGCTGGAACGCATCATCGCAGGCGGCGGCAAGCCGCCGCGCATCGTGCTGGACACCGAGGCGATCGCCGCGCTGCGCGATGCGGAGCGGGCGGCGCTCACTGACGCGGTGGTATTCGATACCGATGCGGCCATCATGCGCGAATTTGCCAACGCGCATCTCTGCCGGCGGATCATCGCGGTGAACCCACTGGAAGCGCAGAAGCTGCGCGATCTCGGCTTCTCGGACGTTGTGGTGATCGGTCATTGGCGCGAAGCGCAGCCGACGCCACGCGCGTTTGCCGATCGCGCGGGCATGCTCTTCCTCGGCGCGATCCATCAGCAGGACAGCCCGAACCGCGACGCGCTTGCCTGGTTCGTGAGCGAGGTGCTGCCGCTGGTGGAACAATCGTTGGGTTGGGAGACCCGGCTGACGGTGGCTGGCTATGTCGATCCCGCGATCTCGCTGGAGGAATATCGCGAACATCCGCGCATCACGCTGCGTGGGGCGGTGGAGGACATCGCACCGCTTTACGATGCGCATCGCATTTTCATCGCCCCGACGCGTTACGCGGCGGGCGTGCCCTATAAGGTGCACGAAGCGGCGTCGTATGGCCTGCCCGTGGTGGCGACCAAACTGCTGTGCCGACAGTTGGGCTGGCAGGACGGGCACGAGTTGATTGCGGCGGACACCGCCGATCCGGCGGAATTCGCGCGGCGGATGGTTGCACTCTACCGCGATGCGACGCTGTGGCAGATGCTGCGCAACAACGCGCTGGAGCGCGTGCGCACGGAGCACGGACGCGCACAATACGAGGCGGCGGTGCGGCAGGTGCTGGAGGCGTGACAACTGTCATTGCGAGGAGCGTAGCGACGAAGCAATCTCGTGCCAGGTTCGCACGCAGGCCGGCCGAGAACCACTTCCCGTGCGTACTTTCATCGAGATTGCTTCGTCGCTACGCTCCTCGCAATGACAATGGGGGGCGCCGCCATGCCCAACGAATCCCCGCCACGCAAGATCCATCGCCGGCAGCCGGTACACGGCGTCAGCATCGGCATCATGGTGCTCGACACCGGGTTCCAGCGCCTGCCAGGTGACATCGGCTATGCGCCCACCTGGCGCTTTCCGGTGCAGTTTGCCGTGGTGCGAGGTGCGACGCCCGACCGCATCGTGAAGCCGAATGCCGATGGCATGCTGGACCTGTTCCTGCGCGCGGCCGATGAACTGGTGGCACTCGGCGTCGATGGCATCACCACGAGTTGCGGCTTCCTCGCCATCCTGCATCCGCAGCTTGTCGCGCATTGCCCGGTACCGGTAGCGACCTCGAGCCTGCTGCAGATTCCGTTGGTGCAGAGCATCCTGCCACCGGGCAGGCGCGTTGGCGTGCTGACCGCCGACAAGGACGCGCTCTCGCCCGAGCACTTTCGTGCTGTCGGCTGTCCCACCGATCTGCCGGTGGTCGGCATGCCGCCCGACGGCATCTTCCGCCACAACAATCGCACCGGCCAGCCGGTGGTCGATTACGCCGCGCAGGAACGCGAGGTACTCGGCATGGCCGAGAGGCTGCTGCGCGAGAACCCCGAAGTCGGCGCCATCGTTTCCGAATGCACCAACCTACCGCCCTATTCGGCGAAGATCGAGGAGACTTTCGGCGTGCCGGTGTACGACATCATCGGCTTCGTCGAGTGGTTCGAAGCGGGGCTGAAGCCGCGGCGCTACAAAAACAACGGGGGCTGATCATGCAGACACGACGCAGGCTGGGCACCGCACTTGGCGCGGCGGCGATTGCCGCTACCGGTACCGCGGCGGCACAAACATCGTCGGGTGAAGCTACCATCGACCGCATCCGACGCACTGGCGTGCTTCGCATCGCAGCACTGCCCGGTGAAATGCCGTTCTTCCACAAGGACCTCGCCACCGGTGAGTGGTCCGGCGTGGCGATCGACATGGCCAGGAGCATTGCCGCGCCGTTCAACGCCAAGCTGGAATACGTCGAGTCAACCTACGCCAATTCGGTGCTCGACCTACAGTCGAACAAGATCGACCTCGCATTCGCGCTGAACCCAACGCCACAGCGCGCGCTGGCGATCGGCTTCAGCCGCGCCTACTACCTGCATCCGTTCGGCTACGTTGCGCGACGCGGCTTCGCTGCGCGCACCTGGGAGGATCTGAACAGGCCCGAGATCCGCGTGGTGTCGCTGATCGGCTCGCTGACCGATGTGCTGCTGGCACGTTACGCGCCGAAAGCGCAGGTGATCGGCGCGAAGGCGGGTGACGATGCGATCCTGCTGATGCAGGCGGGACGCGCAGACTGCATCATGTATGCGCTGATCCAGGCGCTAAGCGTGAGCGCGAGGGCACCGATGCTGGAGCAGGTGACGCTGCTGCAAGGTCCCTATGTCGCGTTGCCGAGTGCCATGGGGGTGCAAATGGAGCCGGACCGGCGCTGGCGGGATTTTCTGAACAGTTGGGCCGACTACAACACCGGCACGCGGCAGGTCGGCACCTGGATGCGCCAATCGCTGCTGGCGATGGGAGTGAAGTCGGAGAGCATACCGGCGAACGCCGACCTTTGATGCACTGTCCGCATCAGTACGAATGCATTCATGGTGTGCATCGCGCTATCGGGTCACTGTGCGATGCGGGAACGCACGAGTGATGCAAATGGCTGCTGGGTAATTTGAAGGTCGAAGCGCCCCACTTAAGATTGCATTAACCAAAGCAACCGCAAAACCAGCGCCATCAGCCCGCCGGAGCCCCATGAAAGTCCTGTTCGCGACCAGCGAGTTCGCCGACTTTGCCAAGGCCGGTGGACTGGGCGACGTCTCGGCGGGCCTGCCGCGCGCACTGCGGCGCCGCGACATCGATGTACGCGTTCTGCTGCCGGCCTATCCCGATGTGATTGCCAAGGCGAGCGATATCGCCGTGGTGGCACATTTGCCTGGCCACGCCGGCATCGATCCCTGCTGTATCGGTGAGGCCCGCACCGATGATGGCCTGATTCTGTATCTGGTTCTTGAACCATCGCTTTATCAGCGCACCGGTAGTCCTTATGCCGGACCCGAAGGTCATGACTGGCCGGACAACGATGTGCGCTTTGCGCGTCTGTCGCTCGCGGCCGCCGAGATTGCCGCCGGCCGCGCCGGCATGAGCTGGCAGCCGGATGTGCTGCACGTGAACGACTGGCCAGGCGGTTTGGCGCCGGCCTATCTGCGCTGGCAGGGCGCGCGTGTGCCGACCATTCTCACCATTCACAACATCGCATACCAAGGTCTGTACGACCGCGAACGCGTGCCGACACTCGGCATCCCCGAGTGTGCGTTCCACATCAACGGCGTCGAGTTCCACGACCGCGTATCGTTCCTCAAGGCCGGTCTGTTCTACGCCGACCACGTGTCCACCGTCAGCCCGACCTATGCCCGCGAAATCACCACGGAAACGTTCGGCGCCGGCCTGCACGGACTGACGCGCGGCATCGCAGCCGAGGGGCGGTTGTCCGGCATCGTCAACGGCATCGACGAAAGCTGGGACCCAAGCCGCGACCAGCATCTGCCGCACCACTTCGAGGCCGACGACCTGTCGGGCAAGCAGGCGAACGCCGATCTGGTGCGCACCGGGCTATGTCTGAAGCATTCCGACGGGCCGCTGTTCGGCGTGGTGTCGCGCCTGGTGCACCAGAAGGGCCTGGACATAGTCGCCGACACCGCCCGCGACATCGTACACGAAGGCGGGCAGATCGCCATCCTGGGTCTGGGCGACCCCGACACCGAGCACATGCTCAGCCGGCTGGCGCGCAGCCATCGCGACCATATCGGCCTGCTGATCGGCTTCAACGAGCCGATGGCGCGGCGGATTGTCGCCGCCAGTGACTTCTGCCTGATGCCGTCGCGCTTCGAGCCGTGTGGGCTGACGCAGATGCAGGCGCAGCGCTACGGCACGTTGCCGATCGCGCACCGGACCGGGGGCCTGGCCGACACGATCGAGGACGGCGAGACCGGGTTCTTGTTCTCCGACCTGTCGAGCGAGGGGCTGTTCGCCGCCTGCCGCCGCGCGTTCGAGGCATTCGACGATCCGGGCGTGCTGGGCGAGATGCGGCAGGCGGCGATGGCGCGCAGCTTCCACTGGTCGGGTGCAGCCGCGGAATACGAACTGTTGTATGCGCGGCTGGCCGGCCGGCGTCTCACTCAGGTCGTGCCGGCGGCGCCAAAGCGACGGAAACGGGCTACGATAGTGGAACTGCAGGCGGCGGCCTGACCGTCACGCGCCCATCTGCTCCGCCAATTGCGCGAAACCATCAACGACCAGATCGGTCGCAGGGTTCGGTATCGGATCCGGTGGGCCGGCTGGTCCCCACTCATCGGGGCGGCGGACGAAGCAGGTGCGATAGCCGACACCCCTGGCAGCGTCGAGGTCGAAGTTGTGGCACGCCACCATCAGGATGCTGCCAGGCTCGAGCTGCAGCAGTCTGGCCGCGCGCTGGTAGGCCTCGGGCCGAGGCTTGTACACGTCCAACATCTCGCAGGAGATCACTGCGTCCCAATGCAGACCGTTGCGGCGCGCGGTGTCGATGATCAGCGCAACGCTGAGGATGGTGAACGACACCACGACGTAGCGGCTGCGCAGCCGTTCAAGCGCCGACGGAAAGTCCGGCCAGGCGTCCAGCGAATGCCATCGTCTGGCGATTGCCTGGCGGTCGGCCGCTGAAAGGACCGCGAGATCGTGCTCGCCGGCGAGTTCGTCCAGCGTCTCGCGGTGCACATCGTCGATGTTGAACCCAGGGCTGGTCTGGTTGGTCATACATTGCAGTGCGCGGCGGCGATACGCGTTGGTGATGCTGGTCCAGTCCCGTTCGATGCCGTGCCGCGCCCCTGCTTCGGCGAGTGCGGCACGGATGCCGGCATGCCAGTTCAGCACCGTGCCGCCGGTATCGAAGGCCAGCGCCTTGATCCCCGGCACCGTCATCGCTCCCTCCTCGTCAGGTTGCGCCGATATGGTCGGCCAGTTCCGCCGAGGTGAACACCTCGCCGAAACTGTCCGGAATCTCCGGCAGCATCGCGGCATTCCACGCGGCCCACTCCGCTACCAGACGATCGAACACATCCTGGTGCCGTTGCTTCAGGTTGGCTCGTTCGCGCGGGTCTGCCACGACATTGAACAGGAACGTGTTGTCGCGGATCTTGAGATACTTGAAATCGCCGTCCCGCGCGGCCTGCTGCGCGTTGGTCTTGTAGCGCCAGAACAGCTTGCGCGGTTCCGGGGCACGCTGTCCGGTCAATACCGGCAGCAGGCTGATCCCGTCCGGCGGATAGTCAGTGTCAGGCGCGGTGCCCACGGCGTCCAGCAGCGTCGGAAGCCAGTCCATCGTGATCATCACCTGATCGCTGGAGCGGCCGGCGGGAATGCGGTCTGGCCAGCAGACCAGGGCAGGGACGCGCAGACCGCCCTCCAACAGTTCGGTCTTCACGCCGGTGAACGGCCAGGTGTCCGAGAAGCGCTCACCGCCGTTGTCGCTGGTGAAGACGACGATGGTGTTGCCGGCCAATCCGTTGGCGCCGAGCGCCCCCAGCACGCGGCCGATCTGGCGGTCCATCGCCTGCACCATGCGTGCGTAGGTAAGCTGCGTGCCACCGTCATAGTGGCGCAGCCTGGTCCCTTGCAGCCGTTCCGACTCCGCCTGGTCGCCCGGCGCCTCCCAGGGCCAGTGCGGCGCGCTGAAGTGCAGGCTGAGCAGGAAGGGACGCTCGTTCCGCGCATGCCGGTCGATCGTATCGACGGCCCGGTCACCCAGCAGGTCGGTCAGGTAGCCGGTCTGCTCGTTCGCGGCATCGCCGTCCCACAGATCGTGTTCGCCGCGCGAGTTTCGGTGCGAATAGTAGTCGATGGCACCTGTGCGGAAGCCCCAAAAATGCTCGTAGCCGCTTTGCAGCGGCCCGAATGCCGGCAGCACGCCCAGGTGCCACTTGCCGATCAGCGTGGTGGCATAGCCTGTCTGCCGCAGCAGCGACGGCAGGGTGGGATGCTCCGGCGGCAAGCCGACATCGGTCTTGCCGGCCAGTGGCTCCTCAAGGCCCAGCGGCAGCCGGTACTGGTAGCGGCCGGTGATCAGCGCGAGCCGCGTCGCGGAACACACCGCCGAGTTCGCATAGGCCTGGGTAAAGCGCACACCGCGTTCGGCGATGCGGTCGATGTTGGGCGTCGAGAAATCCCGCCGTCCGCAGCAGGACAGGTCCGCGTAGCCGAGATCATCGGCCATGATGAACACGATGTTCGGCTTCATAGGCCGCGCAACACGGCCAGGGTCTCCTCCGGTTCCGGCCGACTCGTATAGTCCGGGTCCACCTCCGCCGACGCAACGACGCCATCGCGCCGGATGACGATGCGCGCGGGCATCGACAGCCGCCAGCTATCGTCGCCGTTGAATTTGGCCAGATCGATGCCGTTCGCCTGATACACCGCGATCAGATCGTCAGGCAGGCGGAAGGCAAGACCGTAGGCTTCACCGACCTTGTTGTCCGGGTCGGTCAGGATCGGGAAGGCCAGCTTGTGCCGCTCCGCACCCGGCTTGGTGAATTCCTGCAACTGCGGCGACAGCACGATCAGGCTTGCGCCCAGCGACTCGATCTCGGGTAGTACTGCTTGCAAAGCATCCAGCTCATGCCGGCAGTAGGGTCACCAGAAGCCGCGGAACACACTGATCACAACGGGGCCGCGCGCGGTCAGCGCCGATAGCGTCACCGCGTTGCCGTTCTGGTCGTTCAGCGTGAAGTCCGGCGCCTTGGCGCCCGGCCTGATGACACGGTCGAGGATGCTGGAACCCCGTAGCTGCTCGGTGGCAGCGTGCATGATGGCAAGTCGATCGGCAGGAATTCGCTTCGCCGCTCCCTCGCGTATCGCAGCTAGCTTATCTTCGAGGCTCATTGCACTCTCCTTCGCTACGTGCCCGTCATGCGACGGACACCCATGACACCATGGCATCCGGCAGTCACGCCTTCAACCGCGCCGCGGCCTGAACTGGAGTCCATACCATGAGCCGTCCCCCGCTGCCGCCATTCACTCCCGAAACCGCCGCACAGAAGGTGCGTCTTGCCGAAGACGCCTGGAACACGCGCGAGCCGGCGCGCGTCGCGCTTGCCTACACGGAGGACAGCCGATGGCGGAACCGCGCGGAGTTCCTGCAAGGCCGCGCCGCCATCGAGGCGTTCCTGATGCGCAAATGGCAGCGCGAACTCGACTACCGGCTGATCAAGGAACTCTGGGCGTTCCGCGACAACCGCATCGCCGTGCGCTTCGCCTACGAGTGGCACGACGACAGCGGCAACTGGTTCCGCAGCTATGGCAATGAGAACTGGGAGTTCGACGCGAGCGGGCTGATGCAGCTGCGCATCGCCAGCATCAACGACCTGCCGATCGCGGCAGGCGAGCGCAAGTACCGCTGGCCGCTCGGTCGGCGCCCGGACGATCATCCGGGCCTCAGCGATCTTGGTCTGTGATGGAGGCCACGATGGATATCACTACCAACTATGCCAGCGACGTCGCGTTCTCGCCCTCGGTGAAGGCGGTGCAGGCGCGCAAGGGGTCTCGCGGTTTCCTTGGCCGCATGGAACAGAACGGATCGTGGGAGACGCGGATCACGCCCGATCTGGCAAGCTTCATCGTGGCGCAGACCAGCGTGTTTCTTGCCACCGCGAGTGCGGCGGGACAGCCGTATATACAGCATCGCGGCGGCCCGCCTGGCTTCCTTCACGTGCTGGATGACAAGACGATTGCCTTCGCCGACTTCATCGGCAACCGGCAATTCATCACGCAGGGCAATCTCGCCGAGAATCCCAAGGCGCAGCTGTTCCTGATCGATTACGCGAACCGGCACCGGGTGAAGATCTGGGGCGAGGCACGTGTCGTCGAGGGCGATGCCGCGCTGATGGCGACGCTGATGCCGCAGGGCTACAAGGCGCGATCCGAACAGGCGATCCTGTTCACCGTCGCCGCATGGGACACGAATTGTCCGCAGCATATCCCGCAGCGCTTCGAAGCCGCCGATATCGCCGCCGCGCTGGCCGAGCGCGATGCGCGCATCGTGGCGCTGGAGGCGGAGGTCGCACGCCTTGCCGTGAGGCCCTAGGTGGCGGGATGATCCTTCCCTCGATCGGGAGGAAACCGCCATGAGCACCACGACGCAGCCTGCCAGCAGCACATATCTGCCGGTCCGCGACGACTGGCTCGCGCGGCGGACCGAGACGATCCTGGAGCCCGATTTGCCGATCGTCGATCCGCACCACCATCTGTGGGGGCGTCCGGGCTGGGTCTATATGCTTGACGACCTGCTGGCCGACACCAATTCGGGGCACAACATCGTCGCCACCGTGTTCGTGCAGTGCCGCTCGATGCATCGCGCCGGCGGTCCGGAGGAGATGAAGCCGGTCGGCGAGACCGAGTTCGTCAATGGCGTCGCGGCGATGAGCGCCTCGGGTGGCTATGGCAAGACCAAGATCTGCGCCGGCATCGTGGGCCATGCCGATCTGCGGCTGGGTTCGCGGGTGCAGCCGGTGCTGGAGGCGCATATCCGCGCCGGCGGCGGACGGTTCCGCGGCATCCGCCACATCACCGCCTGGGATGCCGATCCGACGCTGATGAACCCGGCCTATGCGCCGCCAGCAGGGCTGATGGCGGATGCGACGTTCCGCCAGGGTTTTTCCTGCCTGGCGCCGTTGAACCTGAGCTTCGATGCGTGGCTGTATCATCCGCAGATCGACGAACTGACCGCGTTGGCGCAGGCGTTTCCCGACACGCGCATCTGTCTGAACCATGTCGGTGGGCCGCTCGCTATCGGTGTGTATGCCGGCAAGCGCGACGCGGTGTTTTCGAAGTGGTCGGCGTCGATCCGCGCGCTGGCGAAATGTCCCAACGTGATGGTGAAGCTTGGCGGCATGGCGATGCGGATCAACGGCTTCGATTTCCATGAGAAGGCCGATCCGCCTTCGTCCGAGACGTTGGCCGCGGCGTGGAAGCCGTATGTGGAGACGTGCATCGAGACGTTCGGCGCCTCGCGCGGCATGTTCGAGAGCAACTTCCCGGTGGACAAGGGGTCGTACGCGTATTCGCCGTACTGGAACGCGTGCAAGATCCTCTCCCGCGGCGCCAGCGCGGCGGAGAAGACGGACCTGTTCAGCGGCACGGCGGCGCGGTTCTATCGGCTGGAGCTGTAATGCTACGGCAGTCCGGTCAGGGGCGCCGATGGAATATTGGTCGTCATCGCCGGCCCCGAGCCGGCCATCTGCGCACCACATGCGGGGGGTAGATTGCCGGGTCAAGCCCGGCAATGACGGAAAGAGAGGCGGGCGCGTGACGGAGGCGGGACGCTGAAACATCCGATCGCCGGTCATGGCCCACCGAACAAATTCCAACTTATTCCTTTATGGGAGGCGCAAGCGCAACCGCCGCCTCGGTCGTGAGCAGCAGGAACGTGAACGTCTCCTGGAGGTACAGACGCACGACGCTGTCGGTGTGGCTCAAATAGCCGATCGAAACGTCCTGCCCGATGTGCAGATCGAAATCGCCGCCTCGCGTGGTGAGCACGAACGCACCGGCGATCGCTGGGGCCCAGATTATCTCGTCCTTGACGAGTTTTCTTACATGTTCCAGCACCGGATACCCGCTGTCGTTGGTCTCGGCGAGGGCGGTATAAGCATCGGCGCTGAGCAGCACTGAATACGGCCCGTTGACGCCGACAAGGCGCAACTGGTTCAGAGCCTGCGCGATGGCATTGGGATAGTGACGGACGTCAGCCGGGAGCGTGATGATCGGATTGCTGGTGCCCTGTCGGATGCCGCCGATGTTCGCCGCGGGATAGCCGTCGAAGATGGCGCGGTCCTCGGCATAGGCGATCTTTTGCGCCGCCTCCTTCGCCGGTTGCCAGTCGGAGTCGCTCGCTCCCCGCTCCACGTCGTCGATCTGCTGGCGATCGAGCTCGAACGGGACCCGCAACTCGATCAGTGTCTTGACCTCGCGCTGCCTTGCGAGAATGCCCTCTTCCGGGGCCGCGATCGACTTGAGGTGGCCTGTGCCGACGGCGGACAGGCCGACACCGTCCGGCCCGTGTACATCGATCACTCGCCGGCCGGCCAGGTAGCGCTTCAGCGTGCGCGTGGTCTCCGCTTCTATATCCGCCCACGCCGCATCGGAAATCGGGGCAAGCTCGCGGTGAAGATTATTCATACCGGTTCTCTCCTTTGAGGGAGCCCACGCCGAGCGAACCATCGGCCGACGGCTGCGTGGATGGTGTGGACTGGTGCGTAGGCTCAGCGCTGTCCCCTGTTGCCGCTGGGGCGACATCGTTCACGGATTCCAGGAATGTCGCGGTGGGCACGAAGAACAGGGTTCCGGTCACCGCGCGACTGAAGTCAAGCAGCCTATCATAATTGCCTGGCGGGCGGCCGACAAACATGTTCTCGATCATCTGCTCGGTCACACGCGGAGTGCGGCAATAGCCGATGAAGTAAGTACCGAACTCACCCGTGCCAACTCGGCCGAAGGGCATGTTGTCACGCACGATCTGGAACTCCTGCCCATTCTCGGTGATCGTGGTGAGCGCGTTGTGTGCCGATGCTGGTTTTATCGAGTCGTCCAGTTCGATGTCGGACAGCTTTGTGCGGCCGATGATGCGCTCCTGCGCCTCGGTGGACAGTGCATTCCATCCGTCCATGTCATGGAGATATTTCTGCACGATGACATAGCTGCCGCCGGCGAACGCCGCGTCCTCCTCGCCGATGATCGCGGCGTCGATCACCGCCTCGCCGCGAGGATTCTCGGTGCCGTCGACAAATCCCAGAAGATCGCGGTCATCGAAGTAGCGAAAGCCGTGGACCTCATCGACCGCCGAGACCGCATCGCCGAGGCGCGCCATGATCTGTGTCGCCACCTCGAAGCAGAGGTCCATCCGCTTCGCACGGATATGGAACAGCAGGTCCCCTGGCGTTGAAACCGCATGGCGTCCTTCGGCCCGGATCTCCCGGAACGAGTGAAGTTCGGCCGGGCGCGGGTCGCCGAACAGCAGGTCCCATGCGTCGGACCCGATCCCCATGACGCAGCAAAGGCCAACTTCGAGGTCGCGAAATTCCACCGCCCGGATCAACGCCGGGAGGTCTGCGCAAAACGATCGCACGGCCGCGCGATTGTCCGGGCTCGGGTTTATCGTCACGACCAGGAAGATCGCAGCGCGGCTGAGTGGTGCCGATACGGGCTGTGGAACAGCCATAGCGTCAATCTCCGAAAGGTGTCCGATGCCCGACTGCTAAGCGCGATTGTGCACAATCGGGGAAAATTCCAATATACCGCAACCCTGGAACAGCTAAGGAACACGTCCATGGCCCCCAAAAGCATGAAAGCGCACATCACCGAGGCGGCGGGATTCCTCGCTGCGCTCGATCAGAGCGGCGGGTCGACACCTGGGGCGCTGCGCCTCTATGGCATTCCGGACAGCGCCTATAGCGGTGAGGCCGAGATGTTCACCCGGATGCATGAGATGCGGGTGCGGGTGATGACGGCGCCGGCCTTCACCGGCGGCAAGGTGATCGGCACGATCCTGTTCGAGCGCACGATGGACGGCGAGGTTCAGGGCAAACCGACCCCCGCCTTCCTTTGGCAGGACCGAGGATGCGTGCCCTTCCTCAAGGTCGACAAGGGGCTGGAGCCGGAAGCCGACGGTGTCAGCGTGATGAGACCGATACCGGGGCTCGGCACGTTGCTCGACCGAGCAGTCAAGCTCGGTGTCTTCGGCACCAAGATGCGCTCGACGATCAACCTGCCATCCGAAAGCGGTATCGCGGCGATCGCCAGGCAACAGTTCGAGATCGGCGCACAGATCGCGAAGCACGGACTGGTTCCCATTCTCGAGCCGGAGGTGCTCATCAAGAGCCCCGACAAGCCGAAGGCCGAAGCGCTCCTGAAGGATGCGCTGGCCCGGCATCTCGATGCGCTGCCGTCGGACCAGCAGATGATGCTGAAGCTGACGATCCCGGACGTTCCCGACCTTTACAAGGACCTGATCGCCCATGAGCGGGTGGTTCGCGTCCTCGCCTTGTCGGGCGGCTATGGCCGTGCCGATGCCTGCCAGCGCCTAGCCCGCAACCATGGCATGATCGCCAGCTTCTCGCGCGCGCTGCTCGAGGAACTGCGGGCGTCGATGAGCGATGCGGCGTTCAACGCAGCATTGGCGAAGGCCATCGACGAGATCTACACAGCCTCGACCGCGAAGATATAACGGTGAGGGCAAAAGCGGTTACTCGTATTACCGGCCGCCGGGACGGAGCAAGCGTCGCGGCGATGATGAGAGGGAAGGAACGCAATGCGCAGCCTGAATATTGGCGACGTCACGATCACCAGCATCATCGAACGAGACGGACCATGGCGGCGGCCGGAGGACATGTTCCCGAACTATGATCCCGATCTGGGGCGGCGTTACCTGGCGGAGATGGACCCCGTGGTGTTCGATCCCGCGTCCAACCGGATGGTAATCACCTATCAGACCTTCGTCGTGCGCACGCCGCATCACACGATCCTGGTCGATACCTGCACCGGCGAGGACAAGGGCTACCCCGCGCCGATGGATTTTCCCAAGCAGCCGTGGCTCGACGGCTTTCGCGCCGAGGGTCTGACGTTTGAGGATATCGACTACGTGTTCTGCACGCATCTGCACATCGACCATTGCGGCTGGAACACCGTGCTGCGCAACGGAAGCTGGGTGCCGACGTTCCCGAAGGCGAAGTACATCTTCCACAAGCGCGAATACGCGGCGTGGGAGGCGGCGACAGCGCGCGGCGATCAGCCGCCCGGCGATGTCTGGCGGTTCAACTGCGAGCCGGTGGTGGCGGCGGGCCAGGCGCTGCTGGTGGACGATGACTATACGCTCGACGATACGGTGTGGCTGACGCCGACGCCAGGGCATTCGCCGTGCCATTGCTGCGTGAACATCAGCTCGGGTGGACAGCGCGCGTCGGTAACTGGCGACATGATGCACCACGCGCTGCAATGCCGCGAACCCGAATGGTCGACGATCTTCGACTGGGACGCCAAGGAAGCAGCGGCGTCGCGGCGGAAATTCCTCAGCGACGTGGCGGACACCGGCACTCTGATCCTACCGATCCATTTCCCGTCGCCGACGGTCGGTCGGGTGACGGCGGATGGCGAGCGGTTCCGCTACTCGTTTGTGCGGTAAGGAGACGAAAATGCGAAACTATCACTACGATCACGTCCATCTCCGCAGCCCCGATCCCGATGCGACCGGGCGGTTCTTTGAGACCATGTTCAACGCCGAGGTGACGCGGAGCATCTACCCGCCCGGCACGCTGTACCCCGGTCAGATGCGCGTCACGATGCAGATCGGCGGCCAGAAGGTGCTGATCGCACCGACACATCCGCACGACCCCACTGCCGGCGCGCCGCAGTTCCCGTATTACGGCCTGGAACACATTGGCCTGACGGTCGATGACGTCGACGCCGCGTGCGAGGAATTGCGTGCCAAGGGCGCCGATGTCGTGATCGGTCCGCTGACGCGCGATCCCGGCACGCGGCTCGCATTCATCCGCGGCCCGGAGGGCATCATGGTGGAGCTGGTGCAGGCGCGCTAACCTGGTGGTTGGAGGAACCCATGCTGACCAAAGCCCAGATCGAGCAGTATCACGAGACCGGTGCCATCGTCGTGACCGACATCCTGAGTGCGGACGAGGTGCACCGCCTGCGCCGCGTCACCGACGAATTCGTCGAACGCGCCGGCGGCGTCGAAGCCCACAATGAGATCTACGACCTCGAGGACAGCCACACGCCGGATAATCCGCGCGTGCGGCGGATCAAGGCGGCGCATCAGCATCATCCGGAATATGCCCGCCTGGTGCGCCATCCGAAGATCCTCGCGGTGCTACAGGACCTGTGGGGGCCGGACATCCGCTTCGACACCGCCAAGCTCAACATGAAGTGCGCGGGTTTCGGCGCGCCGGTGGAGTGGCACCAGGACTGGGCGTTCTATCCGCACACCAACGACGATCTCGCCGCCGTCGGAGTGATGTTCGACGACATGGCGATGGCGAACGGCCCGCTCATGATCGTCCCCGGCAGTCATCGCGGACCGATCCACGACCATCACGCCGACGGCGTATTCTGCGGCGCGATGGACCCGACCAACCATGATGTGGACTACAGCGCAGCGATCCCGCTCACCGGCAGGGCCGGCTCGATCACGGTGCACCACGTGCGCGCCGTGCACGGCTCCGCGCCGAACGTCTCCGACCACGACCGCCGCCTGCTGCTGTTCCAGTTCCGCACCGCGGATGCCTGGCCGCTGCTCGGCTTCCCCGCTGGCATCGAAAAGTTCAAGGAGCTGATGGTGTGCGGCGTGCATCGCGAGCCGCGACTGGAGCACGTGCCGGTGCGCCTGCCGTTGCCGCCGGCGAAACTGCAAGGCTCGCTGTACGAGAATCAGAAGGGCATGAAGAGCCGCTACTTCGCGCTGCCGGCTGCGGCGCGCCTGCCGGAGCCGGCGAAATGACCGACGCAGCACGCACCCTAGCCGCGGATGAACGCGCGCAGACAAAAGAAGTGTTTCTCGGGCGCATCGCGCACCACGCCGTGTCCGCAATTGGCGAAGCGCTCGAACTGCACCAGATGCGGAGGTAGATTGGCGACGATCGTCTCGCTGAATGCGATCGGCGTAATCGGATCGTTCTCCCCGGCCATCACCAGCGTTGGGCAGGCGACGTGGGACAAGGCCGCGCGGAAATCCATGCGCATCCCCTCGTGACCAGGGCCAGTGAAGTTCAGCGACACCGTGTCGTGCACGATTTCGCGCGCGGCTGCGTCCGGGTCGCGTACAGGCGTTGTGCAATAAATCGGGTGGCATTTCTCGCGATAGATGCGCCGGTTCTCTGCGGTCGGGCTCAGCCAGAACGCTTCTGCAATCCGTCGTGACTCGATCCCTCCGATGCGTTCGAACGCCTCGAAGACCACGTCCCACTCCATTTTCGCGGCGGTGCTGACGAGTACGAGCTTGCCAGGATGCTCGGGATGCCGTGTGGGGTAGGATTGCGCGACAAATCCCCCGAACGAGACGCCGTAGACGATTGGCTTCTCGATGCCTAGCACATCGCAGAATCCGCGCACGTCGTCGCCCCAATGGGTGAGGTTCCAGGTGGCAGGGTCGCCGTAGTCGCTACGACCATTGCCGCGATGGTCGATATAGATGACCTGGGCGATGTCCGCCAACACCGAGAAGTCCGGTTTGAAGTACGTGTGGTCGAAGCCCGGGCCGCCATGCAGCAGGATCAAGGTCGGCTTCGCCCGCATTGCCTTGCCATCTGGCACCAGGCCCAGCCCCTCTACATCGAAATACAGCCGCGCGCCGTTCACAATGACATGCATGGGGTCGGTCTCCCGCAGAATGCGAGATAATAGTCACGCAACCAATGCCTCGCCATAACGACTGAGCAGAAGGGGACAAGTCGGCGACCGAAGTGCGGCGTGTGCCACGCTCGTCGACTGCCCCTTCCGTTGGATCGAAGATCAGGACAAGATCGTCGCGACTGTCAGACGTGGGAACCAAGCGTCAGATTCGCACCACCGGAGCAACCGCCCATGCCCACCATCCGCAACGTCGCCCGCGAGAAGCTGGAACAAGGCGAACTCTCGCTCGGTTGTGGCGTCCGCCTGACGCGCAGCGTGGAGATCGCAATTGCCATGAAGAGCGCCGGTTTCGACTGGCTGTTCCTCGACCTCGAGCATGGCACCATGTCGATCGACGCTGCCGCGCAGATCGCCACTGCCGCGCTCGACGCCGGCATCGCGCCGCTGGCGCGCGTGCCGAACGGCGAATACGCGATCGCGACGCGGCTGCTCGACAACGGCGTCCTCGGCATTGTCGTGCCGCATGTCGATACCGCGGACGAAGCGCGCGAGGTGGTGCAGAAGCTGAAATACCCTCCCGTCGGCCACCGCTCGATGGGCGGTACCGGTCCGCACTACGGCCTGCGCGCGGCCAGCACCGGCGACGCGGCAAAGGCACTGAATGCCGCCAATCTCACCGTTGTGATGCTGGAGACGCCCACCGCGATCGGGAACGCCGTTGCGATCGCCGCGGTGCCCGGCATCGATGTGCTGCTGATCGGTACCAACGATTTGTGCGCGGAGATGGGCATCCCCGGCGACTTCGCCAATGAACGCATCGCGGATGCGTATCGGACGATGATCGGCGCCTGCAAAGACCACGGAAAGTTTCCGGGAATGGCCGGCATCTACAACGAGCCGCTCATGCAGCGTTACATCGAGATGGGTGCTCGCTTCATCCTGTCCGGCAACGACGCCGCGTTCCTGATGGCGAGCGCCGCTCAGCGCACCGGCTTCCTGCGGAAGACGTTGGCACGCACCTAGCGGGACGCCACGGCGATCAACAAGACGGGAACCGCACTGCCGCCGTCAACCGGCTCGGGGCATGCTGCTTATGCTGTTGGAGACCGGGATCGCATGGCCCATTCCGTGACCGCGCGCGACACTTCGATTCGCACCTACCGCGCGAAGCGCGATTTCGCAGTCACCCGCGAGCCGGCACCTGCCGCACGGCGTGGCAAACGCGATGCACCGATCTTCGTGGTGCAGAAGCATGAGGCGCATCGCGCCGGCCTGCACTGGGACTTCCGCCTCGAGAATGGCGGCGTGCTGTGGAGCTGGGCCGTGCGCAAAGGGCCGTCGCTCGATCCCGCTGACAAGCGGATTGCGGTGCACGTCGAAGACCATCCGCTGGACTATGCCGACTTCGAAGGCGCGATACCCGAAGGCCAGTATGGCGCAGGGTCCGTCGAGCTGTGGGATCGCGGCACGTGGCAACCGCTGGACGATCCCGAAGCGGGGATGCGCAAGGGCGAGCTGAAATTCGTGCTCGACGGCGAGCGGCTGCACGGGCGCTTCACGCTGGTGCGCCTCAAACCGCGTCCCGGGCAACGCAGTCGCCAGGACAACTGGCTGCTGATCAAGGGCCACGACGAAGCGGAATGCAAAGGCGCCGATGCGCCGACGCTGGAACGGCAGCGCGATGATCCGCCGCCCGACGGCGCGGTGCGAGCGAAGCTGCCGCAGCGCCAGGCGCCGCAGCTTGCCTCGGTGGCCAGCGAACCGCCGGAAGGCGAGGCCTGGATCAGCGAAATCAAGTTCGACGGCTATCGCCTGCTGTGCTGGCTCGATCACGGCAAGGTGCGCGTGGTGACGCGCAACGGGCTGGACTGGACCGACCGGCTGCCTGCGGTGGCGCGCGCGATCAGGGGGTTGCGTGCCGAGACGGCACTGGTGGACGGCGAACTGGTGGCACTCCGCAAGAACGGTGCGTCAAGTTTTCCCGCGCTGCAGGCCGCATTGTCGGCCGGCAAGGATGCCACGCTGCATCTCTATCTGTTCGATCTGCTGTATCTCGATGGCTGGGACCTGCAGCCCTGCAAGTTGCTGGATCGCAAGCGCGCGCTGTTCGGTCTCAACGACTGGCGGGGGATGCTGCTCTACAGCGATCACCAGGTCGGCAAAGCCCCCGAGATGCAGCGCGAGGTCTGCCGCATGGGACTGGAAGGCATCGTCTGCAAGCAGGCGGGCGCGCCCTACCGCGCGGGACGCGGGCACGGCTGGGTGAAGGTGAAATGTCGCGGCCGTGAGGAATTCGTCGTTTTGGGATGGACGCCGCCGGGCGGCAGCCGCACCGGATTGGGCTCGCTGCATCTTGGCTACTATGATCCGCGGGGCAAGCTCCACTACGCCGGTGGCGTGGGTTCGGGATTTGCCGAACACGAACTCGTGCGACTGAGCCAACACCTGGCCGAACTCGCCTTCGATCCGCCGAAGTCGCTGATCATTGCCGGTGATCCGCTGCCGAAGACGATAAATTGGGTGCGGCCGGCGCTGGTAGCCGAGGTGCAGTTCGCCGCCTGGTCCGGATCGGGCCGGGTGCGTCAGGCAGTGTATGTTGGGCTGCGGGAAGACAAGACGGCAGCGGAGGTGGTGCGTGAACCGGCGGACCCTGAAGCAGAGCGCAAGACTGTCCGGCCGCAGCCGGGCGATCCGACGGCGGCAAGGCGCGGACCGGTCGTCGCGGTACCGCCTCGTCGCGACAGCGCCATCGTATCGGCGCGAGCACCGAAACAGCGCGGTGTGACCGTGGGCAATATTGCGCTGACACATCCCGATCGCCAGCTTTGGCCAGGGATCACCAAGCGAGACCTGGCGGAATATTGGAACGCGGTCACCGACCATGCGCTGCCCGGGATCGGGCATCGACCGCTCGCATTGGTGCGCTGTCCGGAAGGAATCGGCGGGCAGCACTTCTTCCAGAAGCACGGCCACAGCGCTTTGCCATCCGCGGTTCGCCAGGGCGAGGCGGCAGGCCAGCCGTACCTCGCGATCGACGATGCCGATGGGCTGGTCGCCATGGCCCAGATCTCGGCGATCGAACTGCACGCGTGGGGCGCTACCGAGACCGATCCGCTGCATCCCGACCGGATGGTGTTCGATCTCGATCCAGGCGAGGGGGTGGCGTTTGCCGATGTGGCGAAGGCCGCGCTCGACGTGCGTGAGCAACTGGAGCGGCTGGACCTGACTTCGTTCTGTCGTACTACCGGCGGCAAGGGATTGCACGTCGTCGTGCCGCTGGAACCGGTTGCGCACTGGGATGCGGTGAAGCCGTTCTGCCGCGGCTTCGCCGAGACGCTCAGCCAGGCGCAGCCGGAGCGCTTTCTGTCCACGGTGAGGAAGGTGGATCGGCGCGGCAGGATTCTGATCGACTGGCTGCGCAACGGTCTGGGCGCCACCGCGATCGCTTCGTTCAGTCCGCGCGCCCGCGATGGCGCGACGGTGGCGACCCCGGTGGCCTGGGAGGAGGTCGATCGCAAGCTGGACCCCGCGAAGTTCACGCTGCGCACCGTGCCGCAGCGTCTCGCGCGTCTGCGGGACGATCCGTGGCAAGGAATGGAGGCGCTGCGTCAGCGTCTGCCTGACCTTGCGGGCCAGCCGCACGAGGCACCTCGAGTGGCACCGACGAAGGAAAGATCGGTTATCGTGAGTGCTGCCAAGCCGAAGCGCGGACGCTAAGGATTGTTGAACATGGAGACGAATTCATCTTCGATCTGGTCGCCGCGCCGGATTTGAGTACCGCGGTGAAGTCCGCTCGCAACTGTGAGCTTGACATGCCGTCCCGCGGCACAATGTGTTTGGCGCGGCGAATGGCTCCCCGCCATCGCCGCGTGACGTTTCCCCCCCAAACTTGGCGGCGCTCCTCGGGGCGCCGTCATCTTGTTGCAATATCACGGGACTGGTGACCTGCGTGCCGTCGCAATAGCATTGGCGCGAGGGCCGCAGCAGGGGGCGCAGCGCCATGGTCGCAACATTGCCGATGCCGACGCTCGATCACGTCGTGGTCAACGTGCGCGATCGGATCGACGCGGGCCTGGAGACCTACCGGCGGCTTGGCTTCACGATGACCCCGCGCGGCTATCACACGCTGGGATCGATGAACCATCTGGCGATTCTTGGCAGCGAGTATCTGGAATTGATCGCCGCCGCGCCCGGCGAGACGAGGCGAGACGCGGCGATCCTGGCGGCGCCATTCGGGTTGAACGGCCTGGTGTTCGGCACCGAGAATTCCGCCGCCGTGTATGCTGCCCTGCATGAGGCGGGCGTGCCGGTGGAACCGCCACTCGAGTTTTCAAGGCCGGTCGAACTCGCCGACGGCCCAAGGGACGCGACGTTCCGCACCGTGCGGCTCACGCCCGGAACCGTGCCGGCGGGGCGCATCTATTTCTGCCACCACTTCACGCGGGATTTGGTGTGGCGCGACGAGTGGCGACATCACGCCAACGGCGCTATCGGCGTCGCGCGCGCAGTGATCGCCGCGCGCGACCCATCGGTGCTGGGCGGGCTGTTCGTACGCATGTTCGGCGAGGACGCGATACGGCGCAGCGGGACCGGCCGCTCGCTCGCCGTCGGGCTGTCACGGTTCGACGTGGTCACGATGGATGCGCTGGTGCGTGAATATGGCGATGCGGCGCCGGCGGCCGATGGGCGCGACGACTACATGGCGGCGCTAACGATCCGCACGCGGTCGCTGGATCGCGCCGCCGCCGCGCTGGCGGCGGGGCAGATCAAAGGCGTGCGGCGGGAGCCGGATCGCATCGTGGCGCCGGCGGCCGAGGCGTTGGGCGTCACGCTGGAATTTCGTTCGTGAACCTGGGAAGCACTGCTGCGGGGCCGGACCGATTTTATGTTGTCCGCTCACGCAAGACGCCTGGGCACCTGTTGGGTTGGATCGCCGCTGGTTGTGGAGCGGCCACCGATCATCTGGCCAAGTAGTTCGTGAAGGTCGGGAGGGAACGAGCGATCGCTGACCAGTCCCAAGTCAACCTTCGCACAGGAGACGGACATGAAAGTCACTGGGCAGTGCCATTGCGGGCAGATCACCTACGAAGCGGAAATCGACCCGAGGCAGCTCAGGATCTGCCATTGCACCGATTGCCAGCGGCTGACCGGCACGGCATTTCGCGCGGCCGTGCCAAGCCTGCCGGGGAGTTTCGTGTTGAAGAGCGGGCAGCCGACGATCTACATCAAGACCGCCGAGAGCGGGAACAGGCGCGCCCACGCGTTCTGCCCCAATTGCGGCGCCCCGGTTTATGCCGCCGCGCCGGGCCCCAATCCTCCAAGCTATGGGCTGCGTGTCGGTGCGCTCGATCAGCGCACGGAATTGCCGGCGCCGGGGCGGCAGATCTGGTGCCGTTCCGCCCTGCCGTGGTCGATGGACATAAGCGCGGTCGAACGAGCCGAGCGGCAGTAGACCCGCCGACCCCGCCGCCTGAAGCCGCGCCAAGGGCTGTGGCAACCCTCACCCGGATGCCCGATGGCTGGGCGTTGCTTGTTGACGGCTTCGGCCATACCCGGCCGAGCCAGTAAATCTCGTTTAGAGCATCTTCAGCATGACTGGAATCGCAGCCTGATGCTGTCATTGCGAGGGAGCGCAGCGACGAAGCAATCCAGCGCTGGATTGCTTCGTCGCTGCGCTCCTCGCAATGTGACGCGCTGAGTTTCCAGTTAGCGTGAAAGTGCTCTGGAAATCACGAGAATACGCCCGACCAGCGGCAGGCGTCGGGCGAGCGGCTTGGCAAGGCCGAAGCACAGGGCTGCGCTCAGCACCCAGAGCAGCAGGAACTTCTCGACCGCCGGCAGTGCGAGCCCCGCCAACGTTGTCCACAAACGCCAGTCGATCGCGGCCAGGGAGCGCCATTGCCGATGCGTGCCGCGGCAATACACTCATGTCCTGCATTCGTGCCACTCCGGAACGCAGCCATGGACCGTTTCTATGAAGGCCCCGCCTCGATTTTCGCCAGGGCCTACGACGCATTCTACCACCGCGCGCCGCCGCCGATAGCGGGCGATGCGGCATTCTATGCGCAGCTTGCGCGCGGGACCGGCGGACCCGTGCTGGAAGTGGCGTGCGGTACCGGTCGCATCGCGCTGGTGCTGGCGGAACGAGGGTTCGAGGTCACCGGGGTCGATGTCTCCGACGGCATGCTGGCAATCGCGCAGCGCAAGCGCGCAGCACTTGCCGCCGCTGCGCGGGACCGCCTGACCCTGGTCGCCCAGGACATGTGCGAGCTGAACCTGGGGCGGCGCTTCGGTCTGGTATTCGTACCCTTCCGCTCGTTTCAGCATCTCCTCACAGTCGATCTGCAACGCAGCGCGCTGACGGCGATCCGTCGCCACGTTGCGCCTGAGGGGCGATTGGTGCTGCATCTGTTCGATCCGCGCCTCGATCTGCTGATCGATGCGAACGCCCGACCTCCGGTGCTGATCGGCACCGATCCGGCGACGCAGCGCCGCTACGTCGGCGAAGTCCTGCGAACCGGTTTCGACTATCTGGCGCAGGTCCGCCGGGATCTCTGGCGCTACACTGAATTCACCCCGGATGGGGTGGAGTTGGAAACCGCCACGCGCGAGATGGCGCTGCGCTGGACCTGGCGCTGGGAGCTGCGACACCTGCTGGAACTGTGCGGGTGCGAGGTGGAAGCGGAGTACAGCGACTTCGCGGGATCGCCGCCCGCGTACGGCAAGGAGCTGATCGTGGTTGCGCGGGCTGGCCGGTAACGATTCGTTAATACAGCGTGGCCAGCGTGGGTGGATGGTGGCAACGCGCAGCTCGCTGCTCTGGGCCCTTGACGCCAAAAAGACCAGTCCGGATGGAGTGAAGCTTCCCGTAGCGGTGGTGGTTCCTTGCTTCCGCACCCGCCGCCACATCGAGCAGGTCGTCGGTAGTATCCTTGGTCGCGTCGGCCACATCTACGTAGTGGATGACGGCTGCCCCGAGGAGTCGGGCCCCTGGTGGCAGAATTGTTCGATGCGACTTCGGTGACCGTGCTGTTCCACACCGCCAATCAAGGGGTCGGCGCGGCGATGGTCACCGGCTATCGCCAGGCGCTGTATGACGGACACCGTATCGTCGTCAAGATGGACGGCGACGGCCAAATGGATCCGGACTACCTGGCCCCGCTCATTGCGCCGATCCTGCGTGGCGACGCCGACTACGCCAAGTGCAACCGTTTCTTCGACGTGCGCCTGCTGCGCGCCATGCCGCGCCTGCGGCTGATCGGCAATGCCTGTCTGTCGTTCGTCACCAAGCTGTCCAGTGGCTATTGGGACATCATGGATCCCACCAACGGCTTCACCGCGATCGGCCGTGCGGCGCTGGGCCGACTTGATCTCGACCGGCTCGACCAGCGCTACTTCTTCGAGGCAGACATGCTGTTCCGGCTCGCGCTGATCCGTGCGATCGTGCAGGACATGCCGATGCGAGCGATCTACGATCGCGAGAACAGCAATCTGCGAATCAGGCGGGCCGTGCTGGAGTTCTCGCGCAAGCACGCGGTGCGCACCTTTAAGCGCTTCGTCTATCTCTACCTGCTGCGCGACTTCAACATCGGCAGTCTCAGCGCGGTATGCGGCGTGCCCCTGATGCTGTACGGCCTGATGTTCGGCGTCTGGTACTGGATCGAGTCGGTCCGCAGCGGCGTTCCTCCGACCACCGGCACCGTGATGCTGGCCGTGCTGCCGATCATCCTGAGCACGCAGCTGCTGCTCTCGGCGGTGGCCTATGACATCGCAAACCGGCCGACGGTGCCGCTGCAGAGGCTGTTCCCTGCCGCATCCGACTAGACATGACGGGACTGCGGTAACCGCGACGATCTGGGCGGTGTTCCTCGCCTCCCTGACTGTGACTGCCTATGGCGTGGCGCACTCCGATGTGCTGGCGAATCTGTGGCCGCGTACCCTGGCCGAACAGGTGGCTATGCTCGCGGTCGGCGCCGCGCTGACGGCCGGTATCTGCATGCAGCGCCGCGGGCCGATGCGCCATGCGTGCTGTATGCCAGCGATCCATATGGCGCCTTCCTGCGTGGTCGGCCAGTCTACACGAATTGGTACAATCCCGCAGCCGTAGCCTTGCTGAGCGCGGCGCAGCGACCCGAACAGGTTCAGGCGGTCATCGATGCGCAGGGCGTGTCGTTCGCCGTGGTCAACACGACATCGCGGCAGCCGAGCGACCGTCTGGTCGCGCTGTACGCCGAGCAGCACGGCAGCCCGGTGGCACACATCGGAAGTCTGCGCGTCTATCGCGTCACTCCCGCACAGATGCGTTGAACGCGTGGGTTGCTACAGCCCCTTTTCCACCATATCCAGCACACGCTGCCCGATCTGCCGTGCCTCCACCCGCGTGAACCTGCGCAGCGGGCCTTCGAGCACCAGCATGGCGAGGCCATGCACCGCGGACCACGCGACGTACTCCGCGCCTGGGCGTCGTTCCGGTGGCAGCATGCCGCCGTCGACCATGCGGTCGAGCGCGACACCGAGCAACTGGAACGGATTGAGGCCGCTGCGACCCGCCTTCGCCGGACTTCCCCCGGCCTCGGGATCGCCGGGCACGGAAAACGCGGTGCGGAACAGGCCGGGTTCCGTCAGTGCGAACCGCAGGTATGCGGTGCCGAACGCGCGCATGCTGGCGCTGGGTCCGCCATCGCGCCACCGTGCCAGCTCCTTCTCCATCGCCACCGCCAAAGCTGCCAGCGCCGCCGAACGCACCGCCTGCAGCAGCGCGTGCCGGCTGGCGAAATGGCGATATGCTGCATTGGGCACTACGCCTGCGCGGCGCGTGGCCTCGCGCAGCACCACCGCATCCGGTCCGCCGCCGCGCGCCAGGGCGATGCCGGCGTCCAGCAGCGTCTGCCGCAGATCGCCGTGATGGTATGTGCGGCGCGGCCGGATTTGGTCTGCTGCATCCGTCATCACTGCTCCGCGAGCATGTGGACACTGTCCACCGGCGCCGCTATGGTGTTGTGGACAGTGTATACATTGCGCTGTGGCTACGACACAAGAGGAGGAGTTACCATGCAGGTTCAGCCCTATCTGTTCTTCGACGGACGTTGCGAGGAAGCGATCGAGTTCTACCGCAGGACACTCGGCGCCGAGGTGCAAATGCTGATGCGGTGGCAGGACAGCCCCGAGCCTTGCCCGGAAGGCACGATCCCGCCCGGCTCCGAGAACAAGGTGATGCATGCCGCCCTCCAGATCGGCGGCACGACGGTGATGGCCTCGGACGGGCGCTGCGGCGGGGCGCCAACCTTCCAGGGATTTTCCCTGTCGCTCGACGCGGCCGATGATGCCGAGGCGAAGCGGCTGTTCGAACGGTTGAGCGACGGCGGGCAGGTGCAGATGCCGCTGGGCAAGACCTTCTTCGCGTCGAGCTTCGGCATGGTCGCCGACAAGTTCGGCGTGTCGTGGATGGTGATCAAGCCGACGATGTAGGCTACGCTGCCGGTCGTGGCACTCGTCGCATTCACCGCGAACCTGGAGCGGCACCTGAGTTGCCCGGTGCAGACCGTGCCGGGCGACACGGTGCGTGCCGTGCTCGACGGCGTGTTTGCGACGCAGCCGCGGCTGCGGTCCTATATCCTCGACGATCAGGACCGCGTGCGGCGGCACGTCGCGATCTATGTCAACGGCGATCGCATCGCGGATCGCGATCGCCTCAGGGATCCGGTGACCGATGCGGACGAAGTGTTCGTGTTCCAGGCGTTGTCCGGAGGATAGACGAGGGAGCTGCGATCATGAGCGATCGTTTATTGGTCGGTACGAAGAAGGGCCTGTTCGAACTGCGCCGTGCGCGGGATGCGTGGTCGATTGCCAATACGCGTTTCCTTGGCGATCCGATCTCGATGCTGCTGCACGATCCGCGCGACGGCGCGCTGTATGCGGCAGAGGCGCTCGGGCACTTCGGCGTGAAGCTGCAGCGCTCGCGCGATGGCGGTGAGAGCTGGCAGGAAATCCCGGCGCCGGCGTTCCCCAAGGCCGGCACCGATGGGCCGAGCGTGTCGTATCTGTTCTGCCTGGAGACGGGCGGTGCGGATCAGCCCGGCTGGCTCTGGTGCGGCACGATCCCGGGTGCCTTGTTCCTGTCGCAGGATCACGGCGAGTCCTGGACGCTGAACCAGGCGCTGTGGGATCTGCCGCAACGCAAGGACTGGATGGGCGGCGGGTTCGACGATGCGGGGGTCGCTTCGATCTGCATCGATCCGCGCCAGCGGGATCACATGACCATCGGCGTCTCCACCGGCGGCGTATGGGTCAGCGATGACGGCGGCACATCCTGGCGCGGCTCCGCCGATGGGATGTACGCCGACTACTACCCGCCGGAACGGCGCCACGACCCGGAGGTGCAGGACGTCCACCGCCTGGTGCAATGTCCCACCGCGCCGGACACATTCTGGGTGCAGCATCATAACGGCGTATTCCGCTCCACCGACGCGGCGCGGTCCTGGCAGGAGGTCACCACGATCCGCCCGGCAAAATTCGGCTTCGCGGTGGCGGTGCATCCGCACGATCCGGACACCGCCTGGTTCGTGCCCGGCGTGAAGGACGAATGCCGCGTCCCGGTCGATGCGCGGCTGGTGGTGTCGCGCACCCGTGACGGCGCGCGGTCGTTCGACGTGCTGACCGAGGGTCTGCCGCAGAGCCACGCCTACGATCTGGTCTATCGCCACGCGCTCGATGTCGACGGCACCGGCACGCGCCTCGCCATGGGTTCGACCACGGGGCACCTGTGGCTGTCGGAGAATGGTGGCGACGCCTGGACGCTGGTCGCCGGCCACCTGCCACCGATCAGTTGCGTGCGCTTCGGCTGAGCGCGCATCCTGGCGCGCGCCAGGGAGACACGCAACGATGAGCGAAGACAAGCCGGCGGTGCGCACGAGCAACCAGTCGTTCTTCTTCGATTCGGACATCTTCTCCGCCGGCCGCCTGATCGCGCGCCGCGCCCGGCCGGGCGGCGCGGTGCACGAAGCGGCCCGCGCGATCCCGGTGTTCCGCGACTGCGACGTGCTGGTGGTGGGCGGCGGCCCATCCGGCACGGCGGCTGCTGTGGCCGCGGCACGCACCGGCGCCGATGTGGTGCTGCTGGAGCGCTGCAACCACCTCGGCGGGCTCTCCACCGGCGGCCTGGTGATCTGGATCGACCGCATGACCGACTGGACCGGCGCGCAGGTGATCCAGGGCATCGCCAATGACCTGCTCGACCGGCTGCCGAAGGACGCGATCGCCGGCCCGCCGCGCGGCCTGTGGGGCAGCGCGGATGCGGCCACCGCCGCCTACTGGCGCGAACGCACCGCCGCCTTCCACGGCATCGTCACCTGGTCGCCGACCATCGATCCGGAACGGCTGAAGCTCGCCAGCCAGGAACTGGTGCTGGAGAGCGGGGTGCACCTGCTGCTGCACGGTCTCGGCTGTGCGCCGATCATGACGGATGGCGCGGTCGCCGGCGTGGTGTTCGAAAGCAAGGAGGGTCGCCTCGCGATCCGTGCCCGCGTCACGGTGGACTGCACCGGCGACGGCGACATTTTTTCCCGCGCCGGCGCGGGCGCCGACACCGACATCGAGGAGCGCGACATCCACCACTGCATGAACACATCCTGGATCTGGGGCGGCTGCGACCTGACGCGCTGGATCGCGTTCAAGACCGGCGACGCCGCCGGCTTTTCCGCCTTCATGGACCGCGGCCGCGCGCAGTGCGGCGGGCTGTTCGAGCGGCCGTTCGTGTCCTGGCGCAACGACGTGGCGCTGTTCATGGGGCCGCGGCTGTCCGGCTACTCTGCGGTCGACATCCAGGACCTGACCGAGGTGGAGATCCGCTCGCATCGGCTGATGGCGCAGCACCTCGACGTGTACCGCGCGCACGCGCCGGGCTTCGAGCAGGCGTTCCTGATGCTGTCGGCGCCGCAGCTCGGCGTGCGTCATTCGCGGCGGCTGCCGGGCGTGGCACGGGTGACGCGCGAGCGCTGGAGCGATGCGACGCGGTGGGAGGACGAGATCGGCGTGTCGCCCTCGTTGTCGCCGAAGCTGCCGCCGGTGTCGGTGCCGTATGGCTGTCTGGTGCCTCGGACGGTGGACGGGCTGCTGGTGGCGGGGCGGCACGTGTCGAGCGATGCGGCGAGCCATTCGTTTCTGCGCGAGATCCCGCAATGCTGGCTGACCGGGCAGGCGGCCGGCGCGGCGGCGGGGGTGGCGGCGCGGCACGGCGTGATGCCGCGAGGGGTGCCGATCGGGGAGGTGCAGGCGGAGTTATTGCGGCAGGGAGCGTGGCTGCGGGTGGGGGCGGTGGTGGGGTAGAGAACGATTTCTGTCGGTACTTCAGTGTGTTACGTGAGATGCATGATAAGGCACGTTATCATGCGTGAGATTATCCTGAGATCGGTAGAGGCCTGCGGGTCTCTCGGATCGGCGAAGAAAGTCTTGGTTATTGGAGGTCTCCAGCTTCTTTCAGGGCTGCGCCTGCGTGGCATAATCCGGTCCCGTCCATATTATTGGGACCCACTGAATTCGTAGCTTCTGAAAACGTAGACGATTATCATTGTGACCAACATGGAAGTCGTCAGTACCACAGCTCGGAACACGATGATTCTGGAGGTCCGGCGCAGAACCTGTGGGTTGAGGGCATAAGTCAGCAAAGGGTCAATCTTCCCAACCAAATAACCAGAGGCAAAAATCGAGATGCCTTTCGCGAGCTCAGTAAACTGGCTCTTTTCAATGTCGGTATAGGGTGCCAGAAAAATTCCCAGAACCCAGCCAGAGGCTACCCCCACGAGGATGAAGGCGAGGTTGATGTAAATGTCCTGACGATCATTCCGGACAAAGGTCGAAGCAAGCGTAAGCATGGCTGCCACTACCAGCCCAGCAATGAGATCACCGAGAACCAATCGGTTTGGAGGAAGCATGCTCTCGAAAAAGCCCATCGCACCAATCTCGATCTCAAGGAGTCAGTTGGTATCTGCTCAACCCCGATTGATTTCGCCTCGATGAATGGTCGGCCGGTGTTCTAACGGGCTGCAAGAATCCGGTTGACACGGTCACGGTCGAGTCGAT
>Ga0209040_10000115_pt1 | contig 49904 bp, 47 predicted proteins | sample BogFormECP12_OM3_FD_188240 | JGI IMG/M metagenome (GOLD analysis project Ga0209040, IMG submission 188240) | Bog forest soil microbial communities from Calvert Island, British Columbia, Canada - ECP12_OM3 (SPAdes) (version 2) | ecosystem: Environmental > Aquatic > Freshwater > Wetlands > Bog ... | reverse complement strand
CGCCGAGGGACATTCCAAACTCGACGCCATACGCGCTTTGAAGCGCTACCTCGCCAGAGAGGTCTTCACACTCATCACCCAGCGACGCAGAGAGATCAAATCGCCGCTTGACAAACAGAAGGGCGTCCAGGGCTCGCAGTTCACCTCGGCCGCCTTCACCGGCGCGCTCGCCAAGACCGGCGTCGCCATCTCCATGGACGGCCGCGGCCGCTGGATGGACAACGTGTTCATCGAACGGCTGTGGCGATCGCTGAAGTACGAGGACGTCTATCTTAAGGGCTACGCCGACGGTCGCGAAGCGCGGCGCGGGATCGCCGAATGGTTCGGCTTTTACAACGAGCAGCGCCCGCACCAGGCGCTTGAGCACCGAACGCCGATGGCGGTCTGGCGCAAGGCGATCGCCGGCGCGAAGGCTGTGGACGTGATGGACAACGCTGCCGCGTCGCCCACATGCCCACAGCCGCAGAAGCAGACGCAGCCTCTCGCTGCGTGATAGAAAGAAACACCGAGCGGTCGGGATTCCAATCAAGAACCGAGATCAAGCGGTCCCGCTGCGCGGGTCCACTTCAGTCCTACCTCGCCGAGCACGCCGGAGTCCTTGCCGTCAGCACTTTGGTTAGGCGCGTAGCGACCATCTCGAAGGCGCACGAGGCCCGGGGCCTTCCCAATCCATGTCGCTCAGAGATCGTCCGAGCAACTTTTCGCGGAATCAAACGCACGTGCGGGGTCGCACAACGACAAGCGAAGCCTCTGCTCAAGGAGCGCCTATTCCAGGTCCTCGACGGCTATAAGTAACACTGGCGTTGGAACCCTATCGGGCGAGGTCTAATGCGTGGTCACTCGCTCCTGCGGAGATGTTGTTCGATCAGGTCAGGCCGGTAGATCGACTCCCAAGCCTTTCGCGCCGCTTCGCGATGCGCTGCGGCTTCGTCGGGCGCTGCAGCGCGGCGGGCGAGGCGAATGTGTGCGAAGCCGATCGAGTAGGGTTCGGGGATCTTAGCGTAGAGCGCCAGCGCCTGGCACCAATGCTCGCACGCCGGTGCGATCTTGCCTTCTGCCTCGTCGATATCGCCGAGTCTCCTGACGCAATTGGCCTCGCCGAGCACGTGGCCGATCTGTTGGTAGAGCGACAGCGCCGCCTCATAACGGCGGCGCGCTTCTTCGCGATCGGAGCGCGCAAATGCGATGTCGCCGAGTCCCTTTACGCAATTGGCCTCGCCACCCAAAGCACCCACTTTTTGGTAGAGTGGCAGCGCCGCTGCGTAGCGCTCGCGCGCGCCTTCGTGACCGGAGCGCGAAAGGGCGACGTCGCCGAGGCTCCTGACGCAATTGGCCTCGCCGAGTACACTACCGACTTGCTTGAAGAGCGGAAGCGCCGCCTCGTAGCGTTCGCGCGCCCTTTGTAATCGGAACGGGCCAGCGCGATGTCGGCAAGGCCTAAGATACAACCGGCTTCGCCGAGCACAGTGCCGACCTTTCGGTAGAGCGGCAGCGCCGCTTGGTAGCACTCGCGCGCGCCCTGGTGATCGGAGCGGGCAAGGGCGATGTCGCCGAGTCTCGTAACGCAATTGGCCTCGCCGAGCACGGAGCCGACCCCTCGATAAAGCGTCAGCGCCGCCTCGTAGTGCTCAAGGGCACCCTCGTAATCCGAGCGATCAAGCGCGATGTCGCCGAGTCCCTTTGCGCAATTGGCCTCGCCAAGCACGTCGCCGACCTGCCGATAGAGCGGCAGTGCCGCTTGGTAGCGCTCGCGCGCGCCCTCGTGATCGGAGCGGGAAAGGGCGATGTCGCCGAGTCTCCTGACGCAATTGGCCTCGCCGAGCACGTGGCCGATCTGTTGGTAGAGCGGCAGCGCCGCCTCATAACGGCGGCGCGCTTCTTCGTGATCGGAGCGCGCAAATGCGATGTCGCCGAGCATCCGAACGCAATTGGCTTCGCCGAGCACGTCGCCAGCGTCTCGAAACTGCTTCGCCGCCGCCGGCAGGGCTGCGGTAGAAGCGAGCCCGGTGAACTGATGGAACTGAGCAAGGCCCCAAAGCGCGGTTCCAAGCGCGGTGGCAGGCATGTGTTCGCTTACGGCCAACCTGGCGGCCGCATCGAGATTGCCGGCTTCGGCGGTGACTTCGTCCCTCGCTTCGCCCCAGTTGTCCGTTCCGACCTTTCCGCCATTCACAGCGCGGACGAGGAACAGCTTCATCAGCCTCTCCCGGTCGGCGGCCTCCGGCGGTAAGTCCGCGAGGAGCGTTTCTCGGATTGGCGCGAGCAGACGCCAGCGGCCGTCGGGACGGCTGGCGAGGCGGGCACTTTCGAGCCTCGCCGCTGCGCTGCGCTCCTCTTTTGTCGCCTCGCCGTCGCTCAGGATCGTGCAGCTGTCGGCCTCAGACATGCCGTCCGGCAACAGCGCCATCAGGCGGACGAGGCGATGCGCGGCGCTCGACGGATTGAGCGCGGCGAGCGAAATATCGAGCGAGACGCGCAGGCTGGTCAGCCGATTGTCGGCCGCGCCATACCGTCGCAGTATCTCGGCGCGCCGCTTCGTCCAGTCTGCGGCAAGTCCTCTGAGATCCGCCTTGCCTGTGCCATTGGCTGCCAGCAGCTCGATCGACAACGGATGGCCGTCGAGCGCGCTGAGCAGGCCGGGGAGAGCAGGGTCGGCGGCGAACTGGCCGCCCGCATGGCGCAGGAACAGAGCGCGCGCATCGTCTTCGCCGAGCTGCGCGACGTCTTGCAATGTGAGCGCGCCGGGGCCGGGAACTTGAGGCGTGTCGCCCCGCACGGTGATCACCAGCCGCAGGCCCTCGATCGCCGTCAGCCGCCCGAGCAGCGCCTCGGTCGCGGCCGTGTCCTTGCGCCAGGGCGTCTCCAGATTATCGAGGATGGCCAGGGTCGGAGTGCTCGCGCAGGCGGGCGATTTTCGCCTCAACTTCGGAAGCAGCGCCTGAGGCGGCGAGGCCGAGATCGGCGGCGAGGCGGCGCAACAGGCCATCGGAGTCTTGCACGGGTTCGAGATTGACGAAGAACCGCCGACCGTTGCCAAATCGTTCGATGACTCGCGCGTTATGGGCCGACGCGAGCGCCAAGGTCGTCTTGCCCATGCCGAGCGCGCCCGGCACGACGATGGGCCGAGCTTGATCGAGGATCGCCGCGACAAGCTGCTCCAACCGATCCTTTCGGCCGATCATTTTCGGGTCGGGCGGGAGGCCCGAGGACAAGATTGGTCGGGGCGCTAAGTTGGCGATGTATCTCGGGAGGTCGACGTGATCGCCGAAGCGCACGGGCGTAACGCTATCCGGCCAAGCGTCAGTGTCGTTGTCGGCGACGAGGACGAAATGTTTATCGCCGAGGCCGGCGAAGCCCTTTTGCATCCACTCGAGCAGGCGGCCGACGTCGTCGTCCGAAAGCCCCGATCCTGAACAGCCGACGAAGATGAGGGTGAAATCGAGTCCCGCCGATTTCTGAACGAATTGCGGCAGTTCCGACACGGCGATGCGCTCGTAGTCGCCCTGCGAGAAAATGATCGAGTTCGGTCGATCGAAGTCGCCGTGGACGTGCCATACTGCCGGGCGCTTGCCACGCAAGGCTTCGATCACCCGCAGATAATCGGTCCAGTCGGCGCGGTCCCAGCTGAGCGCTTGCGAGATCAGATGATCGTAGTTGGTCGTCGCGATCCTGTTGTTCGTCTCAGCGATCTTTACGATCGATTGAAGGATTTCCGGGCGCGTCGCTGTCAGAGAGCCGAACTTCTTGACGAAAAAGGCGCGATAGGGTCCACCGATCGGCCCGCCCAACCTCGCCTGGATCGTGTTCGCGGCACTTAACCAGTCCGCGATTTCGTCTGAGGCCAAGAACGCCTCGCACGCCTTGGCCCAAGGCTGAGCCATCCCGCCGCCGAGCTTCGCAGCCTCGGCCAGCGCGTCCCTGATGAGCTGCTCCCAGCCCGGCGCAGTCCCCTCTGTGGCCGCGCGGGAAACTCCTGCGCCGCATACAATCAGCGCTCGCCCTTCGGCGATAGCGTCGCACAAGTCTTTCGGGGGAACGTCGGCCACAGCCTCGGGTCTCGTAAAGAGCCGGTGACAAATTGACGTAAGTCGGGCGGACGTTCAAGCCCGGCTGTCACGGTGAAGGCCACGCCGGCAACTGGATCATCGCGTCGCCAAAGCCGTTTGAAAGACGGGCGTCTTGCAACCGACATTCGACAACGTCCAGTATCCAGCCCTCGGCCTGCGTGACAGTGCGCTCGGACGGGGGCAGGACGGGCTTCAAGTAAGAACGAAAATCTAGAAACGTCCGGGATTGCAAGCCTTTCCGCGCTCTATACTCGACCAAAGGAAGGAGGATAGAATGGATCAGAATTGCGTTAGCAGTCGCGGCCGCGGTTGGCCTGACCTTCGCGGCCGACGCGCAGGTTGGTCCCCTCTGTCAGACCCCCGATGGCATGCTGGTTGTCTGTTACTCCGGGCACGGTGGCGGCGGGCAGGTTGGTCCCCTCTGTCAGACCCCCGATGGCATGTTGGCTGTCTGTTACTCCGAGCACGGTGGCGGTGGGCAGGTTGGTCCCCTCTGTCAGACCCCCGATGGCACTCTGGTTGTCTGTCCCTCCGGGCGAGGTTGACCCAAGGCGACACCCCCGCCCACACTTTGCGGTCTACGGGCTCACCGCACAAGCTGTGTTTTTACGCTTCTGTCCTCAAGCCCAATGAGGGGTCGCCGGCAGCCGCAGAAGCAGACGCAGCCCCTAGCTAGGATCTTGAGCGACCGGCCGATCGTGAACTCACCCATCACTCTCGGATTGGCGGCCATCAGCATCATGATCGCCATGATCGGGACCGCGACGACGCCGTTGATGACCGCGCTCCAAAAGAGCGCCTTGATCGGATCGATCGGGGTGAAGTTCATGAGCACTCCCGCCGCCGTCGCTGCGACGATCGTCGCGTAGAAGGCGCGCGCCTCCTTCGGCGCCCGGTCGAGCCCGGTCGGCCAGCGGAACGCCTCGCCAAGGCCATAGGCGGCTGAACCGGCGAGAACCGGCGCGGCGAGAAGGCCCGTGCCTATGACGCCAAGCGCAAACAGCACGCCAGCGAGCGGTCCGGCCAAGGGCTTCAGCGCCGCGGCTGCGTCCGCGGCGGTCTGGATCGACGTCTGTCCGGCAAGGTGCAGCGTCGCAGCCGCCGTCACCATGATCGCAAGCGCAATCCCATTCGAAAAGCCCATGCCGACTAGCGTGTCGAGCTGAATGCGGTTGAGCGCGTTTTCGGCCTGCTCGGGCGCGCGTTTTAACGGCCTGCGCATGGGTCTCGCCTTCGTGTCCTCGACTTCCTGCGACGACTGCCAGAAGAAGAGATAAGGGCTGATGGTCGTGCCAAGGATCGCGACGACTGAAGTCATATAGTCGGCGTCCAATGAGATGCGCGGGATAAACAGGCCGGCCGCAAGCGCCACCCAGTCGATCTTCACGAAGAACAGCGTCGCCACATAGGCGAAGAGCGCGAGCGTCAGCCACTTCAACACGGCGACGTATCGTTTGTAGGTGAGGAAGATCTGGGCGAGCGCGCAGATCGCGCCGAAGGCTACGACGTAAAGAGATTGCGGTCCGCCGATGAGCAACCGCACCGAAGCGCCCATGGCGCCGATGTCGGCGCCGAGATTGATCGTGTTGGCGGCGAGAAGCAGAACGATGCCAGTGTAGACAATCCAGTTCGGATAGTGCTTGCGGAGATTGCCGGCGATCCCAGCGCCGGTCGTGCGTCCGATCCTTGCGCTGATGATCTGGATCGCCGCCATGAGCGGGTAGGAGAAGAGCAGCGTCCAGGAAGCCGAGTAGCCGAGCGCGGCGCCGGTCTGCGTGTAGGTTGCGATTCCGCTCGGATCGTCGTCCGACGCGCCGGCGATAAGGCCAGGCCCGAGGATCGAGAGCAGCCGCGGCTTCGACGGGCCAAGCGCAGCCGAGCGGCGCGCTTTGTCGGGCGCATCGTCGAGCGGGGTGAACGTCATATAGGTCCCGAGACTGGCGTCACTGACCGTTGGCTCTGCGGCTGCGCGACGATGAAGAAGATGAATTTGAGAGGAGTTCGCCCTACGCCCTTAAGCGCAGGGCGACCATTCGGCGAACCCGCCCTCCCGCCGACTCGATTTCACCAGTTTTGGCGCGCGGCCCATTCGTCCACTTCTTGCCGCACCTTGTCTTTTTGGATGCCGTACCGCTCCTGAATCTTGCCCTCGAGCTGCTCCCGCTGCCCGCTGATGATGTCGAGATCATCGTCGGTGAGGCTGCCCCATTGTTCTTTCACCTTGCCCTTCATCTGCTTCCAGTTGCCTTCCAGCCGATTCCAGTCCATGACTTAAACTCCCTGTCGTCTTTGGGCGATCGTCCCAAAGCTGGTCTTTGAACGTTTGATAGCGACCATTGTTCCGTCACTTTCCTTCCTGGAGACGGGTTTCACGCCGCAATTCGGAACGTTGGCGCAGACGCGACGTTGTTTCAGCTGAATTTGCGCAGACATGCTTTCGGCAAGGCGCACTGGACAGACGTCGCACGCGTCCTCAAAGGAACTACGGCGCGGCCGGGGCGTTTGCCACCCGTGAAGGGCTGGCCCATGGTGAAGCAGGAACGCAAGCGGCGGCGATGGTCAGCGGAGGCGACGCAGAGCTCCGATGCGCTCGACCTCGAAGCCGAGGTCTTCAAAAAGTCCGACCCGGACGACATCGCTCGTTCACTAAAGCGCTCCGCCGAGGACAGCGACCGGCGGAAATCGACGCCGTTCCGCTCGGCCATGTCGATGCTGACGTTCTATATCAATCGCGCCGGACGCAATCTGCCCCCAAAGCAAAAACGCACGCTCGAAGCGGCGAAAGACCGCCTGCGGGTCTTGTTCGGGCGTACGCGCTGACCGCCCCTGGCAAGGAGCCACCCAAGATGAACGACAATCCGGCGGCCGAACCCGCGATCATCAACCGCGAACCCGTTGCCCGCGCCCGCCCTTTCCGCCGCAAAGCCAAGAGCCCCCCAGGTCTCGCCTCGCTGATGACGCCGAAGCCGGACCATGGCGAGAGGAGCTACAAGGACTCGGGCCGGATGGCGGGCCGCAAGGCGCTCATCACCGGCGGCGATTCCGGGATCGGCCGCGCCGCTGCCCGGCGATCTCCGCGACGAAGCCTTCTGTCAGAAGCTCGTGGCCGACGCCGCCGAGGCGCTCGGCGGGCTCGACTTCGTCGTGAGCAACGCCGCCAAGCAGCACGCGGTCAAGGCCTCGCCGACATCACGACCGAGCAGTTCGACGCGACGTTCAAGACCAACGTCTACTCAATGTTCTGGATCGTCAAGGCGGCGTTGCCGCGTTTGGGGCCGGGCTCGTCGATCGTGTTCACAACCTCGATCAACGCCCACGGCCGTCCGAGGATTTGCTCGACTACGCGATGACTAAGGCGGCGATTGCGAATTTCTGCAAGGGGCTTGCGAAGCAGGTGGCGAACAAGGGCGTTCGCGTCAACGCGGTGGCGCCGGGGCCGATTTGGACCCCGCTCCAGCCTTCGGGCGGCCAGCCGCCGGAGGCGCTGCCATCGTTCGGTTCCAACCCGCCGCTCGGGCGCCCTGGGCAGCCGGCCGAGCTCGCGCCGATCTACGTCCTGCTCGCGCGACGGGCGGGCGCGGATGGCCCTAACGGGGGTAGACAAGGAGCGCGCGCCATGAGCCGCTCTGGGCGTCCCTTGAATACGGATGCGCAGAGAATCATGCCGCACGATCAAGACCGGCGAAACGGCCAGCCGCACACGAGGGAGATCGAGGAGTACTCGGGCGGCCTGGTACAGCCGCCCAAGCAGAAGACCGGAAAAAGAACAGCGGTGGAAGTAGTCATTCCGCAGCCGCCCCGCGTCCGGTCATTCGCGACGCGAGCTCTTCGATGATCCTGCGTGAGAAGGCGTCCAAATCTTTGGGATTGCGGCTCGTGATGAGTCGTCCGTCCATGACGACACTTTCATCGACCCACTCGGCGCCGGCGTTTTCGACATCCCTGCGGATCGAGGCGTACGACGTCATCCGCACGCCCGCGCACGCGTCCGCCTGCACGAGCAGCCATGGTCCATGACAGATCGCCGCGATCAGCCGGCCGCTGTCGAGAAAGTTCCGAAGGACCCCCATCGCGTCCTCGTCGACGCGCAGCTTATCCGGATTCATGACGCCGCCGGGAACAATCAGCGCGTCATAGTCGTCTGTGTTCACGTCGGCGATCTTGAGATCGGCCGGAATGGTTTCGCCCCAGTCCGTAGAGTTCCAGCCGCGAATCTCGCCGCCGGTCGGAGTGGCGACCTCGACGTTCGCTCCTGCCTCTCGCAGCTTCTCGCGCGGGGTGGTGAGCTCCGCCTGCTCGACCCCGTCGCTCGCAATGATGAGGACCCGCGCGTAATTGATGTTCGCCATAGGTGTGCTCCTGTTCTGATTGAGCTGCGCCTGCGCGACCGCAACATCGCCGCATCAAGTTTGTTCCTGGCCTCGGCGAAAAGTAGGAACGTCATTGACGCGATGCGGATTTTGAGAGCAAGCGATCGGAGATGAACATGCCCGAAGACAAGTCTGCGCAGCTTGAGGCCTTGCGCGGCGAAGCCGCTTCCTGCCGCGCCTGCCCCTTGTGGCGGAATGCGACGCAAACCGTATTCGGCGAAGGACCCGCGGACGCTGACATCATCTTTGTCGGCGAGCAGCCCGGAGACCGGGAAGATCAGGCGGGACATCCTTTCGCCGGCCCGGCTGGGCTCATGTTCGACAAGGCGCTGGCCGAGGCTGGCGTCGACCGCAGGCGCGCCTATGTCACCAACGCCGTCAAGCATTTCAAGTTCGAGCCGCGCGGCAAATTGCGCCTGCACAAGAAGCCGAACGCGAGCGAGATCAACGTATGCAAGCGATGGCTCCTCGCCGAGATCGACATCCTTAGGCCCCGGCTGCTCGTCGCGCTCGGCGCGACCGCGGCGCAAAGTCTTGCCGGACGCGCCGTGCCGATCGGGCGAAACCGCGGCGCGGTCATCGAGGTCGCGAACGCGCCGCGCGTCTTCATCACCGTCCATCCGTCGTCGCTTCTTCGCCTGCCTGAAGCTGTCGACCGGCACGCCGCCTACGCGAGTTTTGTTGCGGACTTGAGAAAGGTCGGCGAAATTGCGGCGGCGCTTCCGAGGGGAGCTGCGGCTTGATTTGAGGAAGGTTGATCAGGCTCCACCGAGTTGCGCGCGACAGGCAAGGGCAGGAGGCGACGGGGGCGGTGCATTTTCAGCCTGGGTTTCTTGCGTCCGTCGTCGTGATCCTGCTCACCGCGCGGCTTTTTGGGGAGGCGGCGCAACGGCTCGGCCAACCGGCGGTGATTGGCCAGCTGGTCGCGGGCATTCTGCTTGGCCCTTCTTTCCTGGGCCTCGTCTGGCCTGAGGGGGAAAGCACCCTTTTTCCGCGCGACCCATCGCAAAAAGCGATGCTCCAGGGGATCGCGGAGTTCGGCGTCCTTCTCCTGTTGCTGCTGACCGGAATGGAGATCGACCGGAAACTCCTTCGCAAAGTCGGGCGCCCGGCGCTGAGCGTGTCTCTCGCCGGGATCGCCGTGCCCTTCTTGTGCGGCTGGCTGCTTGCTTACTTTGCTCCCTCCTCGCTCGTCCCCGATGGGCCGAAGCGGATGGCGGCCGCGCTCTTTCTCGGCGTGGCGTTGTCGATCTCCTCGATCAAGATCGTCGCGATGGTCGTTCGCGAGATGGACTTCAGCCGTCGCGATCTCGGGCAGATCATCGTCGCCTCTTCCATCATCGAGGACTCGCTCGGCTGGATCATCATCGCCGTCATCCTCGGGATTGCCAGGGGCGGCCAAATCAAGATCGGCCGGCTGTCGAAGACGGTCGTCGGGGTGGCGCTGTTCCTTGCGGCGAGCCTGACGGTGGGCCGGCCCCTGGTCGCCCAAGCCATCCGGATCGTGAATGACACGTTCTCAGTGGAGTACATTGTGCTCACCCTTATCCTGATCATCATGGGCGCGATGGCGCTCGCCACCAACGCGATCGGCGTCCACACGGTGCTGGGCGCCTTCGTCGCCGGCGTCCTTATCGGCGAGTCGCCGATCCTGACAAAGCAGATATCGAACCAGGTTCAGAGCATGGTGTCGGCGTTCTTTGCGCCGATCTTTTTCGCGCTCGCAGGCCTCAATTCCGACCTCACGGTTCTCAAAAACCCAGCGGCGCTCGGGTTGACGGCGGCGCTCGTCCTCGTCGCGAGTTTCGGCAAATTCGTGGGCGCGTTTATCGGCGGCGCCATCGGCCGGCTCTCATTCGCCGAGTCGCTGGCGCTCGCCATCGGCTTGAACGCGCGGGGTTCGACCGAACTCATTGTCGCGAGCATTGGCCTCTCGAGCGGCGCGCTTTCCCCCACGCTTTACTCGATGATCGTTACCATGGCGGTGCTGACGACATGCGCCATGCCGCCAACCCTCCGCTGGGCCCTCGCGCGTTTGCCGATGCGGCCTGGCGAGCAGGAGCGTCTCGAACGCGAGGCCTTCGAGGCCAACGGTTTCGTCACCAACATGGACCGCTTCCTGGTCCTCGCGAGCGACCATCCGAATGGACGGCTTGCGTCACGCCTTGTGGACCTGCTCGCGGGCTCACGCGGCCAGCCCGCCACGGTCATGCACGTTAAGTCGCAGGCCGCGCCCCCCGGACAGCCACGCATCGAAGGGCCGGAGATAGCGGACGATCTCAGGCTCGGCGTCGATCACGCGCGCCGCGCGCGCCCTGAAGAGGCGGCCGAAACGCTGGACGTCGCGGTGAAGGCGCGCCTCAAGCCCGCCCCGTTGGAAGAGGCGCTTTCCGCCGAAGCGCCGAAAGGCTACGATTTTCTCGTGATCGGCCTCGATCCGGTCCGGATGCCCGGCGGCGGCTTCAATCCAGAGATCGCCGGGTCGGCGCGCGCCTTCCACGGCCCCTTGGCGGTCGTGGTCGCGCGCGGTCCGCACGAGCGTGATCCAGTCGGCGCGCCATTGCGCATCCTGGCCCCTGTCACCGGCGCAATCCAAACCCGTCGTTCGGCCGAAGTCGCGATTGAACTCGCGCGCGCCGCGCGCGCCCATCTGACGGTGCTCTTTGTCTCGCCCGCCAACTAGGGGTCCGCCTTCGAGGCGAAACGCCGGGAACTTCTCGTCAGCCGCCACGAACGGGCCGCGCTCAAGGAGATTGCCGATATCGCCGAGCAGCGAGACCAGCGGGTTCAGATGAGACGACGGCCGTCTGAGAACTTGCGCGACACCATTCTCGATGAAGCGAAGCGCGACGGCGCCAATCTGATCGTATTCGGAACGGCCATCCGCCCGAGCGAGGCGCTGCTCTTCGGGGACACGGCCAACAGCCTGCTCGAGAACAGCGGGCGCTCGCTCGTCTTCGTCGCGAGCTGATGAAGAAACGGAGCCTTCGAACTCCTGCTTGCGGTCCGCTGGCCTCCCTACTTGGCGCGTTATTGAGCTGGTCCTTGGCGGCGTTCATCGCGGCCCGCCAGGTTATTGCTGGCTTCGAGACGCGACGTTCACGCTGCTTGCGCTGATCGGAGCGGGCTTTCTTGGCGAGGCGAGGGCCTGGCGCCGGTGGTTATTGCGCGCCGTCGCCGGATCGCCCGACGCCGTCCAGACGATGTACGGCGTCGCGGGCGAGCGCCGACTGATTGAATATGAACTCCCTTGGCTTGCGGGCTACGAAGGCTCGAAGCCCGTGGGGGTCGGCAACGCCGCCGTCAAACAGCTGCGGATCGACGTCTACCGGGAGTTGCTCGACGCGTTCTACGTCGCGCGCAAGGCCCGGGATCGCCGACGAGGCAGAGAGTTGGGCGGTGGAGGCCGCCTTCGTCGCCCACCTGGAACAGATCTGGCGAGTGCCGGACGACGGAATTTGGGAGGTGCGCAGCGAACGCCAGCATTTCACCCATTCCAAGGTCATGGCCTGGGTCGCGTTCGATCGCGCCATCCGCTCGATCGCGCCATCCGCTCGATCGAGGAATTCAACCTCGAGGTCCCCTCGAACGCTGGCGACGGGTCCGCTCCGAGATTTGCGATGAGGTTTGCGCGAAAGGGTTCAATCCGAACCGGAAAGCGTTCGTGCGATCGTTCGGCGGGACGGAGCTCGATGCAGGCTTGCTCCTCATGCCGCTCGTTGGTTTTCTCTCCGGACGATCCCAATCCAGCCGCGAGCGTTCCTCCTGAAAAACACACACCATCGAGGTGTCTTGGAACCGTCCCATGCCCAGCGCGTTTGCGGGACGGCGGCGTAAATCCAACTCAGGAGCACCCTCATGTTCGGCTGGGCGATCACCTTTCTCATCATCGCCATCATAGCGGCCATTCTCGGCTTCGGCGGGGTCGCCGGAACCGCGTTCGCCGCCGCGAAAATCGTCTTCGTCGTGGCGCTTGTCGCCTTCCTTATCTCGGGTGTGCTCGGGCTGACGCGAAGAGGCGCGCCGTAGCGCGCCTCTCGGTATCCCGATCGGACAATAAGGTCGCGGGCGGGGTTCACGCCGCCGGTCGCGCCCGCCTGTCGAAGAACAGCGCTTGGCTTACCGCCGCCCGGACCGAAGCTGGGTTAAACGGTTTCCGCAGCAGGAACGCCGGTCCCGGCCTGCTCGCCGAAGTGCTCAGATAGATGCCAGGATGAGCGGTGATGAACACAACGGGCTTGCTCGCGCCCTTCAGGATGTCGTTCACCGCATCGAGCCCGGAGCTTCCGTCCGCGAGCTGGATGTCGGCCATGATGAGTTCGGGCTTCCGCTCAGCGGCCAGGACGATCGCTTGCCTCTGGGCCCGGGCGACCCCGACCACGTGATGGCCGAGATCCTCGACTATAGTTTCGAGGTCCATGGCGATGATCGGTTCGTCCTCGATGATGAGGATTTTCGCCGCGAGCTCCTGGGCGATGTCGCGCGCGCCGCGGCTCAAGAGCGCCAGCACCCGCGAGGAGTCGAGCCCCATGACGGAGCCGATCTCCGGGACGCAGAAGCCTTCAACGGTCTTGAGGAGGAACGCCTGCCGCGTCCGTGGTGAAAGCGCGGCGAGGTGACGGTCATAGGCGGAAGCGTCGCCGTCAAGAATGGGATCGCCAACGTTCGTCGCCGACCAGACTTCGAGGTAGAGCCGGTACAGGGCCAAGTGCGGCGGAAGGTCGCGTGAGAACGCCTTGGGGTTCGCCAGCAGGTATTCCAAGGTCGCTGTCAGATAAGCGTCGCCGCTGTCCTGCGATCCGTTCAGCGCTCTGGAAAAGCGCCTGAGATAAGGAAGCACCGACGTGATGTCTTTCGAGATCGGCATTGGATGTTCTCAATCCTTAAACCGGTCCGCTCTGCGCCCCCTTTTTTGGACTCACTGAACGAATCCGGCGTTTCACCCCCGCAGGCAAGTCTGGCAAAATCGTCCAGGACCTTCAATTCGGGAAAATACTTAGCGCAGAGTGGGCGCTGCTAGGCCTGACCGGGACCAGCCGCTCCTTTTCGGCCACGTTTGGGCCGCAATGAGATTTTTTCTAGCGCCAGTGGAACATATCTCGAGGCCCCGCCGTTTCACGACTTTGGGGGAAACCTTTGGGGAACCGAAGAGGCAGTTGGGGCGCCATGAAAAAGTTGAACGCCGTGGAAAGCGACGCCCAGGGTGAGGCCGCCCTCGACTCAAAGGCTCTCGAAGCCATCGGACGCGCCTTAAGAGCGCACTACGACGACCTCGTGCAGGCGCCGCTTCCAGAGAAGTTTGCCGAGCTTCTCGACCGTCTCGAGAAGAAAGAGCGGCGCGGAGATGCGCGGAAGCGACGCCATGCCTCCGAATAGCTTCAAGGACGACCTGGTCGCGGAGATCAAGAATCTCCGCGCGTTCGCGATATCCCTCTCGGGGTCGGTCTCGCTCGCCGATGACCTCGTCCAGGAGACGCTGCTGCGCGCGTGGAGCAAGTCCGACAAGTTTCAGCCCGGGACGAGCCTGCGCGCGTGGCTCTTCACCATTCTTCGCAACATTTACTATTCCAACTACAGAAAAAGGGCGAGGGAGGTGCAGGACAGCGAGGGCGTCTTCGCGCGACGCGTCACGGTCTCCGGCGACCAGGAAAGCCACCTCGACCTAGAGGACTTCCGCAAGGCGATGACTAAGCTTCCGGCCGAGCAGCGCGAAGTGCTGACGCTTGTCGGGGCGAGCGGCCTTTCCTACGAAGAAGCGGCGGCCATTTGTCACGTTGAAATCGGAACGATCAAGAGCCGCCTCAGCAGGGCGCGCGCGAAACTTGTGGAGCTCCTCGCCCTGGAGGAAACGTCGGAGGGTTTGATCGAGCGCCGCCTGCGCCACGCGGGGTGAGGTGGCGCGGGCTGACATCCCACTGGTTTCGCGAAGCAAAGAGGCGTGATAATGCTTAGCGGGCAACACCCGACAGAGAACGACGCATTCGAGAAACGCTCTATTTCATTGGGAGAACGACGGCCGGCCAAATGGGAAGGCTGAACGCCATTGGACGGCGGCGGAGGAGTTGGTCAATTCCGGCGCCTATCGGCCTGAGGATCGGCGAGAAGGAAGCGGACGACGGCGCCCGCGACATCGCCAAGCCTCCTTCTTCCTGAGCCTTTGAATGGCGCCGCGGCCTTTCTGGAAGGGCTATCTCAAGCTCTCGCTGGTGACTTGTCCGGTCGCGCTGACTCCTGCGACAAGCGACGCGGACAAGGTCCGCTTCCACACGCTCAATCGGCGCACGGGCAACCGGGTCGTCAGCCGCTACGTCGACGCCGTCTCAGGGCGTGCGGTCGAAGAAGAGGACGAGGCGACGGGCTACGCGCGCGATAAGACCAGCTCCGTCGTGCTCGAAGACGAAGAGCTCGAGGCAGTGCGGCTGGAAAGCGCCCGGACGATCGACATCGAGAGCTTCATCCCCGCTGACGGCGTGGACTGGGTGTGGTACGAGTCGCCCTATTACCTCACGCCGGACGATCCGGTCGGCGAGGAAGCTTATTGCGTGATCCGCGACGCCATGCGGTCGACGGGCATGATGGGCGTGTCGAGGCTCGTCCTCAGTCGTCGCGAACGCGCGATTTTGTTGAAGCCGCGCGGCAACGGCGTGGAACTATGGACTTTGCGCTACGGCAACGAAGTTCGCGATCCGCGCGACGTGTTCGCGTCCATCCGCAACGTCGAGCTTGACCCGGCGCTTCTCGGCCTCGTTTCCCAGTTGATCGACGAGCGCAAGCGGAGCTGGAGCCCCGAATTGGTCCGGGACCCGGTCCAGGAACGGCTTCTCGACCTCATCGAAGAGAAAAGGAGGGGCGCAACCCATCATGCGCGGCGCGAGCCGGAGACGGAGCACGGGCCCAGCAACGTCGTCAATATCATGGACGCGTTGAAGAGGAGCGTCGCGGCCGAAGCGGGGACGAAGAAGAAGCCGCCCTCACGCAGGGGACGGTGAACGCGCCCTCCTGCGAGGGCGCTCAGCCGCAATTGGCGCCGCCGCTGAGCGAAAGCCTTCCCAAGGATCCCTTTCGAGCGAGGCGAGCCGCGCCGGCGCATTGAGGACGGTGAAATACGCCGGCCCGACCGAGGCGATCTCTTCCCACGCGATGGGCATCGAGACGGCGGCGCCTGGACGCGCGCGCGTCGAATAAGCTGCGGCCGCCGTCGCGCCCCTCTGGTTGCGCAGATAGTCGACGAGGATTTTGTTGTTGCGCTTCGCCTTGGCGATGGTGGCGACATAGCGGTCCGGGCTATCGGCCGCCATCGAGTCAGCGATGGCTTTCGTGAACGCCTTGACCGCCGGCCATTCCGCGCTCGGCTTCACCGGCGCCACCACATGCAGCCCCTTGCCGCCAGAGGTCTTGACGAACGCCGTCAGTCCGACGGCCTCGAGTCGGTCCCGGACCTCCTGCGCTCCCTCGATGACCGTCTCCCACGAGACGCCTTCGCCGGGGTCGAGGTCCATGATGATCGTGTCCGGCCGCTCCCAATCCGAGACGGACGATCCCCATGGGTGGATTTCGAGCGTCGCGGCCTGTACGAGCCCCGTGAGTCCGTCGAGATCGTGGATGCTGATGAGCGGCTCGGTCGGGTCCTTCGGGTCAGTCGCCAACACAACATTGCGGTTCATCCCCTTCCAGGCGTGCTTCTGGAAAAACGACTGCCCGTTAATGCCGTCAGGACAGCGGACGAGCGCAAGCGCCCGGCCGACAATGAGCGGCCCCATATGCCGCCAGACCTCGACGTAATAGTCCGCCAGCCCTTCCTTGGTGACGCCGACGTCGGGCCAGTAGATTCGGTCCGGATGGGTGAGCGCTACCGTGCGGTGCGGCGGCTTTAAGTCGGAGTCGGATGCCGGCATCGAAGCCTCCCGGACGATCTCGCGCGCCGGCTTGTCGTCGCGCAGCGCGCGAAACGAGGCGTGACGGAGGAGCTTGTCCGCCGTCCACGCGCGGAAGTCGACCTCGGCGACAAGCTGGGGCCGCACGAAGCGGACCTGGCGGGCCTCATCCGCGCTGAGACGACTGGCGAAGGGGCTTGAGGGCGTCCGCATCTTCTCAAGCCGCGCGAACAGCGCCTTAGCGGTGGGAACGTTGAAGCCGGTGCCGACCCGTCCGACATGGCGCAACGCGTCGCCCTCATAGACGCCGAGGACGAGCGATCCGATCGCGTCGCGCATCGCGGTCGAGGGGACGTAGCCCGCGACGACGAATTCCTGCCGAGCCGAGCACTTCGACTTGATCCAGCCTTTTCCGCGGCCGGAACGATAAGGCGCGGCGCGCTGCTTCGAGACGACGCCCTCGAGACCGAGCCGGCAGGCGTGCTTTAGCACGAGTTCGCCGTCTGCCTCGAAATGCTGGCTCAAGCGCAACGGGTCGTTGGCATCGGCGAGCAGCTTCTCGAGCAGCGCCTTGCGCTCGACAAGGGGGGCGTCGCGCAGGTCGTAGCCGTCAAGATAGATAAGATCGAAGGCGTAGAGGCGGAACCGGTCCGTGCGCCCCTCGCTCAAGTCCGCCTGCAGGGAAGAAAAGTCGGACGCCCCGGCGCCGTTTTCGACCACGACTTCGCCGTCGATCAGCGCATCGCGAACAGGCAGCGCCTGCAGCGCCTCCACGACCTCCGAGCCGAATTTTCTCGTCCAGTCAAGGCCGCCCCGCGTCATCAGCTTCACGCGGCCATCCTCAATGCGCGCCTCAAGCCGATAGCCGTCGAACTTGATCTCCTGCAGCCAAGCGGCGCCGGAGCCTGGGGATTTGGCCAGCGTCGCCAGCATCGGCTCGACGAAGGCCGGCATTGGCGCCTTCTTCGCTTTCGCGAGCGAAAAAGGGTCGATCGCGGAGGGATCGCCGGCCGCAGCTGCGGCTTTCGCCGTTGTATTCGCCTGCCTGATCCGGCCGGTTTTCGACGACCAGCCGGGCTCCTCTTTGGCCACCTCGTCAATTGCACGGCCGGTGGCGGCGGATTCGGGCCGCTCCTCGAGGATGTCGGGCCCGTCCTCGGCCCGGGCGTATTCGTCGTCGCCTTTGATGAGCAGCCAGTTCTGACGCTTCTCGCGCGCGGTCTTGCGCATCCTCACAAGATGCCAGCGCCCCTTGAGCTTCCCGCCGTTGAGTTCGAAATCGAGATGGCCTTTCGCGAATCCCTTCTGAGGATCGCCTAACGGCGTCCACACGCCTTTGTCCCAGATGAGCACGGCGCCTCCGCCGTACTCGCCCTTGGGAATCGTTCCTTCGAACGTGCCGTAGTCGAGAGGGTGATCCTCGGTTTCGACGGCGAGCCGCTTCTCGCCGGGAACGAGGCTCGGGCCGCGCGTGACCGCCCAGCTTTTCAAAACGCCGTCGAGCTCGAGCCGGAAGTCGTAATGCAGACGGCGCGCGGCGTGCTTCTGCACGACGAAGCTGTATCCGGATTTTCCTTTTCCCGGCGCCTTCGGCTTTGGCTCCGGGGTGACGGAGAAATCGCGCTTGGCGCGGTACTGTTCGAGCGCCATCGGTTATCCGGCCCTCTTGCGCCCGCCCGCCCGTGTCCTGGCGCCCTCTCCTCTCGCAACCGACTTGCGCTTGGGCCGCGGGGCGACGATCCCTGCGCTCTCGCGAAGCGCGGCCAAAAGATCGCTTGGCGCTTGCGGCTTCAACCGTTTCGGCGGCTCGATCGCGCGGCCTTCGAGCTTGGCCTTGACCAGCTCGGCGAGAGCGGCTTCGTAGCGGTCGTGGAAGCTCTTCGGATCGAATTCGCCGCGCTTCGTCCGGATGATGTGTTCGGCGAGCTCGAGCATCTCACCCTTGACCCGCATCTCCGGCACGGCGAAGACATCCGCCGCCGACCTCACCTCGTAGTCGAAATTGAGGGTAGTCGCGGTGAGTCCCGCACCTAACGGCCGGATCAACACCGAGCGAACGCGCCGGAAGAGCACCGCCCGCGCGATCGCAACCACCGAAGCGGCGCGAAGCCCCTCCCGGATAAGCGAGAACGCCTCCTCCCCGATCCGGTCGGCCGGCGCGAGATAGTAGGGCCTGTCGAAATAGACATCGTCAACTTCGGCAAGGCCGACGAACGTCGAAACATTCAACGTTTTGTCATTGTGAGGAACGGCGGCCGCAGCTTCGTCGGGTTCGAGCACAACGAACTCCTCCTTGGCGACCTCGTAGCCTTTGACCTGATTTTCCTTCTCGATGGGCTCCCCAGTCGCAGCGTCAACATATTGGCGCTGGACGCGATGGCCGGTCTTCCGATTCACCGTGTGCAGGGCGATGCGCTCGGAGGCGGACGCCGCAGCATAGAGGGCCACCGGACACGTCAGCTCGGCGATCTTGAGATAGCCCTTCCAACTCGCTCTCGGCGGCGCCATCGAATTGCTTGCCTCCGTTTGGCGCAACGCCCGCCTTGCAGGCGATGTTCCGAGACCTTATTCTTACGGGCGCGAAGCAACAACGTCATCCTTAGCCGGAATTGGCGCGGGCGGCTGCGTTGGGGGCGGCTTAAAGCGCTGATTCGCTCGGCGGCAAAGGCCTCGAGTAGCTCTCTAGGAATCGCCGGAGACAGATCGTGACCAGCGACAGTCGCACCGTGCTCTCCCAGCGCTCGCCTGACGCGAAAGGCGCGGATGAGGTCCGCGAGGCGCGAAAATCCTCGCGCGCTGTTGCACCCAGCGTTCTCGCCGCCCTTCACTACGCAGCGATCATCGAATCGTCCGAAGACGCGATCGTGTCGAAGGATCTGAACGGCGTCATCCTCACCTGGAACCGGGGCGCGGAGCGGCTTTTCGGTTATGCGGCGGACGAGGCGGTCGGCAGTCCTATCACGATCATTATCCCGAACGACCGGCTGGCGGAGGAGCCGGAAATTCTGGAGCGCATCCGAACGGGGGAGCGGATACAGCACTTCGAGACCGTCCGGCGACGCAAGGACGGCGGCTTGGTTGACATTTCCCTGACCATCTCCCCGATCCGGGACGCGAACGGCAAGATTATCGGGGCCTCAAAGATCGCGCGCGACATTACCGAGCTCAAACGGCATCGCGAGCGTCAGCATCTTCTGCTCAGAGAAATGAGCCATAGGGTGAAGAACCTGTTCGCGTTGGCGGGCAGCATTGTCGGCCTGAGCGCGCGCTCGGCGACGACCGCCAAGGAGCTTGCGGACGCTGCGCGCGAGCGGATCGCCGCGCTTGCCCGCGCGCACGCCCTCACCTTTTCGCATGGTCTCGAACAGTCCGCCGCGCTACCCACGACTCTGAAGTCGCTGATCGAGACGATCGTCGCGCCGTTCGACGACCCTCAGCATTCGCAGATCTCCGTTTCCGGCCAGGATGTTCCCGTCTCCGGCAGCGCCGTCTCAAGCGTCGCGCTGCTGGTGCACGAGTTCGCGACCAACGCGACGAAATACGGCGCGCTGTCGAACCCCGGCGGAACCGTCGAGATCGTCTGCGCGGAAAAAGGCGAAATGATCGTGCTCACCTGGACCGAGCGCGGCGGCCCGCCCGTCGTCAGGACCGAGGGCGTCGAGGGTTTTGGCGGCGTCCTTTCCCGCATCGCCGTGACGAGCCAGCTGGGAGGGGAGATCGTGCGCGATTGGGACCCCGCCGGCCTTTCCATCCGCCTCGCCGCGCCACGCGCGCGGTTGAGCGGCTGAAGCTGGTCGCGACGATCGAGCGCCCTGTAGCCGGCGTTGATGGTGGCATTGAGCGCGAGCGGCGGCGATGGTCGACCGGGAAGGACAGCCGATCGAGGTTGAACTGAAGTTCATCCTTTCGCCCAATGCGGAGCGGCGCCTCGCAAAGCTTCCTGAATTCGGCCCGCCGATGGCGAGCGCCCCGATCACCCGGCGGCTCGTCTCCACTTATTTCGACACCGCCGACTGTGACTTGGCGCGAAACGGGATCAGCCTTAGGGTGAGACGCGACGGCGAGAAGCGCGTCCAGACCGTCAAGTCGCGGGGCATGACCGGCGCCTTCTCCTCGCGCGACGAATGGGAAGAGCCGCTCACATCGGACGTGCCCGATATTGCGCTTGCGTCCGGGACGCCGGTCGCCAACGTGCTTCCGCGCGGCGCGCAACTCCGTCCGGTCGCCGTCTCGGACATCGTCAGGATCACGCGCCTTATCCAGATTGACGGAGGCGCTGTCGAGGCGGCGGTCGATGTCGGGTCGATCGCAGCGGGCGGCGCAAATGAGCCCGTGCGGGAGCTGGAGCTTGAGCTGAAAGATGGTAGCCAGGCAGCGCTTTATCGCCTTTCGCTCGCGTTGCACGCGTCCGAGCCGCTTCGAATCGACGTGGAAAGCAAAGCCGCGCGCGGCTACCGGCTGAGACATGGCCGCGCGCCTGAGGCCGTTGAGGCCAAGGACGTCGCGCTTGATCCAGACGTCTCCGGCGCGGGCGCGCTCCGCATCGTCGTCGCGAACGCGCTCGGGCATCTTCTGGCCAATCGCGCGCCCGCACTGGCGGGCGAACCCGAGGGGATCCATCAGACGCGCATCGCGATCCGTCGGCTGCGATCGGCCCTGCAGCTGTTCCGCCCGCATCTCGAACCGCATGCGATGGGGCTGCTCGAGGCCGAGCTCGGGACGCTCGGGCGCATCATCGGCGAAGCCCGCGATTGGGACGTGTTCATAGGCCAGTTTCTGCCCGAAGCCGCGAAGCGGTCAGTCGACCCGGACTTGATCGAAATGCTCCGCCGACCGGCGCAAATGCGAGCGGCGGCCGCGCATGCGGAAAGCGGGCGCAAGCTCGACGAAGCGTCGTACACGTCGCTCGTCTTGGGTCTGGCGGCGTGGCCTGAGGAAGCCCATGCGCTCGGCGACAAGCGTCTTTCGCTCCCCCTTAGAGACCTTGCGCCCGACCTGCTCGACCGGCTTCTTAAGAAGGCGGAGAAGCGGGGCGGACATGTTCACGCGCACTCGCCCGCGACCGATCTTCATCCGCTTCGCAAGTCCTTGAAGAAGCTGCGCTACGGCGTCGAGTTTCTCGCCGCGCTCTACCCGCACAAAGCGGTCGCGGACTACGTAAAGAGACTGAAGCGGGTCTTGAAGGAGCAGGGCGCCGTCAACGACGCCGCAGTGGCGATCAGGCTTGCGGAAGAGCTCGCGGGTTCGCAACATCCCGAGTTGGCGCCGGCCATCGGCGCGCTGGCGCAGTCTTCGGAAGGCGCGACCGCCGGAGCGAGACGAAAATTCGGCAAGGCATGGGACGCGCTGAGGAACGAGACGCCTTTCTGGCGCTAAGGCGGCTCAAGCCCTCGCCACCGCTTCCGGCGGATAGTCGCCTGTTTTGTCGCGGACCTCCATCGCCTGGAACTTGACAAGTTCCGCTTCGGCCTCGGCCTGCGCGGCGCGCGCCTCCTCGATCTGCGCCTCGAGTTCGGCGATCGAGCTCTTGAGATTGTCTCGCCGGACCGAAGCGGCGCGTGCATAGGTCGGATAGGCGAAATGATGCGGGTCGGAAATGCCGGCGCGCTTTTCCTCGTTGGCGATCTCGCGGTCGAGCTCGGCCGACATGCGCGCCAACTCGGCGAGCATCGTCTCGATCTGGCGCACGCGGCGGCGCTTCTCCTCGAGCTGGAACCGCCTTAGACGCACCAGCGTGTCCCGCGACTTCATACTCGACCGCTCCAAGAAAACATCAGGAGCGTCGCCACTCCCAAATTCAACGACCACGAGAGGCGGGAAGAATGCCGAAGGAAGGTTTCCCTTTCCTTACCGGCCTCGCCGGCCTTGCCCGCTTTTGGTCGCCAAGGCCGAGGAGAGCGGAGCCGCCGCCGTTAAGCACTTTACCCCCGCCTTGGTTGAACCTGTTAGCCGCGTCGCTTTCGTAAGGGGGCCGTATTCCAATTCCGCCGTCAGAGAAAAGACGGCCAACGCGGCGATCAATTCACTACGGGATGCAATATTTGTTGCAATCCCGTACAGATGATGGATGCTGCCGTCAACGACGCTGACGACGGACTCCGCCTGCGTTTATCGGGGTTCGCACACGCGCCAGTCGCATGTCCGGTGAGTCCAGCGATGCTGCAATCGACGACGGGGTCCGATTACGAGGAGCTTATCCGTATTATTCATGAGCGATACGACGACATGAGTAAGTCGTATCAGAAGATAGCCGTTTATTTGACCCAGAACCCGAATGACGTTGCGGTGCTTTCGGTACACGCCATCGCGGAGCGGTGCGGGGTGCATGCGTCCAATGTCGTCCGGTTCGCCCAGGCTCTCGGCTATGACGGCTTCAAGGCGCTCCAGAGCCTGTTCCAGAAGCGTCTGTCCACAGCCGCGCCGGGCTTCGAAGCGCGTATCAAAGCGCTCGAAAGCGAACTCGGCGCCCGGAAGGGCCACACCGAACACGCATTCCTTCATGACTTGGTTGTCCGCGACATCGCCTCGCTGCAAAACCTGCTCGTCGAGATCTCCGAAGCGGGTCTCAAGAAAGCGGTAAGCCTGCTCGAAAAGGCCGAAGTCATCTACCTGATCGGGCAGCTCCGCTCTTCGCCGGTCGCCGACCTGCTGCGGTATATCCTCACCATGCTCGGGAAGCGCTGCGTGCTGCTCGACCCCAGTGGAGGCTTGGCCACACACATGGCTCGAGCGATCCGCAAGACGGATGTGCTGTTCGCCATCTCGTTCCGGTTCTACGCGACCGAAGTCGTCAACATCGTCGAGGAAGCCGCCCAGCGGAAAGTTCCCGTCATCGCGATTTCGGACAGCACGCTTTCGCCGCTCGCAAAGGCGGCCACCGTTCTGCTGGCGGTCCCCGAACGCGAATATACGTTCTCGCGATCGCTTGCGGCGCCAATGTGTCTCGCGCAGGCGCTGACTGTCGCGTTGGCCGCGAGACTCCAGGGGAACTCGGACAATCCCCGGATACCGACCGTCACCGAACAGTGAGGGTGGTCAAAAGTCAGCGCGCGAGGCCGCGGCTAGACATTAGCGTGCATATGCGGCCTTTGAAGTTCAGGAAACCTCTTTCCAGGCGCCTTCGCGGCTCGAGGCGTGGATCATCTCGACCAGCGTCTGAATGCGCAGGCCGGCACGGAAGTTGAACGGCTCGGGCCGGCGGTCGGCGATAGCATCCAAAAAGCCTGCGGCCTCAATCGCCTTCACGTCGTTGAAGCCGAGCTGGTGGCCGGGAGCAACGCAGAACAAGCCGTAAGGGGGATGGTCCGGGCCGGCCTCGATGCGGCGGAACCCTTGATGACCGCGCCGATCGTTGGTCGAAAAGAAATGCAGTTCATTGAAACGTTCCTGACTGAAGGCGAGAGCGCCTTTCGTCCCGTAGACTTCGAAGTCGTGCTGCATCTTCCGTCCTGTGGCGATCCAGTTAGCCTCGATCGAGCCGGTCGCGCCATTGGCGAAGCGCAGGAAGGCGCGGCCGACGTCGTCGACCTCGACGGCGCGGCGTCCGCCCCTTCCGTCGGGACGCTCTTTGATGGCCGTCACGCAGTCGCCCATCACCTCGTCGATTGCGCCCAGGAGGAACTCGGCGGTGGCCAGCGCATGGCTGCCGATGTCGGCAAGCGCGCCGCCTCCCCCCTTGTCGTGGCGGAAGGTGAAGGGTCCATCGGCGTCGGCCATATAGTCCTCGGCATGGACGCCGCGATAGGAGCGGATCTCGCCGATTTCTCCAGCCCTGATCATTTCGCGCGCAAGGCCGAGCATCGGGTTGCAGAGATAGTTGAACCCGACTTGCGTTCTCACGGCTGCCGCCTCGGCGGCCCCGGCCATTTCGCGAGCGTCAGCGGCGAGCGGCGCCAAAGGCTTTTCGCAATAGACGTGCTTGCCGGCGGCGATCGCCGCCAGCGCCATTTCCTTGTGCAGCGCATTGGGTGCGGTGATGTTGACGACGTCGATATCGGGATCGGCGACCAGCGAGCGCCAGTCCGACGTCGCACGCGAGAAGCCTAGAGCGACGGCGGCCTTCGTCGCGGCCTCGTCGCTGATGTCGGCGATCGTGCGCAGTTCCAGGTCGAAGGGAAGGTCGAAGACCCGCGTCGCCGTAGTGTAGCCGAAAGCATGCGCCTTGCCCATGAAGCCGCTGCCGATGAGGCCGATGCGAAGCTTCGGTTTGGTCATGTCAAAAATCCCTGTTCACGATCAGATCGGGGTCGATTCGGCCCTCGAAGAAGTCGACTACGTTCTGAACGGACGACACCGCCATCCGCTCTGCCGCTTGCTGCGTCAGGCCGGCGATGTGAGGCGTGAGCACAACCTGGTCGAATGCCAGGAGCGGATGATTCTTTGCGGGCGGCTCGTCGTCGAATACGTCGAGACCCGCGGCGGCAACACGTCCATTGGCCAGAGCCGTGGCCAGCGCGGCCTCGTCAAAGATCCCGCCGCGGGCGGTGTTGACGACGATAGCGCCCGGCTTGAGCCACGCGAATTCCTCCTCGCCGAGGATTGGCCGGCCCGACTTCGGGACGTGCACCGAAACGATGTCGGCCCAGGCAAGCCCGTCCGCCAGCGTAGTGGCCGGCAAAACCGGACCCTCAGGCCATCCCCGTTCGACAAGGAAGGGATCGAAGGCTCGGGCTTCCATCCTGAAGCCTTCCGCCATCTTCGCCAGCAGGCGTCCACTGCGACCGTAGCCGATGATGAGCAGCCGCTTACCCGAAATTTCGCCGGCCTCCAGCCGGTTGCGCCACCTCCAGGGGCCGGTCCGCACCGCACGGTCGGCGCGGATCGCCTGTTTTGCGCAGGCGAGAATCAACATCATCGCGTGTTCGGCGACCGAAAGCGAATTCACGGCACCGACGATGCACAGCGGGATTCGTCGCTTGTTGAGCGCGAGGACATCGACCGAATCGTAGCCAACGCCGTGGCGCGAAACAATCTTGAGCCGCGACGCATCGTCAATCGTGGCGGAAGACAGCGGTTGGGTGCGAATCACCAACGCATCGGCTTTGCCGATCAAGGGCGCGTAGCTCGCCTCGGAGACCTCCTCCACATAGTCATACGTATATCCGTCAATGGCTTTGAGCAGAGCGAGCCCCGCGGGATGCAGCTTTCCCGCAATCAATAGATGCGGCATCAATAGGCGCCCTTTTCGGACTTCAAAGCCATTTGGCCCGTCAGTTGCCGGAACTTCGCCACGCTGGCCCCCGCCGCCGCCGCGAGCAGGCGGGAGTCTCCCGAGACGGTCGTCATATCGAAGCCCCATTCGATGGCGCGCGCCGCGTATTCCGGCGGTCCGCAATGCAGGGCCGCACGAATCCGGTTCGCTTTGCACGCCGCGACGATCTCCCGGAGCGCTGCGATCATTTCGGGCTCCTCACGGTCGAAGCCGGGCGTGAGGCGACCCTGAGCGAGGCCGAGCGTGAGATCCGCGGGCCCGACATAGAGTCCATCCAACCCGGGCGTCGCCGCGATCGACGACAGGCTCGACATCCCTTCCGCGGTCTCGATCATCGCGAAGGCCAGCATTTCCTTGTTGGCTTCGGCGCCGTAGTCGGAACCGGCGGCAAGCGAGACCCGAGTTGGTCCAAAGCTCCGTTGTCCGAGCGGAGGGTACCGCATGTAGCTTACGAACTCCGCGGCTTGATGGGCGTCGTTCACCATCGGACAGATGATGCCGTAGGCGCCGGCGTCGAGCGCCTTCATGATGATGCCCGGCTCCAGCCACGGCACGCGCGCCATCGGAACGACTCCGGAAGCGCGCATGGCTTGTAACATCGGCAAAAGACTCGAATAATCGAGCGCGCCGTGCTGCACGTCGACGGTGACGGAGTCATACCCTTGAGCGGCCATGATTTCCGCCGTGAAGGCGTTGCCGATCGAACACCAGCCGTTGATCGTCGGCTTCCCTTGGAACCAGAGCTGCTTGAGTTTGTTCGGGATCATCTCAGAACAACACTTGCGCCAGTTTCACGTCGAGATAGTCGCGGATCCCCTCGACGCCGCCTTCGCGTCCCATTCCCGAAAAGTTCGTTCCTCCGAAGGGAGCTTCCGAAGCCGCGAGAGCGAAGGAGTTGACGCCCACCATTCCGGCCTTCAGCTCCGCGACGGTCCGCCGCGCGCGCGTTGGCGAGCGCGTGAAGGCGTAAGCTGAAAGGCCCATGTCGCAGGCGTTGGCGCGCTCGATGGCTTCGTCGTCGGTCCGAAACCGCGCGATCGCTGCAATCGGTCCGAAGTTCTCCTCCGCCATCACCTTCATGCCGTCAGCAACGTCGGTCAGCACGGTCGGCTCGAAGAAGTGACCGGCGTTGAATTGCGAGGCTCGATTGCCACCTGCGGCCACGTTGGCCCCGGCTCTGACCGCGTCGGCCACAATCCCTTCGATCTCGGTGAGGCGCGACGCGTTGATCAGCGGTCCCATGCCCACTGCGGAATCGAGACCGTCGCCAAGTCGAATCGCATTCGCGCGCGCTGTAAACCCCTCGACGAACGCATCGTGCAAACTCTCGTGCACGTAGAAGCGGTCCGGCGTCACGCAGACCTGACCGGCATTGGCGTATTTCGTCGGGACGGAGACGTTCAGAGCCAATTCCAGATCGGCATCGTCGTAGACGATCAGCGGCGCGTTGCCGCCAAGCTCCATCGACACCTTCTTCATCGTGTCGGCGGCGTCGCGGATCATCTGTTGGCCGACCCGCGTCGACCCGGTCAGAGAGACCTTCCGCACCGTCTTGGACGCCATGATCGGGGCGTAGGTCGCGTCTGTCGGGCCGACGACGAGGTTCACAACGCCGGGCGGCAGGCTTCCGCCGCGGCAGCAATCGACGATCACCATCGCCGTGCCCGGCGTCTGCGACGACGGGCGCACGATGACCGAGCAACCCGCCGCGAGCGCGGGCGCGACCTTGCGGGCGATCAACGCGGCCGGGAAGTTCCACGCCATGAAGGCAGCGACGACGCCAACAGGCTCATGGCTGACCTCGAAGCGTCCGCGCGGCACGCGGCTCTCGACAATCCGGCCATAGATTCGACGCGCCTCCTCCGCGTACCAGCGGAACTGATCGACAGTCAGTCCCCATTCGCGTTGCGCCTGGGCAATCGGCTTGCCGGTCTCGCTGGAGATCATTCGCGCCGCTTCGCCCGCGCGTCGAACCATCTCGTCGGCGATCGCGTGTATGCAGTCGGCCCGCGTGAAGGCTGGGGTCGCCCGCCATGCTTTGAGGCCGGCCTCGGCGGCGTGGAGCGCTTCTTCCGTGTCGGCCACGCTGGCGACCGGCGCCTCGCCTAAAGGGGCCTCGGTCACGGGGCTGATCACCGCCGCCTTGGCTCCGTTCGTGGCTTGCCGCCACTCGCCTGCCACGAAAAGCCCGAATCGTTCGTACATCTCAGTCAACCTCCGAAACCCTCACGGCGCGGCCTTCCGCAATCGACTTGAGCGCCGCCTCGGCAATATTGGCGGCGTGCATAGCGCCGATGCGCCCGCAGCCAAGCACAGCGATTCGGATCATGGGGGTCCCTCCCTGGGCGTGTTTGCAATTGTTGTTGCATTTCGTCTTGAATGTCAATATACGGTGCACCATAAGCTGCATGGCGCAATCTCTGCCGAGGGAGGAAACCGCATGACCCGTTCGACAATCCGTCTCACCATGGCCCAGGCCGTGGCGCGCTGGGTGACGCAACAGTTCACCGAGATTGAAGGCGTCCGCGTCCCGCTGTTTGCCGGGGTGTTCGCCATCTTCGGGCATGGCAACGTAACCTGCCTGTCCGAGGCGCTGGAGGCGGTTAAGGACCGTCTGCCGACCTGGCGCGGACAGAACGAACAGTCGATGGCGCTGGCCGCCATCGGCTTCGCCAAGGCCAAACGCCGGCGGCAAATCATGGTCGCGACGTCGTCGATCGGCCCCGGCGCCCTGAATATGGTGACGGCTGCGGGAACGGCGCACGCAAATCGTCTGCCGGTGCTTATTATCTCAGGCGACACCTTCACCAATCGTCTGCCCGATCCGGTCATGCAACAGGTCGAGCACTTCGGTAATCCGACGGTGACGGTGAATGATGCTTTCAAAGCGGTGACCCGGTACTGGGACCGAATCATCCATCCTTCGCAGATCATCTCGTCACTGCCGCAGGCGGTAGCCACTATGCTTGACCCGGCCGACTGCGGGCCGGCGTTCCTGGCGCTGCCGCAGGATACGCAGGAACTCGCCTTCGATTACCCCGAGGTCTTCTTCGAGACCCGACTTTGGCGTGTCCCGCGTCCACGCCCGGATCGCGCCAAGCTCGTCGAAGCTGCGGCGCTGCTGAAGACTGCGAAGAAGCCGCTCCTGATCTCGGGGGGCGGAGTGCGCTATTCCCTGGCCGAAAAGGTTGTCGGCGAGTTCGCGGCTAAGCGCGGAATCCCGATTGTGGAGACAATCGCAGGCAAAGGCGGCGTCACACACTACCACCCGGCCCACGCGGGCCCGATTGGCATCATCGGATCGACTTCGGCGAATATGCTGGCCGGCGAGGCCGATGTGATCCTCGCCGTGGGCACGCGGCTCATGGACTTCACCACAGGCTCGTGGACAGCGTTCAACCCGGATGCGCGTTTCGTCTCGATCAACGCCGCCCGGTTCGACGCGGTGAAGCATCGCGCATTGGGTGTCGTGGGCGACGCATTGGAAACGGTGAAAGAACTCGATGCAGAACTGGGCGAATGGCGCGCCGATCCGTCACACCTGGCTCGGGCCAAGGACCTATTCAAGGGATGGGATGCGCTGCTCGACAAGCTCCAGGCGCCGACCAACGCGCCCGTTCCGACCTACGCGCAGGTTGTCCATGTGGTAAATGCGGCCGCGGGCGAGAAGGACACGCTGATTTCCGCGGCCGGCGGCCTTCCGGGGGAAGTCACCAAGAGTTGGCGCGTCAAGGCGCCGAACACGTTCGACCTTGAATTCGGCTTCTCCTGCATGGGTTACGAGATCGCGGCCGGCTGGGGGCATGCCATGGCGAACTCCGGGCCGGGCGGCCTCGGCGGCACGCCGATCGTCATGGTCGGCGATGGAACCTACATGATGATGAATTCGGACATCTACTCAACCGTTCTCAGCGGTCACAAGATGATCGTGGTGGTCTGCGACAATGGCGGCTTCGCCGTCATCAACCGGCTGCAACAAGCCAAGGGCGTGCCGGGCTTCAACAACCTGCTCATCGATTGCCGGGTGCAGAATCCCGCCGCGCCGCTTCACGTCGATTTCGCCAAACACGCGGAGTCCATGGGCGCGGCCGCGCGTCGTTGTGAGAGCCTCGCCGAGCTCGAAGCCGCCCTTAAATGGGCGAAAGGAAACGACCGGACCACCGTGATTTCTATCGCCACGGACGCCTATGCCTGGGCGCCCGGCGACGCAGACTGGGATGTGGGGGTGCCAGAAGTCTCGCCTCGCGAAACAGTGCAAAACGCACGCAGGCAACAAGAAGACATTCGGGCGAAGCAGCGCGTCGGAGTCTGAAAGACCATGAAAGCGAAGCTTGGAATCGCGCCCATCGCCTGGTGGAACGACGATCTTGCCGAATTGTCCGACGACGTGAGTCTGGAGGAATGCCTGCGCCAGGCGCGTGTAGCCGGGTTCACGGGAATGGAGACCGGCCGCCGATTCCCCATGAACATGAAGGAACTCGGTCCGATCCTCGCCCGCTACGGAATATCGGTGTGCGGAGGCTGGTTCTCCGGCCTGCTGCTCGACGGCGACATCGAACGCGAGAAGGATCGCATCCGCGCCCAGATGGATTTCTTCATCGCCGCTAAGGCCCCGTGCATCGTCTATGGCGAGACCGCGCGCTCGATCCAGGGCGTGCGCTCAGCGCCGCTCGCGACCAAGCCGAAGCTGTCGGAAGACGAGATCAAGGCCTTCGGGCGCAAGATGACCGCGTTCGCGGAATGGTGCGCCGGGCAAGGCATGCCGATCGCCTATCATCACCACATGGCCGCGGCCATCGAGACCGAACCTGAACTCGACCTCCTGATGGCGAATTCGGGCGAGGCGCTGCCGCTGTTGTTCGACGCGGGTCATATGGCCTTCGGCGGCGGCGACGTCTCGCGCGTCATCGACAAGCATCACAAGCGCATCAGCCACGTGCACACGAAGGACGTCCGCCGTGGCGTTATCGACAAGCTTGACCGGACCCGCGAAAGTTTCCTCGACGCGGTCATCAAGGGCGCCTTCACTGTGCCGGGCGACGGCTCGCTCGACTTCGGGGCCATCGTCGCCCGCCTCGCTTCCTACGGCTATGAGGGCTGGTTCGTCGTTGAAGCCGAGCAGGACCCGAAGGTCAGCCCGCCGCTCGACATGGCCCGGAAGGGCCATGCCGAACTGATGCGCGTGACGGCGCTGGCCGGCTACGAGGTCGTCGCGTGAACCGCATGGACGGCAAGTTCTGCGTGGTCACAGGGGCCACGCAGGGTCTCGGCGCAGCGATCGCCCGGCGACTGGCGGCGGCCGGCGCCGCGGGGATCGTCGTCACCGGGCGGAATGAAGAGCGCGGGAGCGCGGTCGCCGTAGAGATCGCTTCGACTCTTGGGGTTCCCGCGCTCTTTGTGCGCGCCGATTTCGCCTCCGTCGAGGATTGCCGAGGCGTGATCGCAGAGGCCGACAAGCGTTACGGCCGCGTACACGTTCTGGTGAACGCGGGCGCCACGACAGAACGCGGGACGATCCTGGACACCTCTCCGGACCTGTTCGACCGGATCTTCGCGACCAATGTGCGCGGGCCGTTCTTCCTGATGCAGGAAGCGATCAAGGTGATGATCCGCGACGGCGTCGAAGGCGCGATCTGCAACATCGGCTCGATCTCCGCGCTCGCGGGACAGCCTTTCATCAACCCCTATTGCGCCTCCAAGGGCGCGCTGACGACGCTCACCGCGAACACGGCCTTTTCGGTGATGCGCAACCGCATCCGCGTCAACCAGCTCAACGTCGGCTGGATGGCTTCCGACAACGAACGGAGAGTCCAGGTCGCCGAAAGCGGCGACCCGGACTGGATGGACAAGGCGGCAAGCCAACTTCCCTTCGGCCGGCTCGTCGATCCCGAGGAGGCGGCTCGCGCCGTGAACTTTCTCGTCTCCGACGACGCTGGACTGATGACGGGCGCGATCGTCAATTTCGACCAGTCGGTGTGGGGCGCAGTCGCGGCAGGAATGCCTGTTCCCGATGCCCCGATGAAATTTGCGCATTGACGCTCGAGGCCGCATCTCCCTCGCTGCTCGCGACGGGACGGAGATCGTAAAGGCATCGACGGCGTCTGGAGTTCGAGTAACCCGCAAAGGAACGATGAAATGAGCGTCGGCGTCGGTCTCATCGGAACGGGGGTTATGGGATCCGAACATGCGCGCCTTCTCAAACGCGATATCGCGGGCGCGCATCTTGCGGGCGTCTTCGACGCCGACGCCGCCCGCGCTCAAGCCGCCGCCGACGGCGCCGCGGTATTTTCCAGCCCGCGATCTCTGATCGCGTCGGACAACATTGAGGCCGTGATCATCGCATCGCCCGATGCGACCCATGCAGAGCTTACGCTAGCTTGCCTGGAGGCGGGCAAGCCGATCCTCTGCGAGAAGCCGTTGGCGACCTCGGCGGCAGAAGCGCTGCGCGTGGTGGAGGCAGAGGTCGAATTGAAACGCAGGTTGATTCAGGTCGGTTACATGCGCCGATTCGATCCCGGCTATCAGGAGGTGAAGCGGATCAGGGACGAGGGCGGCTTAGGCGCAATCGTGTTGCTGCACAACGTGCATCGAAACGCTCGCGCCCCGGAGTGGTTTACCGGACCGATGGCGGTGACGAATTCGTTCGTGCATGAGATCGACATCAGCCGATGGCTGACCGGATCGGAAATGGTCTCGGCCCAGGTCGCCGCCGGATCCGGCGACGATCCGCTGATGATCACGATGCGGACCGACCGGGACGAAATCATTTCGACCGAGGTCTTCATGAACGCCGCCTACGGCTACTATGTCCATGCCGAACTGGTGGGCCGTTCGGGTACAGTCGCGTTAGCGCCGCCGTCGCTGACCCTCCGGAGCAGGGACCGAGTCGGCGGCTTTTCGTATCCGGAAAACTGGGTGCCGAGGTTCGCGGACGCCTATCGCCGGCAATTGGCCGATTGGATCGGCGCCGTGAAGACGGGAACTCCGGTCGGGGCGAGCGCCTGGGACGGCTACGTCGCCTCAGCCGTCGCCGAGCAAATCGCGGCAGCGCTCGCCGAATTCGGTGAGACGACACTGGAATACGCGCCGCGTCCGCCGCTGTATGACTAAAACCAAAAGGCCCGGCCGCGGGCAGGCGGTTAATCCGCCTCACACGCAAACCTGGGCGAAGCTGGGGAGAGAGTTGATGATAAACTATGCCGTCGTCGGCGCCGGCTGGATTACTGAGCAAGCATTCCTGCCAGGGGTCGGGCAGTCCGGGAACTCGAAGGTCGCCGCCATCGTGGCCGGCGACCGGGCAAGGGCGATTGATGGGCGTCGAGAATGAAGCGCCCTGATGGTCGCGAGTCTCCGCGATTTCCTGAAGCGCTTGGCGTTGCCCCTTTCGAGCCGTTGGTCGCGTCACTCCTGCTCGACTCCTGACGGCGCGGCAGCCGTCGTCGCGGCCGCCGGTCGCGCGTGCCTCGAATTTTTTTTGCAACCAATATTGACAACACATGTGTCTTGCAACTATTGAATCATACAGAAAATCGGGAGGAACGGCATGGGCGTGCCAGAGCGTTGTATGAGATGGGGGGAAGGCGACCCCGCCGCAGGCCGAAGAACGGCTTCCCTTGATGTCGAGCGGAAAGGCGCCCGTCCGTAGACCCGATCGATCGACCGTTAGGCGCGAGCGGACAGTCGGTGATGGCGCTGATCCTCTTCGGCACGATAGTAAGGTCCTTCGACGTCGCACCCACTCGGAGAGGCGTCGGCCTCCCCGCCGAGCCCGGAGGCGCCGTCGCGCTCTTGAAACACACCGTTGCCTGCCGAGGCCCGAGCGAGGATGCGACCGCGCGCTCAAGCCATGTCCACATCTCGCAGGGGCGCGGAACATTTCGGCGCTCGAAACGGCTGCTGCCGTCGCCAAACCGCGCGAGCGCGCCCGGCTGGGCAAATGCAAGAATTGGTCGCTCGACTTGCGAGCGCCTAAGCAGCGCCGAACCGGCGCACAGTGTGAAGGAGGAAACCGATGACACCCATGAAGACCGTGACGGCCCTCGCTCTAACCGGGAGCGCCATCGCCTGCTCCGCGGCGCTCTTCGCGGGCCCGGCGAACGCCGAGGAAAAGCAGTTGACCATTGCGATGATCACTCACGCGCAGCCCGGCGACACCTTCTGGGACATCATCCGCAAAGGGGCGAACGCGGCCGCCAAGAAGGACAACGTGAAACTCATTTATCTCGCCGACCCGACCGCCGACAAGGAAGCGCAGCTCATCAATAACGTCGTGCAGCAGCATGTGGACGGCATCGCGCTGACGCTCGCTTTCCCCGACGCCGAGGCGCCGGCGGTGAAAGCGGCGCAAGCGGCCGGCATTCCGATCGTCGGCTTCAACGCCGGCGTCGACCAGTGGAAGGGCCAGAATCTGCTCGGCTACGCGGGACAGGACGAGACAGTCGCCGGCCGGGCCGTGGGAGAGAGGCTGACCAATGAAGGCGCCAAGAACGTTGTCTGCCTCGACCAGCAGCAGGGCGCGGTGCAGCTCGAGGCGCGTTGCAACGGCATCAAGGACACCTTCAAGGGCAAGATGGAGGTGCTCTATGTGACCGGCTACGACATGCCGACGGTCAAGGCCCGCATGCAGGCCAAGCTGCAACAAGACCCGTCGGTCGATTTTGTCGTCACCCTTGGCGCTCCATTCGCGCCAGTCGTGCTCGACGCCGTCAAGGCGGCGGGCTCGAAGGCGAAGATCGGCACGTTCGACATGAGCCCCGTGGCGATCGATCTGATCGCGAAGGGCGAGATACAGTTTGCGGTCGATCAGCAGCCCTATGTCGAGGGCTATGAGGCGGTCGACATGCTGTGGCTGTACCACACCAACGGGGACACGGTCGGTGGTGGCCAGCCAGTGCTGACCGGCCCGTTCTTCGTAACCAAGGATAACGCCGAAGCTGTGGCCAAGTTCGCCAAGGTCGGCACGCGCTGAGTACGGGAATGGCTGCGCCGCTACGGCCAAGCCAAAAAGCCGAAAGCCGACCGGAGGGCATCCTCCGGCCGGCGGAGCCAAAGGGAGAAGATCGTGGCGCAGACCACCGAAAGCGCAGTCTTGGCGCGACCGCGGCGCCAGTACCAGGCTCAGCCTTTCTGGAAACGGGCTCTAAAACGTCCCGAAGCCGGCGCGCTCGGCGGGGCGATCCTGGTCTTCGTGTTCTTCTGGGTGATGGCCCCGCCATTCCGGCAGTTCGCGGCATTTACGACTGTCCTTTACCAATCCGCGTCCATCGGCATCCCGGCCGTTGCGGTTTCGATGCTGATGATCGGCGGCGAGTTCGACCTCTCCGCCGGCGTGGCGGTGACGACGTCGTCTCTCGCAGCTTCGATCTTCGCGACCGAGGTCGCCGGGAGCCTATGGGTCGGCGTCCTTTTCGCCCTGTTCTTCTCGCTTGGGGTCGGCGCGTTCAACGGCTGGCTCATGATCCGAACCAAGCTGCCGAGCTTCCTGGTCACGCTTGGAACCTTCCTGATGCTGCAAGGCCTCAACATCGCCATCACCAAGCTGATCACCGGCAATGTGGCTACCCAGGACATCAGCGGCATGGCGAGTTTCGACACCCTCAAGACGATCTTTGCGTCGAACATTACAATCGGCGGAGCGCAGATCAGCATCGCCATCGTCTATTGGGCCATTTTTGTCGCCGTCGCGACTTGGATGCTGCTGCGCACCAGGGTCGGCAACTGGATCTACGCCGTCGGCGGGCAAGGCGACAGCGCCCGGGCGGTCGGTGTTCCGGTCAAAACGGTGAAGATCGGGCTGTTCATGGGCGTCGGATTCAGTTGCTGGTTCCTCGCGATGCACCTGTTGTTCGCTTACGACACTGTGCAATCCGGCGCAGGCATCGGCCAGGAGCTTCTCTACATTGCCGCGTCGGTGGTGGGGGGCTGCCTTCTGACTGGCGGGTATGGATCGGCTGTGGGATCGGCGCTCGGCGCATTCATCTTCGGCATGACCACCGAGGGCGTGATCTACGCCGATTGGGACCCGGACTGGTTCCAGTTTTTCGTCGGAGCGACGCTCGTTCTCGCCACTGTCGTCAACACCTGGATTCGCATGCGCGCGACGAGGGGCAAATAAGATGACCGGAACAGAAACGGCGATCATTGAGCTCAAGGACATCGGCAAAAGCTACGGCAACATCAGTGCGCTGCGGGGCGTCAATCTCACGGTGCGGCAGGGCGAGGTCACCTGCATCCTCGGCGACAACGGCGCCGGCAAGTCCACGTTGATTTCGATCATCGCCGGGCTGTTTCCCCATGACTCGGGCGAGTATCTGGTGGACGGTGAGCCACGACGGTTCTCCTCGCCGCGAGAAGCGCTCAACCTCGGTATCGCGGCGGTCTACCAGACCCTTGCGCTGGTGCCGCTTCTGCCGGTGTGGCGCAATTTCTTCCTCGGCTCGGAGCTGGAGAAGGGAAGCGGCCTGTTCCGTCGGCTCGACACCGACCAGATGCTGGCGAAGACTCACGACGAGCTGCATCGCATGGGCATCGATCTCGAAAACCTCGAACAGCCTGTCGGCACGCTGTCCGGCGGCCAGCGCCAAGTCGTCGCGATCGCGCGCGCAGTTCATTTCGGGGCTCGGGTGCTGATCCTCGACGAGCCGACCGCGGCGCTCGGCGTCGCTCAGTCCGGCCTCGTGCTTCATTACATCGTCCAGGCGGCGCGAAACCAGGGCATCGGCGTGATCTTCATCACCCACAACCCGCATCATGCCTTCTTGGTCGGCGACCACTTCATGGTCCTGGCGCGCGGCGAGGTGGACCTCGACACTCCTCGCTCGGAGCTCACCCTCGACAGGCTGATGTTCCACATGGCGGGCGGCAAGGGGCTCAGCACGCTTCAGCACGAGATTCAAGGCAGAGGCCCATCCGCGTCGCCGAGTTGAACTCTGTAACCCTGTGAGGCCGCGTCAACCGCGCGTCGTGTCTATTGCTCCTTTTGCAGTGTCGTCGTGAGGCGCCCTCAAATTGCACGCTCGGTCGGCCCCGTCCGCGAACGCTCGAGGAGATCGAACCCGGGAGGGAAGCATGCGACGCTCTATTTCGGCGTGCTTCGGGTCGATCCGAAAGGGCCGAGCGCACCCGACAGGGACCGGCTAATCCTCAGCAAGGGCCATGCGAGCGGCGCGCTCTACGCGATCTTGGCCAAAGGACCGAGACGCTCGTCCAACGCCTTCGCACACACAGCTAAATGAGGCGCTTCAAGGCGGCTTACCTCTTGGATGCCGCTTCTTCTCGGCCGGCTTTGCGCGCGCCCACGCCAAAGTGAGCGCCGCGCTGAGCTCGTCTTCGCTCAGGGCGGCGAGCGTCGCGCGCGTCCAGCCGCGCGCGCCCCAGGCGTTGTCGAGCGCCGCGAAAGCGTCAGGCGCGACCGCGCATTTGAGCGCCTGCTCGTCCGGCGCGAATTTGATGTTGGCGGTCATCTCGTCCGGCGCGAGGGTCGCGAAGGTGACGCGCGCCTTGAAGGCGCGCCGGTCGAAATGCTGATATTCAGTCGCGCCGTCGAAGGATAGCGCGATCCGGCGGAAATCGGCGATGTTCGCCATGGCGGCCTCCGGGACCTCTTTTCATCGCCGCCTACTTCATCAACCATTCGTGCGCCGGATCGTTGTGGAAGCGCCAGACGCGCTTCGGCCCCGCCATCACATTGAGGTAGTAGAGATCGTACCCATGCGGGGCGCCGACCGGATGATAGCCGCGCGGCACCAACACGACGTCGCCGTCGGCTACCGTCAGCGTCTCGTCGAGCGACCTGTCGTCGGTATAGATGCGCTGGAAGGCGAAACCCTGCCGGGGCGACACGCGGTGATAGTAGGTCTCCTCGAGCAAGGACTCCTCAGGCAGGGCGTCGCGGTCGTGCTTGTGCGGCGGATAGCTCGACCAGTGGCCGCCCGGCGTGACGACCTCGACGACAAGCAGGCTCTCGGCCTCCGCGTCCTCGGGCAAGATGTTGCGGACGTGGCGCGCGTTGGCGCCTGCGCCACGCGTCAGCGTTGCGACCTCGCTCGGCGGGATTAGGCGCGCCTTCAGCTTGCCGGTCGCCGGCGCCGAGCAGAGCGCGACCTCGCAATCGCTCGCCGCTTCGATCGCTCCGTTCGCATGCGGCGGCAGATAGACGGACCATGGCAGGCCCTCGAACACGGTCTTGCGCTCGCCGATTACGCCCGAATCGAAATCGCCCGCGACGACGCGCGCCTTGCCCGAGAGGATGACGACGCAGACCTCCTTATCGCCCGTATCGAGCGCGGACTTCTCGCCCGCTTTCAGCGACCGCGTCTCAAAGCCGACATAGCGCCAGCCGGCGCTCTCGGGCGTGATGCGGTGCATGACGCCGTCGGAAGAGCGCCTCGGATGAACGAGCAGTTGCGATTGAGTCATAAGTCTATCTCCACTCAGGCGAGCCCGGACTCTTTGAGCGCCCATTTCAGATGCGCCACGCCCTTCTTGGCGTAAGGCAGCGACGGCGCCTTCTTCGGGTGCTGCTCGGCCTCAAGCACCACCCAGCCGGAATAACCCTTCAGTTCCTTGAACACGGCGACATAGTCGATCATGCCATCGCCCGGCACGGTGTAGACGCCGAGGTCCGACCCCATGCCTAGGATCGAGTCGAGGAAGCTCCAGTCGCCGGCGTTCGCCTCGCGCATTTTCGCCTCGCGCACGTCCTTGCAATGGACGTGACCGATGCGCTCGCGATACGCGCGCGCCAGGCCGCCAGGGTCGGCGCCGCCCCAGCGGGCGTGGCCGGTGTCCAAAAGCAGATGCGCGGGCGGCTTGGTGTGCGCCACGAAGGCGTCGATGTCGCGCTCGGATTGGACGATCGTGCCCATGTGGTGATGGTAGCAGAGCTTGAGGCCGGCGTCGGCGAGGCGCTCGGCGAACTCGGTCATTTTCGCGCCGTAGGCCGGCCAGTCCGCCTTGTCGAGCCGCGGGCGCTCCGACAAGGGTTTCGAGCGGTCGCCGTGAATGGCGTTTGACGTTTCGGCGACGATGACGACGTCGGCGCCCGCCCCCTTGGTCATGGCGATATGCGCCTTGGCCGCCTCGAACTCCTCGCGCGCGGACCGCTTCAGGAGCTTTGTCGAATACCAGCCGCCGACGAAAACCATGCCGAACTCGGCGAGCTTGGCTTTTAGAGCCGCGCCGTCATTCGGCAGCTTGTGGCCCTTCTCCATGCCGACGACGCCGGCTTGCTTCGCCTCGGAGAGGCAGGTTTCGAGCGGAATGTCGCCGCCGATCTCCTGAAGATCGTCGTTGGACCAGCCGATCGGGTTGGCGCCGAAGCGAATTGTCATTCTTAGTCTCCGATCCGCTGTAGCGCCAGCGCATCCTCATAGGAGCGGCGAGCGGCGGCGACCTCCTTTCGGCTCGACACGGCTGGAACCGCGACGTCCCACCAGAAGCCGCCGGCCTCGGTCGAGCCCATGGGATCGGTGTCGATGACGATGACCTGCGTGGTTTTCGTTCTTCGCGCCGCCCTGAAGGCGGCCTCGAGGTCGGCGATCGAGGCGGCCTTGACGGCCTCGGCGCCCATCGAGCGGGCGTGCGCGACGAAGTCGACCTCGGGCAGCGCCTCGTGCCGCGCGTCCTTGAGCAGATTGTTGAACGGCGCGCCGCCGGTCGCGTTTTGCAAACGGTTGATGCAGCCGAAGCCGCGATTGTCAAGCACGACGATGATGAGTTTCTTGCCGAGCATCACCGACGTCGCAATCTCGGAATTCATCATTAGATACGATCCGTCGCCGACCGTCACGACTACCTCCCGGTCGGGAAGGGCCATCTTGACGCCGATCCCGCCCGCAATCTCGTAGCCCATGGTCGAATAGCCATATTCGACGTGATAGCCGAGCGGCCTACCGGCGCGCCAAAGCTTGTGCAATTCTCCTGGAAGTCCGCCGGCGGCGCACACGACGATGTCGCTCCTCTCGCCGGCGCGCATGAGCGCGCCCAAGACTTCGGCGTCGGTCGGCAGGTCGTTGGTTGGCGCGGTGTAGCGCGCGGCCGTCGCCTCCCAGTCCGCCTTCGCCCTTGCGGCCCTGTCGCCCCAGGTGCGCGGCGCCTTCCAGCCTTCAAGCGCCGCGTCGAGCGCGGCGAGCGCGACACGCGCATCCCCAACGACAGGCAAGGCGCGGTGCTTCGTCGCGTCGAACGGCTGGACGTTGATCCCGATGAAGCGGCGGTCCGGATTTTTGAACAGGGCCCACGAGCCGGTGGTGAAGTCGGCGAAGCGCGTGCCGACGCCGAGGATCACGTCCGCTTCCGCCGCAAGGGCGTTCGCGGCGCCGGCGCCGGTGACGCCGATTGCGCCCATGGCGAGCGCGTGGTCCGTCGGAGTCGCCGACTTGCCCGCCTGCGTCTCCGCGACGGGAATTCCGCGGCGCGCGCAAAAGTCGATCAGCTCCCGCTCCGCGTCGGAGTACAGCACGCCGCCGCCGCAGACGACGAGCGGCTTTTTGGCGTCGCGCAGCAGCGCCGCTGCGTCCGCGACCTCCTGCGGGTCCGGCGCGACGCGACGCTGCCGATGAACGCGCTCGTCGAAAAAGCTTTCGGGATAGTCGTAGGCCTCGGTCTGGACGTCCTGGCAGAAGCCGAGCGTCACCGGCCCGCAATCGGCGGGGTCGGTTAGGACGGCGATCGCCCGGTTCAGGGCCGGGACCAGATGCTCGGGACGCGTGATCCGGTCGAAATAGCGCGACACCGGACGGAAGCAGTCGTTGGCGCTGATCGTGCCATCGCTGAGGTCCTCGATCTGCTGCAGGACGGGGTCGGGCCTGCGGTTGGCGAAGATGTCGCCCGGGATGAGCAGCACCGGCAGGCGGTTGACGTGCGCCATGGCCGCGGCGGTGACCATGTTGGTGGCGCCGGGGCCGATCGAGGTCGTGCAGGCCATCATGCGCTTGCGGCGCGAGGCCTTGGCGAAGGCGACCGCCGCGTGCGCCATCGCCTGCTCGTTGTGCGCGCGGTAGGTCGGCAGCGAATCGCGCGCGGCGTACAGCGCTTCGCCGATTCCGGCGACGTTGCCGTGTCCGAAGATGGCGAACACGCCCTCGAACAGCCGCTTCTTGCGGCCGTCGATCTTAACTTTCTGGGCGGCGAGAAACCGGACCATCGCTTGCGCAGCCGTCAGTCGGATTGTCGTCATGGGGTTTCCTCACCGGCGAGGCGCGCGCAGCGGCGAGCGCGCGCCTGTCTGATGTATTTTGTCCGCGAACCGCGTCATGCCGCTTCGCCGCCGGCCTTGCGCCATAGGCCGCACAGGCGCTCGAAGCTGCCCGTCATGCGCGCGATCGCTTGGGCATCGTCGATGCGTCCGGCGAACCATTCGACCGCCGGCTCGACAAATATCGTCCGGCCCACGGCGAAACCCTTTACGAGGCCGCATTTTCGCGCGACCGCAAAGGCCCGCGCAAGGTCGTCCTCGGGCGCCTCAAGACCGAGGAGCATGATCCCGCGACACAAAGGATCGCCCGCTCTCGCGACGGAAGCGACCTCGTCCCAGGCGGCCAAATTGGGCTGGCCCTCGAGCTTCCACCAATCCGGCTTGATCCCGATCGTGTAGAGCCGCTCCAGAACGCGCGCCACCGTGTCCTCTTGAACGGAGCCGTTTTTGCTCGCGATGATCTCGATCAAGAGCTCGCGCCCCAGCGTCCTGGCCGCATCATAAAGGCGCAGGAGCTCGCGCTCCTGCCTCATCTTCATCTCCGCCGGGTCGTCCGGGTGGTAGAAGCAGAGGCACTTGATCGTGTGAGCGAGCGGCCACTCCTCGAGCTTGGCGGCAAGCGAGCCGCCGAACTCGAAGTCGAGCGGCCGGGAGCCCGGCTCCTCGACCGGCCTGCCCATCCAGAAGTCGTGATCGGCGGCGCGAAACAGGGCCTCGCGGCCATACTTTCCGTCGAGCAGCATGCCATAGCCGGGCCGGCCCGCCGCCACTTTCGCCGCCGCCTCGACCGCGAGCAGCTTGAACGCGCTGATCCGCTCGCGCGGCGCTCCCGCGTCGTCTGCGATCTTCTCGAATTGCGCACGATGGTCGATGGCGAACGCCATGATCGTCGACGGCTGCGCGCGGCGGGTCATCGCCCAATGCATGTGATTCAAGTCCGCGTCGCGCCTGAGCGCCCGATGCGGCGAACCGTATCTGAGGAACCGGCTGAGCTCTGCCCAGGTCGGATATTCCGCCGAACAGAGAAGGCGAGACACGGCGAAGGCCCCGTTGGCGTTGGCGTAGGCGCAGCACGTCTCGAGCGGTTCGTCGCGCAACCAGCCGCGCAAGAAGCCTGACAGGAACGCGTCGCCGGCGCCGAGCACGTTATAGACCTCGACCGGAAATCCTGGTCCTTTGACGCCTTCGTCGAGCGTCGCGGGGATGGGCCCAGGAAAGACGACGCATCCCATCGGCCCGCGCTTCAGCACCAGCGTCGCGCCGCTCAACGCCCGGACGACTTTCAGCGCGGCAAGCGGATCATCGGCGCCGCCCGCGATCATCATCTCCTCTTCCGTGCCGACGATGAGATCGCACTGCGACAGGATCGGGCTCAGTCGCTTCGTCACCTCGCCCGACTTGACGTAGCGCTCCTCGCCCGCGCCGTGTCCGGCCAGGCCCCACAGGTTCGGCCGGAAATCGATGTCGAACGCGACCCTGCGCCCCGCGGCGCGGGCGATGCGCATGGCTTTCAGCTGCGCCGCGGCGGTGTTGGCGCGCGCGAAATGTGTGCCGCTGACGAGAATGGCCTTGGCGCTTTCGACATAGGCCGGGTCGATGTCGCTCTCGTCGAGCGCGCTGTCGGCGCAATTGTCGCGGTAGAAGATGAGCGGAAACGTCTTCTCGTCGCGGATGCCGAGGAGGACGAGCGAAGTCAGGCGGGCGGGATCGGTGTGCACGCCGGTCACGTCGACGCCCTCGCGCGCGCATTGCTCGCGGATGAAGCGGCCCATGTGCTCGTCGCCGACGCGCGTGATGAGGCCGCTCTTCAGCCCAAGCCGCGCCGTGCCGATGGCGATGTTGGTCGGACAGCCGCCGACCGCCTTGGAGAAGGTGGCCATGTCCTCCAGGCGTCCGCCGACCTGCACGCCGTAGAGGTCGACGGACGAACGGCCGATCGTGATGACGTCGAGACGGGGTTGGGACACGGACCGCTGCTCCCGCTTAGGGCTCAATGGGCTCGTCGCCCGCGCCGAGCACGTTCTGGTCGAAATCGATGTTCGAGCCGGTCATGAGCCCCGACTCGTCCGAGCAGAGATAGGCGCAGGCGCGCGCCACTTCCTTGGGGTCGATGAGCCGGCCAAAGGGCTTGGTCTTCACCGCTTCCTCGAGCCATCCGTCCTCGGCGCCATGATAGGTCTTCATGATGCGGTCTTCGCCGGGGGTCGACATCCAGCCGATGTTGAGGCCGTTCACCCGGATGCGGAATTTGACCAGCGCGTGGGCGACGTTCTTCGTCAGGGCGGCGACGGCGCCCTTCGAAGCGCAGTAGGCGGCAATGAACGGCTGGCCGCCGTGCGCCGACATCGACTGGATATTGACGATCGAGCCAGCAATCTTCGTCTTGCGCATGAGGCGCACGGCCTCCTGGATTAAGAAGAAGGGCGCGCGGACGTTGACGTCGAAAATCTGGTTGTAGCGTTCCTCGGTCGTGTCGAAGATGTCCCCCCGGTCGGTGAGCGCGGCGGCGTTGACGAGGACGTCCACGCGGCCGAATCGCTTCTCCGCGTCCGCGACGACCGCCCGGCAGTCGGCGACCTTGGCGAGGTCCGCCTTGACGAAAATGGTCGGGCAGCCGGCGGCGGACATCTCCTTCGCAACTCGCGCGCCGTTCTCGGCGTTGCGGCCGCAGATGACGAGGCCCTCGGCGCCCCGCTCGGCGAAGAGCCGCGCGATGGCTTCGCCGAGGCCCTGCGTGCCGCCGGTCACGACCGCGATCTTGCCGTTGAGATTCGCCGGCCCTCTATAGGGGACGCGCGTCGCCGTTCCGGCCTGCGGGGCGGTGGTGTCGCTCATCGGGCGTGTCTCCCTAGGGGATTTGAGGCCGCCGACCGGTCGTCGGGGCGCTGTCGGCAAGAATGAAACAAAAATTCTATTCCCAAGTCAAGATGGAATGTATATTCTTTTTTGGAACCGGCGCCGCGGCGAATGTCCCCGCGGCGAACCTGAGGGAGGATGGCATGAAATTCGGCGTCATTGGGGCGGGGCGGATCGGCAAGATTCACGGCGGGAACATCGCCGCGCGACGCGACAGCGAGGTCGTCTACGTCGCCGACGCCGACGCCGGCGCGGCCAAGGCGCTAGCGGATTCGACCGGGGCGCAAGTCGCCTCGGTCGACCAGATCATCGACGCCAAAGACGTCGAGGCCGTCGCCATATGCTCGCCCACCGACACCCACGCCGACCTCATCGAGCGCGCCGCCCGGGCCGGCAAGGCGATCTTCTGCGAGAAGCCGATCGACCTCGACGTCGGCCGGATCCGCAAGTGCTTGGAGGTCGTGCGGAGCGCGGGCGCAACGCTGATGATCGGCTTCAACCGCCGCTTCGATCCCAATTTCGCCGCTCTGCGCAAGCGCGTCGCCGAAGGCGCGATCGGTAAGCTGGAGATCGTCTCGATCACGTCCCGCGACCCAGGTCCGCCGCCGCTCTCCTATATCGCGCGCTCGGGCGGACTCTTCCGCGACATGATGATTCACGATTTCGACATGGCGCGCTTCATCCTTGGCGAGGAGCCGGTCGCGGTCAGCGCGATGGGGTCCGCGCTGGTTGACAAGGGCATCGGCGAGGCGGGCGACATCGACACCGCCGTCGTCATCATGGAGACGAAGTCGGGCAAGGTCGCCCAGATTTCGAACTCGCGCCGCGCGTCTTACGGTTACGACCAGCGGCTCGAGGCGCATGGCGAGAAGGGCAGGATTCATGCGGACAACGTTCGCGAAACGACCGTCGAGACGGCCGGCTCCGAGGGATTTACGCGCGACAAGATCCTCAACTTCTTCCTCGACCGCTACGATGCGGCCTACAAGATCGAGCTGGACGCCTTCATAGGCGCGGTGAAGTCCGGCGCGAAACCCCGACCCGATGGCGACGACGGGCTCAAGGCCAACATCGTGGCGGACGCCGCGCACCAGTCGTGGAAAACGAAGCAGCGCGTCGCGATCGAATGACGAGGCGTCCCGCCGGCGACGCCCGCCCGCGCTTGCGCCTCAAAAGCACTGGTTCTATAGGCGGCGCGCGGGGCATTGGGAGCCAGGCATGGCGCAGGCGGACGAACGACGCCCGGCCTCGAACCAGGCGCCGGAGGATCGGCCGCGCCCCGCGGAGCCGCATTCCCTCGTTTCACGGCTCATCCGATTTGTCGCCCGCCATCGGCGCGCCATTAGGCGTCTCGGCGCCGCGGCAAGCATTCTCATCGTCGCCGTTTCGGCGGCGCTGTTCGTGCGGGCGCTCCTGCGCGTCGACGTCAACAAGTTCAAGGCGGCGTTCGCGGCGACGAGCGCCAACCAGATCATGCTCGCCTTCGGCTTCACCGCGCTGAGCTATCTCGCGTTGACGGGCTATGACGGACTGGCGCTCCGACACCTCAAGGTCAAAGTTCCCTATTGGCTAACCGCGCTCGCGTCGTTTGCGAGCTACGCGGTGTCCTTCACGCTCGGCTTTCCTTTGGTGACCGGCGGGGCGGTGCGCTACTGGGTCTATGCGCCGGCCGGCCTGACCGCGGGCAAGGTGGCGGGCCTGACCATTATCGCGGGCATCACCTTCTGGCTCGGAATGGGCTTCATCGTCGGCGTCGGGTTCATATCCGCCGCGGACGCCGTGGCCGAGATCGACGATCTGCATCCGCTGGCCAATCGTTTGATCGGCCTTGTCGCGATTGGGGCGCTGGTCGCTTATTTGGGCTGGGTCGCCAGCATGCGCTGGCGTGGCGTTTCAGCCTTTGGAAACCTGAAGCTTCCAGGACCGGCGCTGACGCTCGGACAAATGGCGCTCGGCGTGGCCGACGTCTGCTCGGCCTGCGCCGCGCTATACGTGTTGCTGCCAAAGACGGCGAAGATCGGCTATCCGACTTTCGCAACGCTTTATTCGCTGGCGGCCATGCTCGGCATCGCCAGCCACTCGCCGGGGGGCTTGGGGGTGTTCGAGGCGACCATTTTGCAAGGCGTGGACGCGCCGGAGGGCGAACTCCTCGTCTCCCTGCTCATGTTCCGCGGCATTTACTATGTGGCGCCTTTCATCGGGGCGATGGCGCTTCTCGGCGGCGTCGAGGCGGTCCGGCGCTGGCGGTCGATCCGCGAGGCCATGTCCGCGCCGTCGGACGACTAGCGGAGCCGACCGATGAGCAACTTCGAAACCCGCGAACTTGCCGATTTCCTCCGATCCGCCTTCGCCGCCCAGCTCATCGACGCCATGCCCGAGCCGGCCGTCTTGGTGGCCGCGGATGACCGCGTGGCGGCCGCCAACGCCCCGGCGCTTCGCCTGCTGCCGGGAGTGAGGGTGGGCGATCCGCTCATTCTCGCCCTGCGCGCGCCGGACATCGTCGACGCGCTGCGGCGGGTGATGGCGAGCGGCGAGACCGAGACGGTGCACTGGAGCGAGCGCGTGCCGGTGGAGCGTCTGTTTGACGTGACGGCGGCCGCGCTCCCGACGTCGGCCGGCAATGTCGTGGCGACCCTGCTGACCCTGCGCGACTTGACGGAGCTCAGACGGGCCGAGCGGATGCGCGTCGATTTCGTCGCCAACGCGAGTCATGAGTTGCGCACGCCGCTCGCTTCCCTGCTTGGGTTCATCGAGACGCTTCAGGGTTCGGCGCGCGAAGATGCGAGCGCGCGCGACCGCTTCCTTCATATCATGCGCGAGCAAGGCCGGCGGATGGCGCGCCTCATCGAGGATTTGCTGTCGCTTTCCCGCATCGAACAGAAGGAGCACGTCCGACCGGAAGACGTGGTCGACCTCGCCCAGACGGTTCGCAGCGTCGTAGACTCGCTTTCCCCCATGGCCGCGGACCTCGGCGTCGAGCTCACCGTCAACGCCGCGCAGCCCGTGCTTGTGCTTGGGGATCGCGACGAACTCGTCCGCGTCGCCGAGAATCTCATTGAAAACGCGATCAAGTATGGGGTCCGGACCGATGCGGAGAACGGCCAACTCGTGGCAATCGCCGTCTCCGCCACAGAGAAGAACGCAACCCTCTCGGTCCGGGACCATGGCCATGGCATTGCGCCTGAGCACCTGCCGAGGCTGACCGAGCGCTTCTACCGCATCGACGCCGTCCAGAGCCGCGCCAAGAACGGGACCGGTCTCGGCTTGGCGATCGTCAAGCACATCCTCACCCGCCACCGCGGCAAACTGACCGTCACGAGCCGCCTTAACCAAGGCGCCTGCTTTGTCGCCAGCGTGCCGCTGCATGTGAGCAAAAATCATAAGTTACAGTGATTTATGCCGTCATGAAAGGTTTGCTGGTTCGTCATAGAACCCTGCCGTCGCGGGGGTACGGTTGGGGGCGTCGCCTCAAGCGGGCGTGAGCGAATTCTGACATATCCCCCGGAGAGCCCCCCATGAACATGAGAACGATCATTGGCGCTGTCGCGCTTGCCGCCAGCGTCTCCGTCGCCTCGGCGGCCGACATTTCCGGAGCGGGCGCGACTTTCCCGTTCCCGATTTACGCCAAGTGGGCCGACTCCTACAAGAAGGACACTGGCGACGGACTGAACTACCAGTCGATCGGTTCGGGCGCGGGCATCAAGCAGATCCGGGCGAAGACCGTGACCTTCGGCGCGACCGATGCGCCGCTAAAGGCGGAGGAACTCGACAAGGACGGTCTTGCCCAGTGGCCGATGGTGATGGGCGGCATCGTCATGGTTGTGAATATTCCAGGCGTGAAGCCAGGCGAGCTGGTCCTCGACGGTCCAACGATCGCTCAAATCTATCTCGGCGAGATCAACAACTGGAACGATCCGGCCATTAAAAAGCTCAACCCGAATCTTAATCTGCCTAATCTCGCCATCGCCAACATTCACCGCGCCGACGGCTCGGGCACGACTTTCAACTTCACTTACTATCTGAACGAGGTCTCGCCGGAATGGAAAGACAAAGTCGGCTCAGCGACCACCGTCGAATGGCCGGGGGGCATCGGCGCCAAGGGCAATGACGGCGTCGCGAACAACGTCGCCACGACCAAGGGCGCAATCGGTTACGTCGAATACGCCTACGCCGACCAGAACAAGCTGACCTTCGCCAGTATGGTCAACAAGGCGGGCAAGACTGTCCCTCCGACCATGGAGACTTTCCAGGCCGCGGCCGCCAATGCCGATTGGAGCGTGCCGGGCTTTTATCAGATCCTGGCGAATCAGCCCGGCGACAAGTCGTGGCCGATGACCGCGGCGACGTTCATTCTGATGTACAAGAAGCCGCCTAACGTCGCCGCTTCGAACGACGCGCTAAAGTTCTTCCGCTGGGCTTACGAGAAGGGCGACAAGATGGCTCAGGACCTCGACTACATCCCGATGCCCGACAACGTCGTGAAACTTGTCGAAGCGATGTGGGATAAGGACATCCAGCAGAAATAAGCTCGTAGCCAATCGGGGGGCGGCCGGTTCAACCGGTCGCCCCACCGTCGCAATCGTCAATTATCACAACATTTGCGTTAAAAACAATGACGGCAACAGCGATTCCCCGACCCAGCTCAACGTACGTCGCAACGATTGACCGGGCTCGAGCTCTCGGAAGGTTGAAATTTTCAGACAACGGCTTCCGTTGGATGACGTTCGCCTCCGCGCTGATCGTTCTCATCCTTCTCGCGGGGGTCGCGGTATCGTTACTCGTAGGCGCCTGGCCGGCTTTTCGCGAATTTGGAGTCGGGTTTTTGTTCTCCGACGCCTGGAGTCCGCCGAGGGAGAAATTCGGCGCGGCGACGGCGATCTACGGCACGCTCGTCACGTCGCTGATCGCCATGCTGATCGCCGTTCCGGTGGGTATGGGCATCGCCGTATTCCTCACGGAGCTATGTTGGCCCCCCATACGTCGTCCGATTGGCATCGCCATTGAGCTGCTCGCCGGAATTCCCTCCATCATCTACGGCATCTGGGGCGTGTATTATTTCCGGCCGGTGATGCAGAGCTACATCCAGCCGTTTCTCATCAACACGCTCGGCAATGTGCCGGGCGTCGGCTTTTTGTTCGCCGGCCCGCCGCTGGGCTACGGCGTGCTCACCGCGGGGCTCGTGCTCGCGCTGATGATCTTGCCATTCGTCACCGCGGTGTCGCGCGACGTCTTCGACACCGTTCCGCCCGTGTTGAAGGAGGCGGCCTACGGGGTTGGCGCGACGACCTTCGAGGTCGTTGGCAACATCGTGATCCCCTACACGCGCGTCGGCGTCATCGGCGGCGTGATGCTGGCTCTTGGGCGCGCGCTCGGCGAGACGATGGCGGTGACATTCGTCATCGGCAACGCCACCAGGATCCAGACTTCGATCCTTGCGCAGGGGACGACCATCTCGGCGATGATCGCCAACCAGTTCGCCGACGCAGATCCTGGATTGTTCACGTCCTCGCTGCTGGCGCTGGGCTTCATTCTGTTCGTCATCACGTTCCTGGTTCTCGCGGCAGCGCGCTGGATGTTGGCTCGCCTAGAGTTGAAGGCGTAACCCCATGGCCGATCTCTATCCCGGCCGCAAGCGGCGGAATGTCATCTGGACGGGTCTGGCTTATGCCGCGACCGCCCTGGGCTTGAGCATGCTGGCGATCATCCTGGCCACGCTGCTGTGGAAGGGGTTCGGCGGATTGTCGCTGGACGTATTCACCAAGAATACCGCCCCGCCGGGGGTGGTCGGAGGCCTGCTCAACTCGATCGTAGGCAGCGCGATCATGACCGCGATTGGCCTCGCGATCGGCGCGCCGCTCGGCATAATGGCGGGCACGTATCTGGCCGAATACGGCGCCAACTCGCGACTCGCCGCGGCCGTGCGCTTCATCAACGACATTCTGCTCAGCGCGCCTTCGATCGTCATCGGCCTATTCATCTACGAGCTGCTGGTCGTGACCGTCGGGCATTTCTCAGCCCTCGCTGGCGGCGTCGCGCTCGCGGTGCTCGGCGCGCCGATCATGGTCCGCACTACCGAGGACATGCTCAATCTGGTGCCGAATTCGCTGCGAGAGGCGGCCTCGGCGTTGGGCACGCCGCGCTCGCTCGTTATCCGCAGTATCGCTTACAAAGCGGTGCGCTCCGGCATCATCACCGGCGTGCTTTTGGCGATCGCGCGCATGACCGGCGAAACGGCGCCGCTGATCTTCACCGCGCTCGGCAATTCGCTGTTCACCCTCGATCCGCGCGGACCGATGTCGAGCCTGCCGCTCATCATCTACGAGTTCGCCC
>Ga0209040_10000114_pt1 | contig 50225 bp, 50 predicted proteins | sample BogFormECP12_OM3_FD_188240 | JGI IMG/M metagenome (GOLD analysis project Ga0209040, IMG submission 188240) | Bog forest soil microbial communities from Calvert Island, British Columbia, Canada - ECP12_OM3 (SPAdes) (version 2) | ecosystem: Environmental > Aquatic > Freshwater > Wetlands > Bog ... | reverse complement strand
GAATGTGGCTTTCGCTTGCGCGACCAAAGTGCCTTCCGGGGAGCGGTAGTCGGTCACGACGGTGGCGAACCGCATGGTTCCGCCGCGTTTGCCGGGCTTTTCGTAGCGGTCGACCACCGTCTCCTGCGCGGTGAGGGTGTCACCGCACTTCGGCAATGCGCCGTAGAAGGTGTACTCCTGCTCGCCGTGCAGCAGCCGCTTGCGGTCGAACCCGGTGGGCACCCGAACACCCGGCGGCGCCCAGCGCGCGGCGGTGGTCAGAAAGGTCGGTGGAATGATCGCGTCGGGCCCGTGGTATGCGGGATTGTCGGATTGCATGGCCTCGGCGAACTCGGCGATCTTCCCGCGCTCGACGATCATCTCCCACGGCTGACCGGCGGTTCGGGCAGCGGGCTCAGGCGACCGGTCCATGGTGACCATAGTGTCAGAAAACTTTCACGGGCGAAACCCGAACTGCAGGCTTCCCAACGTACAGGCGGCTTGCTGGAAAATGACATTACTGCCAGAATCGGCCGGTATGCACACCTTCGCGGGGAGCTACATCGCGAGCAAGTGGGTCGGCGGTGCCCACAACGAGCCGATCAACGTGGTGTCGCCGGCCACCGGTGAGCTGGTGGGCACGGTCAGCACCGCCGGAGCCGCCGAGGTTGACGCCGCGGTCACCGCGGCGCGCACGGCGCTGGAGTCGTCGCATTGGCGGGATGCCTCGCCGGCCGACCGGGCCGCGGCACTGGACGCGTTGGCTGATGCGCTCACCGCACGCAAGGGCGAGCTCGCCGATCTGACCACCGCTGAGATCGGCTCGCCGCGGTCCTGGAGCACATTCGGCCAGGTGCTCACCGCCGTTGGCGTGCTGCGGGCCCATGCCGCGATCACGCCCCAACACCCGTTCGACTCCACTCGCCCGTCGCAGGCCGGCGGCACCGTGCGGGTTCACCAATTGCCGGTGGGCGTGGTCGGCGCCATCATCCCGTGGAACACGCCGCTGTTCATCGCCGCGCTGAAGCTGGGCCCGGCACTGGCCGCGGGCTGCACGGTGGTGCTCAAGCCCGCGCCCGACGCGCCGCTGAGCGCAGCCGTGCTCACCGAGGCCATCGAGGAGGCCGGCCTGCCCGACGGCGTGGTCAACATCGTCAACGGCGGCGCGGGCACCGGGCAGGCGCTGGCCGCTCATCCCGGGGTGGACAAGATCAGCTTCACCGGGTCGACGGCGGTGGGCACCCGGATCGCGGCGGCCTGCGGGGCGCAGATGCGCCGCTGTGCCACCGAGCTGGGCGGCAAGTCGGCGGCCATCGTGCTGAACGACGCGCCGCTGCCACCAACCGTGGCCGGCCTGGTCGGCGGGGTGATGGCAAACAACGGCCAGCTGTGCGCGGCGCTGACACGGATCCTGTTGCCGCGCAGCCGCTACGACGAGTTCGTCGACGCGTTGACCACCGCTGTGGGGAAGCTGGCGGTCGGCGACCCGGCGGACCGGTCCACCGACATCGGTCCGCTGATCAACGAGGCGGCCCGCGACAAGGTCGAGGGTTTCCTGCGGCGTGCGCGCGGCGAGGGTGCCACCATCCTGACCGGTGGGAAACGCCCCGCCGGTCCGGGCTGGTTCGTCACCCCGGCGGTGGTGGCGGCCGACAACGGCATGGAGATCGCCCGCGAGGAGGTGTTCGGCCCGGTCGCGGTCGTGATTGCCTACGACGACTCCACGGGTGACTCCCCGGCGGTCGCCATCGCCAACGATTCGCGGTATGGGCTGGTGGGGGCGGTGTGGTCGGCCGACGACGACCGCGCGGCGGCGGTCGCGTCGCGGCTGCGTGTCGGCTCGGTGGCGGTCAACTCGACGGCGGTGCTGGATTTCGGGAGCCCGTTCGGCGGGTTCAAGCAGTCCGGGATCGGCCGCGAGGGTGGCCCGGAGGGCATCTTGGGCTTCGTCGAATACCAAGCCATCATTCGTTAGCCGGGAAGGAACGGTCCATGCAGACGCAGGCAGCGGTGTTGTGGGAGCGCAACAGCCCGTGGTCGATCGAAACCATCGAGCTCGATCCGCCGAAGGCGCCCGAAGTGCTCGTCGAGCTGCACGCGTCGGGCATGTGCCACTCCGACGAGCACATCGTCACCGGTGACATGCCGTTCCGGCTGCCGTGCATCGGGGGCCACGAGGGCGCAGGGGTCGTCAAGGCCGTCGGCGAACACGTCTCCTGGCTGCGGCCCGGCGATCATGTGGTGTTCGGCTTCATCCCGTCGTGCGGTCGCTGCCCGTCGTGCTCGACGGGACACCAGAGCCTGTGCGACCTGGGCGCCAAAATCTACAGCGGCATGCAGATCTACGACGATTCCGCGCGCCACCACGCCAAGGGCCAGGACCTGGCGCTGGCGTGCGGCGTCGGCACCTTCGCCCACCACACCGTGGTGCACGAGGCCAGCCTCATCAAGATCGACCCGCACTATCCACTCGACCGCGCATGCCTGCTCGGCTGCGGCTTCATCACCGGTTGGGGGTCGGCCGTCTACGCTGCCGATGTTCGCCCGGGCGACACCGTGGTGGTCGCCGGTATCGGCGGTATCGGCGCCGCGGCCGTGCAGGGTGCCCGGCTGGCCGGGGCCCGGACCATCACCGTCATCGACCCGTCGGAGTACAAGCGTGCAGAGGCTGTCAAGATGGGTGCCACCCACACCGCGGCTGACTGGCAGGAAGCCAAAAGCGTTGTCGCCGAAGCGACATGGGATCGAGGTGCCGACCGGTTCATCTGCGCGATGGGTGTCGGTCAGGGCAAGCTGGTGGGTCAGGCGCTGGCGATGACGGCCAAGCGCGGACGGGTGGTGATCACCAACATCCACCCGATGCTGGAGCGGGAGATCCATGCCAATTTCATGGATTTGACGCTGACCGAGAAGCAGATCGTCGGCACGTTGTACGGCTCGGGCAATCCGCGGGCCGACATCCCGAAGATCCTCGAGCTGGCCAGCGCCGGACAGGTCGACCTCGACTCGATGGTGACGCGCACCTATCCCCTGGAGAAGGTCAACGACGGCTACGCCGACATGCGCGCCGGCGCCAACATCCGCGGTGTGCTCATCTATCCGGCGGCCAAGGGCGGCTGACGCACTTACGGCGCCGCCCCGTCGACGAAGATGGTCTGGCCGGTCAGGAAGCCGCAGCGGTCGGACAGCAGCAACGCGATCAGCGCTCCGACTTCGTCGGGCTGACCCGGACGGCCCAGGGCCGCAGCGAATCCGAAGTCCTCGACCAGTGCGCGCTCCAGCGCCTGCTCGTACGGGTAACCCTTGTGTTCGGCGAGGTAGCCGCGGATTGCGTGCAGCGCATCGGTTTCCACCGCGCCGGGCGCGACGCAGTTGGCGCGTATGCCGTCCTTGCCGTGACTGCGGGCGATACCGCGGGTGAACACCGCGACGGCGCCCTTGAGGCTGGCGTAGGGCAGCCGCGGCTCTTCGGGCGAGCGCGCCGAGTACGCGGCGGTGGTGACAATCGCGCCCTTGGTGGCGGCCAGGTGCGGCAGCGCGGCCTGGACGCTGCGTGTGGTCGCCAGCAGCACGTCATGAAACGCGGTGTCCCAGGCGTCGTCGTCGGAGTCGATCGGCATCATGCCGGCGGTGCCCATCGTGATCGCGATTCCGTCGAGCCGGCCCAGGACCTCGACCGCCTCCTCGACGGCTGCCAGCGCTTCACCCGCCCGGCTGACATCGTGCGCCAAACCGTGGGCGGCGGCGGCGCCGGCGGCGACCAGGGCGCCGGCGGCGTCCCTGGCCTTGGCCTCCTCGCGGCCGACGACCACCACCGATGCACCGTCTTCGGCCAGCGCCTTGGCGGCCGCCAGGCCGATGCCCGCGGTGCCCCCTACCACGACGAACGCCTTGTCACGAATGCGCAAATCCATCCACGGACCTTCCAATAGTGAACATCGTCGTCAGAATGCTAGTGCATTAGCCGACGGTATCCGGCGAGTAGCAGCGCATCATGGCAGCTAGCGCTGGTTGCACTCGGGTGACACTAATGCCAGAATCGGCTGGTGCCGACCGATACCGAAGAACTCGAATTCGCGCCGCTGGTCGACCTGCAGTGGTGGCAGGACAGCCCTGGCGAGCGCACCGCGCTCTATACCCGGCTCCGGAAGGCCGGGCACCCGGTGTTCGTGCGCACCAACCGGCCCGACGCACCGACGGCGAAAGGGTTCTGGGCGGTCGGCACGCACGCCGACATCGTCGACATCAGCCGCCGGCCCGGGGAGTTCAGCTCCGGACAGGGCACACAGATCTTCGATCAGACCAAGGAGATGCGAGAGTACCGCGGGTCCATCATCGACATGGACGATCCGGAGCACGTGCGGCTGCGCAAGATCGTCTCGCGCGGCTTCACCCCGCGAATGCTGTCGGCGCTGCGCGGCCTGGTCGAAGAAACCACCGCGGAGATCCTCGACGAGATGCCGGCGTCGGGCGAGTGCGACTTCGTCAACGACTTCGCGATCCTGCTGCCGTTGCGCATCATCGACAACATGCTGGGCGTGCCGCGCGAGCACGAAGAGTTCATTCTTTCGGCGACCCATGTGATCCTCGGCGCATCCGACCCCGAATACGTTGCTGACCAGAGCGTCGCGGGCATCGAGGCTGCCGTCACGCAGACCAGCGTGAAGATGATCGAGCTGTTGCAGGGCCTGGCCGAGCAGCGCATCGCCCATCCCACCGACGACGTCATCAGCAAGCTGGTCACCTCAGACGAGGAAAACCTGACCCCGCAGGAGCTCGCGAAGTTCTTCATCCTGCTCGTGGGGGCGGGCAATGAGACCACCCGCAACGCACTGACGCACGGCGTGCACATCCTCACCCACCACCCCGACCAGCGAGACCGACTGGTCGCCGACTACGACAGACTGGCCCCGACCGCGGTGGAGGAGATCCTGCGCTACGCCAGCCCGGTGATCCACATGCGCCGCACCGTGACACGCGACGGTGTCGCGCTGGCATCGGGCACCCACACGTTCAACAAGGGCGACAAGGTGGTGATGTGGTATCCCGCGGCCAACCGCGACCCGGCGGTGTTCGACAATCCCGAGGTGTTCGACATCGCCCGCAGCCCGAACGATCACGTCGCGTTCGGCGGCCCCGGCCCCCATTTCTGCCTGGGCGCCCACCTGGCGCGACTGGAACTCGTGGTCGCGTTCAAGATGATCTACGACCGCTACCCCGACCTCGTCACGGTCGGTGAGCCGGTGATGCTGCGGTCGAACTTCGTCAACGGCATCAAGCACCTGCGGTCGACATACACGCCATGACCGCCGTTCTCTCCGCCATCGCCGACGGTGTCATGACGATCACATTGAACCGCCCCGACGCCGCCAACGCCGTGCGGCCCGCCGACCGTGACACGTTGATCGCGCTGCTCGCGACGGCCGAGGCCGACGAAAAAGTGCGGGTGGTGGTGCTGCGCGCCAACGGCAAGCACTTCTGCGCCGGCGCCGACGTGGCATCGCTCGCCCAGCGCCGGGCCAGCGTGGAGAAGCGGGTGCTCGATCCGATGCGGCGCATCAGCAACGGCGCACAGAAACTCGTGGCCAGCGTGCTGGACTGCAACAAGCCGGTGATCGCGGCCGTGCAGGGCGCGGCCACCGGAATCGGTGCACACCTGGTCTATGCTGCCGACCTGGTCATTGCGACTGAAAACGCTTATTTCGCCGAGTCTTTCGTCAAACGTGGGCTGGTCGTCGACGGCGGCGGGTGCTATCTGCTGCCGCGGCGGATCGGGATGCAGAAGGCCAAGGAGATGGCGTTCTTCGGCGAAAAGCTGAGCGCCGCGGAGGCATTGACACTGGGGCTGGTCAACCGCGTGGTGCCGGCCGACCAGCTGGACGCCGCGGTGGCCACCTTCGCAGGCCGGCTGGCGGCGGCTCCGACCAGCGCGATCGTGCTGACCAAGCGGCTGCTCAATGAGTCGCCCGACAATGATCGCGCGGGCGCCTTCCTGGCCGAGGCGATGGCCCAGGAGATCCAGTCGCATTCGCACGACTCGAAGGAGGGCGTGCAGGCTTTCACTGAGAAGCGCCCGACCGAGTTCACCGGGTGGTGAGTGTGGCGCGCGCGGATATCCCGATCATCGACGAGGCCAGCGCTCCGTACTGGGAGGCCGCCAAACATGGCCGGCTGCTCATCGCCGGATGCGGCGCGTGCGGCAAGGTGCACCACTACCCGCGGCCCTTCTGTGTGCACTGCTGGAGCGAAGACGTGCACCCCGTGCAGGCCAGCGGCCACGGCACGCTCTACACGTACTCGACGGTCTACGTTAATGATTTGCCGCCCTTCAAGAACCGGGTTCCGTACGTGGCGGCGATCGTTGAATTGGCCGAGGGGCCACGGCTGATGACGACGATCGAGGGCGTGGCACCCGACGAACTGCAGGTCGGGATGGCGGTCACCGCATCGTTTCGGCCCATCGATGACGACGACCCCGACAGCGCCTATCTGACGGTTTTCACACCTCACGGGGAGACACGAACATGAGTCCACTACTCGACGGCAAGGTCGCGCTGGTCACCGGTGCCGGGCACGGCATCGGACGCGGACACGCGCTGGAACTGGCCAGGCACGGGGCCACGGTGATTGTCAACGACCTGGGTACCACGCTGGACGGCCAGGGCAGCGGCAAGGTCGCCGACGAGGTGGTGCAGATCATCGAAAGTCTTGGCGGGAAGGCGGTTTCCGACTTCAGCGACGTCGGCGACGAGGAGCAGATCGACCTCGCCGTCGAACGCGCATACTCCCAGCTGGGCCGACTCGACATCGTGGTGAACAACGCCGGGATCGTGCGTGACAAAGCGGTGTGGAACATGACCGCCGAGGACTTCGACCTGGTGATGCGGGTGCATGTGCGGGGCAGCTGGCTCACCAGCCGCGCGGTCGCCCGTAAGTGGCGCGCTGAGGCAAAGGCCAACGGCGCAAAGGTGTACGGCCGCATCATCAACACCACATCCGGGGCCGGCCTGCACGGCAACTTCGGACAGACGAACTACAGCGCCGCCAAGGCCGCCATCGTCGGCCTGACCCTGACGCTGAGCCTCGACCTGGCGTCCATCGGCGCGACGGCCAATGTGATCAGCCCCGGCGGGCGGACGCGCATGTCGGCCTCGATGCCGGGCGCGGCCCCCGCGATCGAACCCGACGAGCGGGCCGAGGACGAGTTCGACCCCAAGGACCCGTCGCTCAGTTCCCCGGTGGTGGCGTGGCTGGCCAGCCCGGAGGCCGGGCACATCAGCGGGCAGGTGATCCGCGCGCTCGGCGAGAACCTGCAGCTGCTCAAGGGCTGGCATCCCGTCGCCACCGTGTCCAACGGCCAGAAACGTTGGGAAGCAGACAAACTCGGCATCATCATGGCCGCCGACGTCTTCGGCACCCGAAACACCGGCCTTCGGCTGGGCGGCTGAGGATGCAACGTCGATGAGTTTGGTCGCGCGTCAGGACCGAATCCGGCGCGCCCCGCTCACCCTGCCGGTGGCGTGTAGTTTGCCGCCGAGTTTCGCAGCTGCCAGATCAGCGCCGGGCACAATTCCTGGGCGGCCTGGCTGATCAGATATGACGCCTGGTACTCATCGGAGGTGTTGAAGTCCGCTTTGACCTCACCCATCAGGCGGGGGTACCCCTCCCCCGCAGCGATCTTGTCGCAGATCCCGTATCCGTAGGCGAGGGCCTGCTCGGCGTTGGCGAAGTTGTAGCCGGGCCTGACATGCACGTTCACCAGATACGCCACCTGGTCGGCAGTCGCCGGGGGGGCCGCGGCCAGCGCGGCTGCGCTCAGGGCAACCGCGCTTGCCAGCACGGCTGCGGTCAACGACTTCCTCTGGATCATCTTCGGCTGAAGCTTAGTTCATCATCGCACGGCGGAGTGGGCGTTCGCCTTCATGCACCCGGACCAGACCGAGCCGTTGGATCGCGTTGCGGACCAAGGCCATGGCCGCCCTCGCTCTGATTGTTAGCGCTTGTTAGCGCATATCCCTCAAAACCCGATCACGCGGACCGACCTGGTCTGTCTCCGCTCATGCGTTCTCCGGCCCTTGCCGTTCAGGATGACGACTATATGAGTTGGCGGCGCAGGACTTTGCCGCCCGCGTTGCGTGGCAGCGCTGTGGTCAGCTCGATCACAGCCGGCACCTTGAACGCGGCGAGCCGCGCGCGGGCGTGGGCTCGCAGTTCGTCGGTCGACGGGGGCGCGCCCGGGTCTTTCGCGACGACCACCGCCTTTACGGTTTCGCCGTAGTGGCGGTCGGGCACGCCCACGACCGCCACCTCGTCCACGCCGGGGTGCGACAGCAGCGCTTGCTCGACCTCGGCGGGGTAGATGTTCTCGCCGCCACGGACGATGCGGTCGTGAACGCGCCCCTGCAAGGTCACGTAGCCCTCATCGTCGATGCGCCCGAGGTCGCCCATGCGGCGCCAGCCGTCCGCGTCGGTGACGAACGTGTGGGGAGCTCGCACGGTGACCTCACCGATACCGTCGTCGTCAGGATTCTCGATGCGTAGCTCGACCCCGGCGACCGCACGGCCAACCGTGGCAAGCAGGTCGGGTCGGTCGGCGAGACCGCGCACGTGGTCGAGGTGGGTGAGCGCCGTGACCGGGCTCACCTCAGTTTGGCCGAAGATCTGCAGAAACTCGACATCGGGGAGCGCTGCGAGTGCTTCGCGCAATGTGGCGGGATCAATGGGTGCCGCGCCGTATTGCAGCACCTTCGGCCGCGCGTCGGCCAGTGCGCCTTCGGTCAAGAGGAGTTCGATCATCGTCGGGACGAAGAGCACGTGCGTGACGCCGAGCCGACCGGCCTCCCGCCAGCCCTCGACGCTGAACCACGCCTGCGGGATCACCGTCGCCCCCCGACCGAGGGCCGTGAATGTCATCGTGACACCAGCGGTGTGGTGGAACGGCGAGGCAGAGCAATAACGGTCGCCGGGGCCGAACGGCATCACCGAGCCGTAGATCGCCACCCTCGCCGCGAGCTCGCCGTGGCGCATGAGGATCGCCTTCGGCGCGCCCGTCGTTCCGGAGGTGTGGACGATGGCCGCAATGTCGTCGGCCCCGCAGGATGCGTCGGGCACCCGCTCCGGCGGGGGAGGCCCGTCGAGGAGGTGCACCTGTGTGCCAACTCGGCGAGCGACCTCGGAGGCGAGCTCGACGTGCTCAGGCGTCGTCACAAGGCCGTGACCGGCGAACGCCTCCACCGCTGCGGCCAGATCGGCCGGCAGCAACCGCGTGCCGAGGGGCGCGAGGGCACGCCCCGACAGGGCGGCACCCACGGCCAGCGCGACAGCGGTCGGTGTCTCGTCGATGAGTGCCGGGACCACCGCACCGCTAGAAAACCCGCATGCTGCAAGCCACTCGGCCGCGCCCCCGGCGCGACGCAGCAACTCGTCGCCGGTCCACTCGACGTCGGTCGTGAGTATTGCAATCCGGTCCGAGTCCAACCAGCGTTCGCGGGCCAACTCGTTCCAGGTCGTCATATCGACGAGAGGCTACTCGACGAACCGTCGCGCTCGGCAACGGTGAGGGAGGCCCAGCCGCTGGCGGGTCGTTTGCGTTCACCGCGACCGCGACCAAGTCAGGTCATTCGCATGGTTGCCCGCGAGCTGGCCTTGCGCATCAGGAGAGACGCCGGCCCTTGGCCGGTACCCGAGCGGATCGCCAGCGCGATATGCCGGTGTTGGGTGATTGGCGGTGACACGATACAACTTTCGGGCAACTCGGCAACGGCCGCGGCGGATGGCGGCTGCTTTGCTATCCAGCCGGCAACGGGGTGCTGAAGCCCTGTTCGAAATAGGCCTCTGAATTCTTCTTCATCTCGATGACCTCTCCGCCGGGCAAGATGAATCTGCCAGTAGCCAAACCGACCGCTCCGTGGTGAGTGGTATAGGCCGTCACGTAATGAAAACCGCTGAGGTATCTTGCCCACGTGTCCATGACAAGTTCCAGCCTGCCCTCCTCCGATTCCATTGTGACATCTAAACACGTCGTGAACCGAGCTTTGACTTGTGGATCTTCCCATGATTTCGTCTGTTTGACGGTCGTTTGTCCTGGCGGAAAGTCTATTCTTCTGTCTTTGAGGAACACGGTTCCCGCAAAATCACCAGTTGCACCCTGAAGGAACACGAAAACTGTAAGGTCTTCGCTTAATGCCCAGCCCCACAAATACCCCTTCGCTATGATGGTCGCTGTATCATGGAGTCCTTTCGGTCCGCGGCTCAACAAGATTCGCTCGCGAACTGCCGTCCCTTCCCTGAGCGTGTACTTCTTCCCCTCCCATAGGAAAGTACCCTCGCACCTGTGGCACATTTGCTCGTTTCCGGCCACACCGACCGTTGCCACTTGCGGCCAGGGGCCGTGAATAATCACTGGCTCGGATAGGGCAGTGATTCTGAAGTCGAAAACGACGCCCATATGCTCGCCCGTTATTTCGTACGAGTCTTGACGACAGACTATCTTTCTGTTGCCGCATTTCCAGGTTACGCTGTCATCGTCTTCTACGACTTCGAAATCCTTAAAACGCCTCATCGGATCGCAACGATTGCAGATATACTTATTATCCTTCATTTCCCGGTCGTTGATCGGAGCAAAGGTAATACTTGTCTGATTGAAGGCAGAGGTACCGTCATCAATGCCCCAATTGCGTCCGCCGCATTTGTAAATGGCGGCGATTATATAAAGCACTTGTTCGCCTTCCGGGGTATCAACCTTTCCGTAGATCGCAAAGCTGAGGTCATCAAAATACCAGTCGTCTTTGTGCCCTAAAGGCATGTCTGGATAGTGAAGAATTAAACTCTTGACACTTCTATAGTCGTCCTTTTGATCTATCGACATGCGGTTCAACCCCGTCATGGTGGTGGTAGTTGGTGTTGTCGCCCACGTGAACGATTGAGGTGCGTGCCGCGAAGTCTAGGGTTGCGGGCTTCGATCCAGCCAGGGCCAAATGACCCTGATGCTGCGCCGTTGCTGGCTGCTGGAAGCCACTGGGCGAGCTATTGGCAAACGCCCCGCCACCCAGATCCGGGTTGGGTTCATGACAACGGCTTTGATGGGCGACCTTACGCTAGGCGTCGTGCCTCTATTTGGTGAATATGCGCCGAGCACGTTGGATTGGGCCCGGGAAAATGCCGAACTGTACATGGCCTCTGGGGGGACCCAAGGTACCGAGATGCGCGGCAAGCCGGTGGTGTTGCTGACCTCGATCGGTGCCAAGACCGGCAAGCTGCGCAAGACGCCGCTGATGCGCGTCGAGCACAACGGCCGGTACGCGATCGTGGCGTCGCTCGGCGGCGCGCCGAAGAACCCGGTCTGGTACCACAACGTTAAGTCCAACCCACGGGTGGAGTTACAGGACGGCACCACCACTGCCGATTACGAAGCCCGCGAGGTCTTCGGCGACGAGAAGGCGACCTGGTGGGCGCGCGCGGTGGAGGCGTTCCCGGACTACGCCAGATACCAGCTGCAGACGGACCGCAAGATCCCGGTGTTCGTGCTCACCCCGGTGACCTGACCCAGCGCGTCCCGGGAGATGCCCAGTTGGGACGTCCTGCCCCCACACAAAGTCCAGCGGCCCATCAGAGGGCCACCCTCCTCGACGCGGCCAGCCGCATCCCCGAATAGCCCGCAACCGCCGCTCAGCGGAAAGCGATTGACGCCGTGCAGCGTCGCGCCAACCGGCCACAACTGCGCGACCGCCCGGCGTAAGGTCACCTGTTATCTACCCAGTTTCGACTGCGAGGTCCGCGATGACACTGACCAACGGGCTGCTGCGCGGCGCGCTGACCCTGCCCGCCTTGGTAGTCGTCGCTGCCGGCACCGCGCTGCTGGGCGCGCCCGCTGCACACGCCGACAACGACAACAACACGCTCATACCGAACAACAAGCGGCTCAATGACGGCGTATTCGTCAACATCTACACGGCGCAAAAGCAGAACGGCTGCGTCACCGACCCGCGCCTGGACGGTCGGCTCGTGGACGCCGCCCGGCGCCACACGTTCGACGTGCTCGACAACCGTGACGTCAACGGTGATATCGGCTCGGATGGATCCACGCCGCAGGACCGCGCGAACGCTGCCGGCTTCCGGGGGAACGTGGCCGAAACGGTGGCGATCAACCCGGCTGTGGCGATCAGTGGCGTCGAGATTCTCAACCAGTGGTGGTACGACCCGCCGTCGCGAGCCATCATGCAGGACTGCAGCTACACCGCTATCGGAGTGTGGTCGGAAAACAGCCTGGACCGCACTGTCGTGGTTGCGATGTACGGCCAGCCCACCACGGCCTAGCAAGGGTGCGGTCGCGTCGACCGATCCGCGCGGGCGCCGCGCCGGTGGTGTGCGTCTCGGTTTGCTGCTGTCAGGCTCAGCGGTCCCATCTCGACGACCGAGCGAAGAAAGCCCAGATCGGCACCGACCTGCTCGGCCGCTGCGATCGCGGCCGCGACATCCTTGCGCAGAAAGGGGGCGGCCATGCCGACGAAGGTCTCCATTCCTCCGGTGCTCTGCACATATCCCGCCGCATTGCTGCCGCCGCTGCACACCGACAGCACCGGCAGTAAGGCGCCCGGCGCCACCCCGAGCTGCTCACCGACCGTCACCGCGGCGGCCACCAATTGGGCGTTGGCTGCGAACAGCAGGTTATTGATGAGTTTGATATGCAGGGCGGTCCCCAGTTGGCCGGTGGCGATGATGGGATCGGCATAGCTGGCCAGGACCTGCCGCACCCGCTCCACCGCTGCCTGGTCGCCGCCGATCAGCACGGTGAGTCTCCCCTGAGCGATGTGGTCGGCGGTGCCGCTCACCGGGGCATCGAGGATTGTCGGCGGCGAGGACGACGCCGCCGACAGCTCGGTCAGCGTGGCCACGGTGCCGGTGGTGTGCGAGACGAACACCGCGCCGGGCTTGGCGTTGGCGATGAAGCCGTCAGGCCCCAAGCCGGTTTCGCGGAGCTGGGCATCGGAGAACAGGCACGAGATCAGGATGGGGGCGCGGGCGGCGAGATCGGCCACCGAACCCGCCAGTGACGCGCCCTTGTCGCGCAGCCGCGCGCGCAGGTCGTCGCGACGGGCGTAGACCAGGACATCATGGCCGGCGCCGAGCAGGCGGTGAACCATCGGCTCGCCGAGCTGGCCGGCGCCGAGGAACCCGATCGTTGTCACCGTAATCGTCCTTTCGTGCGCGGCCCGCCGTTGGCGGACAACGGATTCGGCCCGGTTCTCAGGTGTGGACGGCGACCCAGCCGCCGCCCTCGCTGGACCGGTGGGCGGCATCGATGACGGCGAGGCTGAGCAGCCCGTCGTCGAACGTGGGGGCCGCGCTAGGGGGCCCGTCGAACGCCGGCAGCCAGTCTTCGAGCATCAGCGCCATGGCGCGGCTGGCATGTCCGGCCAGGCCGTGCGGCAGGTTCTCCGGGTGCGCCGGTTGTCGGTCGGAGATCGGCAGCGGGCTCAGCGCGTCGTCACCGGCCACGCCGATCCGGTAGTCGGCGCTGCGCAGGGTGCCGTCGCCGATGATGGTCCCCTCGGAACCGAATAGCTCGAGCCGGTAGTGGTCGGCGTGCGCGCCGATCACCGACACACTCAGGATCGCGATGGCACCCGATTCCATCCGCAACAACAGCGCCGCCGTGTCGTCGGCGGTGACGTCGATGGTCTCACCGTCGGGCAGGTGGCGGACCGGCTCGCTGGTGCGCACCTCGGCGCAGACCGATTCGGGCTTTCCCAGCATGCTGCACACGAAATCCAGGTCGTGCACCAGCATCCCGGCCAGGTAGCCGCCGCCCTGGCGACGGTCATACATCCACCGGGCCTGCGGCGGATGGCTGGGATGCCAGTAGGACGCGCTGCGGCTGACCCGAACGACATAGGTCTTGCCCAAAAAGCCGGAGCGGACCCGGTCGGCGACCGCCAACCAGTCTGGGTTCCAGCGGTTTTCGAAGCAGCACGCGGTGGGCCGGCCGGATTTCTCGGCGGCTCGGACCATGTCGGCGGCCGCGTCGAGATCGCCGGCCAGCGGCTTTTCGCACAGCACCGCCTTGCCGGCGTCGAGTGCGGCCAGCGTCATCTGGCTGTGCAGCGCAGTCGGCGTCGCTATGGAGATGATGTCGAGGTCATCGCGGGCGACGAAGCGTCGCCAGTCGGTGGACGTGTCGGCGATGCCGAGCTTGGCGGCGACGCGCGCCAGCCGGTCCGGGGTCCGCGCGCACAGCGCCACGGGTTCATACCCGCCGGCCGCCCGGAATCCGGGAACCTGCACGTGTGAGCCCCAGCCCACCCCGACGACGCCGACGCGCAACGCCATGTCGCCTCCCAAACTATCGGCTGCTCAACAACATCGATCCCGCCACTGGTCCCCCGCCGACGCCGACGGCGACCACGTCGGGCGTCCGTGGCGCCTGCCGGTCCCCGCCCTCCCCCCACATCTGCACGCACGCCTCGTGCAGGAAACCCATGCCGTGCAGCCGGCCGCCCGACAGTTGGCCGCCGCTGGTGTTGATCGGCAGCGGCCCGTTCAGCGCGATCCGTTCGCCGCCCTCGATGAATTCGCCAGCGTTGCCGTGCTCGCAGAAGCCGAGCGCCTCCAGCCACATCACGGTGAGGAAGCTGAAGCCGTCGTACAGCTGGGCCATGTCGACGTCGGCGGCGGTGAGCGCGGTGTTCTGCCACAGCGTCGCGGCGGCGTCGTGGGCGGCCATGGTCGTGATGTCCGACCGCTGGTCCCAGGTGGCGCGTTCGAACATGCCCGGCCCGACCGATTCCACGGTCAGCGGGTGCCGGGGCAGACCTTTGGCGGCGTCGCGGCGCGACACGATCACCGCGGTAGCGCCGTCGCAGGGAATGTCACAGTCATAAAGGCACAGCGGCTCGGAGATCATCCGGGCGCCCAGGTAGTCGTCCATCGTCATCGGCTTGCGGTAGATGGCGTCCGGGTTGAGCCCGGCGTTGCGGCGCGCGTTGATGGCGATGGAGCCGAGCTGTTCTCGGGTCAGCCCGTAGTCGTGCATGTAGCGCTGGGCGGGCATGGCCAGCCAGTTCGCCGCCGACAGCGCCCCGAAGGGCGCGACCCACTCCAGGTGAGGCGGCAGCGTGCCGCCGGCGAACAGCACCGAGGCCCGGCCGCCGCCGGCTTGCTGGGCGGCCGTGGACTCCCACACCGAGCGGTAAACCACGACGTGGTTGGCAAGTCCCAGGGTGACAGCCATGCAGGCCTCGATGGCCGGCCCGATTTGGCCCGCGGTCTCCAGCGCCGAGACGTACCAGCGGCTGCGCAGACCCAGCGCGTTGCGGACCTCGGTGATGGTGGCGCCGGAAAAGCCGGGGTCGGGCACACCGGGGCCGGGATAGCTGGCGATTCCGTCGATGTCGTCGACGCTCAGCCCCGCATCGGCGATCGCGCGCAGCACCGCTTCCAGCGTCAACTCCAGGCCGGTGCGACCGAGCCGACGCCCGACCTGCGACTTGCCGGCCCCGGTGATGACGGCCTTCCCGTCGAACGGCCCGCCGTTCATGACGCGGCTACTCGGGTCAGAGTGTGCGCAGCGTCCCGGGCGGCTCGCACGTTCACATTCATGACGCCTTCCAACGCTGTAACGCCGAACTGTGCATGGTGCTGATCGAACAATCAAGCGCCGACCCGGCACGCCGCCCGATCAGCACGGGCGCGACGGAAGTGTATCGCCGACCGAATATGCAGCCAAACATTTAACGGATTCGACGAGTACGTCCCTGCGGCAAGGTCTGAGCCCTGGTCAGAAGATGTAGCGCGCGATCACCTCGGCAACCGCGGCGGGCTTGTCCGATCCGTCGACCTCGATGGTGTGCCGTACGGTCAGGTTGACGGTGTCGTCGTTGACCTTGGTGGCATCGGCGAGTTCTGAGCGCACGCGGATGCGGCTTCCGGCAGGCACCGGGGCCAGGAAGCGGACCTTGTTAAGGCCGTAGTTGATGCCCATCTTGGCGTTCTCGACGCGGAAGTTGTCCTTGCTCATCGCCGGGATCAGCGACAGCGTCAGGAATCCGTGCGCAATCGTTGTGCCATAAGGGCTTTCCGCCGTAGCACGGTCGACGTCGACGTGGATCCACTGATGGTCCCCGGTGACGTCGGCGAAGGCGTCGATGCGGCTCTGGTCGATTGGTTTCCAGTCGCTGACGCCGAGCTCCTGTCCGATCGCCTGGACGGCCTCGTCGATGGATCCGATCGCTTTCATCGTCACTCCTGTCGGGCTGGGCGCACCTGCTATACCGATATCTATATAACGGTATAGACTGGCCGCGCTCACCGGGCTCCCTTCCGGCGGCATCAGACAACCCTGGGGAGAGACATGGCGGCAACGACGTCCCGCGCGGTGATCGTGGGCGCAGCGCGCACAGCGATCGGCACGTCCCGCAGGGGCGCCCTGGCCAACGTGGAGTCCAGCGAACTGGCCAAGCCGGTGGTCGCGGCGGCTATCGAGCGTTCGGGGTTGGACGCCGCCGACTTCGACGACCTGATCCTGGCGGAGGTGTACCAGGGCGGCGGCGACATCGCCCGTTACGTCGCGGTGGACCTGGGACTGCCCGCACTGCCCGGGTTGGCGCTCAACCGTCAGTGTGCGTCCAGCCTGTCAGCAATCGCCGTGGGCGCCGGCCAAATCGCCGCGGGTATGAGCCGGGCGGTGCTGGCCGGCGGCGCCGAGTCGATCTCGACCGCGCCGATCTCCCGCAAGCGCAGGCCGTTCACCAGCGGCACGGCGGCCGACGACTACGCCGACCCGTGGTTTTCGCTGTCGCATCCGCCGACCCCCGACGCACCGGCGATGGACATGTCGATCACGGTTGCGCACAACTGCGCCGTGCAGTTCGGGATCTCACGGGAGGCGCAGGACCGGTGGGCGCTGCGAAGTCACCAGCGGGCGATCAAGGCGATCGACGCGGGATCGTTTGTCGACGAGATCGTCCCGATCGAGGTGCCGCAGGCCGACGGCACCACGAGGACGTTCGCCGAGGACGAGCACCCGCGCCGTAACACCGCGCTGGAAACCCTGGCCGGCCTGAAGGTGCTGCACCCCGAAATTGAGGGCTTCACGGTGACGGCCGGCAACTCCTCCGGCATCAACGACGCCGCCGCGGCAGTGGCGCTGGCAAGCCCGCAGACGCACAACGAGGTGCTGGCCAATGTGCTGGCGTGGAGTTCGGTCGGGGTAACGCCGAACAGCACTGGTGCCGCCCCGATCCTGGCGATCCCAAAGGCGTTGGAGCTGGCCAGGCGCAGGCTCGAGGATGTCGCGCTGTTCGAGATCAACGAGGCGTTCGCCGCCCAGGCCGTCGCGTGTGTGCGCGAACTTGGCCTCGACGAGGAGGTCGTCAACGTCTACGGCTCCGGCATCAGCCTGGGCCATCCCATCGCGGCCACCGGCGCGCGGATGGTGACCTCAGCGATCTTCGAATTGCGCCGCCGCGGCGGCGGCATCGGGGTGCTGTCGATGTGCGCCGGCGGCGGGATGGGTTCGGCGATGGTTATCGAGGTGGTCTGAGATGGTTGCACTGATTTCCGAGGGATTGTTCCGGGTCGACGGCGACCGGGCGGTGCTGTTGGGCTCGCGGCGGCGCTCCACCGGGGCCATCAAGTTCCCGGCTGAGCGTCCCGAGTTGTTCGACGGCACCGACGACATCGAGCCGCTTGAGTTGTCTACCGAGGGAACACTTTTCACGTTCACCACCCAGGAGTTCGCACCGCCGCTCCCGTATAAGGGCAAGCGGGCGACCGACGAGTTCCGGCCGTATGTGATCGGCTACGTCGAGTTGGCCGAAGGGCTGCTGGTCGAAACGCTGATCGTCGGCGCGGCCGCGAGCGACCTGCGCATCGGGCAGCCGGTGGTGTCCACCACCACCACGCTCGAAACCGCCGGCGACCAGTCGTTTCTGACCTTCGCGTTCCGGCCGGCTTAACGCAGGACCGGTATCGAGGTTGACTCGGGTTGGAGCGCGCCCTCTGACGGATCAGCCGCGGGTCATGGCGAAGACCATTTCGGCGACCACCGCGATCACCTCGTCTTCGTCGACGGGCACGGCCTGAGTCTGCACCGCGTACCAGGCGCGGTCGAGCAATCCCATCACCGCCACGCCGATGACCTCCGGCGAATGGCCGCCGTTGCCGGCGATGGCCTGCCCGAGTTTGAAGGCAGCGCGGGTGAGCATCCGGTTTCGGGAACGCCGGAACGCTTCGTCGTCCGGGGCGGAATGCGCCGAGGCCATCACGAACGCGCCGTGGCGGTCGAGGTAGGCGAAATAGTCACCGACCCAGGTCCGCACGTGGTCCAGACCGTACGACGCGGGGAACCGCTCCCACTCGGCGAGCACGGCGAGCACGTCGTGATAGGCGGTCTCCCCGAGGACGTTGAAGACCTCACGCTTGTCCTTGAAGTACGTGTAGAACCCGGCCCGGGAAATGCGGCAGGCCTCGGTGATGGCGTTGATCGGCGTGCCGGCGTAGCCGCGCTCCAAAAACAGCCGGCGACTGGCCTCCAGGATCGCCGACCGGGTCCGCTCCCCACGGCTGGCATCCAGCGCCTGGGCCGGCGCTGCGCCGGAAGTCAGGGTCATGGAGGCGAATGTATATGACAACTCCGTCAACATGCAATCAGTGCAGCAAAAGCGTTCGAGTTCGGTTCTGTTTCAGATCTACTTGACACTTCTGTCAAGTTGCGTCAAGCTTGGCAGCACGCCATGTTGAGGAAGAAGGCAACCGATGACCCAGCTCACCGACGCACCGATCTTCGATGCCGATCAGCACATGTACGAGACGCCCGATGCGCTCACGAAGTACCTGCCGGAGAAGTACTCGAAGGCGGTGCAATTCGTGCAGGTCGGCAAGCGGACGCGGATCGCCATCATGGGCAAGATCACCGAGTACATCCCGAACCCGACGTTCGAGCGGGTCGCCGCCCCGGGCGCGCACGAGAAATTCTACTCCGCCCAGAACCCCGAGGGCCTGACGATGCGCGAGATGACGGGCACCCCGATCGAGGCGCCCGCGGCCACCCGCAACCCCGTGGACCGCATCAAAGAGCTGGACCGCCAGGGGGTGGACGAAGCGCTGGTCTACCCCACGCTGGCCAACCTGGTGGAACACTCCGCCGCCGAGGATCCCGAACTGACCATGGCGATGATCCACGCCCTGAACCGGTGGATGCTGGAAACCTGGAACTTCACCTATGAAAACCGGCTGTTCATGACGCCGGTGATCAACTGCGCCGAAGTCGACAACGCACGCCGCGAACTCGAGTACGTGCTGGCGAACGGCGCCAAGGTCGCGCTGATCAAACCGGCACCCGTGAAGGGCTTTCGCGGCTGGCGCTCACCAGCGCTGCCCGAGTTCGACCCGTTCTGGCGCGATGTCGAGACGGCCGGCCTGCCGATCGTGGTGCACGCCAGCCAGCCGCCATTGGAGGAGTACGTCAGCAAGTGGGAGCCCCCGGACACCAACAGTGCGTTCGAAATGTCGGCCTTCAAGTGGGTGGCCCTCGGCCACCGCGAGATCTCGGACATGATCACCAGCCTGATCTGCCACGGCACGCTGACTCGGTTCCCCAAGCTGCGAATCGCCAGCGTTGAGAACGGCAGCGCGTGGATCCATCCGCTGTTCCACGACCTCGACGACATTTACAAAAAGATGCCGCAGAACTTCGCCGAGCACCCGCTGGATGTGTTCCGCCGCAACATCTGGGTGAGCCCGTTTTGGGAAGGTTCGGTGTCCGATGTGGTGGAAACGGTGGGTTGGGATCGGGTGATGTTCGGTTCGGACTACCCGCATCCGGAGGGCTTGGCCGAGCCGAAGGGCTACTTCAAGTACGCCGAGGGCATGGACCGCCGTCGCACCTACGACTTCATGGGCGACAACGCTCGGCGGTTCATGGGTCTGCCGATCCGCAACACCGACCCGGACGCGGCGAAGCCGCCGGCGCTGGCCAACGCCTGATTTTGTGAACATGGGGGGCCCGGGCACTGCTCTCGGGCCCCTCATGTTGCGTGAGAAGTCAGTCGCCGGCGGATCAGTGCGCACGGATCCCGAAGTCGATGTCGAAGCCCTTCATCTCGGCCATGATCCAGACGTCTTCTTCCGACCGCCATTTCCCGCCACCCGCGTGTTCGATGAACTGATAGGACGGGAAGTCGATCGGTTCGCCACCCGGCTCCGGGTTGTCAGCGCGATTAACCACCTTGTAGGCGACCCGGTCACCGTCGATGGCATACCACACCAGCGGGCTGTAAACCTGGGGGGCCGCACCCATGGTGCCTTCCAGGAATCGCGCGATCTCCCCCGGCCCGGTGAACGTCCCGTAGAAGTGGTCGAAGTAGGTGGCGTCGTCGGTGAACAGGCTCGCCCACCCGTGCCAGTCCTCCAGCACGGGACCGGTCATGAAGTATCGCCGAAACTCGCGTTCGACTTCCGCGCGATCAGCCATGGCGCTGATGCTAAATCCGGCTGTGCTTCCTCGTTAGTTAAAACACCTCCACACCGCTGCGGCGATCGCCGCGGGTTTCGTGGGTTCACCTGGAGTCTGGTGTTATACCGATGCACCGGCCGAGTCGGCTGCAAGCCGGTAATATCGCCGTCCAGCCGACGTCGGCAGGCCGCTCATTACGCTGCCGAGCGGGGACTGCGCCAAATACCCGCGTCGGCCCGACTCGAAGGAGCCGCCGTGCGGCGACCATACCGAATCATTGTGTGGGGGCCGGGCCACCTCGGCTCAATCTGCATTTGGGAGACCCTGCAATCCCCCGCGTTCGAGCTCGTCGGTGTGCGTGCCTACAGTGCGGCCAAGGACGGCGTCGACGTCGGTGACCTCATCGGTATCGGCGCGATAGGCATCCGGGCCACTACCGACATCGAGGCCCTGATGCGGGTCGACTGTGACTGCATCGTCTACACGCCCCACGATCAGGGAACATTCCACACCGACGACGAGCTCCTCCGGCTCCTGACGGCTGGCAAGAACGTCGTCACACCGCTTCCCTATCACAATGCCCGTCTCTTCCGCGACGCGGACTTCGTCGAAGCGCTCGACGCGGCCTGCGAGACGGGCGGCTGTGTCTTCCACGCGGGCGGGATCGATCCTGATCTCATCAGTGACCGCATTCTTCTTGCTCTCACCGGGGCGTGCACCGAGATCAAGTCGATCAAGCTGCAGGAGATCTGGGATTGCAGCTTCGCGGCGGAAGGGCCTTTGAAGTCCATCGGTTTCGGTCTTCGACCCGACGTGGGCGCCAGCAACACGACGACGCAGGCGATTCCCAACAATTTCTTGACGATCATCGTGCGAACAGCCGAACGTGTCCTCGGCGTCACCTACGACCGGGTGGAGACCACCCACGAATACGTCACGACGCCCGCGGATATCCACGAGCCGTTCTTGATTCCCTCCGGCACTGTGGGACGCGTGGTCCATCGCAGCGAGGCCTTTGTCGACGAGATCGGAACCGAGCCCTTCTTCACGATGGAACTCAACTGGCTAGTGGGCAATTCGATGCTGCCTGAGGGAGTGAGCCCGGGGCAGTACTACGTCGCCACCATCGAAGGCCGCCCGTCGATCACGATGGCGATCGATCTCAGGGTCTCCCACAACAACGACGATCGCACATACCGGATCGGTTCGATGGGGGTCGAACCCAGTTACGTCGCAACCGTAAGCGGGTTGATGCAGGCCATCCCACACATCTGCGAAGCGAAGCCGGGCGTCCTGCCGTCATTCGGCCCGACGTTGCACTGGATGAAAGACCTGCGGGGCAGCGTCGTTCACCCGGCTTCCTGACCGACCCGGCTATCCGGAATCTGTAAGAAACGACACCATGGAAGCGCACAGGATGAGCGAGAACGAAAGCGGCTTCGGCGACTATGCCATCCGGGACGATGCCAGTCATTACCAGAAGATGCCCGAAGCCGACAACGCACAACACTTCCAGGATCATGCTGGCGTGTTTCTGTGGGGTAAGGCAGGCGATGTCGATCTTTTCTTCGGCGGCACCGTGTACCACGTCGGTGGCAACAAGTGGGGCTTCGATGAGGGCGCGTTCAATCAGAGCTTCCTGCTGATCACCCCGAACGGTCGCAAGGACCGGACGATGGTCGACAACGAGTTCGTGTCCAACCGCATGGACCCGGTACGACGGTTCGATTTCAAAGAGACAGTGGACGACGAACGCGTCGTGTGGCGAGCGGGCCACCGGGAGCTGATTTCGCAGGCACCCGCATGGGCGTTGCGCGGCAAGCATTTCGGCCTCGACGTGGACGTGCGGCTCACCGCTGTTGGCCCACCGGTCGACTACCACGGAGACTGGGCCGGGATGGTCGACCGCGGGGTCGCCGGCAACGAGGTGCTCTGCCGGGGGGAGGGTACCTGCACGTACGGAGGGACGACCTACTCGCTCGATGCCGGCTGGGGGGTCCGTGAGCGGACCTTCCTCGGTAAGAACTTCGATGTCCCGTCCCTGCTCGGAACCGGTTCCGGCTATCTCTGGAGCTGGACGTTCTCCGAAGACCTCAAAGTCTTCTACTTCAGCCAGGGCGGTTCGGGGCACCATGCGGGACGGGTGTTCCTGACGTATCGGATCATCGATTTCGGGCCGGAGCAAACGACCGCTGAGGTCCTCGACACGTGGACCGACCCACTCACCCACGAAACCAAGCCAACGAGGATGTCGATCGGGATGCAGTCCGGGCAAGGCACGTTGGAACTCGAGATCAATACCTGGCGGCGCATGGTGTTCGGCTTCCACCTTGTTGGCGGGTATACGACCCACACCGGCAAGACCGGCCGCGCCCGTGGCCGGTTCGTGCCGCCCGACGGCACCGCGATTCTCATCGACGATGAGCTGTGCTACATCGAGCACGGTTTCGCGACGCCCATCATCGCCGCCTAGCCCGGGGCATCGCTCGCAGCTGCGTGTCAATCGCTGGCCGGTAGTGGCTTGGCTTCTTTGAGCGTCAGCGGGGTTAGCCCGACGGTGAGGGTGCCGGCGCCGGCCTTGGTGACCAGCACCTCGGCGCCGGTCTCGTCGACATAGCGCTTGCCCATCGTGTTGCCGTCGGAAAACGCCGGGTTGAGCACGGCGTCGGGCGATGTCGCGGTCCCGATCGGCACCATTGGGACACTGCCTGCGCGCAGGTCGTCGAGACTGTCGGCGGTCTTGACAACGATGACCTGGGTGTCACACACCTGGCTTTGCAGACGGGTGCCGGTCTTGATCATGGTGCTCGTCCTTTGTCGGTGTCGGTTCTACTGTTCGGCCGTCGCGAGTGTTCGGCCGTCGCGAGTTTGAGGCTTTCGACGATCTCGCGGCGCAGCACCTTGCCGGTCGGCGTGGTGGGCAGCTGCTCCCGGAAGACGACCCGGTCCGGGGTGCGGGAGCCCCGCAAACTCTTCCGGACATGTTCGCGCAACTCGTCGGGGTCGGGTGTGATGCCGGCTGCGGGGACCACCACGGCGACGATGATCTGGCCCCATTCGGGATCCTCGGCGCCCACGACGGCGACCTCGTGTACGTCGGGATGCCCGACGAGCACGTCCTCAAGCTCGGCCGGCGCAACGTTCTCGCCACCGCGGATGATCGTGTCATCCGCGCGGCCGGTGATGAACAGGTAGCCCCGGCCAGCTCGCTGAGTTCGCTGGTGGTCATCCGGGTGTCGCGGTCCACCACGGTGGTCCGCTCGGGGCTGGCCGAAACCGCCATCTCCAGCAACAACGAAATACTCAACGCCCTCAGCCCTTTACACCCCATACCCGCCGGGCACGCACTGCGCCCGCGGCACTGGGAGCAGTCTAGACCCCCCGCTGGAATCCGATATATAGTTATCGGCTTAGAGGCACCATCATCCGATGCGCAGGATTTGCCGGCCGGTAGATGAGACTGCTCGCGCGCAGGTGCCGGGAGGAGCGCCATGACCAGCCCAGCACAAGTCGCCGTCATCGGAGTCGGACTCCATCCGTTCGGGCGATATGACGACCGATCTGCCCTGGAAATGGGTGCTGTCGCGATCAATCGGGCGCTGCGCGACGCGGGCGTCGAGTGGAAGCAGGTGCAGAGCCTGTATGCCGGCAGCCTGGAGGTGGCCAATCCCGAGGCGGTGACCGGGCTGGTGGGTATGACCGGTTTGCCGGCGCGGGCAACGCTCAGCGGCTGCGCGACCGGAAACACCCTGCTAACGCTGGCCGCGCGCGACGTAGAACTCGGCGAGGCCGACATCGCCGTCGGCGTCGGTCTGGACAAGCATCCGCGTGGCGCGTTCGGCGCCGACCCGTCGGTGTCCGGGCTGCCGCAGTGGTACGGCGATCAGGGCATGTTCCTGACCACGCACTACTTCGGCCACAAGATCATGCGCTACATGCACGATCACGACATCGGCGAAGAGACGCTGGCCAAGATCGCCGCAAAAAACTTCGCCAACGGCGCCCGCGCGCCCCACGCCTGGCGCCGTAAGCCGATCGGCGTAGAGACCATCCTGGGTTCACCGATGGTCAACGCGCCGCTGCGCCAGTACATGTACTGCAACCCCAACGAGGGTGCCGCCGCCGTCGTGGTGTGCCGCGCCGACAAGGCCAAGCAGTACACCGACACTCCGATCTACATTCGTTCGACTGCGCTGCGCAGCCGCCGCGAGGGTGCCTTCGAACTGCTGCGGACGTCGATCGAGCTGCCGCTGGTACCCGGCACCACCGCCGAAGCCGCCGACGCCGCATACGAGCTGGCCGGCATCGGCCCCGAAGACATCGATGTCGCGCAGCTGCAGGACACCGACGCCGGGTCCGAGCTGATCCACATGGCCGAGACCAGACTCTGCAAAGACGGCGAGCAGGAGGCGATGATCGCCGACGGCGCCACCGAGGTCGGCGGCCGCATCCCGGTCAACACCGACGGCGGACTGCTCGCCAACGGCGAGCCCGTCGGCGCGTCCGGCCTGCGGCAGGTGTACGAACTCGTCCAGCAGTTGCGGGGCACCGCCGGCGACCGGCAGGTACCCAACAGCCCGAGGGTGGCGCTCGCCCAGCTGTACGGGGCACCGGGAACCGGCGCCGTCGCGATCCTGAGCCGTTGACCCACTGACACTCCCGAAAGAGGGCAGATGACCGAGACAGCCGAATCGACGCCGCGCGCGAAGGTGGATCTCGACCACCACTCGCCAAGGTTCCGCGAGGATCCCTTCGGCAGGTTCCGGGAGATGCGGTCGACGTGCCCGGTGGCGCACTCGGACCACTACGACGGGTTCTGGGCCCTGGTGGACTACTCGTCGGTGTTCGACGCGGCCCGCGACGACGACCTGTTCAACTCTTATCCGTCGATCGGCGTCCCGGCCAGCGGGATGCCGTTCCCGATCCTGCCGATCGAATCCGACCCGCCGGACACCCAGGAACTGCGCGGCGTCACCCTCCGGCAGTTCTCGCCCGGATCGGCCGAGAAGGCGCGTGCGGCGGCCCTCGAGATGACCAACGAGGCGATCGACGAATTCATCGAACGCGGGGAGTGCGACCTGGTCGGTGAGCTGACGACGCCACTGCCGGCGCGGCTGATCCTGCGGCTGCTGAACTTCGACGAATCGCGGTGCATGGAGTGGGTCTACTGGGTGCACACCCTGGTGCACGAGCGCGCCCACGACCCCGAGAAGGCCGGCATCGCCGGCATGGAACTGTTCGCCGAGATCGGCAAACACCTCGAGCAGCGGCGCGCCGAAGGCCTCGGGGACGATCTGTTCAGCGACATTCTGCGCGGCACGCTGAACGGCAAGCCGCTCGACGACACCCAGATCACCATGTACACCTTCCTGATGATGCTGGGCGGCATGGACACCACCAGCGGCCTGACCGGAAACGTCCTGCTGCGGCTGTGCGAGGAGCCCGACCTCCGCAGGAAGTTGCTCCACGACCCCGGGCTGGTCAAGAAGGGCACCGACGAGTTCCTCCGGTGCTGCACGCCGACGCTCGGACTGGCCCGCACCGTCTCCCGCGACACCGAGTTCCACGGCCAGCCGTTGCGCACGGGCGACCGCGCGATCCTGATGTGGGCCGCGGCCAACCGCGACCCGGCGGTGTTCGTAAATCCCGATACCTTGGACCTGTCGCGCGCCAACGCCAAGAAGCACATGGCATTCGGCGTGGGCATCCACCGCTGCCTGGGGTCGCACTACGCCAAGATGATGTTCCAGGTGATGCTCGGCCAGGTTCTCGAACGGCTGCCCGATTTCAAACTCGCCGGGGAGCCGGAGCGGTTCGAGGACGCGGGCGAGGTGTACGCGGTGCGCAAGTTGCCGGTGAGATTCACCCCGGGACCGCGCTCGGGATAACGTCGGCACGTGACCGGTTCCGCTTCCCGGGTCGTCGTCGACCAAGCTGCGATCGAGTGCGTCGACGTCGGTTCCGGGCCTGCCCTGGTGTTCGTCCACGGCGCCTACGTCACCGGCGCGGTGTGGGACCGCGTCGCGGACCGGTTGTCGGCCGGTCACCGCTGCATCGTGCCGACGTGGCCGTTCGGCGCGCAGCGTGAGCCGGTCGGCGCCGGAGTCGACCTGACCGTAGCGGCGTCGGGCCGCCGGATCGTGCATCTGCTGGAGGCGCTGGACCTCTCCGACGTCACGCTGATCGCCAACGACACCGGCGGCGGCATCGTGTTGGCCGCGCTGGGCGATTCGACGCTCGACTGGGGCCGGGTGTCACGGCTGGTGTTCACCAACTGCGACAGCTTCGAGCACTTCCCGCCGGCGTCGTTTGCGCCGATCGTTCGGCTGTGCAGACTCAGCGCGAAGGCGGGAGCTGCCGCGCTGCGGCTGCTGGCCACGGGCGCCGGGCGGCGGTTCTTCGCCTCGGCGGTCACCCGCCACGGCATCGGCTCCGCGCAGCAGGCGGCCATTTTCGGTGGCTTCCTGACGTCGGCTGCGGTCCGTCGCGACGCGGTCCGGTTCACCGCCGACCTGCAGCCCCGCTACACGCTGGCGGCCACCGGCGCAATTGAGGCCTGGCAGAAGCCGGTGCTGGTGGCCTGGGGAGCTGATGACCGGATGTTCCCGATCACGCATGCCCGCCGGCTGGCGCAGATGTTCCGGCGCGCCACGCTGTCGGTCATCGACGACAGCTCAACCTACGTGATGATCGACCAGCCGGAGCAGACCGCACACGCGATAAGCAGCTTCATCAACGCCTAGGCTCACCGGCGCTGCGCCTGCCTGCGAAGCTGGAGTAGCGGCGACCCAATTGGTTAAATGTTTAGAGGTTCTACGATCGGCGCGAGGAGGGCAGCAGCGTGACACGCGGCACAATCGCCGGGCTGCTCGACGACTCCGCGGCAGCCCACCCGGACCGGCCGTTGCTGCGCGACGCCGCGGGCACCACGCTGACAGTCGGCGAGGTGGCGGCGCTCACGCGGTCCGGGACCCGGTGGCTACACCACGCCGGTGTGCTGCCCGGCATGACGGTCGCATGGCAGCTGCCGTCGCACGTACCGGCCGCGGTCCTGATGCTGTCGCTGGCCCGCGCCGATGTCACACAGGCGCCGATCATTCATATCTATCGCGAGCGTGAGGTCGCCGCGGCGCTCGATGTCGCAGAAGTCGACATCCTGATCGTCGATGAGACGACGGCCGTCAACGCACCCTCCGGGGCACGGGTGATCACACTGCCGGTCGACTTCGTCGGGCGGTTGCGCGAGCTGCCGGCCCGCCCCGACGCCGCGCTGGTCGGCGCGCGCAAGCCCGAGGACATCCGATGGGTCTACTTCACCTCCGGCACCACCGGGTGGCCGAAGGGCGTTCGGCATTCCGACGCGACGTTGTTGGCCGCGGCCCACGGCTTCACCGAGCACCTGTGTCTTGGCGAACATCCCGATGAAGTCGGCACGATCGCCTTCCCGATCGCTCACATCGGCGGCATGGTCTACCTGGCGTGCGCATTGATCGCGGACTACCCCCTGGTCCTCATCCCGAAATTCGCCCCGGCCGAACTGCCCGCGCTGCTGGCACAACACCAGGTCACCGTGACCGGCGGAGGCAGTGTCGTCTACCAGATGCTGGTGTCGGCACAGCTTTCCAGCGGCAGACGCGACCCGCTGGTTCCGTCGCTGCGGATGCTCATCGGTGGCGGTGCGCCGTGTCCGCCGGAACTGCACCGGCACGTCCGCGAACATCTCGGCATTCCGGTTGTCCACGCCTATGGCATGACGGAGGCGGCGATGATCTGCGTCAGCCGGGTCGACGACACCGAGGAGCAGCAGATCAACAGCAGCGGTTCACCCATCCCCGGATCAGCGGTCCGCATCACCCGATACTGCTCCGACGGCACCCGCACACTGCTGCTGGAGGGCGAGGCGGGTGAAGTCGAGCTGTCCGGCGCGAATGTGACCAAGGGCTACCTCGACGCCGCCCAGTGGGCCGAGGCGGTGACCGAGGATGGCTGGTTGCGCACCGGCGACCGGGGCTACCTGCGGCCCGACGGGCGCATCGTGCTCACCGGCCGCAGCAAGGACCTGATCATCCGCAAGGGCGAGAACATCGCGCCCGGCGAGGTGGAAAACGAGCTGCTGGCCCACCCGCTGGTCGAGGAGGTCGTGGTGCTGGGGCTGCCCGATGACCTGCGCGGCGAGCTGGTCTGCGCGGTGGTGCGCCGCTCCCCGCGCCACCGCGACGTCACCCTTGAGGAACTGTGCGCATTCCTCGACGAGCGCGGCCTGATGAAGCAGAAGTGGCCCGAGCGGCTTGTCATCGTCGACGAATTCCCGCTGACCGGCCTGGGCAAGGTCGCCAAGGCCGACCTGGCTCGCCACATCGGCGGCGACTACGCGCGCGCGACAGGAGGAAACCGATGACGACGAGGCTTTCCCCTGACGAGCGGCATGAGTTGGCCCGGTCAGTGGGCGCCGCCTGTGAGCGGCTGGTGTCCGAAGAGCGGGTGCGCGCGGCGGCGTTCGACCGGGTAGGCAAGTACCGCGGTTTCGATGCCGAGCTGTGGACGGTGTTGTGCCGGCAGGTGGGTGTGGCCGCGATCGCGTTGCCCGAGGAGCTCGGCGGCGCCGGCTACGGTGCAAGCGCGCTCGGGGTGGTCGCCCACGAACTCGGCCGCGCCCTGGCGCCGGTCCCGTTCGTGGCGTCTGCGGTGCTCGCGACGGGCCTGCTGCTGGACACCGCCCCGGAGCGATTGCTCGCTGAGCGGCTGCCGGCGCTGGCCGACGGCGAACGCACGGCCGCGGCGGTCATCACCTGCAACGGCGGGATTTGGGATCGTGCGGCCGTCACGCTTATCGCGGATGCCGCCGCAGACGGCTGGGTGATCGACGGCACCGCGCGCCACGTGCTGCACGGCACCGCCGCCGACGAGTTCGTTGTGGTGGCCCTGCTCGACAACGAACCCGGGGTGTTCCTGGTCGACGCGTCATCGGGCGGGATTGCCGTCGACGCCGAACGCGTGCTCGACGGCACCCGCCCGATGGCGACGGTCACGTTCGCCGCGGCGCCGGCGGTCCGGCTCACCGGTGGTGGACCGGCCAATTATGTGATCCAGCGCGCCCTGCACCGCGCGCTGGCCGTGCTGTCGGCCGAACAGGTCGGCAGCTGCGAGCGCGTGCTGGAGATCGCCACGAACTACGCGCGCACCCGCGAGCAGTTCGGCCGCCCGATCGGGAGTTTCCAGGCCGTCAAGCACAAATGCGCGGACATGCTCGTCGACCTGGAGTGGGCCCGTTCCGCCTCACAGGCCGCGCTGCAGGCGGCGGACGAGTCGGGCGACGACGCCGGTCAGATCGGCTGGCGGGCCAGCATGGCCAAGGCGGTCTGCTCAGAAGCGCTGCGCAGCGCCGCGCACGCGAACGTGCAGATCCACGGTGGTATCGGCTTCACGTGGGAAGACTCCGCTCACCTCTACCTGCGGCGCGCCAGGACGGATGAGGTCCTGTTCGGCAGCCCCGGCCAGCACTGGGACCGGCTGGCTGCCGAGGCAAAACTGCTCTGACGCCCGGGGCGCACTTGGTTACCTATGTCCCTTGATGGCTTCCGGGCGGGTGACTACAATCACCATTAAATATCTAAATGTTTGCCTGTTTCTGGCAGGATGTGTGGGTGATCGAGCGAGGAGGCGTTGATGCCGTTGCAGCCCTGGATGGAGTTGATCTCCGTCGATGATCATCTGATCGAGCACCCGAAGGTGTGGAGTGACCGGCTGCCGAAGAAGCACCTCGAGGCGGGGCCGAAGATCATCGAGTGGGAGCGTCCCGACACCGGCCAGATGTGCCAGGTGTGGGAGTACGAGGGCCGCATCTACCCCTACATCGGCTTGAACGCGGTGGCCGGCAAGAGGCCCGAAGAGTATGGCATCGAGCCGGTGCGCTACGACGACATGATTCCGGGATGCTACGACCCCAAGGCGCGCGTCGCCGACATGGATATCGACGGCGTGCAGGCGATGACGTGCTTCCCGTCCTTTCCCCGTTTCGCCGGCGCGGTGTTCGCCGAGGGAGAGGACAAGGAACTGGCGAAGTTGTGCTCTCGGGCGTGGAATGACTTTCACCTCGATGAGTGGGCGGCGACCGCGCCCGACCGGTTCGTTCCCGTCGCCATGCTGCCGTTCTGGGACATCGAGGCCAGCGTCGCCGAGATTCACCGCGTCGCCGAGAAGGGCGCGAAGGCGGTGACCTTCCCTGACCTGCCGGACAAGCTGGGGCTGCCGTCGGTGCACTCTGACCACTGGGATCCGGTGCTCTCGGCGATGGAGGAAACCGACATGGTGCTGGCCCAGCACTTCGGCTCCGGGGGGTTCCCACCGCCGATCGCGCCGGATGCGCCGTTCGCGGTGTTTATCACGCTGATGGGCACCATGTCGATGACCGCGATGACCGACTGGTTGTTCTCCAACACTCTTTACCGTCATCCGAAGCTGAAGATCGGCCTGTCCGAGGGCGGCATCGGCTGGATTCCCTACATCCTGGAACGCTGCGACAGCGTGTGGCGCAAGCACCGGTTCTACAACAACATCAACCAGGAGCACCCGCCGAGCTACCTGTTCGGTAAGCACATTCACGGATGCTTCATCGAGGACGACTTCGGTGTGGAGATCCGCGACAAGATCGGCGTTGACCGGATCACATGGGAGTGCGACTACCCGCACTCGGACTCGTTCTGGCCGCAGAGCCGTGAGCGCGCCGCCCAGGCACTCAAGGACGTGCCCGACGACGAGGCCCACAGGATCGTCGAGCTCAACGCCCGCGAGTTCTACAACTTCCCACGTGCGGCGTGACGACCAGAGGCCGGGAATTTGGACAACATCGAGCAACTTCCGGTTGACGACTGGGCCGACCAGGATCTGCTGACCAAGGACCAGGCCCGAGGTCGGCTCGTCGCCGAAATTGGCCGCACTCGGGCCCGGATGGACGAGCTCAGAGCCACAAGCGCTGACCAGGCCGAAATCACCGCGCTGGCGCGCCGACTCAACGCGATGGAGTCGATCCGCAGCGAGTACGACGATTATCTCGACGGCAAGTGATACCGGGCCGTCGCTGATTCCGAAGGAGTGATGGTGTCGGCTCCCATCGAAGACATCGACGCGCTGCGAGCAGAGATTCGCGCTTTTGTCGACAGCGCGCCCAGACCGGCCGGCCTTCGCGACTACGGCAACACCCCGACGGCCGCCGATGTCGAGCCCGGACGTCAGTGGCATCAGTACCTGGCCGCGCACGGCTACACCTGCCTGCACTGGCCGGTGGCCTACGGCGGCGCCGACGTGTCGGTGGCGCGGCAGGCGATCTTCGCCGAGGAGTGCGCTCGCGCCGGGGTGCCGCGCCAGCTGGGGCTCACCGCCGTCGACCTGGTCGGCCCGGTGCTGATCAGGTTCGGCTCCGACGAGCAGAAGGCCCGCTATCTCGAGCCGATCCGGGTCGGTGACGACATCTGGTGTCAGCTCTTCTCCGAACCGGGTGCCGGTTCAGACCTGGCAAGCGCGCGGACCCGCGCGCAGCGCACGGACGCCGGTTGGCGGATCGACGGCCAGAAGGTGTGGAGCTCGGCGGCGGCGTCAGCCAAGTACGGCCTGCTCCTGGCCCGCACCGGGCCCGACAAGCATCGCGGGCTGTCGATGTTCGTCGTCCCCATGGACACCCCCGGTGTCACGGTGCGGCCGCTGACGCAGATGGACGGCGAGAGCAAATTCAACGAAGTGTTCTTCGACGGCGCGGAGATCGGCGAGGACGCCCTGATCGGGGAGGTCGGGCAGGGCTGGACCATCGCGATCGTGACGCTCGGCCGGGAGCGGCTGACCCTGGGCTCGCAGGCCGTGTCGATGTTCCGGCTGCACGAACGGATGGTCGAGGCGGCGCGCGACCACGATTTGCTCGACCCGGTCCTGTCGCGGTCGATGACGAAACTGTGGGCGCGGATGTGGCTGCTGCGGTTCACCTGGCAGCGTGCCATCGAATCGGGTGACCTCACATCGCCGGCATTCTCGGTGCTCAAGCTGATGACGTCGGAAACCGAACGTGATCTGGGTGACCTCGCCACCGAGGTGCTGGGCACCGACGCGTGCATCGACCCCGCCGACAACGAGCTGGTCCACCACATGCTGGTCGGGCGGGCGCAGACCATCCTCGGGGGCACCAGCGAGATTCAGCGCAATATTCTCGGCGAGCGGGTTCTCGGCCTGCCGAAAGAGCCGCGGTGACAGCGCCTTCGCTGCGCGGGGCTCTTCATTCGATCCTGCGGCCAGGTATGTCGGTCGCGCTCGGTGACGGTGTCGGCGGCCTGCGCGACCTCGACGACGGCACGTCGGTGAGCGCGGCGCTCAGTGCGGTCGCCCGCGAGATCGGCTCGATCCGGCTGGTGCTCGGCTGGCTGCCAGCACCGCTGGACGGTTTGGACGCCGACGCGTTCGCCGACGTGGTTGCGCTGGTGCCGGGCTGGGGCGTACGCGACGTGCTGGGCAACCCGTCGGCCAGGTTTGTGCCGACCAGCCTTGCCGGGATCCCGGCGCTGCTGGCCGGCCCGCTGCGCCCCCACGTGCTGATCACGCGGCTGGTGCGGCGCGGCGGGACGCTGCAGTTCGGCACGGAGGTGTCCTGGCAGCGTGAGCTTGTCGACGCCGGAGTGCCGGTGCTGGGCATCGTCGATACCGCCGCGTCGGCTGCCGGCGCCGAACCGCCGCTGGATCCCGTCCGCGTCGCCGTCGTCGGGCACAGCGGCGACGGGCCTCTCCGGGTGCCGCAGAAGGATCCCGAGCCGGTGCACAACGCGCTGGCCGACGCGGTGCTGCGGTTCATCCCCGCGGGTGCGCGGGTCCAGTACGGTCCCGGGCAGCTCGGGACCGCGCTGCTGCGGCGCGCGACGGTGCCGCTGCGCATCGACACCGGCCTGCTGACCGACGCGGTCGTCGACCTCGACGGTCGCGGGCTGCTCGCCGGCACGCCGTCGGCGACCTACTTGTTCGGCAGCGATGTCCTTTATGATTGGGCCGATAGCCGCCCCATTCTGCGCGGCATCGACTACACCCACGACCTGACCCGGCTGTCGCGCGGTGGGCCGTTCGTCGCGGTCAACACCGCGATCGAAATCGATCCCGTCGGTCAGGTCAACGTCGAAGGCGTCGGCGACAGGGTCGTCGGCGGCATCGGCGGGCATCCCGACTACTGCGCGGCGGCCCGGATGAGCCGCGGCGGGTTATCCATCATCGCGGTGGCGTCGCGGTTCAGCGGGCGCGCGCCGCTGGTCGAGCACCTCAGCCGCCCGGCATCGACCCCCGCCCACGACATCGACCTGATTGTCACCGAGTCCGGCCATGCCGACCTGCGCGACGCGGACTGGTCACAGCGACGCAAACTGATCACCGAACTGTTCGGGGCCTGAGGATACATATCCGGTGACCGGGTCCTCGGCGGCTCACAGGATGACCGACTTCACCTTGAAGTCGATGATTTCATCCTCGCTGTAGCCAAGCTCGGCCAACAGCGCGTCGGTGTGTTCGCCGTGCCCGGGCGCGCGGGTCAGGTCCAGCGGTGTCTCGTCGAACTGCACGGGACTGGCGGCCAGGGCGAAGTCGTTGGCGTTGGCATCGGTGGTGCGCGGCAGATAGCCGTTGGCGATCGCCTGCGGATCGCTGTGGACCTCGTAGGCGGTGCGCATCACATCCCAGACACCGTCGAAGCCGGTGAACGTCTTTTCCCAGTGCGCGAGATCCTCGGATCCGAACGCCTTGCGCAACTCGGCGATACAGTCCTGGCGATGCTGGAACCGCACCATCGCATTGGCGAACCGCGCATCGTCGATGAGGTCCGGGCGGCCCAGCCGGGTGCAGAAGTCGGCCCAGAACCGGTCCGCCTGCAGCAGCACGAACGCGATGAACCGGCCGTCGCGTGTCTTGTAGATGCTGGCGGCAGGGTTGGGCATCTCGTCGAGGTTGAATTTCGGGATGTCCTGGCCGGTCACGCCGGCGCCCACGATGTCGGGACCCAGCTGCCAGATCGCGGCGTTGAGCAGCGACACGTCAACCACGGACGGCTCACCGGTACGCTCCCTTTTCACCAGCGCCGCCGCCACGCCGGCGGCAATTGCCAGTCCCCCGTAGGAGTCGCCGAAGGCCGGCCGTTGGATCGGCGGATACGACCCGTCCCCGGCGGAGTACGCCTCGCCGATTGCGCCGCGGGCCCAGTAGGCCGCCAGGTCGAACCCGCCCTGGGCCGCCAGGTCGCCTTTCGTGCCATACCCGTGGCCGCGGGCGTAGATGAGCTTCGGGTTGCGGGCGCGCAGCTGGTCGACGTCAATGCCCATCCGGTGCCGGGAGTCGGGCAGCAGGTTGGTCACGAACACATCGGCGGTCTCGACCAGCTTCAGCAGCAGCTCCAGTCCCTCGGGGGTACTGGTGTCCAGCCCGATGCTGCGCTTGCCCCGGTTGGGTTGCTCGATGAAGTGGTTGACGGCGCCGGCGCCGGTGACGATGCCGGAGCTGACCAGGCCGCGTTGCGGGTCGCCGGTCTCGGGATGCTCGATCTTGATGACGTCGGCGCCCCAGTCGGCGAGCACCGCGCCAGCGGCCGGGACGAACGTCCACGCCGCGAGTTCGACGACGCGGATTCCATTCAGGATGTCGGACATGTCTTCCTTCGGTACTTGGTCGGATGTCGCCGGCCCGGCGGCTCAGGCGTTGAGCGGGTAGCCGATGACCTTGGTCTGCAGATGCTGCTCGAACCCCTCGATGCCGTTCTGGCGGCCGATGCCACTCATCTTGTAGCCGCCGAACGGCGCATCCGCGCCGTAGAACATCGCACTGTTGATCATCACCGAGCCGGTGCGCAGGCGGCGAGAGACGTTCATCGCCCGCTCGTTGGATCCCACCACGGCACCTGCCAGGCCGTAGCTCGAGTGGTTGGCCATCTCGACGGCGCCGTCGTCACCGCCGTCGTAGGGCGTGATCGTGATGACCGGACCGAAGATCTCCTCCTGGAATATCCGCATCTGCGGTGTGACGTCGGCGAAGACGGTCGGCGCGACGAAATAGCCTCGGTGCAGGCCTTCCGGCGTGCCACCGCCGATGGTGACCCGGGCGCCTTCGCGTTTGCCGATCTCGATGTAGTCCAGGACTCGATCCCGCTGCTTGGCGGAGACCAGCGGACCGCAGAAGTTGGTCACGTCGGTGGGATCGCCACAGCCGATCGCGGCGAAGGTCGCCGTGGCGACCTCGACGGCCTGGTCGTAGTGCTCACGTGGCACCAGCATCCGCGTGGCCAGCGCGCAGCCCTGCCCGGAGTGGATCAGCGCGCCCATGCACCCGGGCAGGGCGATGGACATGTCGGCGTCGTCGAGCACGATGTAGGCCGACTTGCCGCCGAGTTCGAGGAGATTGCGCTTCATCGTCTCGGCGGAGAGCCGCTGTATCAGCGCGCCGACCGCGGTGGATCCGGTGAACGACACCATGTCGACGCGGGGGTCGGTGAGCAGCCGCTGGGCGATGTTGTTGTCCGAGGCCGGCACGATGTTGAACACGCCCGGGGGAATGTCGGTCTTCTCGGCGATCAGCCGGCCCCAGCGCAATGCGCTCCACGGCGTCTCCATAGCCGGCTTGAGCACCATCGCGTTCCCGGTGGCCAGGATCTGACCCACCTTGTTGCTGATGATCTCGAACGGGAAGTTCCACGGCGTGATCGCCGCGACCACACCCATCGGCTCCTTGACCACGACGCGGTGGTAGGGCACGCCCATCTTCGCTTCCTGCTCGAGCATCCGCTCCCAGGTGAACTCCGAGATCAGCTGCGCGGGGTAGCGGACCGCGTCGGCCAGCGGCCAGTCCAGCTGCGCGATGTAGGTCGACGACAGCGGCGCACCGACCTCGGCGACGAGCTCGGCACGGATGTCTTCTTTGTCTTCCAGCAGCGCGTTGTGCAGCTGCAGCAGACAGTGCTGACGGAAATCGCGGCTCGTCGCCCAATCGGTGGTGTCGAAGGCACGGCGAGCGGCGGCGAGCGCCTCCTCCATGTCGTCGGCGCCGGCGTCGGTGGCCACCCCGAGCACTTCCTCGGTGGCCGGATTGATGTTCTGAACGGTCTTGCCGGTTGACGACTGGCGCAGCCGCCCGTCGATATACAAGCGGGCCTCGGGGTTGAAGTGGACGGTGGTTGCGGCGACCGATGAAGCCGTCATTGGCAGTCCCTCTCGCGGATCCGGGTGTGTGGGCTATTGTACGGATTATAGATAATTGTTTAGCGGATTCGGCAAGTGCTGGTCGAATGCCGTGGCCCGAAGGAAAGGGGTGACGGGTGGCCGCCCCCGCCAACAGCGAGGCTGTGCGCGACTATGTGTCGCACGTCGCACTGTACCGCCAGGACTTCCGGCATTACCTGGGAAATCTGGACTGGGCGCAGGAGTGGCGGTCGGCGTCGTTGCGCACCGCCGAAGACGGTCTGGCGCACGATGCACGGGTACTGGCCCGGCTGCACGAGGCCGGCTGGAACCGGTACGGATGGCCGAGGAGCGCCGGGGGCCTGGGCGGCGACGAGATCCACCGCGCCGTGTACTACGAGGAGCTGGCCTACGCGATGCTGCCGGTCCCCGCGCAGCAGTGGACCCTGGAGACCCTCGGTCCGGCTCTGCTGAAGTTCGCGCCGGAGCTGGCCGCCCAATACCTGCCCGGCTACCTCAGCGGCTCGGAGTGGTGGGGCCAGAGCTTCTCCGAACCGGAGTCGGGCAGCGACCTGGCGTCGCTGCGCACCCGCGCGGTCGACGACGGCTGCGACGGCTTGATCATCAACGGCCAGAAGATCTGGACCAGCCAAGGCCCCACGGCCACCCGGCTGTTGGTGCTGGTGCGCACCGGGACACCGGAGAGCCGGCACCGCGGTTTGACCATGGTGATGGTTGATGCCGATGCACCCGGTGTGAGCATCCGCCCGATCGCGCTGGCCAGCGGCCGTCGTGAACTCGCCGAAGTCTTCTTCGACGATGTCCGGGTCCCGCGCGAGCGGGTGGTCGGGGAGATCGACGGCGGCTGGGCGGTCGCGATGCATTTGATGCAGTTTGAGCGTGGCATGTACGGCTACGCGGTGCTGACCACGGTGCTCACGCGCCTCGGCCGGTTACGCGAAGAGATGGTGATCCACGGCGCCGCGGCGGCGCAGCGGGAGCGGTTCGCCCGTGTCTACGTCGACGTGGTGTCCGCGCAGGCCCGCACCGCCACGACGGTCCGCAAACTCGCCAGGGGGATGTCGGTGGGCGCGGACAGCAGCATCGACAAACTGCTGTTCGGCCGGGCCGAGAAGGAGGTCGACGACCTGATCCTCGATGTGCGGCGAGAGTCGATGATCGCCGGAGCCGGCGCCGGCCGCGATGAGCTGGATACCGCCCGCGCCGAGTGGTGGTATTCGCGCGCGGCGACAATCATGGGAGGCACCGCCGAGGTCCAGCGCGGCATCATCGCCGACCACCTGCTGGGGTTGCCCAAGGAGAGGCGATGAGCGCCGACGTTGACGAATCGTGGCCGATGATTGAGCAGGCGGTGTTCCGCCTGTTCGACGAGCTGGCGGAAAAGTCGGCCACTGACGAACACGTCGCGATCGGGCCGCGGCTGGCGGAGTTGGGTTGGTCGGACATCGAGGCGGAATACCCGATCGAAGCGTGCGAATTGCTGTTTCGCGCGCAGGGCCGCTCACTAGCCCATACCGACTGCCTGGAGCGGGTGATGCTGGCCGAACTGGCCCCGCTGCTGCACGGGGAGGCCCACGGCGTCGTGCTGCCCCATCTGGCAGCCGGATATGCGCCCGGTTCCGACGAGGACCGGGTGACCGGCATCGTGCTGGGCCCGCTTACCGGCCGACTGGTCGTGCCGGTGTCCGGGCCGATGGGCACCGTGTCGGTCGCTGTCATCGACGCCGACTGCCTGCGCGGTGAGCGGCTGGACACCTTCGATCCGTCGGCGTACTGGACGCAGGTGAGCGGGCCCATGGACGCCCCACTCGTTGAGGCGTCCACCGAGTGGAACCGCGCGATCGCCGCGGCGCACCGGGCGCTGGCCACCGAACTGGTCGCGCTCGCTGACGAGGCGCTGCGAATCGCGATGCAACACGCGAAGGTTCGCGTCCAGTTCGGCTCGCCGATCGGGTCGTTCCAGTCGCTGCGACATGCGCTGGCCGACGTGTCGGCGGCTCTTGAGGGCGCTCGGGCGCTGCTCGGCGAGTCGTGGCGCTACGGGGGCCGGTTGTCGGCGCACACCGCGAAGGCGGCGGCCGGGCGGGCCCACCGCGCGGTCTGCGATGCGGCGTTGCAGGTGTGCGGGGCTATTGGGCTGACCGCCGAGCACGACCTGCATCGCTACGTCGCTCGCGGGTTCCAGATCGACTCGCTGTGCGGGTCTTACCATCAGCTCGAAGTGCTGCTCGCCGAGCGACTGTTCGACATCTACTCCCCCGGGCGGGCATTACCCGCGATCGTCGCCTGGGGCTGACGGCAAGGAAAGGGTATGCGGCGCAACATCTTTGACCAGGTGCACGATGATTTCCGGGCTACGGCCCGGGCGTTCTTCGAACGCGAGTGCGCGCCGAACACCGAGAAGTGGGAACGCGAGGGCAAGGTCAGCCGGGAGGCGTGGCGGGCAGCCGGCGAGCACGGGCTGATCGGCTGGGCGCTGCCGGAAAAGTACGGCGGGCTGGGTGTCAACGACTTCCGGTTCAACCAGATCGTCTCCGAGGAGATGTTCGCCACCGGGTCGGTGGGCATCGGCCTCGGTGTGCAGAACGACATCCTGGTGCCTTACCTCAACGACCTCACCACCGAGGAGCAGAAGGAGCGCTGGCTGCCCAAGTTCATCTCGGGCGAGTACATCGGGTCGATCGCGATGTCGGAGCCGGCGGCCGGCTCGGACCTGGCGGGTATCAAGACCACCGCCAAAGACGACGGTGACGCCTGGATTGTCAACGGCCAGAAGACCTTCATCAGCAATGGGCTGCAGTCCAAGCTGGTTCTGACCGCGGTCAAGACCGACCCGTTGGAGCGCCATCGCGGCATCAGCCTGCTGATGATCGAGGACGGCATGGAGGGCTTCACCCGCGGCCGCAAGCTGGACAAGATCGGACAGTTCTCCGCCGACACCGCCGAGCTGTTCTTCGAGAACGTGCGGGTCCCGAAGGAAAACCTGGTCGGTGAGCTGAATCGCGGCTTCTACCACATGATGTCGCACCTGCCCAGCGAGCGGGTCGGCATCGCCTGCTACGCGCTGCCGTCGGCGCGGCGGTGCCTGGAGCTGACCAAGGCCTACGCGCTGGAGCGCACCGCGTTCGGACACCCGATCGGCAAATTCCAGGTGAACCGGCACTTCCTGGCCGAAATGCAAACCAAACTGGATGCGGCCCAGACCTATTTGGATCAGTGTATCCTGGCGCTCAACGACGGCGAACTGTCCGACGAGGACGCCGCCGGGCTGAAGTGGTGGACCTCGGAAATCCAGTGGGAAATCGTCGACCGCTGCCTGCAGATGCACGGGGGCTACGGCTACATCAACGAATACGAGATCGCACGTCAATGGCGCGACGCCCGCGTGCAGCGGCTCTACGGCGGCACCACCGAGATCATGAAGGATCTCATGGGCCGCGCGATGGGTTATTAGCGATGATGCTGCTCACGTGCGTCGCTCGCGGCACAGCCGAATGCCGGCAGTCAGTTAGTCTGCCAAATCGAAGTTGATCGCGCTTTACAGCGCTCGCCTGTGGAGGGACAACATGGAGGTCACCAGTCTTCGTGAACCGAAGATGGCCGAGCGGGTGGCCACCGTGCTGCGCAGGATGTTCATTCGCGGCGAGATCACCGAAGGCACCATGCTGCCGCCGGAGTCGGAGCTGATGGAGCGGTTCGGGGTGTCGCGGCCCACGCTGCGTGAGGCGTTTCGGGTGCTGGAATCGGAGTCGCTGATCGAAGTGCAGCGCGGCGTGCGGGGCGGGGCGCGGGTGACGCGCCCACGGCGCGAGACGCTGGCACGCTATGCCGGGCTGATCCTTGAGTACGAAGGTGTGACGCTCAAGGACGTCTACGACGCCCGGGTGACCCTGGAAACGCCGATGGTCGTGCAGTTGGCGAAGGACCGCGACCCGGCCGTAATCGCCCACCTTGAGGAGATCGTCGAACGCGAGGCGCAGCTGCAGCCCGGCAGTGAAGCCGTCGACCAGTTGACCGACTTCCACGCCGCGATTGCACGCCTGTCGGGCAACAACACTCTGCAGATCGTCAGCGACATGCTGCATCACATCATCGAGAAGGCCAATCGCTCGCTGCAGCCGACCAGCGGCGCGCGCGCCGAGCAGGCGGTGCGGCGCTCGGCGAAAACGCACCGGATGGTCCTGGACATGATCAAGGCCGGTGATGCCGACAAGGCCGGGGAGCTGTGGAAGAGACATCTGCAAAAGGCCGAGGAGTTCCTGTTCGCCGGTTCGGAACTGTCCACGGTTGTCGACCTGCTCGAATGACCGGGCCGCACGAGCGAGCGGCCCAGCACGACATCGAAACGCCCGACACGGTCCAGGACCGGTTCGGTATCGCGTTCCTCGACGCGAATCCCGCCGATGCGACCGCGGTGCTCTCGATGCCGATGTCAGGGTTGCGCAACCCGTTCACCGATGCACCAACCATCGGGCCGTTGGCGATTCTCGTCGACGCGGCCGGCGGGATCGTCAACCACTATCTTCGCCGCACCGATCAGTGGACCGTGTCGAGCGAGCTGTCGATAGAACTCAGCCCCGACAGCATCGACGACCACGACGCGCCCGTGGCGGCCAGCGCGCGCACGCTAGGTCGCGTGGGCGCCACCTCACTGTCGATCTGCACCCTCACGTGCGGGGACACCGTGATCGGCGCTGGGACTGTGCGGTCGTTCTACATTCCCGCCACGGAGCTGACGGGCGAGCGGCCGCCGGAAACTCTGGTGCGGACCACACATACCACGCTGTCGGACCTGATGGCGGTGCACGTCCAAACCGTCGATGACGGCGTTCGGGTGTTGCGCCAGCGCGCCGACCCGATACTCAACAACGAGATCGCCATGTTGCACGGCGGCGTAGCGGCGGCAGGGCTGGAACTCACCGCGTCTGCGGCGATCAATTGCGACCGTTCCGGCTTCCTCCGGACCGCGTCGCTGCGGGTGAACTTTCTCCGCCCGTTCATCGCCGGCCGCAGCTCCCGCCACGTCGGCACGCCGCTGCGGATCGGCCGCAGCACCGCGGTCGGCGATGCGCTGGCAATCGGCGACGACGGCAAGGTGGCGGTCACCGCGCGGGTGACCGCCTATCGATAACCGCTACTTCTGATTGGAGCGTGCCCGGAAGGCGGCCACCCGTTGCCTGAACTCTGTTGTCGTGAAAGAGGTGTACTCCTCGGCGAGCGCATACTCGAGCACACCGAGGGCGGCGCGTGACAGGTGCATGTTCATCGCGATCTTGGTGGCCCGCAACGCCTGTGGCGGCAGTGCGGCCAGCTTCTCACCCAGCGCCAGCGCCTCATCGAGCACCGTGTCGTCGCCGACGACCTTGGTGACCAGGTTCAGCTTCTCCGCGGCCGGCGCGGTGATTTTGTCGCCGAGCAGCACGTACTCCTTGGCCTTCATCAAACCGATCAGCAGCGGCAGCATCGCGGCGCCACCGTCGCCTGCGACCAGGCCGACCGCGACGTGCGGGTCAGCCAGGTAGCTGCGCTCCCCCATGACCAGAAAGTCACTCAGCAGAGCGATCGAGCAGCCCAATCCGACGGCCGGGCCGTTGACCGCCGACACCAGCGGCTTGGGAAAGTTGATCACCTCGAGGAACACCGTTCGCGCCTCGGCGATCTGGAACTGGCGCGCCACCGGGTCCTCGATGAGCCGGCCGAACATCACCATGTCACCGCCAGCCGAAAACGCCTTGCCCACACCGGTGGTCACCACTGCGCGCACGGCGTCGTCGGCCGCCAGCGTCCGCCAGATCGTGGCGAACGCGTGATGCACCGCCTCATCGACGGCGTTGAAGGTCTTCGGACGGTTGATGCGCACCACGTGTACCGCGCCGATCTTGTCGACGAGCAGTGACGGCGCGAACTCTTCGTAGCCGGGCAGCGTGGCGATTTCCGAGGTGGTCATGGGGTTCCCGTCAGTTCTTGTCGCTGGAGAGGATGGTGACCGCCGACACCGCGGTCGGCCCGCCGATGTTGTGCGCCAGCGCCACTCGCGCCCCGTCGACCTGGTTTTCGGACTCTCCGCGGAGCTGGTTGAACAATTCGTAGCACTGCGCCACGCCGGTGGCGCCGGGCGGGTGGCCTTTGGCCTTCAGCCCGCCGCTGGGGTTGATCGGGATCGGGCCGCCGACGTAGGTGTCGCCGGCCTCGATCAGCTTGTGGGCCTCGAACCGGTTGGCGAAGCCGAGGTCCTCATAACTGATCAGTTCGACGCCGGTGAAGCAATCGTGGACCTCCGCGACGTCGATGTCCGCTGGCGTCATACCGGCCATCCGCATCGCCGCTTTTGCGGCTCGCACGGTCGGCGGGAAGGTCGTCATGTCCTTCTTGTGCTGGTGCATTACCCGGTCCATACCCAGCCCCACGCCGCGCACCCACACCGGTCGATCGGTGTAGCGGTCCACGACGTCCTCAGCGGCCAGAATGACCGCGGCGGCGCCGTCGCTTTGTGGGGTGCAATCGTACAGCCCGAACGGGTCGACCACGATGGGCGCCGCCAGCGCTTGCTCGACGGTGATCTCGTACCGGAGTTGCGCTTTCGGGTTCTTTAGTGCGTGAAAGTGGTTCTTCACCGCGACCATCGCCATGTGCTCCTTGGTGGCGGACGACTCGTGCAGGTAGCGGGTGACGTGCAGCGCGAAATTGGCGGGGGCGACCAGGCCGAGCGGGTAGTCCCAGGCGTTGTCGCGGGTCATCGCCCCCCATTCCCAGAACGTGGTGTTCGATGCGGTTTCGCGCACCTTGTCGGCACCGACCACCAGCACGACGTCGTAGAGGCCCGACGCGATCGCCAGTGTGCCGTTGCGGATCGCGTCATTGCCTGTGGCGCAGGCGTTCTCAACGCGCGAGACGGGGATGTCGACGAGGTCCAGCGTGTCGGCGAGGATGCCGGACGGGAACCCGTCGGTGGTGGACAGCTCACCGAACCAGGCGGCCTCGATCTCTGGTTTGTCGATGCCCTTGTCGACGTGCGCGACGGCTTCGGCGTAGGCCATCGGCACCAAATCCTTGATGCCGAGCAGGAAGTGCTCAGCGAACGGCGTCATCCCGGCGCCGACGATCGCGACGTTTCTCATGCGTGAGCTCCTTGCTTGCCGGGCCAAAACGCGTAGCCGTAGTCGGGGATGCCTGCCCGCGTGGCGATCTTGCGCAGCACCACTGAGCCGGCCTGGCCGATGGTCGCCTCCCCGGCCGGTACACCGGTGACCTTGAGCAGCACCCGCACGGGGCTGCCGTCCAGCTGAACCACCGCCAGCGAGTACGGGCTGGGCAGGTCGGGCACCGGGATCCGGATCGTCGTGTGCGTGTAGACGGTGCCGGTGCGCGGCAGAGGCTCGAGCCGGTATTCGCTCGCCAGGCCGCCGCTCGTGTCGACGCGGGCCCGTGGCGGGAATTGCGGTGCGGCGTCGATACCCGGACGCTCATCGAATACTGCTGCCTCCCAACGCAGTTTCGGCTCGAACGCGCGCGCGTAGGCGGCCAGCGAAATGGGGATGCCGGCGCCTTCGGCGATGCGCGTCTCGGGCAGCTCACGAGCCGGCGCTTCGTCGCGGACAATGCGCGGCGGCGGTGTGGTACCGGGACGCAACGCTGCGGCGGTGATGGTGGACTGCTCGACCGCCAGCACCAGTCCGGGCGTGTCGTTGTCGATCGCGTCGGCGATCAACCGGATCACCGCGGCGGCCGAGACCGTGGGGTCGTCAACCGCGGCGGACGTGTCGAAGTCGCGCCCGAGCTGGGCGGCCGTCACTCCGGCCACCGCGGCGACAGCCGGTTTACCGGTCAGTCCGAGGAGTGCCAGCGTGGACTTGACCCCGACCTCGCGCTGCAGCCGCGGGTCGGCGTACCGATGGCGGGAACCGTCGTCGCTGCGCGCGACCAGCGGCAGGCTGCGGGTCTGCCGGCCCACCGCCGTGACGCTGGCGTCTGCGTCGCTCCCCCCGGTCAGCAAAGCCGCGGCGCCGACGGCGGAGTCGGCGTCATCGGTGCCGACCACCAGGGTTCCCTCGGCGCTTGCGATGATCTGGTCCAATGCGGCGGGCGCACCGCCGAGTACCTCAGCCACCGGGGTGTCGGCCGGCAGCGAGAGCCCGGCCAGCAGCACCGCGCCGTTGCCGCCCTCCAACAGCGGGAAGTCGCGCGAAACCATCACCACACGCTGCGCAGATGCGTGCGGGTCGGCGGCCCGGCCGGCGGCAACGGCCATGGTCAGTGCGTCCTCGTCGGGTCCCTTGACCCGGCGGCCTCGATGGACCCACGGCGGAAGGTAGCTGCCGATGGAGACGACGTGAGACATACAAACCCCGTTTCTGTCCGCGGGGGGCCGCATACATGCCCTTAGTTAAATAAGGTATATAGTTATAGCATTTCGGGCAAGCGCGTCGGCGGCGGACCCGGGGAAGGAAGGTGTCGTGGGCAGTCCCGATCGTCGCATGTTGAAGGACCGTGTCGTGGTGGTGACCGGCGCCAGCCGGGGTATCGGCCGCGAGATCGCGGTCCGCGCGGGTGCCGACGGGGCCAAGGTTGCGCTGATCGCCAAGACCGAGACCCCGAATCCGAAAATCGCCGGCACTCTGGCCGAGACCGCCGATGCGGTGCGCGAGGCCGGCGGGCAACCGCTGGTGCTGCCATGCGATATCCGCGATTCCGAATCCGTCACCGCGGCGGTGGCGAAGGCGGTCGACGCGTTCGGCGGCATCGACGTTGTCATCAACAACGCCGGCGCGCTGGACCTGCGGCCTACCCCGAGGCTGCCGGTGAAAAGCTTCGAGAAACTGCTGGCGATCAACGTGCAAGGTCCATTCGCGCTGGTGCAGGCGGCCTATGAGCACTTGAGGCGTTCCGACAACGCCCACATCGTCAACGTCTCGCCGCCGCTGACCATGGAGCCGGCCTGGGTCGGCTCGCATGTCGGGCACACCGTCGGCAAATACGCGGAAAGCCTGCTGATCATGGGCTGGGCCGCGGAGTTCGCCGACATCCCGATCGCGGCGAACGCGCTGTGGCCGGCCACGACGGTCGCCAGCACCGGGATGATCGTCGCGATGGGCGAAGACACCGTCCGCGTGCAGGCCCGCAGCCCGCAGATCATGGCCGACGCGGTGCGCGTGATCGTCACCCGACCCGCGGCGGAGTGCAGCGGCAACTTCTACACCGACGAGCAGGTGCTGCGCGAGGAGGGAATCGACGACTTGTCGGGCTACCGACTGGCCGCCCGGGAGGAAGACCTCACCCCCAACTTCTACCTGCCAACCAGCCCGCTGCCCGCCCGGTAGCAACGCCGACATGACTAGGTTCGATGCGCTGTGCGCCAACGAGCCCGAGCTGGCCAAGCTGCGCATGTCGATCCGTGAGTTCCTGCATGCCGACCGCGCCGAGTTCGGCTGGCAGCCGACGGTCGACTCGTGGCTGGGCAAGTGGGATGAGGGGTTCAGCGCGCGGTTGGGCGACGCCGGCTTTCTGGGCCTGACGATCCCGGAGTCTTATGGTGGGCACGGGTTGGGGCATCTGCACCGGTATGTGGTTACCGAGGAGCTACTGGCGCAGGGGGCGCCGGTGGCGGCGCACTGGGTGGCCGACCGCCAGGTTGCCCCGGGCCTGCTGGCCTACGGCAGCGAGGAGCAGCGGCTCCGGCTGCTGCCGCGGATTGCCGCGGGGCGGTTCTCCTCGTCGATCGGGATGAGCGAACACGGCGCCGGATCGGATCTGGCGGCCGCCCGGACCAAGGCGACCCGCACCGACGGCGGCTGGCTGCTTTCCGGCACGAAGGTATGGACGTCCGGCGCGCACCTGGCACACCAGGTGGTGGTGCTGGCCCGCACCAGCCCACCCGACCCGCAGCGACGGCACACCGGTTTCAGCCAGTTCCTGGTGCCGTGCGACAGCGCGGGGGTGACGATCAGCCCAATCGTGCTGATGTCGGGTGAGCACCACTTCAACGAGGTCACCTTCGACGAGGTGTTCGTGCCCGACACCGACGCGCTCGGCGCGATCGGCGAAGGCTGGCATCAGGTCACCTCGGAGTTGTCGTTCGAGCGCAGCGGGCCTGAGCGGATCCTGTCCACCGCGCCGCTGATCACCGCCGCGATCCGCGCGCTGGCGTCGGTCGGAACCGACGATCGCACCGCCGCGGACATCGGTCACCTGCTGGCGCGACTGATTTCGCTGCGGCAGCTGTCGGTGTCGGTGGCCCGCACGCTGGCCGACGGTAAGGATGCGGCCAACCGCGCCGCGCTGGTCAAGGACCTTGGCACCCGCTTCGAACAGGAGTCGGTGGACGTGATCGCCGACCTGCTCGAGCACGCACCGCCTAGCCCGGAGTTAGCCGCGATGCTGGCCACCGCGTGGTTGCACCAGCCGATGTTCACGCTGCGCGGCGGGACGAACGAGGTGCTGCGCGGGGTGGTCGCCCGCGGGATGGGGTTGCGATGAGCGCGTGGCTGGCGGGCGGGGTGTTCGACACCGCCCCCGACGACGACGACGCCGAGCTGCGCCTGCTGGTCGACGACATCGGCCGTCGCTCGTTCGACGAGCGCCCCGGCAACCGCCATGCGCCCGAGCGGCTCGACGACGTGCTGTGGCGCACGCTCGAGGAGACCGGGCTTGCCCGGCTCACCAGCTCGGCGGATCTCGGCGCCGGACCGGGCGAGCTGGCGGTCGTGTTGCGCGGCCTGGCCCATCATGCCGGCGCGGTGCCGATCGCCGAGACTGACCTTCTGGCCGCGTGGCTGGGCGCACTAGCCGGACTCGAGCTACCCGACGGGCCGCTGACCGTCGCGATCGCCGACGCCGACGTCTCCGGCGGCCAGGTGACCGGCATCGCGGTCGACGTGCCGTGGACGCGCGCGGCGGCGGCGGCGGTGCTGGCCGCCCGCAGCGGCGATGTGCTCTACACCGGAATCCTCGACCTAGACGACATCGTGATCGATGACGGCCACAACCTGGCCGGTGAGCCACGCGACCGCATCAGCTTCGACCTGCCGGCCGCTGCACTGCAGACGCTCGACCCGTCGGTCGGCGCCGAGCTGCAGCGCCGCGGCGCATGGGCCCGTTGCTGCCAGATCCTCGGCGCGCTGGACGCCGCCGCCGAGCTATCGGTGGCCCACACCCGCGCACGCGTCCAGTTCGGCCGTCCGCTGAGCAGCTTTCAGGCCGTCCAGCACGCGCTGGCGGCGATGGCCGGCGAGATCGAACGAGCCCGCGCCGCGGCCACCCTGGCCGTTGCCGCCGCGGCCGACTACGGGTTCTCCGCCGAGCAGACCGACTATGCGGTCACCATCGCCAAGGTCGCCCTCGGCCAGGCCGTCGGCCCGGTCACCACGATCGCCCACCAACTGCACGGCGCGATCGGCGTCACCGCGGAGCACCCACTATGGTTTGCCACACTGCGCGCCCGCAGCTGGACCGGCGAGTTCGGCACCACCGGCCACCACGCCCGCCGGCTCGGACGAGCCGCACTTGCCGCTGGCCCGACAGGCACCGGCCTATGGGATGTGCTTATCGGCAACAACCTCAACGGTTTGACGGAACGAGATACGACATGGAGGAAAAGCTATGACAGTAGCGGCATTTGAGGGTGCATCGGCCATCGTCAGCGGCGGGGCGGGTGGCCTCGGAGAGGCGACCGTGCGTCGGCTGCACGCGGACGGCCTCGGCGTGGTCATCGCCGATCTGGCCGAGGACAAGGGCAAGGCGCTGGCTGACGAGCTCGGCGGCAGATCCGCCTTCGTCAGCACCGACGTGACCGACGAGGAGAGCATCCTCACGGCGATCGAGGTTGCCAACGATCTGGGCACACTGCGCTACGGCGTGGTGGCGCACGGCGGATTCGGCGTGGCTCAGCGCCTGGTCCAGCGCAACGGCAAGCCAGCCGATTTCAGCGGCTTCACCAAGACGATGGACCTGTATTTGAACGGAACGTATAACATGGCGCGGCTGGTGGCCGCGTCGGTCGCGACGGCCGAGCCTCGCGAGGGCGGCGAGCGCGGCGCGCTGGTACTGACCGCGTCGATCGCCGGCTACGAGGGCCAAATCGGGCAGACCGCCTACGCTTCGGCCAAAGCGGGCGTGATCGGGCTGACGCTCGCCGCCGCCCGTGACCTGGGGTCGGCCGGCATCCGGGTCAACACCATCGCGCCAGGAACGATGAAGACGCCGATCATGGAGTCGGTCGGCGAAGAAGCCCTCGCGCAGTTTGCCGCCAACGTTCCGTTTCCGAGGCGACTGGGCAGACCCGCCGAGTTCGCGGACGCGGCGGTGTTCTTGCTCACCAATGGCTACGTCAACGGCGAAGTCCTGCGCCTCGACGGCGCACAGCGGTTCCAGCCGAAGTAGGGTTCGTGGCGCCTGGCCCATATCTCGCCTGTCAAAGGCGTTGTCCCACACAGGCATGCATGTCGCCGTCATGCGGTGTCGCGCGGGGCCCCGACCGACGTGCGCTGACCCCCGCGGCGTTGAGGCCCTTCAATTATCAAACTCATTGAAGGATTCGAACGTGTCCGCGTAGCATCGCCGGGCAGATGGCCGCGACACATCGGGCTGACGCCGCGTCGTGAAAGGCCAGCGAACCACCACAAGGTAAAGAGTGAGAGGAGAAAGTCGTGGGCGTGTTGGATGGGCGTGTCGTGTTCATCACCGGTGCCGCGCGCGGTCAGGGAAGATCGCATGCGGTGATGTTCGCCGAAGCGGGCGCGAACATCGTCGGTGTGGACATTTGCGAAGACCTCGACGTGGTGCCATACAAATTGGGAACGCTCGAGGATCTGCAGGAAACGGCCCGCCTGGTGGAAAAAACGGGCCAGGCCATGGTTTTCCGCAAGGCGGATGTCCGCGACAAAGCCGCGCTGCAGTCTGCGTTCGACGCAGGCGTGGACGAGTTCGGCCACGTCGACACGGTGCTCGCCAATGCGGGCGTGATCCTGACCAACGCCGAGGAGCGCGACGCCGCCGAGGCGCTGCGACTCGGAATCGACGTCATGTTGATCGGTGTGTGGAACACCTTTCAGGTCGCGATCCCCCATCTCATGCAACGCGGTCAGGGCGGGAACCTCGTCGCAACCAGCTCCATGGCTGCACTGCTTGACCTTACCGACGGGCGCGGCGGCTCCGACGCCTACCTCATGTCCAAGCTTGCGATCACGGGTCTCGTGCGTGCGTACGCAAACATGCTGGCGCCGCACTGTATCCGCGTCAACGCGGTCGCCCCGACGAATTGCGCGACGCCGATGATCACCGAGAACCCCGCCTTATTCAAGGTGATCGAAGAAAATCCGCACCTGGTCAATGCCATGCAGACGGCGCTACCCGACTTCCCGATGATCGAACCGAAGGACGTCAGCAACGCGATTTTGTTCCTGATCTCCGAGGCGGGAAGGTCGTTCACCGGAAGCCTGCTCAAAGTCGATGCGGGCATGGACGTTCGTCGGTAACGCCGCCGAGATCGCGTCGCTCGTCGTGTACTTGCGGTCGGAGCAGGCCGGCTTACCTCACCGGCAATTGGATCGAAGTCGATGGGGGCTGCACCGGTCGGCGTTGTAGCCGGCAGCGGACACCGG
>Ga0209040_10000112_pt1 | contig 50464 bp, 48 predicted proteins | sample BogFormECP12_OM3_FD_188240 | JGI IMG/M metagenome (GOLD analysis project Ga0209040, IMG submission 188240) | Bog forest soil microbial communities from Calvert Island, British Columbia, Canada - ECP12_OM3 (SPAdes) (version 2) | ecosystem: Environmental > Aquatic > Freshwater > Wetlands > Bog ... | reverse complement strand
GATCGCCGTCGGCTTGATCGGCGTCGCAGTCGAGCGGTTCGGGTTACGCCGGCTGCATCGACTCGGCCAGGTCTCCGAACTGCTGTTCACCTTCGGGCTCGCCTTCGTCATCGAGGAAGTCGTGGAGATGATCTGGGGCAAGCTGCCCGTCGACTACCGCGTGCCGCCGTCGCTCGATTTCGTCGCCTTTCGCCTGTTCGACACCACCTATCCCGCCTATCGCATGTTCATGCTTGTGACGGCGGTGGCGATGTTCGCGGCGCTGTACCTCGTTCTGAAGCGAACGCGGGTCGGCCTCGTCATCCAGGCGGCGCTGACGCATCCGGACATGGTCGCCATGCTCGGCCACAACGTGCCGCGCGTCTTCATGCTGGTGTTCGGCGCAGGCGCGGCGCTCGCCGGCCTCGCGGGCGTAATCGCCGGGCCCGCGCTCGTGACGCAGTCCACGATGGCGGCGCTGCTCGGACCCATCCTCTTCGTCGTCATTGTCTTTGGCGGGCTCGGCTCGCTCGCGGGCGCCTTCGTCGCCTCGCTCCTCATCGGACTGATCCAGACCTTCGCGGTGGCGATGAACGGCTCGCTTGCCGAGGTCTTCGGTCCCGTCGCGCCGCCATTCCTCGGCGACCTCTGGCAGGTGACGGTGGCGCAGCTCGCCCCGATCATTCCATACCTGCTGCTCGTCATCATCCTGATCGTCCGACCGACCGGCCTCATGGGAACGCGCGAATCGTGACGCGCTTGGCCCGCTTTCTCTGGCCGTGGCTCGGGCTCGCCTCCGCCTTCGCGCTCGCGCCCGAGGTCTTTTCCTCGCCGACGGCGCTGACCATGGAATCGGTTATGGGGGTCATGATCATTTTCGCGCTGTCCTACAACATGCTGCTCGGGCAGACGGGTCTGCTATCGTTCGGCCACGCCGTCTATTACGGCCTTGGCGGATTCGTCGCGATCCACGCGATGAACGCCGTTATTCACGGCAAGCTCGGCGTGCCGGTGGCTGTCATCCCCGCGGTCGGTGGAGTGGCGGGGCTCGCCTTTGGCGTCCTTTTCGGGCTCGTCTCGACCAGGCGCGCAGGACTGGTCTTTTCGATGATCTCGCTCGGCATCGGCGAGCTTGTGTCGTCGAGCTCGTTCATCCTGCGCTCGTTCTTCGGCGGCGAGGAGGGGATCACCACCAATCGCGCCAAGCTCGCGCCGCTATTCGGGCTGAAATTCGGACATCAGATTGAGGTCTACTGGCTGATCGCGATCTGGTGCTTCGTCTCAATCGCCGCGACGTACGCGCTCACCCGCACGCCTTTCGGACGCATGTGCGACGCGGTGCGCGACAATCCCGAACGCGTGCAGTACATCGGTTATTCGGCGCGGCGTATCCGTCTCATCGCCTTCTGCTTCGCCGGCTTTTTCGCCGGGATCGCGGGTGGCCTCGCCGCGATCAATTTCGAGATCATGAACGCCCAGCAGCTCGGCGCGCAGCAGTCGGCAGTCGTCCTGCTCATGGCCTATATTGGCGGCATCGGCTATTTCGTCGGCCCCATCCTCGGCGCAATCATCGTCACCTTTTTGCAGATCAATCTTTCCGACCTGACGACCGCCTGGCAGCTTTACTTCGGCCTCCTGTTCATCGCCATCGTGTCATTCGCGCCGGGAGGGGTCGCAGGATGGCTGATGCGCCACAGGGAGGCCGCGCGCTCCGGCGCGTTCCTTCGCCTCGCGCCGGCTTACGCAATGGTCGCGCCCGGCCTTGCGGCCGGCTTCATCGGCGCTGTGGCGCTGATCGAACTCGCCAATCGGCAACTCGCCCTCGCCCGCAGCGAGGGTTCGGCGATGAAGCTTTTCGGCCTGGCGGTGGATTCGGCCTCCATCACGCCGTGGGCGGTCGCGCTCGGTCTCCTCGCGGGCGGGGCGGCCGCGACCTCGATTCTCTGGCCAAAGGTCGACGAAGCGTGGAGCACGGTCAACAATAGCCTTCGCGCGAGGGGCCGCGCATGATTCCCGCGCTCGAACTCATCGACGTCGTCAAGGATTTCGGCCTCGCGCAGATCATCCGCGGCGTGTCGCTCGAGGTCGCGCCCGGGGAACGGCACGCGATCATCGGCCCAAACGGCGCCGGCAAGTCGACCTTATTCCATCTCATCAGCGGCCGCATTCAACGGAGCTCGGGAGAGATCCGGCTCGACGGCCGGCGGATCGACGGCCTCGAGTCGTTCGAGATCTACCGGCTCGGGCTCGCGCGCAGTTTCCAGATCACCAACATCTTTCCCAAGCTTTCGGTCTACGAAAACCTGCGCTGCGCGACGCTGTGGTCGCTCGGCTATCGGTATGCCTTCTGGAGGCCGGTCGACGGCCTTAGCGACGTGCGCGAGAAGACGGAGTGGCTCATGAGCGAGATCGGCCTCGCCGCGCGCCGCGACATTCAGGCCGGCGTGCTGAGCTACGCCGAGCAGCGAGCGCTCGAAATCGGCGTCACCGTCGCGGGCGGGGCGAAGGTGATCTTGCTCGACGAGCCGACCGCGGGCATGAACGCAAGCGAGAGCGCGAACGCGGTCGAGCTCATCCGCAAGGTGAGCGAGGGACGGACGCTCGTGATGGTCGAGCACGACATGGGGGTCGTCTTCGATCTCGCCGGCCGGATTTCGGTGCTCGTCTACGGCCGGATCGTCGCCACCGACACACCCGAGCGCATTCGGGAGAACCCCGAGGTCCAGGAAGCCTATCTCGGTCGGGCGGCGGGCCCATGACTACGCCGCTGCTCGAGGTCACCGGTCTCAACGCCTATTACGGCAAGAGCCATATCCTGCAGGGCGTCACCTTTCATATCGATGAGGACGAGATCGTCAGTCTCCTCGGGCGCAACGGCGTCGGCCGCTCGACAACGATCAAGGCGGTGATGGGCGACGTGCGCCCGAAAGGCTCGATTCGCTTCAAGGGCGAGGAGATCGCCGGCTTGAAGCAGCACGAGACGGCGCGCCGCGGCCTCGGCTATGTCCCCGAGACGCGCGACATTTTCCCTGGCCTCACGGTGCGGCAGAATCTGCTGCTCGGCGAGAAGCCCGGCAAGACGAACGGCCGCTGGACGATGGAGGACATGTTCCGCATCTTTCCGCGGCTCGAGGAGCGCGCCGACACGCCGGGCGGCGTGCTGTCGGGCGGCGAGCAGAAGATGCTGGCGATCTGCCGCACTCTTATGGGCGACCCGGACCTCATCATGGTCGACGAGCCGACCGAGGGCCTTTCGCCGATGATGGTCGAGCACGTCGGCCGCCTGTTGGAAGAGATCGCCGGGCGCGGCGTCGCGATCCTCCTGGTCGAGCAAAAGCTAACGATCGCGCGCGAGATCAGCAACAGACTCTATGTCATGGGCCACGGTAGGATCGTGTACGAAGGCACGCCCGCGGCCCTCGTGGCCGCGACCGACGTCCGCAAGGAATGGCTCGAGGTATGACGCCGGAGCTTGCGCCGTGCATCCTGCGCGGCTACGACGGCGAGGTGCGATCGGAAGTCGATCCGCGCCAACCTTGTGAGTCGCGCCGGCAACGAGGCTTGACGGCCTTCTCGAAAATCAACCGACCGGACCAGCTCCGGCCAAGCTTAGGGATGTTCCGGCGATCCCGTTCCGCTGAGGAGACTCGCCATGGACCGCGCCGCGATCGAAATCGCTTACGGCCGGAGCCAGCTTCCGCTCCGCCTGCCGAACGGCGCGGAGCCGAACGTGATCCGCAAGGCGATCTTGCCGAAGCTTAAGGACGCCGCGGGGGCGATCCGGCGCGCGTTCGAGAGCCCGATCGGCTCCGCCCCGCTCGCCGAACTCGCGCGGGGCAGGGCGAGCGCCTGCATCCTCATCTGCGACATCACCCGCCCAGTGCCGAACGGCCTCTTTCTGCGGCCGATGATCGCCACGCTCGCGCAGGCCGGGATTCCGATAGACAGGATCGCCGTGCTCGTCGCGACCGGTCTCCACCGACCGAACGAAGGCGAGGAGCTTGCCGAGCTCGTCGGCGACCCCTGGGTTCTCTCCAACGTAAAGGTGGCCAACCACTTTGCCCGGAACGCCGGCGATCATGTCGACCTCGGCCGCACGGCGACGCGCGGCACGCCGGTTTCGATCGACCGCCGCTTCGCCGAGGCCGATCTGAAGATCGCCACCGGGCTCGTCGAGCCCCATTTCATGGCGGGCTGGTCCGGCGGCCGCAAGGTCGTGGCGCCTGGCGTCGCGGGCCACGAGACGATCCGCACGTTCCATTCCGCCCGCTTCATGGAGGACCCGCTGGCGGTCCAATGCAACCTCGTCGGCAATCCTCTGCATGAGGAGCAACTTGAGATCGTGCGGATGCTTGGCGACGTCCATGCGCTGAACGTCGTCATCGACGAGGAGCGTGACCTCGTCCACGCGACGTTCGGCGAAATTATTCAGAGCCATCTGGCCGCCGTCGACTTCATCGCGGCGGCGACGCGCATCGAGGTTCCGCGAAGGTTCAAAACGATCGTGACGTCGTCGGCCGGCTACCCGCTCGACAAGACCTACTACCAGACAGTCAAGGGGATGGTGACGCCGCTCGACATCCTCGAGCCGGGCGGCGCGCTCATCATCGCTTCGGAGTGCTCCGAGGGCTTCGGCTCGCCGGAGTTCCGCGACGCGCAAGAACGGCTGGTGAAGCTCGGCCCCGAGCGGTTCCTTGCAACGCTAACGGCGAAGACCTTGGCTGAGATCGACGAGTGGCAGACCGAGATGCAGCTGAAGTCCACGCGGCGGGGACGGGTCGCCCTATATACGACCGGGCTTACCCCCGAGGAGCGGCGCATCACGGGCGTCGACATCGTGACCGACCTCGATGAAGCGGTGGCCGACAGCATCCGGCGCTCCGGCGACCGCGCTGTGGCCGTCATCCCGGAGGGACCCTACGTCGTCCCCATATACGCTGCGTCCGGCCGCTGACGTCATGGGCAGCCTGCACGTCCATTTCGACGCCGTGGGCGGCGTTGCGGGCGACATGGTCGTGGCCGCGCTGCTCGACGCTCGGCCCGACCTTGGGGACCGCGTCTGGGCCGACCTCGCCGCCGTTCTGCCGCCCGAGGCGGGCGCGCCACGCCTTCTGAACGCCATCGCCGGGGGACTGAGGGCGCTCCGTTTTCGGCTCGACGGCGAGCCGCTAAGGCATGATGAAAAAGGGTCGGACCCGGCTGCCGTCGCCCCGACCCTCTCCCGCGAGCGGGAGAAGGCAGCCGACGCCCGTCGGCCGGATGAGGGCTTGCGTCGCGATTCGATCGAAAGTCACCCGATTCCAGGGACGCGCAGCCACGCGGGCGCCGCGGGCGACTACCGCGACATGCGCGCGCGGATCGCCCGCGCCCGCCTCTCAGAGGGCGCGGCGGACCGGGCGCTCGCCATTCTCGCCCTCATCGCAGGCGTCGAGGCCGAGCTGCATGGCGTCCCCGCCGAGGAGGTGCATTTCCACGAGATCGCCGATTGGGATTCGCTCGCCGACGTCGTGGCGATCGGCAGCATCGCGGCGGCGCTTAAAGATGCGACATACAGCGTGTCGGATTTGCCCCGCGGGGGAGGCCTTGTGAAGACCCGGCATGGGCTTTTGCCCGTTCCGGCGCCCGCCACCGTCGCGCTTCTCAAGGGCTTCGCTTGGCGGGACGACGGGATTGCGGGCGAGCGCGTCACGCCGACCGGCGCGGCGGCGCTCGCCCATCTCGTCGGCCGGTCCCCGGCCGCGTTCCCGCGCGGGAGGCTCACGGCCGTCGGCGCAGGCGCAGGCATGCGGGAGATCGAGGGACTCCCGAACGTCCTGAGGGCGCTCGTGCTCGATCGCGAGGGCGCGCGTGACGCCTCGCCGAAGGAAGTCGCCGTGCTCTCGTTCGATGTCGACGACATGACGGGCGAGGAAATCGCGGTGTCCGCCGACCGGCTTCGCGCGGCGCCGGGCGTACTCGACCTAACTATCGGGATGCGGCTCGGCAAAAAAGGACGCCCCGTCCATGACTTCCGGCTGCTCGCGCGGACCGAGGCCGTCGACGCGGTCGCCGCCTGCTGCCTGACGGAGACCTCAACGCTCGGGCTGCGCTGGCGGGTCGAGAGCCGCGAGGTTCTGCCGCGCAACCAAGGCGTCGCGCCGACTCCAGCCGGAAACGTCCGGGTCAAGCGCACGGTCCGGCCCGACGGGAAGACCAGCGCCAAGGCGGAGAACGACGACGTTGGCGGGGACAGTTTCGCCGCCCGCCGCCGCCTCAGGCGCCTCGTCGAGTCCCAGAGCGACCAAACCGAGCCGCATTCCCGATGATGCGCGACGACGCCAGGGCCGGGACCGTCCAGCGCCCCGTGGAGACGGTCCTGTCGGATCTCGAAAATCTCCTCCGGGAGGCCAGGCCGGTCGCCGTCGCGGTGAGCGGCGGCGTCGACAGCATGACGCTTGCGGCCATCGCGCACCGCGCGGCGCCAAACGCGACGGAGATGGTCCATGCGGCCTCGGCCGCCGTTCCAGCCGAGGCGACGGAGCGCGTGACGCGCCAAGCGGCGCGCATGGGATGGCGGCTTGAAATCGTCGATGCGGCCGAACTGGCCGACCCGCGTTACAGCTCGAACCCGGTCGACCGCTGCTTCTTCTGCAAGACCAATCTTTACGAGGCGATCGCGGCCCGGACGGCGGCGCAGATCGTCTCCGGCGCCAACATGGACGATCTTGGCGAATACCGCCCGGGGCTTGAGGCCGCCCGGCGTCACGGCGTCCGCCATCCATTCCTCGAGGTGAAGGCGGGAAAGGTTTTGGTCCGCGCCCTGGCCCGCCATCTGGGGCTGGATGAGCTCGCGGAGCTTCCCGCCGGGCCCTGCCTGTCGAGCCGGGTCGAGACGGGGATCGCCATCCGCCGCGATCTTCTCGCCGCCATCCACGCGGGCGAGCGCCTGCTCGCCGAGGCCCTTCCGCGAATTGGACCGCAGACCGCCGTGCGCTGCCGGGTCCGGCGGTCGGCGGTCGTGATCGAACTCGATCCTGGGAGTTTTGAGGCGCTCGATGGCCGCACCGACCTTGCCGACAGAATTGCGCTCCTGTTCGCCGCCGCCGGCGCGACCCTGCCGGTAGCCTTCGCGCCCTACCGGACGGGCAGCGCGTTCCTTCACGAGGCTCCCCTTCTCACTTGTGGAGAAGCCGTCGCGCGAAGCGCGACGGATGAGGGCGTTTGATCGCCCGCGGCGGAGGCTGAGCCCGTGACCGGGACGCCGTTCGTGCTCGATTTCGAGCGCTTCGGTCGGATTGGGTTGGACGAGGCGATCCTCTGCGCCGGCAAGACCGTCGAGCAGCTCGACTTGATCCTCGACGCCTGCTCGGAACGCGACCGCGGCCTCCTGCTGACGCGGCTTTCGCCCGAGCCCGCATCGCGTCTGGCCAGCCGGCATCGGGAACGGCTCGACTACGATCCGGACTCGCGCACGGGAATCTTCCTGCGTCCGCATCCGCCGCGGCTCTCGCCCGACGTCGCTGTCGTCTGCGCCGGAACCTCCGACCTGCCTGTTGCGCGCGAAGCTTCCCGCACGCTCGCGTACTATGGCCAAGCCAGCCGGTCCTTCCCCGACGTGGGCGTCGCCGGCCTATGGCGGCTCATGCAGCGGATCGAGGAGATTCGCGCCTGTCCCGTCGTGATTGTCGCGGCCGGGATGGACGCGGCCCTCGCAAGCGTCGTCGGCGGCCTCGTCCAAGGTGTCGTCGTCGCCGTGCCGACCTCGATCGGCTACGGCGTCGCCGCCGGCGGCCGCCCGGCGCTGGAATCGGCCCTCGCGAGCTGCGCCCCCGGCGTCGTGGTGGTGAACATCGACAACGGCTACGGCGCGGCCTGCGCCGCCCTGCGGGCGTTGAAAGCGGCGGGGGCTTCCGGAGGTTGAAGGCCTGGCCCGAGCCGCGGTTCCGGTCGGCCGAGTCCGCGCGGGCTTAACGGCGCCGCGCAATCAGGTTCGGCCGAGAGCGCGACTCATGCGGAAAACCGCTCGGATGACGCCCATTCGCTTGCGGCTGCAGTCGACGAAACTTCCGCGCGCGCAGGACGGTCGAAATCCGGCAGTTGAGAGATGTCCTCGCGCGGCGGAACGCAGATCGTCGAGACCGAACGCCGACGACGCGGTCGCCGACGACGCAACAGGCAAAGAAAGAGCCGTGTAAATTTTCCGGAGGCTCTTCGCTGCGCTTCGTGGGCCAGGTGCTGGCGGGGCGCACCATCCTGCCATTGTCCGATAATTTCAAAGCTGAATAACAATTGCTTTCACAAAAACAGAAACCATGCTACCTACCCTAATCCTGGGGCCTCTTCGTCCTCTCGGTCCTTGTCTGGGATACGCATGGTTGCTGCGTCAAATACACCAACGACAAGGGTGCCGTCCTCATCATGAGGAGCGACGCGAGGCATCTCCCCGGATCACTGTCCGAGGGCTCGAAGGGCGCTCGAGCAGGGCGGGCGGCCATCGTTGGGTCTGGAACGTCCTTCGAGACGCCGCGACTTTGCGCGGCTTCGAGAGACGAGGGCGGACGAGGGGCGGCGGCGATTTGCGAGATGTGCGCAAAGGAGGTCGCAAAGCCTTGATAAGTCTAGCGCGCGTGCAGTTTTGCGGGAGGCGGAGCGGCGAAGGCGGCCGTGCGAGAAAAAGCGACCCGCTCTGGATGCTCGCCGCCAGAACCGCATGCGCTGCTGCTGACGCCCTCCCAAATCCGTCGGCCCTTGGAATCGCCGCTCTCGAAAGGGCTCCCATTGCGTCAGCGACCATGCGCCGATTAGATTAGCCGCAAACAAAGACAGCGGGGCTCGTCTTGCCGGCCAGACCATCAGTTTCGTCCTTCCATTCGGCGACGCGATCGCTGATGTTCAGCGCCGCCGCGGCTCTCAGCGTGCTTCTCTCTGCGAACGCCAATGCCGGCGCGCTCGCGGCCGGCCAACGCGCCTACGCGCGCCACGACTATGTGCGGGCGGCCCCGCTGCTGCTCATCGCCGCGGAGCAGGGCTCTCCGACCGCGCAAGCCTATCTCGGGTACATGTACCAGAACGGTCTCGGCGTGCCGCGCGACTACTATGCGGCCGCGGGCTGGCTGCAGGTGGCGGCGGAGCAAGGGGAGCCGACGGCCCAGTTCCTGCTCGGCCTCCTGTTCGACAAAGGCTTCGGCGTGCCGCAGGACTGGGTTGAGGCCGAATTCTGGCTCAACCTCGCGGCCTCTCAAGCTTCTGGCCGGCAGCGAGACTATTGGGCGCGCGTTCGGGACGCGGTCGCGCAGAAGCTGACGCTTGACCAACTCGCCGAAGCCCAGCAGCGGGCCTTCGCCTGGGTCCCGATCGCAAAGGGAAGCGCCCCGCCCTTCGCCCGATATTGAACCGCAAGTCGCCTGATTGACCTCTCGGTCAATCAGGCGGCTGGTCGGGGACGTCAGCCCCCGCGCTCGGCTTCAAAATCCGCGTCGCGCGGCGTCGGCGTCCGAAGCCAAGTCCTTCAGCAGCTCGAAGAATTCCTTCGACTGGCCGATGAATAGCCCGTCGTTGGTGAGCGCGTTGACCGCGCCCATCGCCGCGCCCCTCGGATCCGTGGGACGGATGATTGAGCAAGGCGGGAATTGCCGGCTCAGAAACACCGTCGGCTCGGGCATGATGAGGTTGGTTTGGAAATCCTCGCCTCCGAACGGAGGAGAATTCAGGTCGGGGAAGGTGACGGACACGTTCGTCACCGGGTCGACCGCAGTTCCTTGGGGCGCATTGCCCGCCTTGTCGTGCCAGGTCTGGAAGTGACAGATCTCCGTGCCGCCGATGCTGAGCAAGATGCGCAGCGCTTCGACATTGGAGGCGCGTTGGGCGAACTTTGGATAAAGACTCGTGCCGCCCTGTTCGATCCAGGCGAAATGAAAGCCCGCCGTATTGGCGACCGCCTGGATGAACGTGAATGTGCCCGTTTGCGCGGTGTCGCCGTCGGTGCGGGGAACGGCGGTGTGCTGACCCGTGGCCAGGGTCGGGATTGCCTGCGGGAAAGTGTCGTTGAACGGGGGATCGGGGTTCTTGGTGCGGCTGCGGTAGCGGGTCCACCAGGTGGTGTCGACCGTGAGCTGGGTCAGGTTCGTGAGGCGGCCGAAGCGCTTGTTCGACCCAGTCGCCTGGCTGCTTGGCAGGGTCCGGAACCTGTCCAGGTTCACGCCCTTTGCGCCCTTGAAGGCGAGATAGGTGTTCAGAAACACCTCGTGGCTCAGTTCGTCCTCGGTGTTGTCGCTAATGTACTGCGGCATGTCTCCGTCGAGTTGCACAAGGGCGTCGATGTACGCCTTATTGCCGCCGGTTGGCGCGGACGGATAGCCGGGGATGAGCTGACTCGCCAGAGTTGGGACTTCTGCGTCCTGAACCCCGCCGAGTTCATTGTATTGCAGCCAGATGTCGCTTTCGATGATTTCGGCCGCGGCGGCGAAGCGCAGCAGCGCGGCGTCGCCCTGGGATATCGAGGTGTTTGCGGCGTCGCCCTGGGACATCGAGGTGTTTTGGGCTCGCGCCGCGGTCGGCGCGAGCGCGCCGGCCGAGACGGCGGCGCCGGCGGCGCCAATTGCTTTGAGGAATGAGCGTCGTTCGGGCGAGCGGGCGCTGGACCGGACGGAAAACAAGGCGCGATCGGACTCTTCGATAATGCTCATCATACTGCTCCCTGATGCAATTTTCCCTGGCGGGAGCGTCAGTTTCGAAAAGGTGCGGACTCGGCAGCGCCGGCGTCGCCTCCCGCCGGCCTGTAAACACGACAATGGCGCCCCTATTCGCGCAAAAGAAATTTCGCCTGCGGCGAATGGCTCCGAACAATTAAGTGTTCAGCAGCGGCCCCTAGCCAAAGGAAGTCACATCGGGCCGTCGCGCAAGGCGGCGAGCCACCAGCACGCCCAGATGGATGGCGCGAAGAAAACGCCAAAGGGCAGCTTCGCCATCGGATGAAGCTTGCGTCCCCTGAGTCGCGCGAAAACAGCGACCGTGAGCGCAGAAAGCGCAGCAACGTCGACGGCGACTGGCAAATAGGGCCAGTCAAGCCAAGCTCCCGCAACCGCGGCAAGCTTCACGTCGCCAAGCCCCATGCCTTCCACGCCTCGAAGCCGTCGATACCCGAAGCGAAAAACAAAGAACGCGGCGAACATCACGCTGGCGCGCGCGACGGCGGCCAGGATCGCGTTTGCAGGCGAGGTCTCCAGGCCGGCCGCGGCAAGACCGGCGATGAGGGCCAAGGCGTTCAGTTCGTCCGGAATGATCACCAGACGATAGTCGAAGATTGCGATTGTCACGCATATCGCCGCGAGCGCGGCGCCCGCCACGCCGTTCAGGCCCGGCGCCGCGGCGACGCTCGCTGCGAGCGCGCCGAGGGCGGCGATGGCGACGAACGCCATCCTCGCAAGTCCAGCTTTAGTCAGAGGAATATGAGCCGCTTCGCGTTCTTCCACCCTCATTGTAGGGGCCGCGCATTGATGTTGAGCGAGGCCGGTATGGACAACGCTTGAGCCCTACCGCCCCGCATTTTGGAGCGCAGCTCCTCCGCCACCATCGACGCGTCGGCGCCGTCCCGGATAATCTGCGGTTTTATGAAGATGATCAGCTCGGTTCGCACGTCCGTCTTGCCCGAGGTGCCGAACGCCGATCCGACATAGGGAATCTGATTGAGGAGCGGGATGCCCACACGCGACGCCTCCTGCTGGTCCTGGATCAATCCGGCAAGCAGCACCGTCTGCCCGCTGACGACCGAAATTTCGCTTGTGATTTTGCGTTGGGAGATCGTCGGAGTCAGGGTCGCGGTGCTGGTTCCGGGCGGGACGGCGCTGATCTCCTGGTCGATGTTGAGCAAGACGGACCCGTTGGAGTTCACCCGCGGCAGCACGTGCATGATAATGCCCGTGTTCTTGTAATCGACGGTATTGACGACGGCGTTGTTGGCGCTCAGCACGGTCGCGCTGCCGGTCGAGATTGGAATCTGATCGCCGACCTCGAGGGTCGCTTCACCGTTGTCGACGACGACGAGCGAGGGGTTGGACAGGATCCTGACGTCCGTGAGTTGATGCAGCGCGTTGATGACGACGCGCGGGGTTAAAGTGTTGCCCACAACCACGTTCAGCCCGCCGGTCAAGCCCGGTCCGCGCGGATTCTGAGCCAGATTATTGGCGGCGCTCGGGATCACCCCCGTCAGGGTGTTCGAGAGGGCGCCGTTGTGGAGCCAGAACTGAACGCCGTAGTTGAGCTCGTTGTTCAGCGTGACTTCGGCGATCGTGACTTCGATGGCGACCTGCATTCGGGGCCGGTCGAGCTGGATAAGCGTCCGTTCGATGATCTTGTACTCGTCCGCCTTCGCGAAAATCAGCACCGAATTGTTGGTGGCGTCGGCGGTTATCCTGACGTTCGGCAACTGCGGGCCGCCCTGTCCGCTCTGGCCGAGGCTTGTGAGCTCCGAGTTGAGGGTCGCGACGGGGAGAGCTCCAAACTGCGCAGCAGCGCTGCCCGCAGTGGAAGCAGCGCCGGCGGGAGGCTCGGTCGCCGTTGGCGGCCTTCCTCCGGTTAACCGCTCGGTTGGGGTCAACGCTTTCGTTCCCGAGGACGGAGCGATCTCGTTAGCCGCGGATCCAGCTCCAGAGGTCACGAATACTTGGGTCAACATTTGCGCGAGCTGCTTGGCGTCGCCGTATCGCACCTTGTAGACTTTCACGCTGGCGGTGGCGCCGGCGGGTTCATCGAGCCGGGAGATCCAGCGCGCCGCAGCCCGAAGAAGGTCCGGTTTTGCCGCGACAACCAGGATGGAGTTCAACCGCGTCACCGCCTGGAACTTGACGAGGCCATGGCCAAGCCCCGCGTCGCCTGAGTCCATGATCTTTTCAAGCTCTGCGACGATTGGCTCCGGCGAGCTGTTCTGAACCGGGTACATTCCGACCGACCGGCCATGCAGCCAGTCGACGTCGAAATTGCGGACAACGTCGAGCGCCGACTGACGCTCGTTTCCTGAGCCGACCACGAGCAGGAGCTGCCCGGTCGGGTCGGCTCGTATCGCGCCGGGTCGCGCGGCGAAGCCGTCGAGCAGCTTCAACGCCGTCGTCGCGGACACGTACCGAAGAGGAACGACGGTCATCCCGTAACCCGGCTCGACGCCATCGGGATTCCCACCCCGGTCAACGCCGCCAACGCCCGCCTCGGTCGCCGGCGCAATCCGGTACGCCTTACCTTCGCGCACCATAATCAAATTATTGGCGTGCAAAGCGCTTTCCAGGATGAATAGCATGTCCTTCTTCGCGATCGGTCGCTCGGTTGAGAGACTGATCGAACCTTGAACCCGAGGATCGATGACGTACCCAACGCCAAGGACGTCGTCCAGAATCGACTTGGCGACGTTCGCTACCGGGGCGTTCTCGAAGTTGAGGGTGTACCCGTCTCCCGAAGCGTCCATTTCGGCGCCTGAGGCAGCCGGGGCCGTCGCGCCTTGAAGCGGACTCGTTGATCCGAAAAACGAAAATCCTTTGGGAGCGCTCGCACCGCCGGTGTCGACCGACCTCGTCGGCTGTGGATATCTAGGCTGGAGATCGGCTGACCGAACAATGTCGGACGCGTTTTGCGGCTGGTCCGTACGCTGCTCGAGATACGACGTATTGCAGGCCACCAACGCCATCAGGCACGCCAACGCAAGAACGACGCGAGCAACGGCTCGGGCGGTGTCACAATCGATGGCCACTCAACGTGCTCGCGTTCCCCCAAGGTTGAACGTTAAGCGAAAAACCATTAAATCTGGGGCTGAGTCAAGAACGCATCCGAAAAGAATTGTTCATAAAGTGATCGTGGAAGGATAATGGACACCACGGGCGAGATCACTGCTGTTGACCTGAACGGACCGTCGATTTACGGCTTCGCCATGCATCTCCATAGCAGATTTGCACTTGACTTGGCGAACATTGACCATCCCTCCGACCCAAAGTTCGCCGAAGGACTTTCGATCCGCTCCCTCTGGGAGGTCAGCAAGCTTTCCGCGGACGATTTTTCCGAGCAGGTCGCCGGCTACTTCCAGCGCCCGCGAATCACGCTGGCCGAAATGATGGAAGCGTCGTCCTGCGCGGACCGGTTTGCTCGCCGTTTCCTGCGCGAGGCCGCCATCTTCCCGTTCAAGACCGAACATGGCTTCGGCCTCGCACTCGCCGATCCCACGGATTTGGCCGCGCAGCAAGGCGCGCAGATTGTTTTAGGCGCGCCGTTTGCGGTTTCAGTCGCCTCGTTCGAGGAAATTGCAGCGGTGCTGTCCGAGCGCCTGGGCCCGGACGACGAGGAGCTTGCCGCGCCGCTCTTGGGAGACGCATCAGGGCCGCTGGATGACAGCATCGACAGCCTGCGCGACCTCGCAAGCGGGGCGCCTGTCGTGCGCGCGGTCAACAACCTTCTCGAAAAGGCCGTCGACCTTCGAGCGAGCGACATTCATATTGAACCGATGCGCTATGCCCTCAACGTGCGCGTGCGGGTCGACGGCCTGTTAAGAAACGTTCCAGCGCCGGCGCATGCGCTTCCGCAAGCTCTCATCTCCCGGATCAAGATTCTCGCAGGTCTGAACATTGCGGAACGCAGATTGCCCCAAGACGGCGCCGCTCGTGTTGCGGTGGGCGCCTCCGAGATCGATATTCGCGTCTCAACCATGCCGACGCAGCACGGCGAGTCCGCGGTGCTGCGCCTTCTGCCGCGGGACCGCGCCCTGCTCGATATACCGAAGCTCGGACTGCGGCCGCGCGACGAGCAAACGGTCAGGCGGCTGATCGATCTGCCGCATGGGATGATCATCATCACCGGCCCCACGGGCAGCGGCAAGACGACGACCCTTGCGACGATGCTCTCCGTTCTCAACACTCCCTCCCGCAAGATCCTGACGATTGAAGATCCCGTCGAATACGAAATCGCCGGAATTAATCAGTCCCAGGTGAAGCCGGCGATCGGCTTGACCTTCGCGACCGCGTTGCGGGCTTTCGTTCGCCAGGATCCCGACGTGATTATGGTCGGCGAGATACGCGACGCAGAGACGGCCAACATCGCGGTTCATGCCGCGCTGACCGGGCATCTCGTGCTCACGACGCTGCATACGGAGACCGCCGTCGCCGCTGTGCCCCGTCTACTGGACTTAGGGGTCGAGGGCTTTCTCTTGCGATCGACGCTGCGCGGCGTGATCGGACAGAGGCTTGTCCGTGTTCTGTGCGATCGCTGCAAAGAGCAAAGGCGGCTTTCCGAGGCCGACCTCGCGCTCGATCCGCGCTACCAGACTTGTGGAATTTCCATCGGCGAAACAATCTGGCAGCCTCGCGGCTGTGAGCGCTGCGGCGGAATTGGATATCGCGGGCGGGTTGGCGTGTTTGAAGCCTTGGAGATCACCGGCGAGGTTCGCGAGCTCGTCGGATCCTCAGTTGACGCGAGCGCGCTACGCCAAGCCGCCCAGCGAGCGGGCCTGACCACGATGATGGAGGACGCGATGGACAAATGCCGCCGAGGCGTGACCTCGGTCTCCGAAGCTTTGCGCGTCACAACCGTGCATTAGCCCCATGCCTACCTTTCAATATCGGGCTCTGTCGAACGCTGGCGATCTCATCCGGGGCTCGATTGACGCGCAGGGCGAAGTCGAGGCCAACCGCATGATCGAGGCGCTCGGCCTCATTCCGGTGGAAGCCGTTAACGCTCGGCCTCAGTCCGTCAAACGCAGCCCGTTCCGACTGCCCTCCTTGTCGAAGCCGCGATCGGAGGATGTAACGATCTTTACGGCCGACCTTGCCTTGCTGCTGCGCACGGGGGCCCGGATCAACGAAGCGCTGGAGCTTCTCGCGGCCGACCCCGAGATGGGACGGATGCGCTCCGTCACCACGGCTTTGGCGACGTCGATCCTCTCCGGCGAGAGTTTCGGAGAGGCGATCTCACGGCATCCGTCGGTCTTCCCGAAGATCTATGTCGCCCTCGCCCGAGTGGGTGAGACATCGGGAGCTCTGCCATCGATTTTTGAATCCTTGTCGGTTGAGCGCCAGCGCGCGGAGACCCTGTTGCGGCGACTGAATGACACGCTGCGATATCCGGCGTTCTTGCTGCTCGCCGCGGGCGGCGTGTTGTTGTTCTTTCTGCTCTTTGTGCTGCCGCAATTCGCCGGGGTGTTTCGCGACTTCAATGCAAAGCTCAATCCGGTTTTGGTGGTTTTTCTCAGCCTGTCGGACTTCCTTCGAGCCAATAGCCAGGCGCTCGTTGCTTCGGTGCTCGTCGTGCTGCTGGCAGGATTGTTCGCGGCTCGGCAACGCGCGGTGCGCGGTATGTTTGTTCGCGCCGTTGCGCGAGCCCCGATTGTGGGCGCTATTCTTGAATACAGGCAAACAAGCCTGTTCTGCCGCAACCTGAGTCTCTTGCTATCGAACGGAGTTACGCTTGTCGCCGCGCTGCGGATACTGGCTGACACAATGGAAGCTAGCGGAGCGACAACGAAATGGTCGACGGTCGTTGACAAAGTGCGTCGTGGCGGAAAGCTCTCCGAGGCGCTCACGCAGACGGCCGCGCTGCCCACGCTGGCCATTCGTACGATACGGCTGGGGGAGGACTCCAGTCAGTTGCCGACGTTGTCCGGACGCATAGCCGACTTCTACGAGGCGAAGCTGCAGCGCAGTCTCGACCACGTCATCGGTCTTGTGGGACCACTCGCAATCATCGTCATCAGCGTGATCGTCGGGGGACTGATCGTATCGGTGATGACCGCCCTGCTGTCAGTCAACCAAAGCATAGGTTAGGATCAGTAAATGAGGATACTGTCTCACTTGCGTCGTCGGCTCGGGTCTCCCGATGCTCCGTCCCGCCCCGGCGAGGCCGGCTTCACCCTCGTCGAGATGCTCGTCGTCATCACGATCATCGGCCTCGTCATGGCGCTCGTCGGTCCTCAGGTATTGGGCTACCTCGGCGATTCGAAGGTGAAGGCCGCGAAGATCCAGATCGAGAGCTTCGAGGCTGCGCTTGATCTTTACTATCTGGACAACGGGTCGTACCCGGCTTCGAATGAAGGGCTAAAGGCGTTGGTTCAGCGGCCCGCTTCGGCCTCCGCCTGGAATGGGCCGTACCTGAGATCCGGCGCGGTCCCTGACGACCCCTGGGGTCATCCTTACCTGTACAAAGCGCCGGGAGATCGTGCCCCCTATGAGATCGCTTCCTACGGCGCCGGGCGGTTGGGAGAAACCCAGAGGATGATCAACAGCGCGGCCCGATAGCTCGCCCATGCGGGCCGAACCCGGATTCACCCTGATTGAGGCCGCGTGCGTGTTGGCGATCATGGCGCTTCTCGCCTCGCTGATCCTTCCGACGTTTCCGCGCACCACCTCTCAGGCCCGTCTCGCCGGCTATGCGCTTGAGGTCGCCGCACTGCTCAAAGGGGACCGAAACGCCGCCATTCGCGAGCACGTCATGGTCTCGACATTGCTCGACGCGGAAGGCCACATCGTCCGATCAGGCGCCCGCTCGGTTGCCGTCGAAATTCCGAAGGACGTTTCTTTCAACGCCTTGCTTGCCCAAAAATGCGGCGATCGGATCGTCGGCTCGACTGTCGACTTCTTTCCGAGCGGCGCGTCCTGCGGAGGGGTGATCGCCATTTCTCGGCAGGGCGTCGGATATCAGATCCGCGTCAATTGGCTGACCGGAGGCGTTGAAGTTGTCGCGACTGGCAAAACTTAGACTGAACGAGACGGAAGCCTTCACATTGTTGGAGGCTCTCTCGGCGCTCGCCATCCTGATGGCCGGCTTGGCCGCGATCGGCGCGCTCGCGCACGTCACTGTCCGGTCGACGCTCCATGCCGAGCAGCACCTTGCGCAGATTTCGGCTGCCCGTCGCATCATAGCAGGGCTTCCGGGACGCAATGCGCTCCCCTTCGGTCGTTTGACAGGCGTTCTCGACGGCAACCGCTGGCGCGTCGACAGCACTCCGGTCGCCGTGACAGGCGCCGCAGGAGACACGGGATGGACTCCGCAGGGCATCGTCCTGCTGGTGCGCTCCCCTTCGGGCTCGACCATGGAGATCGACACCATTCGCTTGCGAAAGCAGCCGACAAAATGAGCCGATCGAGGAGCGACGGGTTTTCTCTGCTTGAATCGGTGGCGGCGGTCGCCCTGATGGCGACGATCATTCTCGCGCTCAGTTCGGTTACCGGCCAGTGGCTGCCGAACTGGCGCCGCGGCTTCGTCGATTTGCAGCGCGTCGATCTGGTGGGTCTTGGGCTGGAGCGTCTGCTCGCTGATCTCTCCGTCGCCGAATATGTGACTCCGTGGGGCGAGGCGCCCGTGCCGCTGTTCGACGGCGGTGCCTCTTCAGTTGTCTTTGTCCGCTCCGCGATAGGTCCGAACGCCCACCCGCAACTCGAGGTGGTTCGCATCGCGGAAGGTTCCGATGATCGTGGCCGAGCGCTTATCCGGACCCGCGCCAGGTTCGTCCCGGTCGCGCGAGGACGTCCAGCACAGCCCTTCGCCTTCGCCGATCCGGTCGCTTTGCTCCGGGCGCCGTTCAGCGTTTCGTTCGCATACGCTGGGCCGGACCACGTGTGGGCCGAGCGCTGGAAAAATGAGGACCGATTGCCTGAAGCGATCAAGGTGACCGTCCTGGATTCGGCGGGCCGGGCGCAGGCCGCTTCGACAATCGTGCGATTGAAAATTACAGCGCCGGGCGTTCCGAAGCTCGCGGCTCAAGAGAAAGCGGCCAACGCCGAATCTCCTCCGAAAGGAGGACAACCTCCAACCGCAGGGACACAGTCGAAGCAGTGATAGCGGCGCCATGATCTCGAACCCCCAATCCTGCAAGGCAGGCGAATCGGGCTTTGTCCTCGTCGCTGTTCTCTGGATAATGGCGGCGTTGGCGACGCTTGCGTCGATCTATTCGGCCTATGCCCTCCAGACCGTCGACGCCTCTCACGTCTTGGATGATCGGTTGCAAGCGGAAGCCTCCATTCGCGCCGGAATTGAACTGACGGCTTTGCGGCGCCTTTCCGCGCCCGAGGCCGCGCGCCCCTCACAGGGCGGATTCACTCTCCGGGTCGGCCGCACCAACGTCGCGATCCGCTTTCGCTCCGAAGCTTCGAGGATCGATCTCAACGCAGCGCCGCCGGATTTGTTGGCGGGCTTGTTCGCCGCGATCGGCGTCGATTCGGACAAGGCGCGAGCCTTTGCCGACCGCGTCGTCGGCTGGCGGACCAAATCCGGCGCGGGAGAAAGCGCCAAGGAGGCGAGCTTCTACGCCGAATCCAAAGCTCCTTATCCACCTCGTCAGGCGCCTTTTGACAATTCCTTGGAGCTCAGTCTTCTGTCAGGGCTGCCGATGCGCGTGGTCGAGCGCGCGCTGCCGTTTGTGACGGTCTTCAGCGGTCAATCGGGCGTCGATGTCGCGAGCGCCGATCCGACGGTCTTGTCCGCTTTGCCGGGAATGACGCCCGAGATCATGAGCGCCGTTCTGAGGGCGCGGGCGAAAGCTCCGGTCGACCAAAGCGCGCTCTTGTCGCTCCTCGGGCCGGCAAGGAGTCGAGCGATAACCGACAGCTCGAAGGCGGTCAGAACCAGCATCGAAGTCGCATTCGACAAGGGAAGGCTAGTCCACGCCGAGGTTGTCTTCCGCCTCGACGAGAGCGCTGACGAACCTTACGATGTCCTTTCTTGGCGGGACGATTTCGATGGTCCAATCACGCTCGCAGGGGATTCTTCGCGTTGAGCGCCGCGTCAATCATAGTCGATTTATGGTCGCGCTGGATCGATGACGTAACCGCGGGTTTAAAGCCGGCGTCCTCAAGCTTTCGCCGCGCCCGCGTGATCGAGCTCAGGGAGCAGGGCGACGGCTCCTTCTCCGTCACCGAATGGCGGCGCGGCGCGGCGAAGTTCTTGACGGACGCCCGGCTTCGCTTGGTGGAAGACATCGTCGCGGGTCCGGAGAATGCGCTTGAGCTTCTTGTTCGCAGCCACGTCCACGTTATCCTCTCCTCTTCCCGTTTCCTGTTCAGGAGCATTGAACTTCCGCGTGGCGCGGATCAATTCGTCGACGGCGTCGTGAAGTCCCAGATCGATCGACTGACGCCGTGGCCCGCGAACGACGCGGTGTATGGATGGAGCCCACCCTCCGACGCCGGTCCCGCACGCATCGCTGTCACAATCGCGGCTACCGCGCGGGCCCTGATCGAGCCGATAGTGAATGCGGTGAGGGCTAAGAAACCGGGCTCAATCCGCATCTCAACGGAGGTCGTCGGGGAGGGAACGATCATCCCGGTCTGGAGCGAGCGCTCCGATCAAAGCCCCGACCGGCGAATGCGGCGGCATGTCCAAATTGTTTTTGGCGCCGCCGGCTTAAGTTTGCTTGCGAGCCTTTTGGGCTGGCTCGTTGCTGGAACCTATCTGGAGACGCGCGAGAAGGACATTGAGGACCAGATCGCCCGGCGGCGCTCACAACTCATGCAGCAAAGCGGGTCGGCGATGCAGCGAGCGGCTGAGGCGCTTCAAGCGCGGAAGCGGACGGCCCCATCCGCCGTGATCGTCATGGAGGAATTGTCGAAGACCCTTCCCGACGACACCCACCTGACCGAGTTGCGCATCGAGGAGGGGAAGGTTCAGATCGTCGGTCTGGCGCAAGACGCTCCGGCGCTCATTCGACTGATTGAGCAATCGGGTAAATTCTCCCAGGCGACCTTCTTCGCCGCAACGGTCAGGGCGCCCAAGGGCGGAGACACGTTCCACATCGAGGCTCGTCCCGAGCCGCCGTTCTCTCAAAGTAACCGGAATTGAACAGTATTCTTACTCGCTCATCATCCTCCCTCCGTTGCGGCTTTGCGGCCGCCGCGTTCGCCGGCGTCATTGGTTTGTTCATCGGCGGATCCGTGTGGCTGATTGTCGATGTGAAAACCAGATTGGACCGGATTGTGGAGCTCTCACTGCGACTTGAGCAATTGTCAGGCCGCTCGCCGCGGCAGAATCCCCGAACCCCGGAGCAGGCCGCGCGTTCGCTGTTTCTCAGCGGAAACACCATGACGATCGCCGGCGCCGAGTTGGAGCAGCGAATCAAGGAGGTCGTGGAAGACTCGGGCGGCGCGCTCACATCCTCGCAGGTCGAATTGGATGGCCCGGAGGCAAAGAACGGATTCCTTAGCTTGACCGCAAGCATCGAGGTCGACCAGTCTGGGCTCCAGACAATTCTTTATGACCTCGAGGCCGGGACGCCCTACCTTTTCGTCGACAAGCTTGCCATCCAATCGCCGGAAGACTTCGGTGAGCAGGAGACAGCCCGGTTCCGGATGATGCTCGGCGTCGTGGGTCAGTGGCGACCTTCGGAATAGACTTGCGTCGGACGGCGCGTATGCGACCGGGCGCTATTGGTTGGGGGCGTTCGCAAAGACAGGATCAGATGGGTCGCCCGGCTTGGGCAGATTGAGCGTCACCGTGGCGCCATCTTTCTCGACAGTTGCTGACCGAGCCGACAGTGACGTGACACGCCATCCGAGCGTCTCGTCGCCTTCGCGAATCGTCGCGACGATACGCGTCAATTTATTGAACAGGACAGCCACCGGACGTTCCGTGCCGGTTATAGTCCCAATTAAGGCCAACGGCGGCCCCTGCGGCTCGGCAGGCGCGGGCGCGGCCGCTTCTGCTGGCGGCGGCGGTTTTGCTTCGGGGCTGGGCGCCGACGGCGGCGGGCGGCGAGTCGCCGAAAACAGGGGCCTGTCCCGCGTCGCCGTAAGCGAATCCAGGGGAACTTTGTTGAACGGGGTGTCGACAGCGTCCGAACTCTGGAGGGCGAAAGCGTCAGGGGCCTGCTTCAGATCCTCACCAGTCTCGGGGAAGTTCTTCTCGAGGGCCGCAAATCCGTAAGCCGACGCGCCCAAGGCTGCGCACGCGCCCGAGGCTGCGAACAAAACCGCTGCGAATATAATGGGTCGAACGTCCATTGAGGCCGCCATTTCATTCAGAAGCGTGGCCGTCGGCAATTCGCCTGTCAAGGACAATCTATTGCGAGGCGTTGTGGGGTCGATCAACGCCTGCTAAGTTCTTGACGGCTTCGCGGGCCGAAGTGGATGACGATAGGTCAAATACAGCGGCCTCTAAGTCCAAGGTGACCGCTTATACGATTCGAGCGTGGTCACAATTGCTCGGCGCCGGTTTCCGTCTGCGCGGACATGGCGCGCGGTCTGGTTTTACCTTGCGCTTTACGCTTAGCTGTCGGGCATGGAGGATCTGCTAGCCGAGCAGGGCTGGACGGTATCTCCGCACGATGAGTTGCGTTCGGGATTGACGACGGGAGCCCGCCCATGCCGATCTCTTTTGCGCGTCATCATTGTCCCGTGCAGCGGCGGCCTGCGTGAGAGCGGGCTACGCGGCCCGAGAAGGTTTGGCGGCGCAGAACGTGTCGTAAAGCGCGCCGATGATCGTGCGCACCTTGTCGCTGGCGATGCTGTAGAAGATCGTCTTGCCGTCGCGCCTCGTCGAGACGAGCCCCTCAAGACGCAGCCGAGCGAGCTGCTGCGAGACGGTCGACTGGCGCAGTTGCAGGAATTCCTCAAGCTGCCCGACCGATTTCTCGCCCGACAGCAGATTGCACAGGATCATCAGCCGCGACTCGTGCGCGAGCGCCTTCAGGAATTCGCTGGCCTCTTGGGCGCTTTTCGACATTTGGGAGAGATCCAACGCGAGGCGTTCAGAGGATTTCGCAAGCGGCATGAGCGACCATATGTTTCATGGTAAAATATTCGGATATGATCGAATATGCAACTGCGGGCGTCGTCACGGCCCGGGATGGTCCTCCAACCTCCCGATCGCCGGCGGCCGGATCTTGCGCAGCCTCGCCCCTGTCTTCTCGATCCGGCGCAAGACGCGAAGCATGTTTCCAGACGAGATCTTCTCGAGGTCCCGCTCCGAAAAGCCTCTGCGCACGAGTTCGGCGAAAAGATGCGGAAAGCGGCTCACGTCCTCGAGCCCAAGCGGCGAAGCGCCGCCGAAATAGTCTGAGCCGACGCCTACGTGATCGACGCCCGCCGCATCAACCAGGTGAATGATGTGGTCGGCCACCTCTTCAAGCTTGGCTTTCGGCGCTCGCCCATGCGTGGCCTCGACCTCCGCGAACTGCGCCTTCGGATCGGTGGCGAGCGGCGCCTTGCCGTAGGCGTCCCGTGAGCCGCGCAGCCAGTCGCGAAGCGACTGCGACACAAAGCCGGGGACGAAGGTCGCCATCACGACGCCCCCGTTGGCCTCGAGACGACGCAGCACGTCGTCCGGCGTGTTGCGCGGGTGATCGCAAAGCGAGAAGGCGTTGGAATGCGAGATTAAGACCGGCGCTTCGACGACGTCGAGCGCGCGGCGCGTCGCCTCGTGTGACGTATGCGCGAGATCGACCGCGATCCCGAGCCGGTTTAGTTCGCCCACGACCGCGCGGCCGAACGCGTTGAGCCCGCCATTGCGCGGCGCGTCGGTCGCCGAGTCGACCCAGTCCAGGGTCTCGTTGTGACAGAGCGTCACAAGGCGCACGCCGGCTGCATGCCACATGCGTAAGGGGCCGAGCGAGTTCTCGAGCCCGACCCCTCCCTCGACCGCGATGAAAGACGCAATTTTGCCAAGAGCCTTGGCGCGGGCGTAGTCGGCGGCGCGCCGCGCTGGCAGAAACACGTCCGGATGCGCCTCCTCGATTCGGCGGACGAGATCGATCTGCTCGAGCGCGGTGCGCGCCGGGTGAGGCGCGTTCGTCGGCTGAAACGCCGCCCAGAACTGCGCGCCGATCATGCCCTCGCGAAGGCGGGGAATGTCTGTGTCGGCATTCTCGTGAACGCGGTTGAGGTCGTAGGCGATCACGTCGCCGGGCGGCGCCTTCGTCCGGATCACCCAAGGCAGATCGTTATGCCCGTCGAACAGCGGCGCGCGCCTGAGCACGCCGAGCGCGACCGCAAGCGCGTTGTTGGCCGCCTCGGCGGAGCGGATCGCGGTCTCGTTGTCCATGAGCCCGCGGCTCGTCAGTCCACGGGAACGGCGACGAAGCGGGAGAGGCCCTCGGCGTTCGAGACCAGGAGCAGGGCCGGCTTCTTCCCGTCCGCTTTCTTGGCGTCCGCAATCGCCTTGGCGACGTCGGCGGGGCTCTCCACCGTCTGGTGGTTGACCTCCTCAATGACGTCGCCAGCCTTCAGGCCTCGTTCCGCCGCCGGCGAGCCTGGGTCGACTGACGTGACTACGACTCCCTTGATGCTGTCCTTGATGTTGTAGGTTTTCCGGAGATCGGGCGTGAGACCGGAGAACTCCATGCCGAGCGCCTTCTCAACCGCGCTTTCCTGCAGCTTCTCGTCCTCGACGCTCGCGGATTTGGTCTCGCCGTCCTCTAGGCGGCCAAGCGTGACAGTCCTGGTCACTTCCTTGCCGTCGCGGATCACGACCACCTCGACCGACTTGCCGACCGGCATCGAGGCGACAAGGCGCGGTAGATCGCGCGATTCCTTGATCTCCTTTCCGCCGAATTTGACAATGACGTCGCCGGCTTGAAGCCCCGCGGGCTTCGCCGGGCCCTTCTCGTCCACGCCCGCGATGAGGGCGCCGCGCGCCGTGCCGAGCCCGAGGCTGTCGGCGATGGTGTCGTCGACAGGCTGGATGCGCACACCCAGCCACCCACGCCGCGTCTGGCCGAACTCCCTGAGCTGCGCGATGACCGGCGCGACGCTCGCCGAAGGCGTCGCAAAGCCGATGCCGATGGAGCCGCCGGACGGCGACAGGATCGCCGTGTTGATGCCGATGACCTCGCCTTGCATGTTGAACAGCGGCCCACCCGAGTTGCCCTTGTTGATCGACGCATCCGTCTGCAAGAAGTCGTCGTAAGGACCGCTGTCGATGTTGCGGTTGCGGGCGGAGATAATGCCGGACGTCACGGTCTCGCCGAGCCCGAACGGATTGCCGACCGCGATGACGCCGTCGCCGACCCGCATCTTGTCGCTGTCGCCGAACTTGACGGTCTTGAGCTGCTTGTCGCTCTCGACCTTGAGCACGGCGACGTCCACCTTGGAGTCCTTGCCGAGGACCTTCGCCTTCAGCTTCCGGCCGTCGTTGAAGATCACCATGATCTCGTTGGCGTCGCCGACGACATGATTGTTCGTAATGACGATGCCGCTCGAATCGATGACGAAGCCCGAGCCTAACGACTGCGCCTGGCGGGCGTGCGGCCTCGGGTTGATGCCATGGCGGCGGAAGAACTCCTCAAACATGTCATCGAAGGGCGTCCCCTTCTGCACGTCTGGCGAGGCGCCCTTTTCCTCGATCGTCTGGGTCGCCGAAATGTTGACGACCGCGTCGGCGACCGAATCGACGAGGTCGGCGAGATTTCCAGGTTTTGTCTGGGCATAAGCCGGCGCGCTCGGGAGGATCGCGGATGGCGCCCCGACGAGTACCGAAACGACGGCCAGGGCGAAGGCCTGACGCGTGGAGCGGCGGGCGTTCTGCGGTCGCACGGCGTTCATAAGCACCTCCTTGCGAAATTGTCCTTCCCGCGAGTTTGCGGGGCGCCTATTGCAACAGCGCGCGCGCGGTCCAGACGATTGCGGCGCCGACGACGGCCGCTCCGAGGCCGACGCCGCGCACCTTCGCCGGATCCTCCCGGGCTGCGCCGGCCCTTCGCTTGCGCATCCCGTCGGGTGAATCCCGCGCTCCGTAACCCCTCGATGGCGAAAACAAGCCCGATCGCCGCGCCAAAGTCGACGCACGTCAGTCCACCTTAGCAGAGGGGTTTGGCGCGGCGGCCTCCGGCGGCGGCGTTGGAGTTGAGAAGTAGCGGAAGAAATCCGATTTCGGGCTGATCAGCGCCCGCGTCTGGCCCGTGTTGAAGCTGTTCTGATAGGCCTGCATCGAACGATAGAACGCGAAGAACTCGGGATCGGCGCCGTAAGCGTCCGCGAAGATCCGGTTGCGCTCGCCGTCGCCCTCGCCGCGAATTTGCTCGGCCTGCTGCTGCGCCTGCGCAGTGATGACGGTGACCTTCCGGTCGGCCTCGGCCTTGATCTGCTGCGACTGCTGCGAGCCTTGCGCACGATAGGAGGCGGCGCGCTGCTGCCGCTCGGTCTGCATGCGCCGGAACACGGCCTCGGAGTTCTCCGCCGGAAGATCCGCGCGCTTGATGCGGACGTCGATGACCTGGAGGCCGAACCGCTTCGCGCCGGCGATCATCTGGTCGCGAATGTCGGCCATCAACGCGTCGCGGCGATCGCGCACGATGTCGGTGATGCTGGCTTCGGAAAGAGTGCGGCGCAGGGCGGAATTCAGCATGCCGCCGAGCTGCGCGTCGGCGCCGCGCGTATTGAACACGGATTGATAGAAGAGAAGCGGATCGTCGATCCGGTAGCGCACGAAAGCGTCCACCTCGAGCCGCTGATTGTCGGAGACGAGCACTTCCTGCCGCTCGTTGTCGAGCGCCAGGATGCGCTTATCGATGTAGACGGCCGTGTCGATGAACGGCCACTTGAAGTAGAGGCCGGGCGCTCCGATGAGGTCGCGGATCGGTTGGCCGAAGCGCAGGACCAGCGCCTGCTCCATCGGGTCGACGATGAACATCGACATCGAGACGATGACGATCGCGACGGCCGCGACGGCGACGAGCACGACGCCATTCAAAGGCCGCCTCATTTCGCACCCCCCGACTTCGACTGCAAAGGATCGAGCGCGATGTAGGGAACGGGCGGGCTCGCCGAATTCGAGTCGACCACCGTCTTGTCCATCGGGCCGAGGACCTTCTCCATCGTCTCGAGATACATGCGCTCGCGCGTCACGCCGGGCGCCTTCTTGTACTGCTCGTGGATCTGGTTGTAGCGCTGGGTCTGGCCCGTAGCGTCAAGGATTGTCTGCTCCCTGTAGGCCTTCGCCTCGGCGACGATACGGGCCGCGCCGCCCTCGGCCTCGGGCACGACCTTGTTGGCGTAGGTCTCCGCCTCGTTGACCGCGCGTTGCTGGTCCTGCTGGGCGGCGGTCACGTCGCGATAGGCGGAAATGACCTGGCTCGGCGCGTCGACCGACTGCAACTGAACCTGTTTGACGAGCACGCCGGCCCCGTAGTTGTTGAGCACGTCTTGAATGCGCTTCTGCGCGTCCGCCTCGACTGACTTGCGGTCCGTCGTCAGGATCCCGTCGATGGTCTTGAGGCCGACGACCTCGCGCATGATGCTCTCGGCCACCGCCTTGACCGTCTCGCGCTGCGGCGCCGGGATGTTGAAGACGTAATTTTCGGGTTTCGCCGGATCGATCTGCCAGTTCACCCTAAAATGGACGTCGACGATGTTCTTGTCCCCGGTCAACATCTGGCTTTCTTCCGGGATGTCCGGGTTCGACCCAAGCGTGCGGTAGCCGACTTCCGTAATCTGCTGATCCCAGACCGGGACCTTGATCACCGAGCCGATCGGCCAAGGCCAGTTGGTGTTCAAGCCCGCGGCGGTCTTGCCCGTGTAGCGGCCGAGAACGAGATTGATGCCGACCTCGTTGGGCTGGACGGTATAGAACGTGCCCCAGGCGAACCAGACGAGCGCGGCGAGAAGGACGAGGAACAGCATCGTCCTGGCGCTTAGCCCGCCGCCGCTCGAACCGCCGCCCCTCGGGCCGCCGGGGGTCAGCTTGCCCAGCGCTTCCTGAACACGGCGGACGATCTCCTCAAGGTCGGCCGTCGGCTGCGGCCCGGACGGTCCTTGTCCCCATGGCCCGCGCCCAGATGGGCGCCATGGTCCGCCGCCTTGATTGTTCCAGGACATTCAAACCTCTCGCGGCCTGCCGGCCGATGCATGCGCGCAAATATAGGGCGGTTTTGCGGCGCGGCAACGCAAAGCGGGGCCGCTTCCACCGCAGACCAGGGTTACTCCGGACCGGCCGCTTCGCCGTGATCCAATGGCTGCGCGCCGGCCTGCCGCTGGCTCAGCGGCGTGACGCGCAGCGCCGCGATGCGGTTGCGCTGCTTGCGAAGCACTTCGAATCGGAACCCGTGAAAAGCAAAGTTCTGGCGCGGCTCGGGAATCGCACGCGCTTCGTGGATGACCAGGCCCGCGACCGTAGCGGCGATCTCATCGGGCAGATGCCAGTCCATCGCACGATTGAGGTCACGAACCGTAACCGCGCCGTCCACGACGATGGAGCCGTCATGCAGCTTGCGCACGCCTTGGACCGCGACGTCGTGCTCGTCCCGAATGTCGCCGACGATCTCCTCGATGATGTCCTCAAGCGTGATCAGGCCCTGCACGACTCCGTACTCGTCAACGACCAGCGCCGAATGCGTCTTGCGGCGCAGGAACGCCTGCAACTGGTCGCGGAGAGTCGTCGATTCCGGGATGTACCACGCGGGATGGGCGAGCTCGCCGATCTTGAGCTTGCTCGCGTCGCCGCCGGCTGCGACATAGGCGCGCAGCAGATCCTTGGCGTGCAGGACGCCGATGATGTTGTCGGGCTCGCCGCGCCAGAGCGGCACGCGCGTGTAGGGCGAGGCGATCACCTCGCGCAGGACCTCCTCCGGCGGCAGGTCGGCGTCGACAAGGCGCATCTTGGTGCGATGCACCATAACGTCCGAGACCGGCACCTCGGCCAGTTCGAGAAGGCCGCCGAACATGTCGCGCTCGGCCCGCTCGACGCCCCCTTCTTTGTGAAGAATGTCGACCGCGCCCATAAGCTCCTCGTGGCCTGAGACGGCGAAGCCGGTCTCGACCAGAGATACGCCAAAGAGTCGCAAAATGCCGCGCACCAGCGTCTCGACCGCGCCGACGACGGGCGTGAAAATCTCGACGAAAACCAGCACAGTCGGAGCGATCAGGAGCGACGCGCGGTCCGGATAGGCGATGGCGATCGTCTTGGGCGTCACCTCGCCGAAAACGACGAAGAGCGCCGTCATGATCACGGTCGCCGCCAAGACGCCGTGTTCGCCGTAGAGCTCGAGCAGCACGCTGGTCGCGATTGCGGATGAGCCGATCGTGACGATCTGGCCGCCAAGGAGCATGGCGCTGATCAGTCGTCCCCGCATGCCGATCAGGCGGTTCACGAGCCTTGCGCGGCTATCGCCCGACGTTTCGAGCGCATGCATGCGCGCTCGCGACGCCGCGGTTAGCGCCGTCTCCGCGCCAGAGAAGAACGCCGCCAAAAAAAGGCTGAGGACGACGACGATGAGATCGAAAGCATATTGCATGGAGCAATTTTAGCACGACTGGCGCGAGGCCCGATCGGCTAGTTCGGCGCGAACTCCAGCTCCTGGTCGAGAAAGGCAAGCACGCTCGCCTCCTCGACGCCGAGCGCAACGAAGCTCTCGCCAATTCCCCTCGCCAAAATGAAAGTGATGCGCCCTTGCTGGACCTTCTTGTCCTGGCGCATCGCATCAAGGAAATCCTGAGGACTCGCCTCAAACCGGGGAACGTCCTGAATACGCGTCGGCAGGCCGACCGCCCCTAGGTGCGCCTCGACCCGCATTGCGTCCTGCCCGGGGCAGAGCCCGAGCTTCCGGGAAAAGCGGAAGGCCAACGCTAGGCCTATCGCGACGGCTTCGCCATGAACGATGCGCTTCGTGTCGTACCGCGTCAGGCTCTCCAGCGCATGGCCGAAGGTGTGCCCAAGGTTGAGCAGCGCCCTCTCGCCCTGCTCGGTCTCGTCGGCGACGACGGCGCGGACCTTCGCCGCGCAGCTCGCCGCGATCGCCTCGGCGCGCGCGGGTCCGCCCGCGAACACCTCGCGCCAGTTCGCCTCGAGGAACTCGAAGAAGGCTTTGTCGCCGATGAGGCCGTATTTGATGACCTCTGCGTAGCCGGCTCGGAACTCGCGTTCGCTCAGCGTATCGAGGGTATCCGTGTCGGCCAGCACGAGCGAGGGCTGATGAAAAGCGCCAACGAGATTCTTGCCGCGCGTCGAATTGATCCCGGTCTTGCCGCCGACGCTCGAATCGACCTGCGCCAGAAGCGTCGTCGGCACTTGTACAAGCCGCACGCCGCGTCGCAGGCTCGCGGCGCAAAAACCGGCGAGATCGCCGATCACCCCTCCTCCGAGCGCAATGACGATGTCGCGTCGCTCGATGCGGGCCTCGATCAGCGCGTCCGACACGCGGGCGAATTCCGCGTAGGATTTCGTCGCTTCCCCGGGCGGACAGACGATCGAAGAGACCGCGAGCCCCGCCTCACCGAGGCTCGCCACGAGCCGGTCGAGATAGAGCGGACCGACATGGGCGTCCGTGACGACTGCGCACTTGGCGCCCGGCGCGACCTTCGCGATCTCATCGCCTGCCTCGTCGATGAGGCCGGGACCGATGATGATCGAATAGGCGCGTGCGCCCAGCGGCGCTTTCACAATTCGCCTGGGCGCAGATTCAGACTCCGCCGTCGCGCGCAGCATCTCGGCGAGACGCCGTAGCGCCATGTCGACCACCGCCTCGTGCGGCCCGTCCTTCGACTCGATGGTGATGTCGGCGAGCGCATAGATCGGCGAGCGCTCGGCAAGGAGGCGCCTGAGCGTCTGCTCCGGGTCGGGCGTCTTGAGGAGCGGGCGGTTGGACTTCTTTCGAACTCGGGCGAGCAGCACCTCGACGTCCGGCTTCAACCAGATCGAGACGCCATGCCGGGCGATATTGTCGCGCGTCGTCTTGTTCATGAAGGCGCCGCCGCCGGCCGCCAAAACCTGCGGCCGGGAGGCGAGGAGACGGGCGATCACCTTGCGCTCGCCCTCCCGGAAGTAGGCTTCGCCGAAGCGTTCGAAGATTTCCGGAATGCTCAGCTGCGCCCCAGCTTCGATCTCCGCGTCTGCGTCCACGAACGGAAGCCCCAGTTTCGCGGCAAGCCGTTTGCCGACGGAGGTCTTTCCCGCTCCCATCATGCCGACGAGCACCACCGACCGGTCGCCGAGCGCGGCGGCCACGCGCCGCGTGTCGACCGGCTGACCCTGAACCATGACCCCTCGTCTTCGAGAAATGACCGTTTCAGCGCGGTCCCTTACAGGAAACCGCGGCAAAGCGCGACAGAGGGCGCGGGGCGGTCGCGTCTCAGTTGAAACTCTGTTGCCGATCACGTCAGCGGAGCGCCTCGCCCCTTCGGGTCCGCGAGGCGTCAGAACATTCCGTTCTTGTTTTTCGCGTTGTCGGGAACTACCTGCAGCACGTCCCAGTGCTCGATAATTTTACCGTCTTCGTCTAAACGGAAAATATCTATTCCGGCCCAGACATGGTCGCCAGGCCAGTCTTGGCGGCAGTGAAGCACGACACAATCGCCCTCCGCGATCACTCGTTTGAACTCCGCCCGCTTGCCCGGGTACTGCCGCGCCGCGTCCTCGAAATAGACTACAAACCCTTCTTTGCCATCCGCGACGCCGGGGTTGTGCTGGATGTACATAGCGCCGGCATAGTTCTCGATCGCCTCACGGGGACGGCATTGGTTGAACATGAGATCGTAGAACGCGACCACGTTCTGCTTGTTCCGCTCGATGTCTGACATCATAGAGCCTCCAGACATTTGAGACAAACATAGGCCAAGACTCCGGTTAAGCTCCACAAATTTTCAGGCTGGGACGCTGGCGCGAGGGCCCGATCCTGGCGGTCTTTTGGCACTTTGAACAGTCTTGCGCGCCGCCCCTGTTCTTGCGAGCATGTCAGCGAGACGACAAGAGCGCGACGGGCGCATTAAAGGGCGCCCTCGATCTCGAACAGCCTTGCGCTTTCCATGGAAACGCCGCGGCGCGTTGGCCGCCGGCACCGCCTTTAGGGAGCTGGATTTTGACTGTAGTCCATCACGAGCATCGCGTGCCTGGCCCTCGCCTCATCGCCATCGTCGGACCCTTCCAGAGTGGAAAGACCAGTCTGCTTGAAGGAATTTTGGCGCGCGCTGGCGCCGTCGCGCGCCAGGGGTCCGTGCGCGAAGGGACGAGCGTCGGGGATTCGAGCCCCGAGGCGCGCGGGCACGCCATGAGCGTCGAGCCCAACGTGGCGAGCGTGGACTATATGGGCGACCGTCTCACCTTCTTCGATTGCCCCGGGTCGATCGAGTTCATTCATGATATGCGATACGTACTGTCGGTGTGCGACGCCACCGTCGTCGTCTGCGAGGCGGACGCTCGCAAGATTCCAGCCCTGCAGGTGATCCTGCGCGAGCTCGAAGAGCTCGGCCTGCCGCGCATGCTTTTCCTCAACAAGCTCGACCTCGCGAACGGTGGCTTGCGCGAGACGCTGGAAATGCTGCAGCCAGCGTCGCGCGCGCCTCTGCTTCTGCGGCAGCTGCCGATCTGGGAGAACGGCGTTGCGACCGGATTTATCGACTTGGCGCTGGAGCGCGCTTTCGTTTACCGCGAGTCCGGCCCGTCGACCGTGGTGGAAATGCCGGCCGGAGTGGTTTCTGAGGAAAGGCAGGCGCGCTACTCGATGCTCGAGAAGCTGGCCGACTATGACGACGCGCTGATGGAGCAGCTTATCAGCGACATCGAGCCGCCGAAGGACCTCGTCTTCGACGATCTGGCGCGCGACTTGCGCGAAGGCCATGTCGTCCCTGTGCTGATGGGCTCGGCGACGCAGGGCCACGGCGTGACCCGAGTCCTTAAGGCCGTGCGCCACGAGGCCCCGGCGATCGCTTACACGCGCAATCGCCTCAAGATCGACGACAACGGGCCGGCGCTGGGGCAGGTCATCCGCACGATCCATACCGCGCACGGCGGCAAGCTGTCTCTCGCTCGCGTCCTGCGCGGCGCGTTCGCGGACGGTGCGATGATCGTCAACTGCCACGGGGTCGAGGAGCGCATCGGCGGCCTCGCGCGGCTCATGGGCGCGACTTCGTCGAAGATGTCGCGCGCCGAGGAGGGCGACACAGTCGCCTTCGCGCGCCTCGACAGCCTCGCGACCGGCGACCGTTTTGCGGACGGAAAGACCGCCCCGGCCGAGGCCGAGCTCCCCACGCCGCCGCCGCCGACCCAAGGGGTCGCCATCCACGTGAAGGACCGCAAGGACGAAGTGCGGCTGGCCGCCGCGCTTGCCAAACTGTGCGAGGAGGACCGCGCGCTTTCCTTCGTGCAGGACGCGGAAATGTCCGAGATGAAGCTGTTTGGCCAAGGCGAGATGCACCTCAGGGTGACTGCGGAACGCCTCGCGGATCGGTTTGGCGTGACGATCGCAACGCGGAAACCCACGGTCGCGTATCGCGAGACGATCCGCGACGCCGTGACCGTCCGCGGGCGCCACAAGAAGCAGTCCGGCGGGCATGGTCAGTTCGGCGACGTGGTCGTCGAGGTTGCGCCGCGCGCGCGGGGCGAAGGCTTCGCTTTCGCCGAGCGCGTGCACGGCGGCTCGGTGCCGAAGCAGTATTTCTCTTCGGTCGAAGCCGGAGCCAAGGACTCGATGGCGCGCGGGCCGCTCGGCTTTCCAGTGGTTGACGTTTCTGCGACGTTGATCGACGGCTCGTATCACACCGTCGACTCGTCCGACATGGCGTTCCGCGCGGCGGCGCGCATCGCCCTCGACGACGCGCTCGTCAAGGCGCGTCCGGTATTGCTTGAGCCGATCTTGTCGGTGACGATCTATGTCCCTTCGGACGCGCTCGCGCGGGCGAGCGCGCTCGTCAGCGCGCGCCGCGGGCAGATCCTCGGTTTCGAGGCGCGGCAGGGCTGGACTGGATGGGAGGCGTTGCGGGCGCTTATTCCGGAGGCGGAAATCGGCGATCTCATCGTCGAATTGCGCTCCGCGACCGCTGGGGTCGGCGCATTCGAAACCAGGTTCGACCATCTCGCCGAACTGTCCGGACGGACCGCCGAGCAGGTCATCGCCGAGCGCAAGCGCACGCTCGCCTGACGCCTCAAGAGCCGAGTAAAGTGCGAGTTTTCAACGCTGTACAGCCGCGGCGCCATCGCATAAAGCAGGGAGCCTCCCCGCGCTGCCTGGAGACGATTCTTGATGTCCGACCCCACTACTGAGACGAGCCGTCTGGCGACGGTTTTCGGAGGGTCCGGTTTCGTCGGGCGGCACATTGTCCGGGCGCTCGCGAGACGCGGCTGGCGGGTGCGCGTCGCGGTGCGGCGCCCCGGTCTCGCCATGTTCCTGCAGACGACCGGCGTGGTCGGCCAAGTTTTGCCGGTCCAGGCCAATTTGCGCTACCCGGCTTCCGTGGCGGCTGCGGTCGCGGGCGCCGAGATGGTCGTCAACGCGGTTGGCGTGCAAGGCGAAAAAGGCGCGCAGACCTACCGGGCAGTCCATGTCGAGGGCGCGAAAACGATCGCGACGGCCGCCAAAAAAGCCGGCGTCGAATCCTTGGTCCATGTCTCGGGAATCGGCGCCGATGCGAAATCCGTCTCGCCCTACATCGCAAGCAAGGGGCTCGGCGAAGCCGCGACGCTGGACCAGTTTCCCAACGCGGTGATCCTCCGGCCGTCGGTCGTGTTCGGTCCGGAGGACGATTTCTTCAACCGTTTCGCCGCGCTCGCGCGCGTCTTCCCCGTCGTGCCGCTGTTTGGCGGGGGCCAAACGAGGCTGCAGCCGGTGTACGCCGGCGACGTCGCGCTGGCTGCGGCCGCCGCCTTGGCGGGCGGGGCCCGCCAAGGCGCGGTCTACGAACTGGGCGGGCCGGAGGTGATGACGCTGCGCGAAATCGCCGAACTCGTCCTTAAGACCATCGATCGTCGGCGCCCGCTCGTCGGGGTCCCGCTTGGACCATCCCGGTTGATCGCCTCGCTGACGAGCTTCATGAGCAAGGCGACGCTCGGGCGGTTTCCGAAAATGTTGACGACGAGCCGCGATCAGGTCGATCTGTTGGCGGCGGACAACGTTGTCTCCGAGAAGGCGGAAGCGGAGGTGCGCGTTCTGCGCGGTCTAGGCGTGCTGCCGCAGGCGCCGGACGCGATTGTCGGCGTCTATCTTGTGCGCTTCCGCCGGACAGGCCAGTATGAGGCGCAGCGGTCCGCCTGATCGACGCGGACCGCCGATTTCGATCGCGAGTTCAGTACGCTATGATGGTTTGCATTGATGAGAAGACGCGATTTGGGTCCTGAGAACCCCTCGCCAAAATGTCCAAACTCTAAAGAATAAGGGGGGATCCCGTGATCAAGTCTGAACTCGTGCAGCGGATGGCCGCCCGCAATCCGCATCTCTACCAGCGGGACATCGAGAACATCATCGACGCGATCCTGGGCGAGATCGCCGACGCGCTGACGCGCGGGGAGCGGGTCGAGCTGCGCGGCTTCGGCGCCTTCTCGACCAAGCAGCGCCAGGCGCGCACTGGCCGCAACCCCCGCACCGGCGATAGGGTGTCGGTGACGGAGAAGCTTGCGCCGTTTTTCAAGACCGGCAAGGAAATGCGCGAGCGGCTCAATCGCGCGACCGAGCAGGTCTGATCGGATGGACCGCCGTCGAACTGCGCGCATGTGAGCGAGGAGCGCATGATTCGCTTCTTCAAGTACGTCATCCTGGCCGTCGTGGCGACCCTCTTGCTCCTGCTCGCCTTCGCCAACCGACAAATCGTCACCGTCTCGTTCGATCCGTTCAGCGCGAGCGACGACGCTGCTTTTGCGATCAGCGCGCCGCTGTTTGAGGTCGTCGTCGTCTTTGCGATGCTGGGCGTCGTCGCCGGAGCGTCAGCGACCTGGTTTGCTCAGGGGCGCTATCGGCGCGCCGCCCGGCGGCATCGCGCCGAAGCCGACCGGCTGCGCGCCGAATCCGACGCGCTCAAGGCCGCGCAACCGCGGGCTTCGGCCCCGGCGCTGACGGGGAGATAGCGCTACCCTCGGGCGCCGAAGAGGTCGCGCCAGGCCGGCAGCGCGCCCGGAAACGGAAGCGCCGTCGCCTCATACACCGCGCGCGCCACCGCCCGAGCGACGCATTCGGCCGCAAGCATGCCGATCTCGGCAAGGTCTCGAATGTCGGCTTCCCAGTCCGCTCGTCCGGTGGCCGCGGCAAACACAACGTCGCCGTCGACCGGCGACAGCGCCGGCCGGAACGCGATCGCGAAGCCGCCTTGCGCCATGACTGCAAGCCGCTTGACTTTTGGCTTGGCGAGCTTCGCGTCGGTCGCGACCACCGCGATCGTGGTGTTGACGGGCTCCTCGCCGCGCAGACGGAAGGCGAGCGCCTCCCGAGGGAGTTCAGGACCGTGGCCGCGTCCGCCAAATTCGCCGTTGCGCTCGTGGCGAGCCGCAAGGAAATGCGAGCTGTCCCCGCGGGTGACCCGTCCACCCGGATTGGCGGCGACGAGCGCCCCGACGCGGAACCCCCGCTCAGTCGTCGAGCTTGCCGACCCAAGGCCACCCTTGAGACCAAAGGCGTTCGCGCCGTATCCGGCGCCCGAGGTGCCGAGCACGAAATCCACGTCCGCCGCTGCGGCGGCGCGAAAGCCGAAATCCCAATACGGTGACTTGCGCCCCCAGGCCTTGTCACCGCCGTTGACCAGATCGAAGAGACTCGCGCCAGGCACAATGGGAACACGAACGCCACGGGCGAGAAAGCCGCGGCCCATCTCCGCAAGATAAGCCATCGCGCCCCCGGCGGCGTCGAGGCCGAACGCCGAGCCGCCGGAAAGCACAAAGCCGTCGACCTCCTCGACCGTCATCTCGGGCTCGAGCAACGCGGTGTCGCGCACCGCAGGCGAGCCGCCGTTGATGGCGATCGAGGCCGTCGCGGGAGCGTCGAAAAGGACGGCGGTAACGCCCGAAGCGAGCCTAGCGTCATGCACCGAGCCGACGCGAATGCCCTCGACATCGGTGATGAGATTGGCGGCCATCAAACATCCTTCATGAGCCGGATCGCGTCGTAGACCGCCGCATGGATGTTGCGGCTCGCGACCGCGTCGCCGATGCGAAAGAGGCGGTAGGCGCCGGCCGGATTGGCGACGAGCGTCTGCGGCCGGTTCGCCAAAAGCGCGCCGTAGTCGACTTCGCCGAGGTTGAGCGAGCCCGCTTTCAGTTCGAAGTAGAGGTCGTCGGCGGGCGTGCTCCCATGCTCGACGACGATCATGTCCGCTTCCTTCTCGACGCGCTTCTGGCCGTATTCGTCGAAGAAGGACCCGACGACGCGGTTGCCGCGGCGCGCGACGGACTCGAGCCTGAGATTCAGCTCGAATTTCGCTCCGGCGCGGCTGAAGGCGCGAAAGTAGGGCGGATAACTCGTGCCGCCGACATCCGGGGCGATCACCCGTTCCGGCGTCACGATCTCCAGCTTCGCGCCGCTTTCCGCGACGTACTCGGCCACCGTCATGCCGGCGTGCGCGCCGTTGTCGTCGTAGACGATGACCTCGCCCGCGGGGCGCGCGGCGCCGGACAAGACGTCCCAGCTCGTGGTGGCGACCTCTGCGCCCGAGTCGAGGAATTCGAGATTAGGGATGCCCCCGGTCGCGACGATGACGACATCGGGTTCAAGCGCAACCACGTCCTCCGTCCCGGCGAATGTGTTGTAGCGGAAGACGACGCCGAGCCGGTCGCATTCGGCCACCCGCCAGTCGACGACGCCGAGAATCTCGCGTCGGCGTTTCAGGGCGGCGGCCAGCAGCGCTTGGCCGCCGGCCTTCGCGGCGGCTTCGAACACGGTCACGTCATGGCCGCGTTCGCCGGCCACGCGCGCGGCTTCCAGCCCGGCCGGCCCCGCGCCCACGACGACGATCTTCCTGCGCGAGCCGCTCGTGCGGGCGGCCACATGCGGAATCGTCTCCTCGCGGCCGGTCGCGGCGTTATGGATGCAAACCGCCTCGCCGAAGTAGATCGAATCGATGCAGTAGCCCATGCCGACGCATGGCCGGATTTCCGCCTCGCGGCCTGCGGCCACTTTGCGGACGATGTGGGGATCGGCGAGATGGGCGCGCGTCATGCCGACCATGTCGAGCTTGCCGCTCTCGATGGCGTGCCGCGCGGTCGCGACGTCCTGGATGCGCGCGGCGTGAAAGGTCGGCATTCGCGTCTCGGCCCGGACCTCGCCGGCGAAGTCAAGATGCGGCGCGGAACGCTCGCCCATGCCGGGGATGATGCGACTCAGCGCCTCATCGGTGTCGATATGCCCGCGAATGACGTTGATGAAATCGATGAGACCCGACCGGGTCAGGCGACGCGCAATGGCGAGGCCCTCCTCACGGCTCAACCCCCGGTCCCAATCCTCGTCGCACACGAGGCGCGCGCCGACGATGAAATCCGGCCCGACCCGCTTCCGCACAGCTTCAAACACCGCCAAGCCGAAGCGCAGGCGATTGTCGAGCGACCCGCCGTATTCGTCCGAGCGCTTGTTTACAGCCGGCGACCAGAACTGGTCGATGAGGTGGCCGTAGCACTCGAACTCGAGACCATCCATGCTGCCCGCCTTGGCGCGCTCGGCCGCGTCGGCGTACGCCGCGACGATGCGCCTCATGTCCCAGTCCTCCATCGCCTTGGGAAAGGCGCGGTGCGCCGGCTCGCGCACATGCGAGGGCGCGATAACAGGAAGCCAGTCGCCCTTGCTCCAGTTCGTGCGCCGCCCGAGATGGGTGATCTGAATCATCACCGTCGCGCCCTTCTCATGCACGTCGTCGGCGAGCTCCTCCAGCCAGGGCACGCACTCGTCCTTGTACAGCAGGATGTTGCCGAAGGCCTGCGGGCTGTCGGGAGCGACGACCGAAGAGCCGCCGATCATGGTGAGCGCGATGCCGCCCTTGGCTTTCTCGGCGTGATAGAGCCGGTAGCGCTTTTTCGGCAGGCCGTCCTCGGTATAGGCCGGTTCGTGCGCAGTCGACATGAGGCGGTTGCGGAGCGTCAAGTGGCGAAGCCGGTACGGCTGCAGCAGAGGGTCGTTCACCATTGCGGCAACTATCGGAGGCGGTCGCCCAAGGTCAATCCGGCGTCGCGCAAGCTCTCGGCCGCAAAGTCGAGGACGATTGCCGGTCGGGGTCGTCGGGAAGAGAGATCATGGTCTGGGACGAGCTGTACGCGCCGCTTGGCCTGCCGTTGCCCGCGCCGGCGCCGCCGCGGCTCCGCCTCCGCAAGGCGCATCTCGCCGCTCTCGCGCCGGCGGCGCTGGCGCTCGCCTTCAGCGCCTCCTCGCTCGACCGGCGCGAGCCGCCGCCGCGCCTCGAGCCCGCGCCGGTCGCCAAGGCCGAACCTCAGCCCGCGCCGGCCTCGCAAGCGAAGTCCGCCGAAACGGAAAAGCCGGGCGCGAGCCTGCCGGTCGCCGCCGAAAGCGAGGCTGCGGGCGGCGTCAAAGTCACAAGAGGAGGGGCGCCGGGGCTGCCGCCGGGCGGGATCTTCATCAATGTCCGCGACGCGCTTGGCGCGCATGGCCGGTCTGAGGAGCCCGAGCGCATGAGTATTCCAGCGGGGCTCCCCGGCCGCTGAACCCCGTCCCGTCCGGCCCGGTTTGCGGCTAAGGTCGGCCCTCCACTCGCGCGGCCGATCCCGCCGGATACAGTTTTCGTTTATGCCCAGCGACCTGCCTTACCGGACCTGCGTCGGCGTCGCGCTCATCAACCGCGGCGGCGAAGTCTTCATCGGACACCGCGCGCGCAAGCGGAACAACGAGATCCTCGACGCCCGCTCCTGGCAGATGCCTCAGGGGGGCGTCGACGCGGGCGAATCGCCGCTCGAGGCAGCGCGGCGCGAGCTTTGGGAGGAAACAAACGTCCAGTCGATGAAGCTTATCGCCGAGCTGCCTGGCTGGCTGCGCTACGATCTGCCGGAATCGGCGCGCGGGCGCTGGAGCGGGCGCTACCGCGGGCAGGCGCAGAAGTGGTTCCTGTTCAGGTTCCTGGGCAAGGACGCGGAGATAAACGTGCATCGGCCGGGGGGCGGCAAGCACGAGGCGGAATTCGACGAGTGGCGCTGGGAGCGATTCGAGCGGATTCCGGAGGTGGTCGTGCCGTTCAAGCGGGAAGTCTATGTGGCGGTCGTCAAGGCTTTCGCGCCGCTCGCCCTCGCGGCGACGGGACCGACCCCGGCGCCGGAATGAGCCCCGACTGGGCTAACGCCCAGCATTCACCGAGGCCAGCGCCTTGGCCATCTCCTCCTCCATCCGCCGCCGCAGCCGATGATCGGAAAGCTCGACATCGCCGCGGGCGAGGTCCTCCCGTAGGGCCTTGGCGACATTGTCGTCGCTGTCCCCGACGTGATCGGAAACGAACGCCTCCGCATATTTCTGCGCCCCATCGCCAGGCATTCCCTTCAACTCGGCGACCCAGAGCGCGAGCGCCCGGTTGCGCCGGGCGATCGCCCGGAAGCGTAGCGTCTCCTCGTTGACGAACTGCTTCTCGAACGTGTCCTCGCGGTCATGAAAAGCGTCGGACATGGCATCCACCTTCGGCTCCTGAGCCAGTCTTATGACGGGTTCCTTGAGGGGCGACAATGGCGCCGCTGTCGTCGGCCGACCACCCCATTGTTCAGCGGCCGCGGTTTTGGCTGCGAGCGATCCTTGAGTGAGGAAGCCGTTCCTTCAACCGGAGCCGAGGCGGACATCGAATTCGGCGGCTTGCCGGTCTAATCGCGCGCTTCATATTCGAAAAGCCTGAAGTCGGCGGGGATTGCGGCGCCGGACGCATCGAACGCGAACATGCCCACGAAAGCGCCGGTGAAGGAGCGGTGTTCTCCCCCTCCCGCCTCGTCGGAAAGGATCGAGGCGTCGAGGACAGGCCCGACATTGCGCCATTCGCCATCCAAGAGGCGCGAGAACTTGAGGGCGGCGCCCTCGACCGAAAGGGCTAGCGTAACCGGCGGCTCGCCTTCGAGTGGAATCGGCGGCTCGAGCGGGAAGCTGAGGCGCCCCTCTGGACAATCGCCCTCACAGCTCAAGATCGTGAGACAACGGCCGATCCGCTCCTCCCACGCAATGGCGAGCGCATGGAACTTGTACCGGTTGTAGTAGGCGACGAGCCCCGCCGCCTGCTGGAAGTTCGACGGCGAAAAATCTAGCTCTGTTTCGGCGTGATAGGCGAAATGTTCCTGCCGCCGGGCGACGAGCGCTTGCTCGAACCACGAGCCCAGCGACTCGCGTGCAAAAAGCCGAAGCCAGCCTGGGCGCGCCTCGAGCGAGAAGAGCCGTTCGGGACGCGGCGTCCGCAGCCATTGGAAATCCACCGGGAGCGGCCCAGGCGTGAAGGCGTAGCGCGTTGCGCGCGGCTTCGGCTCCAAGCGGGACTCGAAAGGCGGGCGGACCTCGACCGCCGGGATCTGGCCGCCCTGCGCGAGATAAAGCCAACCGTCCTCCTTCCAGACGCACTTCTGGATGGCCGTCTCGCGGCCCATCGGGGAGCGCCTCAGTCCCGTCAATGGCCGCGAGCACAAGTGCGTGTGATAGACTTGACCGTCCGGCGTCTCGACGATCTGTCCGTGCCCGGCGCGTTGCAGAGGCGCGTTGGGCGCGTGCTTCGACGTTATGAGATGGACGTTCGGGTGGAGTTCGTAAGGGCCTTCGATCCGCCGCGAGCGCGCCATCGTCACGGCGTGGTCGTAGCCGGTGCCGCCCTCGGCGACGGTGAGGTAATACCAGCCGTCGCGCTTGAAGAGATGCGGCCCCTCGGCGAGCCCATGCGGACTGCCTGCGAAGATGCTCTTCGCCGGCCCGATCAATCTGCTCTCATGCGCGTCCCACTCCTGCAGGCGAATGCCGAAGAAGGCAAAATGCTCGAGATGCGCTCCCGCCCGATCGCGATGGTTCCAGATCATGTTGAGGAACCACTTGCGGCCGTCGTCGTCATGAAAGAGGGATGGGTCGAACCCGCTCGAATTGACGTAAATCGGGTCCGACCAGCTGTCCTCGATCGCCCGCGCCGTCACGACGTAATTGTGCGCGTCCTTGAAGTTGCCATCGAACCTTTTGACGTCGGTGTAAACGAGCCAGAAGCGCCCGTCGGCGAAGGAGAGGCACGGCGCCCAGACGCCGCAGGAATCGGGCTCGCCACGCAAGTCGAGCTGCGAGGCGCGCTCGAGCGGCCGCCGCACAAGCCGCCAGTTCACAAGGTCGCGCGAGTGATGGATCTGGACCCCCGGACACCATTCGAAGGTGGAGGTGGCGATGTAGTAGTCGTCGCCGACGCGGCAGATCGAAGGATCGGGATTGAAGCCGGGCAGGATCGGATTGCGGATGACGGTCATCGCGCGGCCCAGATGAGACCGCGCTCCAGGATCGTGCGCATCTCGGGAACCTGGAACTCGCTCGTGACGTGGCCGAGCGAGCTGTAGAAGACGCGCCCGGCGCCATGCCTGCGCTTCCAGACGACAGGCATCACGACGCCGGCGGTCCACGGCGCGTGATCGCCCGAGAAGGTGGTGGTCGCGAGCACCTCGTTCGATGGGTCGACGTGCATGTAATATTGCTCGGAGCGATAGGGGAAACTTGAGACGCCCTGCATGATCGGGTCGTCCGGCTTCACGACGTCGACGCGATAGTCGATGACGTTGCCGGGATGCGCGACCCATTGTCCGCCGCACATGAACTGGTATTCGACGCTTTCGCGGAACGCGTCGCACATGCCGCCGTGATAGCCCGCAAGGCCGACCCCTCCCCTCACCGCGGCGGTCAGGTTCTCGACCTCTTCCTTCTCGATCTTCGACATGGTGACGATCGGCACGATGAGGCTCATGTCGGCGATTCCGGGATCGGCGAAGGCTTCGGTCGTGTTTTCGATATAGACCTTGAAGCCGCGCTTCTCGAGCATGCCGGCAACAATATGAGCGCCCTTTTCGGGCTCATGGCCGGTCCAGCCGCCCCAGACAATCAGGGCTTCACGCATGCCGTTTCCTCCTTGGGGTTCAAGACCGTTTCGCCTTAGCGGCTTCAGTCGAGTTCTCCGACCGCAAGTCCGGCGGAAAGCGGCGCCGGACGCTCCGGCCGCGTCAAGACCATCACTGCCTTGCCGGAGTCGGAGGAGACTTGAAACGCCTCCATCGCCTCGAGCACATGAAAGGCGAGCTCTGCGCTCGCCCGATGCTTGCGGTTTGCCCGGATTGCAGTCGCCATGTCGGCAAGTCCAAGAATGCGGTGATTGCCGTCGGCATAGGCGCGCTTGACTGGGATCTCGCGCCATTCCTCGCCGGCCGCAGCGAACTCAACCGTTCCGCCGAAGTAGTTGGGATCGGGCGCGATGAGCGAGCCTGTCTCGCCGTAAAGCTCGATGGGAACATGCTTGTGCCGGGGCACGTCGAAGCTCATCGTCATCGACACCGCCGCGCCGTTCGCGAAGAGCAAGGTCCCCGTCACATGCGTCGCCACTTCGACCGGGATGCGGGTTCCGTTGAGCGGCTCGCTCGTGATAAGCCGCTCGGACCTCATGCAGGTCGCGACGCCGCTGACGCTCGCAATGGGTCCTAAGAGATTGACGAGATCGGTGAGATAGTAGGGCCCCATGTCGAGCATCGGCCCCCCTCCCTTGAGATAGTAGAAGCCGGGATTCGGGTGCCAGCGCTCGTGACCAGGGCACATGAAAAAGGCCGCGCCGCCGATCGGTCTGCCGATCATGCCTTCGTCGACGCATTCGCGAGCGGTCTGGTGGGCACCGCCTAGAAAGGTGTCGGGCGCGCAGCCGACCCGCAGGCCTTTCGCCGCGGCCGCCTCGATGAGTTTGCGGGCTTCCGCAACCGTCACGCCGAGGGGCTTTTCGGAATAGGCATGCTTGCCCGCGGCGATTGCCTGGAGACCGACCTCGACATGCGCCTTCGGGACCGTGAGGTTGAGCACGATCTCGACCCTAGGATCGGCGAGAGTCTCCTCCACCAAGCGCGCCTCACGCCCGAACTCCTCCGCCCGCGCCTTGGCGGCCTCGGGAACGGCGTCGGACAGCGCGACGATGTCGAGCACGGGGAATGCCTTCGCTGCGGTCAGATAGGCGGCGCTGATGTTGCCGCAGCCGACGACGCCGATTCCGACCGGTTTCATTGCGACGATCCCAAAGTCGCGACCCGCGCCGAAAGCCCAAGCTCAGGGCCGGTGGTGCTCCAAGGGGCGCCATAGAGATCACGAAGAGTCATAGCCGCCGCTCCGCGCACCCAGGTCGCCTCGCTCCATTCCCGCACGACGACCTCCGAGACGTCCGCGAGACTGGACGGAAGCGAAGCGGCGAGCGCCGCGCGCAGCGGGCCGATGAACTGCTCGCTTCTCGCCAGGGCGCGGCCGGTGATGATGACTCTCGGCGGCGCGAACAGAGTGATGAGGTTGGCGATGGCGAAGCCGAGCGCTTCGCCCGCACCGGCGAGAACGCGGACGCAGCCGCTGTCGCCGTCCGCGGCGCGCTTCAAGAGGAGCGCCATGGCGCGCTCGAATTTGAGCGAAGAGTCCGGGGCGTCGCCTTCGAAGAACGCTTCGGCCTCGCTGAGCACTGCGGTCTCCGAGGCGAGGCCGCTCAACCGGCCTCCGCCATAGTTCGACGGCCGCACCATGAGATCGCCGAGATCGGGGCTGAGGCCGTTCGCGCCGCGAAAAAGCTCGCCGTTGTGCAGAATGCCAAGCCCCAGGCTGCGCTCCACGTTGACGAGGAGAAAATCCTTTAGGTCGCGCGCCTGCCCAAACCAGTGTTCGGCGAGCGTCACGAGGTTGACGTCGCTGTCGATCGACGCGGGAACGCCGAGGCGCTCGGAAAGGCTCGAGCCGAAAGGCACGTCGCGTTCGCTGAAGATCGGACTCTGGCGGCAGACGCCGGCCGCGCGCTCGACGACGCCCGGCAGACCGACGCAGACACCCGCAATCTCCTCAATCGCAAGGCCGGCGTCGCTCACGCACCTTCTCACCCCGTCCTCGACCAGGTCCGCGATGACGGAGGCGGTTTGCCGGTCGATGCGAATGGGCAGGACGAGCGAGCTCAAAATGTCGGCGCAAAAGTTGGTCGTCGCGACGGCAATCTGGTCGGGGGCGAGCTTGACGCCGACGACATGGGCCGCGTCGGGGTTCAGCTTCAGCATGACGCGCGGGCGTCCGCGTCCGGCGTCGCGCACCGCGCCGACCTGGAGCGGGATGATGAGGCGATCGTCGAGGAGCGTCGCGGTAATTGCGGAGACGGTGGTCCGGCTCAGCTCAGTCAATAGTGAGATTTCGACTCGCGACATCGGGCCGAACCGACGGATCGCGTCCATGACGTGGAAGCGATTGATGGCGCGCATCAGCTCCGGATCGGCGGTTTTCATTGTGCCTCAAAAACCCGCGTCGCAGCATTTTCTCCGGGAAGCGGAATTAATTTCACTCCCGCTTCCTGCTGTCAACTGGCGGCTGGCCGCTTTCTTAAGACGAAACGGGCTCGCCAGCTTGACACAGAGCGCAACTCGCGAGACATTTAATTTGTATTTCGGACAAAAAGCTGAGGATTATTCCCTGGAGGAAACCATGTCGCTCAGTCGCTTCGCCTTCGCCGCCGCACTCGCCACGCTCGCCGCGCCGGCCTTCGCCGACACGAACATCACAGTTCTCCATGTTTCCGAGAACAAGGCCCAGGTTGCGGTATGGGACAAGGCTGCGGCGGATTACAACGCCCAGCAGAAGGGGGTGAACGTCCAATTCAAGTACCTGGAGAACGAGGCGTTCAAGGCGAAGCTGCCGACCATGCTGCAGTCTCAGGACTCCCGACCCGAGCTGTTCTACAGCTGGGCCGGTGGCGTCATGCAGGCGCAGAACAGGGCCGGCTTCCTCAAGGACCTCACGGCCGATGTCGGCTCCGTCCAATCGACGATGGTCCCCGCCGCGGTCGACGCCTTCAAGATCGATGGCAAGACCGTGGGGGTACCGTTCGAGATGGGCCTGGTCGCCTTCTATTATAATAAGAAACTCTTCGAGAAAGCCGGCGTGAAGGCAGAGGATATCAAGACTTGGGAGGACTTCCTCGGCGCGGTGAAGAAGCTCAAGGCCGCCGGGATCACCCCGATCGTGGTCGGCGCCGGCGATAAATGGCCGATGCACTTCTACTATTCCTATCTCGTCATGCGCATCGGCGGAGAGCATGCGCTCGTCGACGCGAAGGCCGGAAAGGACGGTGGCTTCAAGAACGCGACCTTCGTCGAGGCGGGCAAGCGCCTGCGCGAGCTCGGCGCTCTCGAACCCTTCCAGCCCGGCTTCCTGTCCACCAAACACACCGAGTCGACTGGCATGTTCGGAGACGGCAAGGGAGCCATGGACCTCATGGGACAATGGCTGCTCGGCATGCAGGCGCCTTACTCGACGAGCGGCAAGGGTCTGCCGGAGGAGGATATCGGCATCCTGACCTTCCCGGTCGTGTCCGGCGGCAAGGGCAGGGCGACCGATACGCTCGGCGGCATCAACGGCTGGCTCGTGACCAAGACCGCGCCGCCCGAGGCGGTCGACTTCCTCAAATTCTTCAGTCAGGAGAAATATGCTCACGAGGCGGCGGCTACGGGGGCCTACATCCCGGTCGTCAAGGGCGCGAATGCGGCGATCACCAATCCGCTGTTCAAGCGTCTGGCCAGCGAGCTCGCCGCGACGACCTATCACCAGAACTACTTCGACCAGGACCTCGGCCCATCGGTCGGGCGGGTCATTAACGACATCTCGGTGGCGGTCGCTGCCGGCGAAATGACGCCAGAGGCGGCGGCGGCGGCGATTCAGGAAGCGGCCGAGCAGCAGTAGCCGGGCTGGCCGACAAGGCCTGAAACATCCGGCTCCGCCGCTAGGCGCGGCGGAGCCGCACTTCGAACGATGCGAGGCCCGAGGCTTGTCGAAGGCGCAAACGACCTATGTCGAACCCGCGCGGAGGATGTCCGCCAACGGCTGGGCGACGCTCGTCATCTTCTTGCCGCCCGCGCTGCTCCTCTTCACGATATTCGTCGCCTTGCCGATGGCGGAGGCCGGGTGGTACAGCTTCTTCAACTGGGACGGCTACGGCCGACCGGAAAAATTCATCGCACTGAAGAACTACGGCTACCTGGTCGGCAACGCGACCTTCAACCGTTCGCTGATCAACAACGGTTTCATCATTGTCGTCTCGCTCCTCGTCCAGCTGCCGTGCGCGCTGGGCGTGGCGATGATGGTCGCAGGGCGGATTACCGGCGCCGCCTGGTTCCGGATGATCTTTTTCCTGCCGTATGTCCTCGCCGACGTGGCCGCGGGCCTGATCTGGCGTTTCATGTTCGACGGCAGCTACGGATTGCCGAGCTTAATCACCGGCGCGCTCGGCCTCGCCCCCTATTATCTGCTCGCGGACAAGACCTGGGCGTTCAGCGCGGTGCTGATCGTCATTCTTTGGAAATATTTCGGTTTCCACATGATGCTCTATGTCGCGGGCCTGCAGGGCATCGACAAGTCGCTGCTCGAGGCGGCGGAGATGGATGGAGCCAGCGCCGTCCAACGCTTCCGCTACATCACGTTGCCGCTGCTTGGGCCGATGATCCGGCTCTCGATTTTCTTTTCGGTCGTGGGCGCGCTGCAGCTCTTCGATATTATCGTGCCGCTGACGGGCGGCGGTCCGTTCGAGACCACGAATACGATGGTGTCGTTCCTCTACTATTTCGGCATCACTCGGATGCGGGTCGGCTTCGGCTCCGCGGTCGGCGTGGTGCTGTTCGTCATCTGCGTGACCTTCGCCTTCGGCTACAGACGGCTCTTCATGCGCGATGACTGAGACCTCGATTACAATCGAACACGCTGCGCCAGCGGTTCACGAACCCTCCGGACGCAGTCCGCGTGGGCTAGCGAGCATTGCGCTCTTCGCCGCGCTCATTGTGCTCGCGGGCGTCGTGCTCGTTCCCATCCTCGCGACGGCGCTGAACGGCTTCAAGGAGCTCGGCGACCTGCAATCGCGTCCGTTCTCCCTGCCGCGAGTTTGGGTTTGGCGGAACTACTGGGACATCGTGACAGGCTATCGCTATTGGCAGGTGCTCGGCAATTCGCTGCTGATCGCCACGCTCACCATCGCCCTGACCCTCGCGTTGTCGTCGATGGCGGCTTTCACCTTCGCCCATCTGCGCTTCTTTGGCGACCGCTTTCTGATGAGCTATCTCCAGCTCGGGCTGCTGTTTCCGCTGGCGACGGCGATCCTGCCCCTGTTCATCAAGATCCGCGATCTCGGCCTGCTCGATTCCTATTGGGGGGTCGTACTGCCTCAGGTTGCTTTTTCGCTGGCGATGGGTGTTCTCCTGTTGCGCAACGCCTTCAGGCAATTGCCCGGTGAACTCCTCGATGCAGCGATGATGGATGGGTGTGGATATTTCCGCTATTTCTTCTACATCACCCTGCCGCTCTCGGGGCCGATCCTCTCCACCGTCGCCGTCATCTCGTTCGTCGCCAGCTGGAACGGCTTCCTCCTGCCGCTCGTCGTCTTCAACAGTGAGTCGCGCTACCCTTGGACGCTCGGACTCATGGCCTATCAGGGCCAGTATTCGACCATGTGGCAACTGGTGCTCGCGTTCATCACGCTCACCATCCTGCCCGCGATCCTCATGTTCCTCGTGGCGCAGCGCTACATCGTCTCCGGGCTCACCGCGGGCGCGGTCAAGGCCTGAAAGGACGGTTCGCTGGCGGCCCTGGGGACGACCCATATTCAGGGCAGGTCGGCCTCGGACTGGCGATCGCGCACACGATCCCGCAGCTGCCGTTCTCGATGAAGCGGACAAACCGGGCGGCTCCGTCCAGACGCTGACCTTGCCGGCCTCGGCGCCGCTCGAGACGGAATGGCGGACCGATCTGTTCGACAGCGTGGTGACGCTAAGCGCCGCCGCGAAGCGACTCGTTCCCGGCGACGAGGAGGGGGCGCTCTATTCGACCCTCCGCCCCGCGCCGAAGAGGCCGCCCTGACCGCCCCGCCCTATTTCCTTTGGGGCGAACCGCGAGCCGGGCTCGATGCAGGTCTGATCGCTTAGGCGACCCGACTGATCCTGCATCTTCGCTCGGCGGTGAAAACCATTAGTCCAACTCCCGCCGGTTGCGGAGCTTCGCAGCGTCCCGCGTCTCCCGCAAGACCAAGTTCCAGGCAAGGACAATCATCAGCAGAACGCCGACGGTCGTCATCAATTTGAAGAACGTCTCCGGCGCCCAAAGGCACAGCCAAAGCTGCGCCAGCCCAAGCGCGGCGCCGACAAGAAAGAGCGCAAAGCCGACCGGGACCGCCCAATTCATGCGCGCGCGTCTTCGACGACAACCGCCGATCCGTAGCAGATGACCTCGGTTACTCCGTTGAAGATCTCATTGGCGTCGTAACGCATCATCAAGATCGCGTTGGCCCCGTTCGCCTCCGCCTGCTCGCACATCATCCGATAAGCCTCAGTGCGCGTCCGCTCGCAGAGATTTGTGTAGACGCTGATGTTTCCGCCAAAGAACGTTTGAACGCCGCCGACGATATTGCCCACGATAGACCGGGACCGAACCACAATGCCGCGCACGATGCCGATGTTCTCAGTCACACGGTAGCCCGGCAATTCGGGCGCCGTGGTGATCATCCCAGCCTTCATCTCCAGTCCCCGGTTCTGATCGACTCGCGTGATCTCTTGCTCGAAAAGCTTGGCGAATCCTCAATATCGACGGACGGGCGCGCGGTTCGTTTAAAGAGCTTCAAGCCCAAGCCTCATAAAACGTTAAGAATCCGAAAGGCTATCGAGCAATTCTTGTTATCGGCAGCCGCGCTCCGCACGCCTTTTTCGCTGGCGGAAAGGGCTAGGGACTCGCTGCTCGCGTCGGCTGATCGCCTTTCAATCGACTATACCGCTTTTGGCGGAGTTGACGTTGTTTAGGAACGAATGAAGTGTGGCCCGACTCCCTCGAGGAGTCTCTACCTAGCCCCGCACGCCGCCCTTCAGTGCGGGGCTTTTTTAGCGCCGGAATCCGATGTTCGAAATCCTTGCGCTTCTTTGCACTTTCCTTGCGGGCGTGACAGCCGGCGCCTGGCTCAATGGATTGACATTGACATATGAGCCGCGGCGATCCCCTTTGGAACGACGCTAGCCTGCTCGTCATACAGAATCATTTCTCATAGCTCGCTCTACGAGCTTCTCATTCCTTCAGCCCCGATAGCGCAGCGCCTCGACCAAGAGGTCAAAGGCAGGCGACGCCTGCCTCCGGCTCGGGTACCAGAGATGGTAGCCCGGAAAAGGAAGACACCAGTCCTCCAGCACGCGCTTGAGACGGCCGCGCGCGACGTGAGGCTGGGCCATGCCTTCCGGCACATAGGCAATGCCGAGCCCCATCAGCGCCGCATTCAGCATTTGCGTGGCGGCGTTGAAGATGAGTTGGCCCTCGACGCGCACTCTAAGTTCGCGTCCGCTTTTCTCGAACTCCCAGGCGTACAAGCCGCCATGCGTCGGCAGGCGCAAGCCGATGCAATTGTGCTCGGTCAGCTGCTGAGGCTTCTTCGGTGCCGGCCGGTCCTTGAAATATCCGGGCGACCCGACGACCGCCATGCGCATGTCCGGACCGATGCGCACCGCGATCATGTCCTTCGCCACCTGCTCGCCGCTGCGGACGCCGGCGTCGAAGCGCTCAGCGACGATGTCGGTGAGCCCATAATCGATCGCGATTTCGACCTTGATGTCCGGATACTCGCGCACTAGCAGCCTGTCGGACTTAACGCCGCGCCGGCCGGCTACGCTAGAATCAAACGGTGATTCGAGCAGGGCGGCGGGCTTTTTTGATGAGCAATTTTCG
>Ga0209040_10000111_pt1 | contig 50620 bp, 43 predicted proteins | sample BogFormECP12_OM3_FD_188240 | JGI IMG/M metagenome (GOLD analysis project Ga0209040, IMG submission 188240) | Bog forest soil microbial communities from Calvert Island, British Columbia, Canada - ECP12_OM3 (SPAdes) (version 2) | ecosystem: Environmental > Aquatic > Freshwater > Wetlands > Bog ... | reverse complement strand
AACGTCTTGGCAAACACATGGTTGTGGGCCTAGGAGGACTCGAACCTCCGACCTCTTCGTTATCAGCGAAGCGCTCTAACCGCCTGAGCTATAGGCCCGCACGCGCACACGGCCGAGCGCCGAGATTACCGCACCGCAGCGCTCGCACCCAAACCGCTAGTCCCGGTCGGCGAGCGTCACCTCGACGCCCCCGATCAGGTCGGTCGTCAGGTTGTAGATAAACGCGCCGATGGTGGCCATGGCGCTGAGCAGCACGATGTTCACCAAGCCGATCAGCACGGCGCCACCGAAGATCGTGCCGGCGGACACCAGGTCGGCGGTGCTGCCGCTGGTGTTGTTCAGCAGATCCCCGACATTGCTGTTGAGCTTGCTCCACACGCCCATGCCGCCGAGCACCAGATAGAGGAACGCGACGGCGATCATCCAGACGAAGAACAGCGCCACCGAGAGCACCAGCGACACCTTCAGCGTGCTCCAGGGATCGATTCGACGGATCTGCATGCTGGCACGGACCGGGCCTTGGGGTCGCGCGGCCACCTGAATGCGGCGTTGCGCCCGCACCGGTGACGTCGAGGTGTCCGGTGCTTGGTCGGCAGCCGGTTTGCGCTGCCCGACCCGGGGGATCGGACCGGACAGATCGGGCAGTTCGCTGGCGTAGGCCTCGCTGGACCGGCTTTCATCGTGCGACGGCGTCTTAGCCGCGCCCGGCGCCGCGATGCCCGAGATGAAGCGATTCAACCGGGCCTCGGCATTAGTGCCACCGGAGGTGCGGCCCGTCGGCTGCGGCTCGCGCGGTTTCGGCGCATCCGAGGACGGGCGCGGTGGTGATTGCGAGGATCGGGCGCCGCCGCGCGGCCGCGGTGCGTCCGCGGCATCGGAGACCCGCTCGGTACCGGACCCATGCGGCGTCCGCTGCGTACCTCCCCGGTCGACCGAGCCATTCCCGTTCGGGCTGTCGCCCGGTCCGGGATATCCCGGCTCGTTCGGTGAAGTCACCCTACGGCTCCTAACTGTGCATCCGGCCGCAGCCGCGGTCGGCGATCGCTCACGCGTCCGCTCCGCTACCCGGATCGTCGTCGGTAACGGCGGCTTCCTCGGCATTACGGGCGATGGCTAATAGTGTGTCGCCCTCGCCCAAGTTCATCAAGCGAACACCTTTGGTCTGCCGTCCGGCCTTCCGGACCTGTCTGGCCGCCGTTCGGATCACCCCGCCCCCGGAGGTGATCGCATACACCTCGCTGTCGTCATCGACGATCAGCGCCCCTACCAGCCTGCCACGGCGGGTGTCGTACTGGATCGTCAAGATGCCTTTACCGCCGCGGCCCTGCGCGGTGTACTCCTCGATCGCCGTGCGCTTGGCATAGCCTCCGGACGTCGCTACCAGCAGGTATGTGCCTTCTCGGACCACGTTGAGCGACAGTAGATAGTCGTCGGTGTTGAACCGCATGCCCTGCACACCCGAGGTCGCGCGGCCCATCGGCCGCAGTGCCTCGTCGGTTGCGGAGAACCGGATCGATTGGCCGTTGGCCGAGACCAGCAGCAGGTCGTCCTCGGCCGAGCACAGCACCGCCCCGACCAGTTCGTCGCTGTCGCGCAGGTTGACCGCCACAATCCCGCCGGACCGGTTGGAGTCGAAGTCGGTGAGCGCCGTCTTTTTGACAAGCCCGTTGCGGGTGGCCAGTACCAAATACCGGGCGTCCTCGTAGCTCTGGATCTGGATCACCTGAGCGATCCGCTCCTCGGGTTGGAAGGCCAGCAGGTTGGCGACGTGCTGGCCGCGCGCCGTCCTCGAGGCTTCCGGCAGGTCGTAGGCCTTGGCCCGGTATACCCGGCCCTGGGTCGTAAAGAACAGGATCCAGTCGTGCGTCGAGCACACGAAGAAGTGCCGCACGATGTCGTCCTGCTTCAGCCCGGCGCCCTGCACCCCCTTCCCGCCGCGCTTCTGGCTGCGGTACAGGTCGGTCTTGGTGCGCTTGGCGTAGCCGGTTTCGGTGATGGTGACGACGACGTCTTCGCGGGTGATCAGGTCCTCGTCGCTGACCTCGCCATCGGCGGCGATGATCCGGGTGCGGCGGTCATCGCCGTGCTTCTCGACAATCTCGGCGAGCTCGTCGTGCACGATCCGGCGCTGACGCTCGGGCTTGGCCAAAATGTCTTCCAGATCGGCAATTTCGGCTTCGATCTTGGCCAGGTCGTCGATGATGCGCTGGCGCTCCAACGCCGCCAGTCGGCGCAACTGCATGTCCAGGATGGCCTGGGCCTGGATGTCGTCGATGTCGAGCAGGTCGATCAGGCCGGCCCGCGCGATGTCCACCGTCTCCGATGCCCGGATCAAGGCGATGACTTCGTCGAGCGCGTCCAGCGCTTTGACCAGGCCGCGCAGGATGTGGGCGCGTTCGTTGGCCTTGCGCAGCCGGTAGGTGGTGCGCCGGATGATGACGTCGAGTTGGTGCTCGACGTAGTAGCGGATCAGCTGGTCCAGCCGCAGGGTGCGCGGCACCCCGTCGACGATGGCCAGCATGTTGGCGCCGAAGCTGGTCTGCAGCTGGGTGTGCTTGTAGAGGTTGTTCAGCACCACCTTGGCCACCGCGTCGCGCTTGATCTCGACGACGATGCGCAGCCCGACCCGGTCACTGCTCTGGTCTTCGATGTTGGCGATCCCGGCCAGCCTGCCGTCGCGGACCTGCTCTGCGATCGAGGTGATGAAGTTGTCGTGGTTGACCTGATACGGCAACTCGGTGATCACCAGGCCCGTCCGGCCCCGCGAATCTTCTTCCACCTCAACCACTCCGCGCATCCGGATGGAACCGCGGCCAGTCTTGTACGCATCCGCGATGCCTTGCGAACCGACGATCAGTCCGGCCGTGGGGAAGTCGGGGCCTTTGATACGCTCGGTGACCGCGACCAGTGTCGCCTCTTCGTCGGCGTCGTAGTTGTCCAACGCCCAGAACACCGCGTCGGCAAGCTCGCGCAGGTTGTGCGGTGGCATGTTGGTCGCCATACCGACCGCGATGCCGCCGGATCCGTTGGCCAGCAGGTTGGGGAACCGGCTGGGCAGCACCGTGGGCTCCTGCACCCGGCCGTCGTAGTTCGGTATGAAATCGACTGTCTCCTCGTCGATTTCGCGCAGCATCTCCATTGCCAACGGAGTCAGCCGCGCCTCGGTGTATCTCATCGCGGCTGGTGGGTCGTTGCCGGGGGAGCCGAAGTTACCTTGGCCATCGACCAACGGGTAGCGCAGCGACCACGGCTGCGCCATTCGCACCAGGGTGTCGTAGATCGAGGCGTCGCCGTGCGGGTGGTAGTTGCCCATCGTCTCGGCGACCGACCGCGCCGACTTGGCGTGGCTGCGGTCCGGGCGGAATCCGGACTCATACATCGCGTAAAGCACCCGTCGGTGCACCGGCTTGAGGCCGTCGCGCACTTCCGGCAACGCGCGGCCCACGATGACGCTCATCGCGTAGTCGATGTAGCTACGCTGCATCTCCTGCTGGATGTCGACCGGTTCGATCCGATCGGCGGCGCCACCGCCGGGTGGCAGCGTGGTGTCTGTCATCTATTCCTCGTTGAAGTTGTGAATAGGGGAGCGATCTGAATCGTCAGACATCCAGGAAGCGAACGTCCTTGGCATTGCGGGTGATAAAGCTTCGGCGGGCCTCGACGTCTTCGCCCATCAGGATGGAGAACAACTCGTCCGCCGCCGCAGCGTCGTCGAGGGTGACTTGACGCAGCACCCTGACCGACGGGTCCATCGTGGTCTCCCACAACTCCTTGGCATCCATTTCGCCCAGACCTTTGTAGCGCTGGATGCCGTCTTCCTTGTTGATCTTCTTGCCGGCCTTCAGACCGGCGTCCAACAGACCGTCGCGTTCCCGGTCGGAGTAGGCGAACTCGGGTTCGCTGCGCTGCCACTTCAGCTTGTACAGGGGCGGCTGCGCCAAAAACACGTGCCCGTTCTCGATCAGCGGGCGCATGAACCGGAACAACAGGGTCAACAGCAGCGTCGATATGTGCTGGCCGTCGACGTCGGCGTCGGCCATCAGCACGATCTTGTGGTAGCGCAGTTTGGTGATGTCGAACTCGTCGTGGATTCCGGTGCCCAGCGCGGTGATGATCGCCTGAACTTCGGTGTTTTTCAGCACGCGGTCGATGCGGGCCTTCTCGACGTTGATGATCTTGCCGCGCAACGGAAGAATCGCCTGGAACATCGAGTCGCGGCCGCTCTTTGCCGAGCCGCCGGCCGAATCACCTTCCACCACATACAGTTCCGACTTTCGCGGATCGGTGGAGCGGCAGTCGGCCAGCTTGCCGGGCAGCCCTCCCAGATCGGTGGCGCTCTTGCGCCGCACCAACTCTCGGGCTTTTCGGGCGGCGATCCGGGCCTGCGCGGACGATACCGCCTTGTTCACCACGGTCTTGGCATCGGCCGGGTTGGCTTCGAACCAGTGGGTCAGCTGCTCGTTGCAGACCTTCTGCACGAACGACTTGACTTCGGTGTTGCCCAGTTTGGTCTTGGTCTGGCCCTCGAACTGCGGCTCGCTGACCTTGACCGAGATCACCGCGGCCAGGCCCTCACGGATGTCGTCGCCGGTGAGGTTGGGATCTTTGTCTTTCAGCAGCTTCTTGTCTTTGGCGTACTTGTTCACCACCGATGTCAGCGCTGCGCGGAAGCCCTCCTCGTGGGTACCGCCCTCGTGGGTGTTGATGGTGTTGGCGAACGTGTGCACCGACTCCGAATAGCCGGCGTTCCACTGCATCGCGATCTCAACCTCGTGACCGGGACCCTTGCCAGAGAAATCCACGATGCTGCTATGGATCGCGTTCTTGGTGCGGTTGATGTGTTTGACGAAGTCGACCAGGCCGCCGGGGTAGTGAAAGATGCGGTGTTTGACTTTCTGCGGTTTGTTGCGTTCTTCGGCTTTTTCCTCGGCCGACTTCGGCGCGTCGGCCGTGTCGCTGACAACTTCGTCGACCACTTCCTCAGCTGCGACGCGCTCGTCGACCAGCTCGATCGTCAGCCCCTTGTTGAGGAAGGCCATCTCCTGCAGCCGGCGGGCCACGGTCTCGAAATCGTATTCGGTGGTCTCGAAGATATCCGGATCGGCCCAGAACCGCACCGTGGTGCCGGTCTTCTTGGTCTTCTCACCCTGCTTGAGGGTGCCGGGAACCGAGTGGTCATAGAACTGCGACCACTCATAACCGTCGCGCGATATCTCCACCTCGAGTCGGGTGGACAATGCGTTGACCACCGACACGCCCACCCCGTGCAAACCACCCGACACCGCGTAGGCGCCGTCATCGCCGCCGAACTTGCCACCCGCGTGCAACTGGGTCATGACGACGTCGACGGTGGATATACCGGTTGCGTGCATCGACACCGGGATGCCGCGGCCGTCGTCGGTCACCTGGACGCTGCCGTCCTCGAGGATCTTGACGTCGACTTTGGTGGCGAACCCGGCCATCGCCTCGTCCACCGCGTTGTCCACGACCTCCCAGACCAGATGGTGAAGGCCGCGCTCGCCGGTCGACCCGATGTACATGCCCGGTCGTTTGCGAACTGCCTCCAACCCTTCAAGAACCTGGATATCTCCGGCGTCGTATGAGTTGCGGGCCTTCTTCTGGGCAGCCACGATCGGAAAGCTCTCCTTGGGGTTGCGCGCGGGTAGTCCAATGACTGTGCGCTAGTTCTCCGCCAGTCTACCTATAACAAGCGGTAGCACCGATTCTGCGAGGGTGTTTCTACACAGCTATCTTCGCCGTGTGCGGAATTTCTCGATCTAGCTTGCGTCCCGACGCTTGACGGCCCAAGTCGTACCGTTGTGACGCCCCTCAGCGGATCGTTGCGGCTCAACCGTAGGTGTCACGAGGCCCTCTTCCGGCGATGTGCAACGGTCCTTTGCGCCACGACGGCGCGACCGGGCCGGTGATTTTCAGCGTGGTCACCACACCGTCGCCGACCGCGGCGGCGATTTTTGCCAGCACCTGCGCCTGGATGATTCGTAGCTGCGTGGCCCAAGCAGTCGACTCCGCCGACACGCTCAGCACTCCGTCACGCAGTGCGGTCGGGGTCGCATGGTCGGCGATGTGTCGACCGACCACCGACGGCCATTGCCCGACCACTGTGCCTTCCGCCACCCGCGACGACCAACCCTGCTTCTTCGCCACGTCGCGGGCCACATTGCCCAACGGTTGCGGATCACGGCTGTCGGGCCCCGGGCCAGACCACCGGCGCCGGCTTGCGGCGCCGGCAACGCGGCGGGTGGGCGGCAGCCGCCGCCCACGCCCCACATCTTTGCCTTGCGTGCGGGCGGCGCCGCGAGCCTCTTCCAGCGCTCGCCTCACCAGGTCCATACCGGGCAACCCGCTCAGCCGCTCCGGCGGCCCTGAGCTAGCTTCGCCAGGTTCATCAGTCAATGGTCGCGCTCTCCCCCGCGAGCGGGAGGTGCCCCCACCTCAGGCGTCCCGGCCTGCATCGTTGCCGCTCCGGTCACGTCTGCACCGCCGAGACCGGTCCACTGTCGCCGTCCTGCAGCGCGATGGTCACTCGCTTGGCATCCCAGTCACGGGGAATGTCGTCGAGGACCGCCGCGGTCACCAGTACCTGCTCCGCCGAGGCCGCGGCCGCGGCCAGCGCCTCCCGGCGGGCGGTATCGAGTTCGGCGAAGACGTCATCGAGCAACAACACCGGGTCGCCCCCCTCCGCGCGCAACAGTTCATAGGCCGCCAGCCGCAACGCCAACGCCATCGACCACGATTCACCATGGCTGGCAAAGCCTTTCGCGGGTTGCTCACCAAGGCGTAGCTCGAGGTCGTCGCGGTGGGGACCAACCAGGCAGACACCACGCTCCAGTTCAGCGTCGCGGCGCTGCGCCATCCCCGCCAGCAGCGCCGCACGCAACCGTTCGACGTCCGTGCAGTCGGGCTCGACATCGACGCTGGCACGATAACCGATCGCGGCTGACCGTGAGCCCGGCGCCAGCAGCTGATAGCTCTTCTGCACCTCGGGCGCCAACTCGTTCACCAGCTCCATCCGGGCGGCCATCAACTCGGCGCCGTGCGCGGCCAAATGCCCGTCCCACACATCAAGCGTGTCCAGGGCGCCGCGATCACCCCGAAACCTCGCGCCGGACGCGGATTTGAGTAATGCGGTGCGCTGGCGCAGAACTTTCTCATAGTCAGCCCGCACAGCGGCCACCCGCGGTCGTCGCACCGCTGCCAGATCGTCGAGGTAGCGGCGTCGATCTGCGGGGTCTCCCCGAACCAGAGCCAGATCTTCCGGCGCGAATAACACCGCCCGGAGTACCCCTATTATCTCACGCGGGCTGCGCACCGGCGATCGATTCAACCGGGCTTTGTTGGCCCGACCAGCGGCGATCTCCAAGTCGACGGCGCACTCGCGGCCGTCATTGACCACGATCGTCGACACCACCGCCCGCGATGAGCCAACCCGAACCAAGGGCGCGTCGGTCGCTACCCGATGCGAGCCCAATGTGGACGAATACCACAGTGCTTCAACAAGATTCGTCTTACCGAAACCGTTGGGACCGACAAACACCGTCCGCCCCGGTGTCAAGTCGACCTCGGCGTGTGCCCACGATCGAAAATCTCGCAAGCCCAGATGACGGACGAACACCTGACCGCTAACCAGGAAGACGGACCGGCATCAACAAATAGACGTAGTCGGTCGAAGCCGCCGGGAAAGGTCCGCTATCGGTGGGCTGTGGATCGTCGTCGCTGGCTGGGCGCAACACCGCCGGTCGACTCGGGGTGGTGAAGCCAAACAACACCCGCTCGGAGTGCAACGACCCCAACCCGTCGGTCAGGTATGTCGGGTTGAAGGCGATCGTCAGCGGTTCGCCGGCGAATTCGACGGCAACGTCCTCTTCGGCCCGGCCGACGTCGTCGGCCCCGGCCGACAGTCGCAGCACGTCCTCGGCGAACTCCATCCGGACCTGCGCACCACGATCGGCGACCAGCGCGACGCGCTTGATCGCCTCGGTCAACTCCGCCACCCCGATGGTGGCCACCGCGGTGTGTTCCGTCGGCAGCAGCTGCCGAAACTTCGGGAACTCCGCATCCAGCAACCGGGTCGTGCTGCGCTTCCCGTTTCCACTGATCCCGAGTAATCCGTCCTTGCCCACGGTGGGTCCGGACCCCAGTGACAAATGGACTTCGGCGCCGTCGGTTCCGGTCTTGGCCGCCTCGGCCAGCGTCTTGGCCGGCACCAGCACGGCCGCCTCAACGTCGGGTCCGGCCGCCGACCACGTCAGCTCCCGAACGGCCAGCCGGAACCGGTCGGTAGCGGCCAACACCACCGCCGCGCCGGAAATCTCCACCCGGATTCCCGTCAGCATCGGCAGCGTGTCGTCGCGGCCCGCCGCGACTGCAACCTGACTGATGGCTTCGGCGAACACATCCGACGACAGTGCACCGGTCTCTTCCGGCAACGCCGGCAGCGTGGGGTAGTCCTCCACCGCCATCGTCGGCAACGAAAATCTCGCGCTGCCACACGTCAAGGAAACTCTGGTACCTTCCACCTGGACGTCGACCGGCTTGTCGGGCAACGCGCGAGTGATATCCGACAACAGCCGGCCTGACACCAAAACTGTTCCCGGAGAAGCAATTTCCGCTGCCACCCGTACCTCGGCGGAAACCTCGTAATCGAACCCCGAGATCATCAAGCCGTCGTCCGAGCCGGTCAGCAGCACGCCGGCCAGCACCGGCACCGTGGGCCTGGTGGGCAGCGTCCGCGCCACCCATGCCACCGCATCGGCGAAGTCTTCGCGCACTAAGCGAAACTTCAAGTCGGTCACACCGACTGTGGTCGTCGCCACGTCCATTGCGTCCCTTCATCAGCTCGAACAACAAGGCTAACTTCAGCGGCCCCACCCCCGGTGGAGTGCGATTTCCCGCTGACTGACGCCTGTGCCCGTAAACCCGCTTCGACGACCGAACCGGCAGTCGAACCACAACCGTAGAGCTTTGAGCGCCATCTTGAAAGCTAATCGGAATCAATGACACTCAGGGTGTTCTTGCCTTGCCGGGTGGGTGTGGAACGCTCCGTCCCCAGGTGTCTTTTCCAAGAAGAAACTACGGAGATATACCAGTAACAGTATTAAGGCCTGTGCATCTTGGGGACAGCACGACATCTGCGCTGCGCAACGCTGCCAACCGGGTTGTGAATGACACGTGCATGGCTGTGTGGTTTGTGTGTAGGGGTTGGGGATCACCCGCCGTTGTGCACGTGACCGTTGTGCCCGCGTGATAACGCAAGCAGCCTGCCCACAGGGATATCCACAACCTGTGTTGTGACTGGTGGGATGGCCGTGCCCAAAGTTTTTTGGCGTTGTGGTCTTGCGGCCGGCGCTCAGCGCTTTGACCGCTGCCGGATCCGGGTGGTGAGTTCCTTGACGTGGTCGAAGACTTCGCGTCGCTCGGCCATCTCGGAGAGGATTTTGCGTTGGGCGTACATCACCGTGGTGTGGTCGCGGCCGAATGCTTGCCCGATCTTCGGCAGTGACAGGTCGGTCAGTTCGCGGCACAGATACATCGCGATTTGCCGTGACTGGGCAAGGGCCCTGGTCTTACCGGGGCCACGGAGTTCCTCGACCGTGGTATCGAAGTACTCCGCGGTGGCGGCCATGATGGTGGCCGCGCTGATCTGCATGGTGCTGGCGTCGGCAATCAGGTCGCGCAACACGATTTCGGCCAGCGCCTTGTCGATCGGGGTTTTGTTCAGCGACGCGAACGCGGTCACTCGGATGAGCGCGCCTTCGAGTTCGCGGATGTTGCGTTCGATGCTGCTGGCGATGAGTTCCAGCACATCGTCGGGGACCGCCAGGCGCTCCATCTGTGCTTTCTTGCGCAGAATGGCGATGCGGGTTTCCAGCTCCGGTGGCTGCACATCGGTGATCAGCCCCCATTCGAACCGGGTCCGGAGCCGGTCTTCCAGGGTGGCCAGCTGCTTGGGTGGTCGGTCGGAGGAGATGACGATCTGCTTGTTGGCATTGTGCAGAGTATTGAAAGTGTGGAAGAACTCTTCCTGGATACCTTCTTTGCCCTCGATGAATTGGATGTCGTCGACGAGCAGTACGTCGACATCGCGGTAGCTGCGCTTGAAGGCGACCTTGCGATCGTCTCGCAGCGAGTTGATGAAGTCGTTGGTGAACTCTTCGGTGGAGACGTACTTGACCCGCATACCGGGGAACAGTCGTTGCGCGTAGTTGCCGGCCGCGTGTAGGAGGTGCGTCTTACCGAGGCCGGATTCGCCCCAGATGAACAGTGGGTTGTAGGCCCGGGCGGGTGCCTCGGCAATCGCGAGGGCAGCGGCGTGGGCGAACCGGTTCGAGGCGCCGATGACGAAGGTGTCAAAGGTGTAGCGCCGATTCAGGCTGGTGCCGCCGGAGGCTTCCGGGTCAGCGGTCTGTGGTCGCTCGGTGAAGTAGGTCGGCCAGTTTTGATGCGCGCTGGCGAGGGCCTCGCGGTCTTCGTCAACCTCGTCGACATCGACCAGCGATTCGTCGGGCACCAGGCCGTCATCGGATTCGTCACCGGCCAGGGCGGCGATACGGACGCCGAGTTCGATCTGTTGGCCGAGCCGACGGCTCAGCGCCTCGGTGATCTGGGTACGCAGGTGTCGTTCGATTTCGTTCTGCACGAAGCTGCTGGGCACCGACAGCAGAGCGAACCCTTCGACGATCGTCAGCGGTTGTACAAGGTTCAACCAGGCTCGTTGCTGCGGTGTCAGGGCAGGGACGTACGGTTCGCCGTTGGTTACGGAAGCGTCTGGGGCGATCTCGCCGTTGAGTTCGGAGACGACCGCATTCCAGACCGCCGCGAAACTTGATCCGGGGTCATCGGTCAACGACGGTCCCCCTGGTATGACGTCGAAGTACAGCGTTTAGCCGCGACCACGAACTGTCCACATGGTTATCCACAAGTGTGGACAGGACGACCGCCACCAAGCCGCAGGTCGCGGCTGACGGCACGCGGGATCGGCGCTCGAGACAGCCAGCATAGGTCACTTGGCCAGGAAGCCGATCCGCCATCCTCGGTTCGTTGTCGGGCGCCGTTCCAGTATGAAACGGCATTGGCCGAAGTTAACAAGTTTTCCGTCCGCGCGCCAACCGTTCTGCAACATTCGGGCGCGCTTCCATAGAATTGCTCGCCGGCCGCGGTGGCGGGTGTGACATGAGTGAAATATCGCCGCGCAGTCGGGCGCCGAGACGGCCAGGTTTGACCCGGGGAACGCTGCTGCGTACCCTCGTCTAGTCGCCCGAAAGTCGGCGATACGGCTGCGATCCGCGCAATATGCAACGGGGCCCGCGCCGGTTACCAGCGAGACACAGAGCCTGCCAAGGCTTGGTGAGTGCAATCGTGTTCCACCGGTACCGGGCCGGAACGCGATGCCAGGTTCAACGAGGAGAGAGTCGTGGCAAAGGGTAAGCGGACCTTCCAGCCGAATAACCGGCGCCGAGCCCGCGTGCACGGCTTCCGGCTGCGGATGCGCACCCGGGCGGGGCGGGCGATCGTGTCAAACCGGCGGCGCAAGGGCCGCCGCTCGCTGACTGCCTGATTCGAATCCCGGTGTCACAGCGGTGCTTTCCGCGCGGAACCGCATGACGCGGTCGGCCGATTTCGGTGCCACGGTAAAGCACGGAACTCGGGCCGTGCAGCCAGACCTCGTCATTTATTCGCGGCGCGGAAACGAGAACGACGCCGAAGCGCCGAAGGTCGGACTGATCATTTCGCGATCAGTGGGCTCGGCCGTGCAACGGCATCAATTGGCTCGGCGGTTACGGCATGTCGCTCGGGGAGTGCTCGACGGGCTGGACCGCTCCGAGCACGTCGTGATCCGCGCGCTGCCGAGCAGTCGTGACGTCGGATCTGCTCGATTGGAAGAAGAACTACGGGCCGGCTTACGGCGGATCGAGGCGACGGGATCCGGCCGGTGAATGACATAACGTCAAAGTTGGGGCAGTGGCTACACAGCGCCGAGACCGCGGTTGTCCGCGGGTTGATTTTCCTCATTCAGCTGTACCGGCACATGGTGTCGCCGCTACGGCTACCGACGTGCCGGTTCACCCCAACGTGTAGTCAGTACACCGTGGAGGCGCTGGCCGAGTACGGGTTGCTGCGGGGGACTGGGCTGGCAGCCGTCAGGCTGGCCAAGTGCGGTCCGTGGCATCGGGGAGGATGGGACCCGATACCGGAGCGCCGGGCAGTCCGGGTGGAAATCTGGGGCACCCCAGCGACGCTAGGGGAGAGTGATTGAAGTTGTTTGATCCGTTCAGCCTGGACTACTTCTACTACCCGGTTTCGGCGATCATGTGGGTCTGGTACAAGGCCTTCGGCTTTCTGCTTGGCCCGTCGAACTTCTTCGCGTGGACGCTGTCGGTGATGTTCCTGGTGTTCTCGCTACGGGCGATTTTGTACAAGCCGTTCGTCCGGCAGATCCGCACCACCCGCCAGATGCAGGAGTTGCAACCGCAGATCAAGGCGCTGCAGAAGAAGTACGGCAAGGATCGTCAGCGGATGGCGCTGGAGATGCAGAAGCTGCAGCGCGAACACGGGTTCAATCCGATACTCGGCTGCTTGCCGATGCTGGCGCAGATCCCGGTGTTCTTGGGGCTGTACCACGTGCTGCGGTGCTTCAATCGGACCACCACCGGTATCGGACAGCTGGGGCTCTCTCCGGAGCGCAACCGCGAGCTGGGTAACTATGTCTTCAGCGCCGCGGATGTCGGACACTTCCTGGACGCCAACCTGTTTGGCGCACCCCTGGGTGCCTCCATGACACAACGGGGCGCCAGCCTCGCGGCCTTCACCGAATTCAGTCGGCCCGCCGTCATCGCGGTCGGCCTGCCGGTGATGGTCCTGGCCGGCATCGCCACCTACTTCAACAGCCGGGCGTCGATCGCGCGGCAAAGCCCCGAAGCCGCGGCCAACCCGCAGACGGCGATGATGAACAAGCTCGCGCTGTACGTCTTTCCGCTCGGCGTGGTGGTCGGCGGACCGTTCTTGCCGTTGGCGATCATCTTCTACTGGTTCTCGAACAACATCTGGACCTTCGGCCAGCAGCACGTCGTCTTCGGGATGATCGAAAAAGAGGAAGAGGCGAAAAAGCGCGAAGCGTTGGAACGTCGGGCGGCGAACGCGCCGACGCCCGGCGCCAAACCCAAGCGGCCGGCGAGGAGCGCGGTGGCGGACGGCAACGGATCGCCGGCGCCTGCGGGCGGTGCCGATGGTGAATCTGCAGCAACGGAACCGTCGGAGGCCGGCACGAGCAAGGGCGATCAGGTGGCGCGCAACAGCAATCCGGCCGGCCGCACCCCACGCCCGGGCGCAAAGCCGAAGAAGCGCAGACGCTGACCGAGGATCGGGCCGACCCAAGGCGACGGTCCATCGTGGACGTGGGGGATGAGCTCGGTACCGGGACCGGGCAGCAGACTTAGCCGGGCGCAGGTCCGGACGACGGGAAGGAAACAGACAGGGATGACGGACACCGACACAAACGGACACGACATCGACGAAGCTCCAACGGAAGAGGTTCCAGAAGAGGCGTCGGAGGACACGGCGGCGGACGATGGTGATACCGATACCGAGCCCGATACGGAGGAGCGGTTGGTCGCCGAGGGAGAGATCGCGGGCGACTACTTGGAAGAGCTCCTGGACCTCCTGGACTTCGATGGCGACATCGATTTGGACGTCGAGGGCACTCGCGCGGTGGTCAGCATCGACGGCAGCGACGACTTGAACAAGTTGGTGGGCCGCAAGGGCGAGGTGCTCGACGCCTTGCAGGAACTAACCCGGCTGGCGGTGCATCAGAAGACGGGGGTGCGCAGCCGACTGATGCTCGATATCGCGAGTTGGCGCCGCCGCCGCCGGGACGAGTTGGCGGCGTTGGGCGACAAGGTTGCCAGGAGAGTACTGGAAAGTGGCGAGCGCGAAGAACTCGCTCCGATGACGCCATTTGAGCGCAAGATCGTTCACGATGCGGTCGCGGCGGTTCGAGGAGTCCGGAGCGAGAGCGAGGGCGTGGAGCCGTCGCGTCGAGTCGTCGTACTGGTCGACTGAACCAGAAGCAGAGTTACACACCTGTAGTTCGCTTGGGTCCGGCGAGTACGGACGGGAGGGATGTTTCACGTGAAACATGTCGTTCCGAACAAGCGAGCGCAGTCGCAGGTGCCGCCACCGCCCGAAGCAGCGGCAGCCGTTTTCGGGCCCCGTGTCGATCTCGCCCATCGCTACGCCGAGTTGCTGGCCGACACCGGCGTCGAGTGGGGGCTCCTGGGCCCGCACGAAATCGACCGCATCTGGGAACGGCACCTCCTGAATTGCGGTGTGGTCGCCGAGTTGTTGAAGCCCGGCGAGCGGGTGGCCGACATCGGTAGCGGGGCCGGCTTACCGGGATTGCCGCTGGCGATCGCCCAGCCCGAACTCCGCATCGTTCTGATCGAGTCGCTGCTCCGCCGAAGCGAGTTTCTGCACCGGGCCGTCACCGAGCTCGGGTTGGATGTCGAAGTACTCCGGGGCCGCGCCGAGGAACCGGCCGTCCGCGAGAACGTCGGCGGATGTGATGCCGTCGTGTCGCGGGCCGTGGCCCCACTGGACAAGGTGACACGGTGGAGTCTGCCGCTGCTGCGGCCAGGCGGTCGGATGCTCGCGATCAAGGGCGAGCGGGCACCCGACGAAGTGCGCGAGTATCGGCGTGTGATGAACGCGTTGGGCGCCGCGGATGCCAGGGTGGTGGAATGTGGCGTGAACTATCTGTCTCCGCCGACAACCGTGGTGGTGGCACGGCGCGGCTCGCCGGCTCCGGGCCGGGGTGTGCCGCGCCGACGGTCGAACAGGGAGAGCCTATGAGTGCGCCGCACGACCCGTTCGGTTCCGAGCACGGAGCCCGCTCCGCTACGCATGTTTCACGTGAAACATCGGAATTCGACACTCCGATCGGAGCCGCTGCCGAACGCGCCATGCAGGTACTGCACACCGCCTACAAACCGCTGCGCCGTCCGCGTCATCGCCGACTGTTCACGATCGCCAATCAGAAGGGCGGCGTCGGCAAAACCACAACCGCCGTGAACCTGGCCGCAGCGCTCGCCATCCAAGGCCTCAAAACGCTCGTCATCGATCTGGATCCTCAGGGCAATGCGAGTACAGCGCTGGGCATCACCGACCGTCATTCCGGCACGCCGTCGTCCTACGAGATGCTTCTCGGCGAGATATCTTTACAGACCGCGCTGCGGCGCAGCCCGCACAGCGAGCGCCTGTTCTGTGTGCCATCGACGATCGACCTGGCCGGCGCCGAGATTGAATTGGTCAGCATGGTGGCGCGCGAGAATCGACTGCGCACCGCGCTGGCCGAACTCGATGACGTCGACTTCGACTACGTCTTCATCGACTGCCCGCCGTCGCTGGGCCTGCTGACCGTCAACGCGTTGGTCGCCGCCCCCGAGGTACTGATCCCCATCCAGTGCGAGTACTACGCGCTGGAGGGAGTGTCCCAGTTGATGAACAACATCGAGATGGTCAAGGTCCATCTGAATCCCGGCCTGAACGTCAGCACGGTCATCCTCACCATGTACGACGGCCGGACCAAGCTCGCCGATCAGGTGGCCGACGAAGTCCGCCGCTACTTCGGGGCGAAGGTCTTGCGCACAGTGATCCCGCGCAGCGTGAAGGTCTCGGAGGCGCCCGGTTACAGCATGACGATCATCGATTACGATCCCGGTTCGCGCGGTGCGATGAGTTACCTCGACGCCAGCCGCGAGCTCGCCGAGCGTGACGGACCATCACCTAAAGAGGGGGACAAGCATGACCCAGGCGCACCGTAGGAAGGGCGGACTCGGGCGAGGCCTGGCTTCGCTGATCCCCACCGGACCGGCGGATCCCAATGATGACTCGACCCGGTTCGGGCCGCGGATGGGCGATGCGGCGGCCAACGTAGTGCTGGGGGGTCCACAGGCTGGGGGCTCAGCGGGTTCAACCGATATCGGTGCGGTGTACCGGGAGATCGACCCGGCCCTCATCGAGCCGAACCCGCGCCAGCCCCGGCAGGTGTTCGACGACGAGGCGCTGGCCGAGCTGGTGCACTCGATCCGCGAGTTCGGTCTCATGCAGCCGATCGTGGTCCGCGCAGTCGACGGAGCCCAGCGATCCGGCGGCCAGCGTTATCAGCTCGTGATGGGGGAGCGACGGTGGCGCGCGGCCCAGGCGGCCGGCATGACTGCCATCCCCGCGATCGTGCGCGAGACCGCCGAGGACAACCTGCTGCGCGATGCACTGCTGGAGAACATCCACCGGGTGCAGTTGAACCCGCTGGAAGAGGCGGCAGCCTATCAGCAACTGCTCGACGAGTTCGGCGTCACCCACGACGAACTGGCCGCCCGCATCGGCCGGTCCCGTCCATTGATCACCAACATGATCCGATTGCTGCGGTTGCCGATTCCTGTTCAGCGCCGGGTCGCAGCAGGAGTGCTGTCGGCCGGCCACGCCCGGGCGCTGCTGTCCCTCGAGGGCGGTCCGGACGCGCAAGAAAACCTGGCGGCACGGATCATCGCCGAAGGGCTGTCGGTGCGGGCAACCGAGGAGGCGGTCACCCTCGCCAATCGCAGCGATACCAACCAGCCAGCGCCGCCGCGGCGCAAGCCGATCCAGATGCCCGGCCTTCAGGACGTAGCCGAGCAGCTCTCCAGCACCTTCGATACCCGCGTCACGGTCAGCGTGGGCAAACGCAAAGGCAAGATCGTGATCGAGTTTGGTTCGGTGGACGATTTGCACCGCATCGTCGGTCTGATGAACTCGTCGGACAGCTGACCACAGACACCAACTGATTACGTCACTGTGACAATCCGGCCAACCAAGCCGCCCCAACATGCCGCAGTCAACTGAATCGGGCTGTGCACCAGTTCATTTCAGCGTTGACGTGGAATCGGCCAGGCGCTGGGTAGCTGGTTGGCCCGGGTCGGCCGGGGCAGAGGCGTTTCCGGGCCTCAATTCGGGGTCGCGTGGGTATCGCCGTCGGCCGTACCCGGAGGGTACGCTCAGCTGAGGGGTGGCGGCACCACCCGGTCGCGGGGAAGTTGGACATCGGCGGCGCCCTGCGACGATGCGGGTCAGTATGGCCCGAGGAGAAGCAGGGTCATCAATGACAGCGCTCCACGGAGGCCCAGGAGTTTAGTGTCTGCTCGAATCACACCGCTGCGACTCGAAGCCTTCGACCAGCTTCCCAAACACGCCCGCCGCTGCACCTTCTGGGAAGTCGACCCCGCGACCCTTGGCAACGAAGACCACCTGGCCGACCCGGAATTCGAAAAGGAAGCGTGGCTGTCGATGGTCATGCTGGAGTGGGGATCGTGCGGTCAGGTGGCGACGGCGGTTCCGGCGGAAGCCGGCCAGGGCGAGGCCTCCTGCCTGGGCTACGCCTTCTACGCTCCGCCCCGTGCGGTGCCCCGGGCACACCGGTTTCCCACCGGACCGGTGTCGGCTGACGCCGTACTGCTCACCTCGATGCGAGTGGAGCCCGGCCCAGCCGCCGACGAGCTGCCCTACAGCCTAGTGGCGCAGGTGGTCGATGAATTGGTCCGCCGGGGCGTCCGGGCGCTGGAGGCGTTCGGTCGCACCGAGAACGTCACGGAGCTGCTCAACCCGCAGACCGTCGATCCCGATCTGCGGCCGGTGCTCGAGGCGCTGGGTGACTGTTCGGTCGAGCACTGCGTGATCGAGGCCGACTTCCTTCGGGACGTGGGATTCGTCGTGGTGGCGCACCATCGGTATTTCCCGCGCTTGCGACTCGAGCTGGACAAGGGTCTTGGTTGGAAGGCGGAGGTCGAAGCGGCGTTAGAACGGCTGCTGGAGACCTCGTCGCTGCAGCAACCGGTCGCAGCGGGTCCGCGGCTATGAACCGCTGAGCCGGCTGGCCTGCTCCACCGACAACTCGTGAGCAAGTAGCTCGGCAAAGGTGAACGTTCCGGTGGGCCGGTCGTTCTTGCCGAGCAGATACAGTCGCTTGACCGCCGCCAGTATCCCCTCAGCGATCGCGTCGCGGGTCTGCGTGGTGATCAGCAGCGCTCGATCACGCGGGTTGGTGATGTAGCCGATGTCGACCTGAACGGTAGGCATCCGGGTCAGCCGCAGCAGGTCCCAGGTCCGACCATGGACCCGGCAGTCGCGTAAACCGGTGCGCGCGACCACTTCTCGTTGAATGAAGTCAGCCAGGTTACGGCCAATGGTGGAGACCGAACCGTGCGCATTGCCGAAGTGGAACGAGGCCACGCCGTTGGCCGACGGGCTGGCCTGGGTTGCGCATCGCAGGCTGATCATCAGGTCGGCACCGACGGCATTAGCCGTCGCGGCACGCTCGGCGTCCGATGGGCTGCGGTTGGTGGGCCGCGACAGGAAGGTTTCCATGCCGATGGCGGTCATCCTGCCTTCCAGACGACTTGCCAAGTCCCACAACACGTCTGCTTCGCTGATGGGTCCGGCGGCCCCGTGTGTGATCAGCCCGTGGTCGGCACCGCCGCGACCGGGATCGATGATGATTCGCTTACCCGACAGCTTCGGCCCGGATCGACGGACCAGTTCCTCTTCACGGATGGCGTGCAGCGAACCGCCGGTCACTCGTGAACTGAGAAAGTACAAGGAGCGCAACGTTTCCGGGCCGCAAATACCGTCGGCGTAGATCCCGGACTCGCGCTGGTACGACATCAACCCGTTGTGGGTCTGCAGGCCGAAGTATCCGTCGACGAGCCCGGTGTAAAAGCCGAGATCCTGCAGCCTGGCTTGCAGGGTGGCGACGTCGTCACCGTACATCGGCGCACCGAACTGATGGTTCAGTGTGCGGGCGCCGAGCCGGTAGGACGCCTCTTTCAGCGCCCGGTAGGTGGCTTCGCCAACGACACCGTCCACCAACAGGCCTCGATGCTGCTGAAACGCCCGCACCGCGTGGTCAAGCTCTTCGTCGAAGACATCGAGTGCCACATGCTTTCCGGTGGTGAGGTTCTCGTCTGGGCCCTCGAGATGCCCCAGCGCGGTCAGCGAAGCCCGAATTTCGGTGACCGCTGCGCTGCGGTCACCACAGCGCAGCGCTTCGCCGGCGCCGCGGTGCGGATGCGACATTCAAGGCCTCCGGTGAGCTGGTGACAGCCCTGCCGTTCGTTGACAGGCTTGGCGGTATTGTCGCAGACGCTTGTCGATTTCGGGAAAACGCCAGGCAAATCGTGGCGATATGTAGCGAACTAACCGACGTTGGGAACGGCGTCGGAAAGTTCGCGCAACAGCGCCGCCTTACCTTTGGCGCCAACGATCCGCTTGACCGGCTCGCCGTCCTTGAACAAGATCAACGTCGGGATCGAGACCACCTGAAAATTGCGGGCGGTCTCGGGGTTTGCGTCAACATCGAGTTTGGCGACGGTGAGCTGCCCGGCAGTTTCGGCGGCGATCTCCGCCAGCACCGGTGCCACCATCTTGCATGGTCCGCACCAGGTAGCCCAAAAGTCAACCAGCACAGGGGTATTGCTGGCCAACACATCGTTTTGGAAAGATGCGTCAGAGACGTCCACAGGTGTGCCGGCGGAATCGGTGTTCGTCATCGCGGTGCTCCAATCAAAGTGTCGCTGCCGCCGGGGTTTCGGCGGATTTGGTCGGTGCGGATGTTGGTGCTTCCGCTTGCTCGGTCAGCCAGCGCTCGGCGTCAATCGCTGCGCTGCAACCCGTGCCGGCGGCGGTGACCGCCTGCCGGTAGGTGTGATCAACCAAGTCGCCGGCCGCAAACACCCCGTCGAGCGAGGTGTGCGTGGTGTTGCCCTGGACCAGCACGTAGCCTTCCGGATCCAGGTTCACAGCACCGCGCACCAATTCAGACCGAGGATCGTGGCCGATTGCGACGAATACTCCGGTCACGGCCAGCGTGGATTCCTTGCCGGTGCCGGTGTCCCGTAGCCGCAAGCCGGTCACGGTGGTGTCGCCCTCGACGCCAACCACGACGCTGTTGGTGATGAACCGGATCTTGTCGTTGTCGCGGGCCCGGTCGAGCATGATCCTGGAGGCCCGAAACTCGTCGCGGCGATGCACGACGGTGACGCTGCGGGCGAATTTCGTGAGGAAGGTGGCCTCCTCCATCGCCGAGTCACCGCCGCCGATCACGGCGATGTCCTGATCGCGGAAGAAGAAGCCGTCGCAGGTGGCGCAAGAGCTCACTCCGCGGCCCAGCAGCGCCTGCTCGCCCGGCACGTGCAGATAGCGCGCCGCGGCGCCCATCGCCAGGATCACGGCCCGCGCCTGCAAGGTCTCCCCGTCGGCGGTGGTGGCCGACTTGACCGGGCCGTCCAGCGACACCGATTCGACGTCTTCCATCCGCAGGTCCGCACCGAAACGCAGTGCCTGCTCGCGCATCTGGTCCATCAATTCGGGACCCATGATCCCGTCCCGAAAACCGGGATAGTTCTCCACTTCGGTCGTGGTCATCAGCGCTCCGCCGAACGAGGTGCCCTCGAATACCACCGGCGCCAGTTGCGCGCGCGCCGCGTACAGCGCCGCGGTGTAACCGGCGGGTCCGGAGCCGATGATGGTCACGTTGTGAACAGTGTTCGATGAGGAGCTCATACCAGCCTTTCGGATACGTCAAGCCGCTTCAAAGCAGTCGAACGCCAGGGTAGGCGGTGCTGTTCCCGCGAACACTACGGCCGGTTGACAATCCTGTCAGCCAACAGGCCGGTGTCCACCGAACTACACGTCGGCGCCACCGCGAGGGCCGCCACCGTGCCGGGCGTGTCGCCGGGCAGCACCAGCAGCATGGCCGGGCGCCCGGCGATCTCGACCGGGCGCGCAGCCAAAACTCGGGCGTCGGCCGGATAGCCCAGGCCGGCCAGGCATGACGTGCGGCGTTGTGGGTCGGCGAACGGGCCGAGGTCCGGTTGGCCGTCGAGCAGGGCGACGATCTGTTGGTCCGACAACGGAATGGTCATCGGCGGGCGCGACACCGTGATGTGTTCTGCGGTGGTCGGCCTGCTCGGTGTGGGCGGCGGCGCCGTGATCAGTGCCGCGGTTCCCAGCCAGACCGCCGCGGCGGCCGCGGCCAGACCGGCGACGGCGACGGCCACCCGCGCCGAGCGGGGGAGGCGGCCGGGGCGGACGGTGTGGGCGGCGCGCCGCCGGGAACGTTCGGGTCGCTCGGCGCGCAGCGCCGCGGCGACGCTGTCGACGACCTGCGGCGCGACTTCTGGAGCCGACGACGCGTCGGTGCCAAGCGCCGCGATGTCGCGGCGGACCCGGTTCAGCGCGTCCATCGTCTGCCGGGCGTCGGGGTCTGCGCGAACTTTCTTACGCAGCCGGGCAGCGGTGTCGTCGTCGAGTAGGCCTGCCTGCAGGTCGGAGAGGGCCTCCACCGTCAGCGGTGGATCGGCGCCCGCCTCGTCGCATTCGCCCGGCTCAACTCCGTCCATTTGCCTCAGTGTCCGTCATCGACAACCCGAATGCCACGCCGCGATTCGTCCGCGACGCGGCCAGCTAGCCGGCCGGGCGGTGGGGCGCGGTGTCGCTTTCCAGGTAGCCGAGGATGGCGGCAAGTCGGGCCCGGGCGCGGGCGCAGCGACTCTTGACGGTGCCTTCGGCCACCCCGAGCATCGCCGCGGTGTCGGCCACCGAATAGCCGTGCATGTCGACGGCCACCACTGCGGCGCGCTGCTCGACGGGCAGCCGCATCAGCGCTCGGTGCACCGCGATCGCGGTGTCCACCTGCGCGGTTCGGTCGGCCACCGGGTAGACGTCGTCCAGCGCGGTGGTGGGATGAGTTTTGTTGCGGCGCAACCGGTCCAGGCAGGCGTTGACCACGATGCGATGTAACCAGCTGCTGACCGCGGCGTCGTGTCGAAAGGAGCCGGCGCCGCGGTGCGCCGAGACCATCGCGTCCTGCAGCGCGTCCTCGGCGTCCTCGCGGCTACGGCTGGTCAGCCGGGCCAGCCGGTGCAGTTGCCGGTGGTGTCGGTAGAAGAGTTGCTCGAAGGCATAGCGATCGCCTGCGACGTGCGCGGCCAGTAATTCGGCGTCGCTGAGTTCTGGTAGACGGTCCTGCCGAACCTCGCGCCCGAAGCCCACGGCCGGACAGTAACCAATCGGTCGGTACCCGGCACTTCACCCGAGCGGGCCGATGTGTCAAGACGCGGCTTGCACCGTGACCTCGGCGATGTCGGAGCGGCTCTCGCCGTTGGTGGTACCCAGGGTCGAAATCCACACCAGCAGATACGACGTGGGCGCCGACGCCTTGACCGGGATGCTGTTGTGGCCCGGCTGCATCGACACGGGCTGAGTCAGCGCGGTGGTGTCGCCGAGCTTGGCCGGTGTCGACGTCGCCGACGAGCGGATCTGAATTTTCGTTCCGGTGCTGGCGAGGTCGACGGTCACGGCTCCCACCACGGTGGGTTTCGGCAGGTGCAGCAGCAAGCCGACGCCGCTTTTGAAGGCCGGGAACGGGACGGCGTCGTGGTAGGTGTCGGTTTCCCACGCGGTCGCCGGGTTGCCGTCGATCGCCAGCCCGGCCTGGCCCGGGTTATCGGCCTGGCCGTCCGGGGAGAAGACCGTCGCGCTCACCGGTTTGACCATGCTGCCCGCCGCTGAGCTGGCACTGGAGCTCGAACTCTCCGAGGGCGCATTGAGGCCCAGCCGGTCCTTGTCCAGCCCACCGACGTCGCCGAACATCCGGCTCAGCACCGACGCCATGACCAGTAGTGCCACCACAAGGACGGCGGCGCCGGCACCGATCCAGATCGTCAGGACGCGGCGACGACGCTGGCGTGCCTGCGCCTCCTCCACCGCGGGCGTCCGGGCCCGCGCCGGCCGCGCAGGTGCCGGCGGCGGGTCAGGAAGCGGACTCAACAGCTCGGTGCGGTCGGCCACCGCCGTCGCCTGCTGGAGGAGATTCAAAAGCGTTGCGGCACTGCGAATCCCATCAACCTGAATCGAATGCGTGGCCGCCGCGGAAATCTGGAACGGGATGTCCCGGTCGATCGAACTGGGTTCGACGGGCTGGCCCGTCGGATCCCGCGGTGCTGGCGCCATTTCGCTGCGCACCCCGGACTCCGGCAGCGGCCAGCGGTTGACCAGCAGCGCGTACAGCGCGGCGCCGATGCCGCGAATGTCGTCTTCGGGGGCGGCGTCGGGCATGGTCGCGGGGAAGGCCAGCACCACGTCGCCTTCGATGCTGACCCGCACCCGGCTGGGATGGTCGACCGACAGCGCGACGCCGGCATGGTGGGCGGCCGCGGCTGCAGCCGCGAGGGTTTGCATCGCACGGGCAGCGCCGACCGCGGATGGTGAGGTGTCGGCGACCTCCTGCAGTGAACCACCCCGGATCCATTCGGTGACGACCAAGCCACCGGTGCCGGTGTGGACGACGTCGAGGACCCGCGCGATCCCGAGTTTGTCCACGCGGCTCAGCCGCATGGTGCGCGACAGGATCTCGCGAACCTGCTCGTCGGCCAGCGTCCCGTCCGGATCGACGAAGGTCAGCGCCACCTGCCGATCCAGTGCAGTGTCCAGCGCCTGCCAGAACTGCAGGTGCGGCGCGCCGCCGTGGAAGACCAACAGCCGGTAGCGACCGCGGGCGATGCTGGCGCCGGGAACCAGGTGCAGGTCGTCCTGACGGGGCGATGGTTCGGCTGCCGACTCCATCGGATCACCGGCGCCGCCGAAGTTCGTTGTTTCGAGGTCGGGATCCGCGGATGGTTCGCCGTTGGACCGCGTCGGCGGCTCAGGCGCCGAGACGGTGCCGACCTGAAGATCGGGCGGCACGTCGGGCTGGAAATCATCAGCGGCGGTTTCGGAGACAGCCTTGGATGAGGTGCTGTCCGATGGGCCGTCGGTCATCCCCGGTCCTTTCCCCATCCCCTCCCCGGCTACTTGATCCGGAAGCCCGCGCCGGACGGGCTCTGGTACCGGATATCCCCCCGGCGTAGTCGAATTCCTTTGCTCAGGGTACGTGACATGACCGGGGCGCAACACCTGATCGGGTGCTGCGGATTTGCGGGCAGCGACGTTCAGTGACCCCTCCGGAGGGGCCGGAGCCGGTCGGCGAGGGGGCACTCGGCCGGCCGGGGCGGGCAGCACCCGTTTGCGCGCGGGCGCCCCGGCGCGTTTAGCGCCGAGCCAGCGGCGAAATGCCGTCAGCGCCGCGTGTGCCTCTGGCACGCGCGCGCGTAGCATCACCACGGCCACGATCGGCGCCATGATCACCGCGAGCACGAACAGCCGCAACAGCGAGCCGGCGCCGCCGCCGTGGGCGGTGAGCCGTTGCATCCCCACCAGCTGGTCCACCACGTGCGCGATCAGCCCGGCCAGCAACGACGCCGTGATCGTGACCAGAATGGTCCGCACCTCCGCGACGCCGAGTAGGTGGCCGCCGGGGGGCCGCAGCGCCTTCCGCAGCAGGTAATAACCGACGATCGCGCCGGCCAAAAATCCCAGGCCGTTGGCCAAGCCGAGATAACCGGCGACCAGGTCGGGGTTGTCGGTGATGTGCGGCGCGAGCAGTGAGCCGGCGATCTTGACGGTCGTGATGATGATGATGATCACGATCGGTATCCATGGCTGCTCGCGGGCGTAGAAGACACGCAACTCCAGCAGCACAACCGAGTACGGGATCAACGTGAACGCCGACAACGCGATCGCCACGCCCAGGTAGCCGGCGTCGACGTCACCGAAATGGCCGTAGGCGAACAGCGCACTGCCGATCGCCGGCCCGCCGACGGTCATGAACGCCACCGTCGGGATCAGTGTGATCATCGTCAATCGGCTGGCCAGCGAGAGGTCGGCCAGCACCGCCGGGGTGTCGTCGGCGGCCGCATTGCGGCTCAGCCGCGGCATCACCACGGTGAGCACCGTCACCCCGATCATGCCGAACGGCAGCATCAGCACCAGCCAGGTGTAGTTGTAGATCGCCGGGCCGGAAGCGGCTGCCGTGCTGGCGATTTGGTTGGTGACGATCAGGCCGATCTGGCTGATCAGCACGTAGAACACCATCGCGGCGGCCATCGCGCCGAAGCGTTTGAGCCGCTCGTCGATTCCCCATAGCGGGCGAAGGCTGATGCGCTGACGCTGGATCGCGACCAGCAGCACGACGGTCTGCGCGACCACTCCCAACGTGGTTCCGATGCCCAACACCAGCAGCTTGGCGTTGCCCATCTGCACCGGGTCCACCGACAGTTGCCCGGGTGTTGCTAGGTAGGCGCCCAGGGTGGCGATCGCGACGACGTTGTTGACGACGGGCGCCCACGCCGGCGGCCCGAACACGTTGCGCGTATTCAGGATGGCCATGAACACCGAGGAGAGGCCGTAGAAGATCACCTGCGGCAATAGCAGGTAGGCGAACGCGGTGGTCAGTGGCTCGTTGACCTGGGGGTTGCGGCCCAGCATCAACTGCACCAGCAGCGGGGCGGCGGCCACCGACAGCAGCGTCGTCACTAGCAGCAAGGTGGTCGCCAGCGTCACCAGGCGCCGCACGAACGCCGCACCGGCGTCGGCGTCGTCCTGCTCTGCGCGCGCGAGCACCGGCACGAAGATCGCGGTGAACGTCGCTTCCAGCACCAGCGCCGCCACCAGGTTCGGCAGCTGGTTGGCCACCGAGAACGCGCTGGACAGCGCCGCACCCAGGATCGCGGCCAGGATCACGATCCTGGCAAAGCCGGTGAGTCGACTGACCAGGGTTGCCAACGCCATTCCCCAGGACCGGGACACCAGCGCGGCGTCGGACAGCTCAGGGCGGGCCGGTGGCGGTGTGCCCTGCGACGACACCAACCCGGTCGGCGGCAGCGGCCCGGTCGGCGGTCCCGCACGTCGCGGCGAGCGCGGGTGTGGGCCGGGTGGCCGCGATGGCTGCGCCGGTGGCGGCACCGGGCGGCGGACGGAACTCATACCCGATTCTCTTCGTCCACGCGATGACCCGCTGGACGGTCTTTGCTGCGGTGCGGCGTGTCGGGGGGATCCGGACGATCAAGGTCGGCGGGGTCCGGCTGGCCGCGGAACCGGTGCCACAGACGTCGTCCCGCGAGCGTCGCCAGCACCGCCGCCGCGCTCAGCGTGATCGCGAACAGCACCTTGCCGTAGGCATTCGAATGCACCGACAGCCGCACCGGCTCGCCCAGCGGCACCCCGGCCGGAGTGCGCAACGTCACGTCGATCGCCACACGCTGGGTGAAGTTCACTTCGATCGGCACCCGCAGGGGCAGGTATCCTGGCGGCAGCTCGATTTCGCCGGGATCGGTCACCCGCATACCCGGCGGGGCCTCGACGTGCAGTCGCACCCGGATCGGAACGGCCAGCCCATTGTGCAGTGCCAGTGGGAGCGGGCTGTGTTCGGTGGCCAGCGTGTAGGACCCGGTCGGGTTGACGATGATGACCGCACCGAACAAGTCATCGATCGCGTTTCCGACGATCTCCAGCCGCCGTTGCGCCAGACCGTTGCGGGTGTCGGGCCGTTCGGCCTGGCTGATGGCACGCAGCATGTCCTCGCGCAGCGGCGCGGTGTAGCTGACGCCGGTCAGCCCGGTCCGGGCATCGGTCGTCAACGCTGCGGTCAGCCCCCACAGCCGGCCCACTTCGTCAGCGATCTTGGCGACGACGTCGTTATCGAACCGGCCGCGTTCGCCCGCGCCGAGGCCGGGAAGTTGCGGCGTGCCGGTGACGGGTGGGATGGCTGAGGCATCGGCGATCAGCGCCGGCAGCGGCCGTGGCACCGCCAGACCGGAGCGGATCGCGGTCGCCAGCGTGGTCAGAATGGCACCGGCGTCGTCGGAGCGCAGTTTCCAGTTGGTCGGCGGTAGCAAGACCTCGGCGCGCGGCGTGACGCCCGGCTGCAGGGTTCGCCACAGCATCGAGCCCAGCACGTCCTCACGGCGGGCGGTGTCGGAGTCGTGCTGAAGCCGAACCGCGAGCGCGGCGTTCAGGTAGGTCGGGGCGACCGGGTCAGAGCCGGTCGCTGCGAAGGCAGCGCCGACGGCCGGGTCGAACGGCGCGATCACCACCTGCGGCGACAGCCTGCGCGGCGTGGTGTCCACCGGCGCCGGCGCGGCGGCGGCGGAATCTTCGGCGGACGAGTCAGCGGCGGCGATCACCACGGTGTTGCCGTTGGCGCTCAACAGGTTCACGGCCCGGCGGGTCAGCGAGCCGTCGGGGATCAGGGTGGCGCCGCGGACCGCGGTGACGCCGAGGATTTGATCGACGACCTCGCCGGCGGAGGTGGCGATCGTGCCGAGTCCGGGATCACCGACCCGTTGCACCGCGTCGAGGTCGGCCTGGGCATACGGCAGCGGGGCCACACACATCCGGTGCGCCAGTGCGCGCAACCGGTCCAACCAGCTCACCGCCGCGGCCTGCCCGGTCCCCGGGCGCGTCGGGGTCCCCGGTTGTTGGGCGGGGCCGTCGGGGGAGTCGGAGACGACGTAACCGCCGGTCATCGCATTGACGGTGACCAGCAGGTCCGGGTCGACGGCCAGGCACAGCGAGCGGCTGACGGCGCCGTCGGGGTCGACGTCGCGGCTGGTCGCGAATTCGGCCGCGCCCAGCAGGACGTCCAGCCGGCCCCCGCTGGCCAGCGACGTCGCCAGCTCGTCGTCCATCAACCGCACCGGTATCGTGCCGCCCGGCACACCGGGCGCCAGCCGGGGGCGGTCGGCCAGCGGCCACAACATGGTGATCGGCACGGGTTTGGAGGTGTCGGGCGCGACGACCCCGCTGAGCGCGTCGCGGGAGGTGTCCAGCGGATCCGGTGGTACTCCCACCACCGGCAGCAGGAACCGGGCGTTGTCGAGGCGTGCGGGTTCGCCATACTCGGGTGTTCCGTTGACGTTGACCAGCAGCGGGTAGACACCGGGCTTGCCGATCCCCAGCGAAGGTTTGGTCGGCGAGCGGACCGGGGCGGACAGCGTGAAGCCCACCTTGCGGCCGCGCTGGAGCTCAGGGGAGACCGTCAGGAAAGCGGCAACTGGCTGGTATTGGTCGGTGTTGCCGTCGAGGTCGGTGCGCAGCGCCGCCGATGCGCTCACCGCCGGGGCATGTTCGAGGCGAATCACGACGTCGCGGACCGGACGGTCGCCGACGTTGGTCACGGTTCCGGCGACGGTGACGACGGGCTCGCTGGTCGTGGTGACCGTCTGCGGGGTCACCTGATCGATCCGGACCTGCACGAATGGTGTTGCGCCGGGCTCTCCCGCGGCGGCGCGCGGCGCGGCGGTGGATAGTGTCAGGCCGGCTGCTAGGCCGGTCAGGATGCCGACCACCACGGCGAGGCGCAAGACGGCTCGCCGGAGCTGCGGCCTCAAGGCGCCGCTCGCACCCGCAAGCGGGTGGTGCGCCCACGCCCCCACGCCCCCTCGCCGCTGCGCGGCTGGGGATGCCCCCACATTGCTTTGCTCTGCATCGTCTTCGGCGGCTAAGGCCCTATGGCCCCGGTCCTCGACCGTTCTTCCGGCCCCGCACCGACTCGTCGGGCCGACGGTTTCGGGTGCGCGAATGTGTTTGCGGGCGCCGTCGCGGCGAGCTGGGTGGCAGTGGCGGCAATGCGGCCGGGCCGTCGGTCTGCAGCTTGTCGATCAGTTCGTCGGCCACCTCGGCCAGCCGGCGTTCGTCGGCGTAGGCGAGCCGCGACGGCAGCTCGGGGATCGGCACCCACGCCACCTCGGCGACCTCGAGGTCGTCGTCGGACAACTCTCCACCCGAGCAGCGCATCAAATAATGGTGCACGGTCTTGTGCACCCGCCGCCCGTCGGTGACGAACCAGTAGTCGATTCGGCCCAACGCCGCCAGCACGCTGCCCTGAATCCCGGTCTCCTCAGCGACCTCGCGAATCGCGGTCTGCTCGGCCGTCTCACCCTGCTCGATGTGGCCTTTGGGCAACGACCACAGCATCCGGCCGCGCCGGTCGACGCGTCCGATGAGCGCGGCGACCTGCTCTTCTCGCGGCCTGTCGATACCGTCGATGACCAATCCGCCGGCCGACGTTTCGTGCACGGTGCGCAGTCGCTCAGCTCCGCGGCGGGCGGAACGGGAGCGGCCGGGCTTGTCCACACCGGCAGGTGCGGCGCCGTCGATCGCCCCGTTGTCGGTTTGGCCCTGCACGGACCCGGCGCTGCGACGACCACGGCGCCTCCCGCGGCGCCGACGTGGTTGCGCTTTTTCACCGTCGGACACCCAAGCGATAGTAGCTGGCGTGCTCAGACGCTCCCGGCCGCACTCGCCGGACTAGGCTGCCCGACCGCAGATTAGGCTGTTCGCGTCCGGCGACGATGCGGGCCGGAACGGCCTGGGGAGGAGGCGGACTACGCTCTTCGGGTGCCCGAAGCTGCCCAGGACGCCAATCTGCTGACCGCGGCTGCGGTTGCCTTGAACAGGCACGCCGAGCTGCTGCGCGAGCTCGGCTCGGTGTTCGCCGCGTCGGGCCACGAGTTGTATCTGGTGGGCGGCTCGGTGCGGGATGCGCTGATGGGCCGGCTGAGCCCCGACCTGGACTTCGCCACCAACGCGCCGCCCGAGCAGGTGCAAAAGCTGCTGCGCCCGTGGGCAGATGCGTTGTGGGAGACCGGTATCGAGTTCGGCACCATCGGTGCCGGCAAAGGCGAGCATCGGCTGGAGATCACCACCTTCCGCGCCGACCGCTACGACCGGGTGTCGCGCAACCCGGAAGTGCGGTTCGGCGACTCGTTGGACGACGATCTGGTGCGTCGCGATTTCACCGTGAACGCGATGGCAGTGCGCATCACGTCCGCCGGGGCCGGCGAATTCGTCGATCCGTTAGGCGGTTTGGCCGCGCTACGCGCCGGAGTGCTGGATACGCCGGCAACGCCGTCGGAGTCCTTCGGCGACGACCCGCTGCGGATGCTGCGCGCCGCGCGGTTCGTCTCGCAGCTGGGCTTCACGGTCGCCCCGCGGGTGCGATCGGCAATCGAGGAAATGGCGCCGGAGCTGGCCCGGATCACCGTCGAGCGGGTAGCGGCGGAACTGGACAAGCTGCTGCTGGGCGACGACCCCGCCGCCGGCATTGAGCTGATGGTGCAGACCGGGATGGGCGACGTGGTGCTAGCCGAGGTCGGCGGCATGCAAATGGCGATCGACGAGCACCACCAGCACAAAGACGTCTACCAGCATTCACTGACGGTGCTACGCCAAGCGATCGCGCTGGAAGACGACGGGCCCGACCTGGTTTTGCGCTGGGCGGCGCTGCTGCACGACATCGGCAAGCCCGCTACCCGCAAGCATGAGCCAGACGGCGGAGTCAGCTTCCACCACCATGAGGTGGTCGGTGCCAAGATGACTCGAAAGCGGTTGCGTGCCTTGAAATATTCCAAACAGATGGTCGACGACGTCTCGCAGCTGGTGTATCTGCATCTGCGCTTCCATGGTTACGGCGAGGGCAGGTGGACAGACTCGGCGGTGCGTCGCTACGTCACCGACGCAGGACCCTTGTTGCCCCGGCTGCACAAGCTGGTGCGGGCCGATTGCACCACGCGTAACAAGCGGCGAGCCGCCCGGCTGCAAGCCAACTACGACAACCTCGAAGCGCGCATCGCCGAACTGGCCGCAAAGGAAGACCTACAGCGGGTCCGTCCGGATTTGGACGGCAACGAAATCATGGAACTGCTGGGCATCCCGCCGGGCCCGCAGGTGGGGGAGGCGTGGGACTACCTCAAAGAATTGCGGTTGGACCGTGGACCGCTGAACCGTGACGAGGCGACGGCCGAGCTGATGACCTGGTGGCGCTCCCGCGGGAACCAATAGCGGTTCGGCGGCGTCCCACCCGGCATGGAGTATTGCTTGGGCGACGGCGACGGAACGGCGACGATCTGGGAGCGCGGTCCTGATCTCGACTTAGACGGTGACGGCCAGCTGGATGCCGTCGGTCTGGATTTCGACGGCGACGGACTGGCCGATGACGCCCTGGCCGACCTCGACGGCGACGGCCTGGCCGACCATGCCGTGCTCGATCTCGACAACGACGGCACCGCGGAAAGCTACTTCACCGACGACGGATCGGGGACCTGGGCGGTGGCCGTGAGTCCGCCGCGAGCGGGCCACCCCTCGCAGGGAAATCCCGCCGGAGGACAACTCCGCTGGCTGGGCCTGGACGGCGTCGAGCACACCGGCGGGCCGCTGGTGGACTTCGACGGCGACGGTCAGGCCGATGACCGGCTGCTCGACAGCGACGGGAACGGGCTGGCCGACCGGGCAATCTCCGCCGACGAGAACGGCGTGACCGGCTACGTCGATACCGACGGCGACGGACGTTGGGATGTCAAGCTGACCGACACCGACGGCGACGGCGCCGCCGATGCGGCCAGCGCGCTGCAGCCCAAACCGTAGGCCCCCTTTCCGCGCACCCGGGCGGTACTGTGACGGTCCATGGACGTGGAGCAGGCACTCCCTGACTCGGTGAGCGACGCGCTTGAAGAGATACTGCGCGACGACCTCAACGTCGATATCAGCCGGGTGACCCGCGATTCCCGGCTGGTGGATGACGTGGGCCTGGACTCGGTGGCTTTTGCGGTGGGCATGGTGGCGATCGAGGACAAGCTCGGGGTGGTGATTTCCGAACAAGAGCTGCTGACCTGCGACACCGTCGGCGACCTGGAGAAAGTCATCCGGGCAAAGGTGGCGGTCACCCGGTGACCGTGCTGGCGTCCGCGTTGGCCCGGTCGATGCGCACATCAGCTCACGACCTGGTGGTCTTCGACAGGGAGGGCGAAACCTGGACGCGGCACCCCTGGCCGCAGGTCCACGCCCGTGCCGAGAGCATCGCCGCGCGCATCCTCGACCGGGACGAACCCGGCGCGGTCGGGCTGGTCGGCGAACCGACCGCGGACTTCGTCGCGGCCGTTCAGGGCGCCTGGCTGGCCGGCCAGAGTGTGGCGATCCTGCCCGGGCCGGTCCGCGGCGCCGACCCGCAGCGCTGGGCGCAAGCGACGCTGACCCGGTTCACCGGAATCGATGTGCGCATGGTGTTCAGCCACGGCGATGAGCGCGACCTGCTCGCCGCCGCGGGCGGGCCGCTGCCGGTCATAGACATCGGCGCCGCCGCGGCGGCGAAACGTTCGGCGAACGTCGCGCCGGCTGACAGCGCCCCCGGCAGGGCTGCGGTGCTGCAGGGCACCGCGGGAACTACCGGAACCCCACGCACCGTGCAGCTGTCGCCCGAGGCGGTGCTCAGTAACGTCAACGGTCTGCTCACCGCGGTCGCGGTAAACCCGGCCGAGGATCTCGGCTGCACGTGGCTACCGCTGTATCACGACATGGGTCTGACGTTCGTGCTTTGCGGCGCACTGTCCGGTGGCCCGTTCTGGCTCGCGCCCACCGCGGCCTTCGCCGCGTCCCCGTTTCGGTGGCTGAGGTGGCTCAGCGAGAGCGGCGCGACGATGACCGCGGCGCCGAACATGGCGTACAGCATGATCGGCAAGTACGCGCGGCTGGTCTCCGACGTCGACCTCGGCCGGGTGCGGGTCACGATCAACGGCGGCGAACCGGTCGACTGCGCGGCGATGGACCGGTTCGCGACGGCGTTGAGCGGCTTCGGGTTTAACGCCGGCGCGATGGCGCCGTCCTACGGCCTGGCCGAATCCACGTGCGCGGTCACGGTTCCGGCACCTGGAACCGGCGCGCTTTGCGACGAGGTACGTTCTGCGGTAACCGATTCCGAGAGCACGGCGCCGCGCCGGCACGCGATCCTCGGCCAGCCGATAGCCGGTATGGAAGTCCGCATCGGCCCGGTGTCGGAGCGGTCCGCAGAGGTCTTCGATCGCGAGGTCGGCGAGGTTGAGATCCGGGGCACGTCGATGATGTCGGGATATGTTGGCGAGGCGCCGCTGAAGCCCGGAACCTGGTTCCCTACTGGCGATTTGGGCTACCTCACCGACGACGGGCTGGTGGTGTGCGGCCGGGCCAAAGAGATCATCACGATCGCGGGCCGCAACGTGTTCCCCACCGAGATCGAACGCGTGGCCGCCGAAATCCGCGGCGTGCGCGAGGGAGCGGTGGTGGCGGTCGGTAACGACGACGCGATACGCCCGGGGCTGATCATCACCGCCGAGTTCCGCGGCCCCGACGAGCCCGGTGCCCGCAGCGAGCTAGTCGCCAAGGTGGCGTCCGAATGCGGCGTCGTGCCGTCCGACGTGGTGTTCGTCAAACCGGGATCACTGCCACGCACCTCGTCGGGCAAGCTGCGGCGACTGGAAGTCAAGCACAACCTGACGGCGGCGACCACATGACCGATGCCGCGGGGCTGAGCATCGAGGAATACCGGGCGCTCCTGGACAAGGTATTCGACGAGCAAGTCGTCGGCTGGACCGCGGAAGCCGAAGCCAGCGAAAGATTTCCGCGCAAGCTGATCGAGCACCTCGGGCAAAGTGGGGTATTCGCGCACAAGTGGGGCGACCGGCAACACCCCGACGTGGCCAAGCTCGTCGCTCTCGCGTTCGCTCTGGGCCGGCGGCGGCACCGACGAAGTGCTCTGGGAACTGGTGGCCGCGGCGATGAAACCCGATTTACGACGGCTACGCCGAATTGATCGGGCGGGGCAACGCGTAGAGCGCCATTCGGCGATTGCTCATGTCGTGCTCACCCAGAAACGTGCAGCCGGCGTATTCGCACAGCCGCCGCGCGCCGGTGTTGCGGTGGTCGGGGTCGAACATGATTCGGCGACAATGCGGTTCGAGTTCGAAGATGCTGGCGACAACGCGCGGCAGCAGAAACGGACCAAGACCCTTGTTGACGACCGTCAACTCAGCGATGGCCGCGTGCAGCCCGATGTCGTAGGCGTCGGCTTGATACCGCGTCGCGATGGAATCCTTTGCCGCTCGGTACACCTCGACATAGCCGCCGTCTTGACCATGCATGCTGCCGACGAACGGCCGGGAGTAGTTGCCATCGAGCTGGGCGCGCAGGTATTTTCGCCAGCGCGACGCCGGCCAAGCAGACTCCCACGCCTCGGCCAGATGCGGCAAGTTCATCCACTCAGAGATCATGTCGGCGTCGGCGTCCGGATCGACGAGACGAAGCGCGTACGGCTCGCTCAGTATCGGGGTGGGCGGCGGCGGGACGTTGCGGACTTCGTCGGAAAGCCCGTCGGTCAGCTCCCGCGGCAGGATCGGGACGACTTCAGTCATGTCGAGCGGCGAGCCTACCTGAGTACGCCCGCCAAGTGAGTGCCCCCTTTATCGATGCTCATCGACCGGCGCTGCTGCTAGTGAGCGCGGCTCTCTTCGCGCTGCGCGCTCAGCGCCCGGGGCCCGGTGGGCCGGCGAAGGCTTGAGCGATCTGCAGCCACCGCTCCGCATCATCCCCCTCGGCCGTCAGGTCAAGATCGCGCAGCGCACGTCGCTGGGTGACCAGGAAGCAGAAGTCCTCGGCGCCGCCGGTGACCCGCTGTGCGGCGTCCCGCGGCCCCCACGACCAGGTGCCGCCGTCGGGGGCACGTAGTTCGACGAGAAACCGCTCGGTGGGCGTGGGCAGCCCGTTGATGGCGAAGGCGTAGTCGCGGGCGCGCACCCCGATATGGGCGACGGACTGTAGCCGTGCGGTGGGTGGCCGCGTGACGCCGAGCGTGTCGGCGACGTCGAGCCCGTGCGCCCAGGTTTCCATCATGCGCGCCGTCGCCATCGACGCGGCACTCATCGGCGGCCCGAACCACGGCAGCTTGCGGCCGTCGGGAACCGTCAGCAGCGCGTCGTGCAGCCGTGCACGGGTCAGCCGCCAGTCGGCTAGCAATTCGGCGGGCGCCGTGGCGGCGAGTTCGTCGGCCCCCGCGTTGACGAAGCCGATAGGGTCGGCCGCCGCGAGCTCCAGCAGCCCGGCGAAGGCCGCCTCGTCGGTGACCGCCGTCAGTGCCCCGCGGTCGGTCCACAGCAGGTGCCCGATCTGATGCGCAATGGTCCAACCCGCGGCAGGCGTCGGCGCCGCCCAGCGATCCTCGGCAAGCGGCGTGACCAGCGCATCGAGCTCGTCGCTCTCTGCGCGCAGGTCGTCGACAATCTGCTGCAGAGCGGCCATCTGTGTACCTTAACGATTCCCGGCCGGCTAGCTTCGGCGGCCGACGATGCTGTGTACGGTCAGCCCGCACAGGTAGAGCGCGGACCCCGCCAACACCAGCGCAGGGGAGTGGCCGTCATACGGAATGACAGTCGCCGCCACCGTGATCGCGCCAATGAACGCGACCCAGAACAGCGAATCCTGTACTGCGAACACGTGTCCGCGCAGGGCGTCGTCGACGTCGATCTGAATCGCGGTGTCAGCGCAAAGCTTGACGACTTGGCCGGCCGCACCCAGCAAGAACCCACACGTCACCATCACCGCCAGTTGCAGACCGGCCCCGGCAATCTGGATTGGCGCGGCGATCGCCAATGCTCCGTTGGCGGTCGCATAGCGGCCCCAGCGCCGCACCGCGGGCGGGGTCACCACGTTGGCCAGAAATGATCCGGTCCCGGTGGCGGCCAGGAACAACATCGCGCCTCCCAACGCACCGACGGATGCGGCGGCGCCGCTGTGCACCAGCAGTACCACCAGCAGCGAGTTGAGGCCGAACACCATCCGGTGCGCTGCCAACCCGGAAAGGGTGGCGGCGACGGTGGGACGGTTCAGCACCGTGCGGATGCCGTGCATCCAGCCGGTGATCACCGCATAGATGACCGATCCGTGGATCGCCCGCCGGGTGTCGTCGGGACCGAGCACGTGGGCACCAAAGCGCAGCGACAGTAGCAGCGCGGTCAGCAATGGGACGGTGACCAGCAAGATGATCGAGGCGGCGCCGTTGTCGCCGGAACCGACGATGGTGCGGGGTATCAGCATGAAGCTGGCGCCGGCGAAGGCGGCGACCGCAGCCGTTGCCGACGCGATCGAGTTCATCGTGACGACCTGCTCGCGGGGCACCACATGAGGCAGGGCGGCGGACAGGCCGGAGGAGACGAATCGGGCCAAGCCGTTGACGACCAGCGCGCCACACAGCACCAGCACGTCGCCGGCACCGACGACCAGACAGACTCCCACCAGTGCCACCGCCACCAGCCGGCCCAGGTTCGCGCCGACCAGAACCAGCCGACGGTCCCAGCGGTCCATCAGCGCACCGGCGAACGGGCCCAACAGCGAATACGGCAAGAACAGCACCGCGAACGCACCGGCGATCGCCAGCGGGCGCACGGCCCGCTCGGGATTGAACAGCAGCGCTCCGGCCAGCCCCGCCTGGAAGAGCCCGTCGCCGAACTGGCTTGCGGTGCGCAGTTCCAGCAGCCGCCAGAAGTCGGGCAAGCTGCGCACCGAACGCCAAACTGCGACAGGTGCGCGCGTGTGGGTCACTGAACCTACTTCCCGTGGCGTCCGGCAATACAGACCGGGCCGCCGGCCCCTGTTAACAACAGTACAAATATCGCGGAGCGCGCTGCTTGTTCACGACAGCGGCCCCACCTGGATGCCATGATGGAGTCGTGGCGCAGCCCGAGGATCCGGAGGACTTTATTGCCCCCGCCGCGCATCGTGTGCGAGCGGGCACTTTGCTTCTGGCTAACACGGATCTGCTCGAGCCGACGTTCCGCCGCAGCGTGATCTACATCGTCGAGCACAACGACGGCGGCACGTTGGGCGTGGTGCTCAACCGGCCCAGCGAGACCGCGGTCTACAACGTGTTGCCGCAGTGGGCCAAGCTGTCGGCGAAACCGAAGACGATGTTCATCGGGGGGCCGGTGAAGCGTGACGCGGCGCTGTGCCTGTCGGTGCTGCGGGTGGGCGCCGAGCCGGACAGCGTGCCCGGGATGCGACACGTCGCGGGCCGGATGGTGATGGTCGATCTGGACGCCGACCCCGACTCGATCGCCCCGTTGGTGGAGGGAGTGCGGATCTTCGCGGGGTACTCCGGCTGGACGATCGGCCAGCTCGAGGGTGAGATCGAGCGCGACGACTGGATTGTGCTGTCGGCGTTGCCATCTGACGTTCTGGTCCAGCCCCGGGTGGATTTATGGGGGCGGGTGCTGCGGCGCCAGCCGCTGCCGCTGTCGCTGCTGGCAACTCATCCGATCGATATCAGCCGCAACTAAGCGGGCGGGCCTGAGTCCGGCGCGCGGTCGACTGGCTCCGGCAACTGGTCACGGGACATTCGGCTGGCGATCACCGAGCACACCATGAGCTGTATCTGGTGAAAGATCATCAGCGGCAACATAATCACCCCGACAGTGGCGGCCGGGAAGAACACCAGCGCCATCGGAAGACCCGACGCCAAACTCTTTTTCGAGCCGCAGAACAGCAGCACGATCCCGTCGCCGCGGTCGAGTCCGGCCAAGTGACCGATCAGCCGGGTGAACATCAGCGCTGCCAGCAGCAGCGCGGTGTCGACGACGGCGACCGCGACCAGTTGCCACGGATCGACGCTGCGCCAGATATGTTCCACCACGCCCATCGAGAACGCCGTGTACACGACCAGCAGGATCGATCCGCGATCGACGACTTTGGTCAGTACCGAATGCCGGGCAATCCAACCGGCGATCCGCGGCCGCAACAGTTGACCGAGCACGAACGGCAACAGCAGCTGGAGCACGATGTCGCGGATCGCGGTGGCATCCATGCGGGCTCCGCCGCTGGTGTTCATCAGCAGCACGACCAGCAACGGCGTCAGCACCACCCCGACAATGTTGGACAGCGATGCGCTGACCAGCGCGGCCGAGACGTTGCCCCGCGCAATCGATGTGAACGCGATCGAAGACTGCACCGTCGACGGGACCAGACATAAAAACAGCAGCCCGTTGTACAAGTCGAGGTTCAGCAGCCAGGGCACCAGCCCACGAGCCGCCAGTCCAAGCACCGGAAAGACCACGAACGTGGTGGCAAGCACCAGCAGGTGCAGTTGCCATCGCTTGACGCCCTGCCATGCCTGCTGCGGCGACAACCGGGCGCCGTAGAGCCAGAACAGCAACGCGATGACGGCTTTGGCGGCGACCGACATCACGTCCGCGGCGGTGCCGCGGGCCGGCAGCAGAGCCGCAAGGGCCACCGTCGCTGCCATAGCCAACAGGAAGGTGTCTATCGGCAGGGTCGATAGCCGCTTCAGCACGAGTGCGGCTGTGCAGTGTTCAACGGCAGGCGAGCGTGCAGGTCGCGCAGCCGCCACCGCAACCGGCAGCGGCCGCCTCGCGGCGCAGCGCGTACCGCGCGCTCTGCCACGAGCCGACGGCCACGGTGCCGACGGCGCCCGCAATGCACACACCGACGCACACCCCGATGAGCGGGAGCGCGGTGTCCCGGGGCGCGGCCACCGCCACCGCCCCGCCGGCGGCCAGCATTACCGCGGCCGCCAGTTGCGGTGGCGCCAGTGTGCGCGTCACCACCCGAGCGGTGTCGGGGGCAACTGACCGCGACAACGACCACAAGCCGCGCGCGGCCATGACGATAGCCGCGCACACGCACAGCAGTCCGGCGATGAGCATGGGGCCACAATACGAGGCGGCCCGGTTCGCCGTCGCGCCCGGCTGCTAGTGGGGCAGCGCCGCCGGCGGCCCGGCCGTGGACGGAAGTGATGCGGCTACGGCGGGCGCCGCGGGCACCTGCGGTGGAGCCGGCGGTGGGTTGGACCCGGGCGGGCCGACCCGGAAGCCGTTGACGATGGCGTCGGTGGCCGGCGCTTCGCCGACCGCGGTGGCGGCGTCGGTCGTTACCGCCAGCGACACCAAGTACTTGTCCGGTCCGGAGGTGACGATGACGTGGCGCCGCGAGGTGTTGAGCGTCATCTGGTTTTCGCGGTAGGTGCCTTCGATGATCGATGACGGGGAGCCGTTGAAATCGGCCAGCGAGGCGTTGGTGCTGCGCCAGGCGGGCAGTTGCGCGCTGTCGAGATACCCGTGAGTGATGGCTTCCTTCGGATCGAAATCGCCGACCAGCCGGTACACCACCAGCTGGGCATTGGAGGTGTAGAGGCTGGCACTGTGGCGATTGGCGGTCACCACGAACGCATCGGGGACATTGGGGTCGGGCACCTGTGTCCAGGCGGGCGGCATAGGCAACGCGATGTCGAGCGCTTTGAAGTTCGGCGCCTGTTGCGGCTCCAGCTTGACGTTCTTGCTGCCGAAAAAGTCACGCAGCGTCCCGGACTGTGCCGGAACGAGCATCGGCACCGGCGCCGGTGCTGCCTCGGCCAGTGCGGGCGAGGTGGGAGATGGCACCGCGGGGGCAGCAGCCGCCGTCCCCGGAATGGCATTGCCGACCGCCCCGGGCGCGACCGCGACGGCCTGCGGCATCACCGGCGGGGCGGGGACCGGAGCGGGATTGGGCCGGGGCGGAAAACCCGGCTCTGCCGACGCGACAGGGCAGGCAAAGCCCAGCACACCCACGACGCCAACGGCTAGACCTGCGACCGCTACCCGCCAGCCACGGGCAATCTGCATCATGAGAGTCGGTCCTTCCCAGTCGCTCACGGGCGAAGCATGAATCGGACTGTAACCAGTGGGGAGTGGGAGCTACCAGGCCTTGAACAGGTTGGAATAGACCTGGAATACAGCTGGGATAAAGCCCTGATCGGTCCGCAACTCAACCGAGACAAACACGTGGCCGGCGGCCCCGTCACCGCCGCCCTTATAACCTGTTGGACGTGACCGACTCTCCAACGGCCGCGACGGACGCCCACCCTGCTGGCCAGGCCGAGCCCGACGCCCCGCGATATCGATACACCGCGGAGCTGGCCGGCCGCATCGAAGGGGCCTGGCAGGACAATTGGAACCGGATGGGAACCTTCAACGTGCCCAACCCGGTCGGGTCGCTGGCACCGTCGGATGGCTCAGCGGTGCCCGAGGACAAGATGTTCGTCCAGGACATGTTCCCGTATCCGTCCGGAGAGGGGCTGCACGTCGGTCACCCGCTGGGCTACATCGCCACGGACGTCTACGCCCGCTATTTCCGGATGATCGGCCGTAATGTGCTGCACGCGTTGGGCTTCGACGCGTTTGGTCTGCCCGCCGAGCAATACGCGGTGCAGACGGGCACTCAGCCGCGCACCCGGACCGAGGCCAACATCGTCAACTTCCGGCGGCAATTGGGCCGGCTGGGCTTCGGCCACGACAACCGGCGAAGCTTTTCCACCACCGACGCCGAGTTCTACAAGTGGACGCAGTGGATTTTCCTGCAGATATACAACGCGTGGTTCGACCCCGCCGCCAACAGAGCCCGGCCGATCGCCGACATGGTTGCCGCGTTCGATTCCGGCGACAGGCAATTGGACGACGGCCGGGACTGGGCGACGCTGTCGGCAGGTGAGCGCGCCGACGTGATCGACGCTCACCGCCTGGTCTACCGGGCGGATTCGATGGTGAACTGGTGTCCGGGGCTGGGCACTGTGCTGGCCAACGAAGAGGTCACCGCCGACGGCCGAAGCGACCGGGGGAACTTTCCAGTGTTCCGTAAGCGGTTGCGGCAGTGGATGATGCGGATCACTGCCTACTCCGACCGGCTGCTGGACGACCTCGATCTGCTGGACTGGCCGGAAAAGGTCAAAACCATGCAGCGCAACTGGATCGGCCGCTCCACCGGTGCCGCGGTGCTGTTCTCGGCGCGCACAACCGGCGGCGAGACGGTGGACTTGGAGGTGTTCACCACCCGGCCGGACACCCTCTTTGGCGCCACCTATCTGGTGCTGGCCCCCGAGCACGACGTAGTCGACCGACTGGTCGCAGCCGGGTGGCCCGCCGGGGTGGACCCGCATTGGACCTTCGGCGGCGCGACACCGGCGCAGGCCGTCGCCGCCTACCGGCAGAGCATCGCCGCGAAGTCCGACTTGGAGCGCCAGGAGAACAAAACGAAAACCGGTGTTTTCCTGGGCAGTTATGCGACCAACCCGGCCAATGGCGAGCAGGTGCCGATTTTCATCGCCGACTACGTGCTGGCCGGATACGGCACCGGGGCGATCATGGCGGTTCCCGGCCACGACCAGCGTGACTGGGAGTTCGCCCACGAGTTCGGACTGCCGATCGTCGAAGTCATTGCCGGCGGCGATATTTCCGAGGCCGCCTACGCCGGCGACGGGGAGCTGGTGAACTCGGGCTTCCTCAACGGAATGGACGTGGCGGCGGCCAAGGAAGCCATCACCGCACGTTTGGAATCCGACGGTCGCGGCCGGGCCCGCATCGAATACAAGCTCCGCGACTGGCTTTTCGCGCGGCAACGCTACTGGGGCGAACCCTTCCCGATCGTCTACGACGGCGACGGGCGTCCGCACGGGTTGGGCGAGGCCGCGTTACCGGTCGAATTGCCCGACGTCCCGGACTACTCACCGGTGCTGTTCGACCCCGACGATGCCGAAAGCGTTCCCGAGCCGCCGCTGGCCAAGGCGACCGACTGGGTGCACGTGGAACTCGATCTCGGCGACGGGTTGAAGCCCTATACCCGCGACACCAACGTCATGCCGCAGTGGGCCGGTAGCTCCTGGTACGAGCTGCGTTACACCGACCCGCACAACTCAGAACGGTTCTGCGCCAGGGAGAATGAGGCCTACTGGATGGGTCCGAGGCCGGCCCAGCACGGCCTCGACGATCCGGGCGGTGTCGACCTGTACGTCGGAGGTGCCGAACACGCGGTGCTGCACCTGCTGTATTGCCGGTTCTGGCACAAGGTGCTCTATGACTTGGGGCACGTCAGCTCCCGCGAGCCCTACCGGCGGCTGGTCAATCAGGGTTACATCCAGGCGTTCGCCTATACCGACGCCCGCGGGGCCTACGTGCCGGCCACCGACGTGGTCGAACGCGACGGTGGGTTCGTCTACCCCGGGTCCGACGGGGAGATCGAGGTCTTCCAGGAATTCGGCAAGATCGGCAAGAGCCTGAAGAATTCGGTTTCGCCGGACGAGATGTGTGACGACTACGGCGCCGACACGCTGCGGGTGTACGAGATGTCGATGGGCCCGTTGGAGGCGTCGCGCCCGTGGGCCACCAAGGACGTCGTCGGGGGGCACCGCTTCCTGCAGCGGGTGTGGCGGCTGGTGATCGACGAGCAGACCGGCGACATCCGGGTCATCGAAAACGCGGATCTCGACACCGACACGCTGCGGCTGCTGCACCGCACCATCGCCGGTGTCTCCGAAGACTATGCGGCACTGCGCAATAACACTGCGGTGGCCAAACTGATCGAGTACACCAACCACCTCACCAAGCAACACCGCGATTCCGTCCCGCGCGCAGCCGTCGAGCCACTGGTCCTGATGCTGGCGCCGTTAGCACCGCACTTGGCCGAGGAGTTGTGGCAGCGGCTGGGCAACCCGACGTCGCTCGCACACGGGCCGTTCCCGGTGGCCGACCCCGACTACCTGGTCGAAGACACCGTCGAATACCCCGTGCAAGTCAACGGCAGAGTGCGCGGCCGTATCACGGTGTCCGCCAACGCCGACACCGACGCCGTGGAAGCCGCTGCGCTGGCCGACGACAAGGTGCAGACGTTTTTGGCGGGCGCGACCCCCAAGAAGGTGATCGTCGTCCCCGGACGGCTGGTCAACTTGGTCGTCTGAGCCCGGCGACCGGGACTACCCGCTAGGTTCGATTGCCCGGCTCGCCCCCGCGAGCGGGCGGTACCCCCACCTCAGACCGGTGCGCGGTCGGCATCGTCGCGGGGCTAGCCGCGGGGGCGGAGCACAACCTCGTGGAGATGGCCGTCGGGCGGGGTGGCCACCACCTGGGCAACCACTTGCGCCACGGTGTCAGGCTGCAGGAATCGGCCCGGGTCGTATTCGTCGCCCTCGAAAGACACCAGCGCACGCTGCATGTCGGAGTCGGTGCGGCCGGGATACACGGTGGTCACCCGCAGCGCCGGTTCGCTCCCGCGCAGCGAATCGGCGAAGGCGCGCAGCGCGAACTTACTTGCCGAATACGAGGCCATCACGGGCAAAGCCGTGCGTCCTGCGCCAGAGTTGATGAACACCACTTGACCTTGCGCGCGCCGAAGCGCTGGCAGCAGCGCGAGCGTAAGGGCCACGGCGCCAATGACATTAACGTCTAACGTGGTGCGCCACTGGTCGACGGTGGAATCGGCAACCCGCCCCGGAAAGGTCACACCGGCGTTGTGCACCAGCACATCGAGGTCGCGTCGGCGTCGGTCAGGTCCAGTGGCACCGTCGTCGCGCCGAGCCGCTCTGCGGTGGCGTGCATCTGAGGCGAGGGCCGTCCGGCCAGCAGCAGGGTGTGCGTCGGCGCCAGGGCGGTGGCGATGGCGGCGCCGATCCCGCGGCTAGCACCGGTGATGAGCGCGGTCCGCATGCCTGCCACCTTAGGGGCAGCAAGCCGTATCGGCTTTACGCCTCGTCGCCGGCGGCCTGGGCAGGCGCCGGGGTTCCTACCGGCTCGCTGGCCGCCAGCCGCTCTAGCGGCGCCAGCGCTTTGGTCAGGGTCTCCAAGTCGGGCGCGGGGAGCTGGCTGAGCAGGGACGCCAGAGCCGCGATCCGGTTGGTCAGCGACTCGCGGTGAACGGCCAAGCCCCGCGGGGTGATGTCGACCAGGACGGCGCGTAGGTCCGATGGATCGCGCGAGCGCTTGACCAGGCCGATCCTCTCGAGCCTGCGGATCGCGACGGTCGTGGTGGGTGTTCGGACGCGTTCGTGCGCGGCGAGATCGGTCATCCGGATCGGACCCTGATCGAGCAGAGTGAACAAGATCGACAGCTGGGCCAAAGTGAGGTCCCCGGCGGCTTCCTTGCTGGCGCTGGGGTCGCCGCGGCGCAGGATCGAGAACAATTTGGACAGCGTGCGGTGAAGCCCCTCAGCCAGTTCGGTCTCCGACACCGTGGCCTCGCGTTCCGCCATAGTTCGCTAGTCTAACCTGTCTGGTGTTCAGCGGGCCTGGAAACCGGTTTTGCCGTCAAAGTACTTGCGACAAAAATCGCTGTAACCGCTCGGTTTCTGCCGCCTCGAAGATCTGGTCCGGCGGCCCGGTTTCGACTACCTGACCGTGGTCCATGAAGACGACGGTGTCGGATGTGGACTTGGCGAAACCCATTTCGTGGGTGACCACCAGCATCGTCATCCCGCCGGCACCCAAATCCGCGATCAGCGCCAGGATGCCTTTGACCAGTTCGGGATCCAGCGCCGAGGTCGCCTCATCGAACAGCATCACTTGCGGCGCCATCGCCAGCGCCCGGGCGATCGCCACCCTTTGCTGTTGGCCGCCCGACACGGCACCGGGGCGGCAATCGGCCTTGTGCTTCATGCCGACGCGGTCAAGTTGCGCCAGCCCTAACTCGCGAGCCGCGTCGCCGGAGAGTCGTTTGAGCTTGCGCGGCGCCAGCGTGACGTTGTCCAGGACGCTCAGATGCGGGAAAAGGTTAAAATGTTGAAACACCATGCCAATCCGCTGCCGAACCGTATTGGGATCGTCCTTCAAAACCGACTGACCGTCGAGCAAGATGTCGCCGCCGTCGGGTTCGTGCAATCGATTCAGCGCGCGCAGCAGGGTCGACTTTCCGGAGCCCGACGGGCCGATCACCGCCACCGTGTTGCCGGCGGGAGCGCTGATGTCTACACCGCGCAGCACTTTATTGCGGCCGAAGGATAAGTGAATCCCATTGCCCGCCAACGACACTGACTCGGTCACAGCATCTCCTGACTACTTGGCCAATGCCAGCGGATCTTCCGGTTCGCCGGCGGCGGCCCGGCCGTGCCGAAGCCGGTTGTCGACGAGGTTGACCAGGTGGGTCAGCGGGATGGTCAATATCAGGTAGAACACCCCGGCCGCGACCAGCGGCGAGAGGCTGCCGGTCTGCGCGTTGAGGTCGCGGCCGACCTGGAACAGTTCGCGTTGGCCGGCGATCAGCCCGAGGAAGTACACCAGCGCGGAGGCTTTCAGCAACGCGATGAACTGGTTGACGAGCGCGGGCAGTACCCGGCGGATGCCCTGCGGGATCACCACCATGCGCATCGCGGTGTTGTAGCTCAGCCCGAGTGCGCGGGAGGCGTCCAGCTGCCCGGGTTCGACGCTCTGGATGCCGGATCGGAAGATCTCGCCCACATACGCGGCGGCCGTCAGGCCCAGGGCGGCGATGCCCAGCGGATACGGGTTGTTGTTCGTCAGTCCGCCCACGATCGGCCCGATTCCGAGCCCGATCAGCAAGATGATCACCACCTCGGGCAGGCCGCGGAAGATGTCGGTGTAGACCCGCGCCGGCCAGCGCAGCCAGCGGGTCCGCGAGACGCCCGCCACCGCGAGGCCCATACCGACCACCAGGCCGATCACACTGGAGCTGACGGTCAAGATCAGCGTGTTGGGTAGGCCCGTCGTCACCATCGCCGGGATGGCCTGCTTGTACAGATCCCAGTCGAAGAATTGGTCCCGCAGCTGGGCCAGCGTGGATTTCGGCTGCGCGGCCCCAGCCGCCTCCTCGCGGTGATTGTGTTTGGCGATCGCCGCGAAGTCCGGCAGGTGCGGCGTCGGTGCCGATTTCGATCCCGGCTTCCAGCCCGGCGGCAAGGGCCGGGGAACCCAGTCGGTATACAGCTGCGACCAGGTGCCGTCGGCGATGACGGCGTCCAAGCCGGCGTTCAGCGCATCGATCAGCGGCTGGTTGTCTTTGGCCACCGGGAACGCTATGAAACTGCCCGGACTAAACGTGTAGGCGGCGACGGTGGCGGTATCGCCGTGCCGCATCACTTTGGCCGCCTCCATTGCCGGCGCCACCCACGCGTCGATCTGATGGTTCTTCAGGCACGTGTACAGGGTGGTGAAGTCGGGGAATTTCACCGGCTGCACATGCACGGTGTCGACGACGTAGGCCTCTTCGACGGTGCCCTGAATGACGCCTATCCGCTGCCCCGCACCCAGTTTGTCGAAGCTGTCGAGCGACGAGCGGGACGGCACGATCAACGACAGGTAACCGAAGTCGTAGCCGTTGGTAAATCCGACTGTGCGGCGGCGTGCTTCGGTGGCGACGATCGACGACGAGGCGACGTCGAAGCGTCCCGTCGCCACTTGGGCGAGCAGGCCGGCGAATTCGGTGCCGGCGAAGACGACGTTCAGCCCCAGCTTCGCGGCGATCGCGCGCAGCAGCTCGTTGTCATAACCGGTGTAACGCCCCGTGGTGTTCAGGCAGCTGGTCGGGGGACCTCCCGGCTGGGTGCCGATGGTCAGGGTCCGCGGCGTGCGCAAGCCCAGCGCGTCGATGTTCACCGAACTCAACGGCTCGACGTTGGCAGTCGTGTAGTCGCGTTCCTCCGGCGGGCTGGCGGTGACCAGCTTCTCCGGCAGGGCGATCGCGCCCTCTTTGCCCGACGGCTTGCACAGGTTGTCGGCCGCCGCCGGCGCCATCGGAGCTAGACAATAGGTCAGCAGGACCACCGTGAACATCGCGAACAGCTTTGAACCGACACGGCCGACGTTGACGTCCATGAGCGCAAGATATCGGCCGACCGGGTTAGAACGCGAACGCGGGCTTCGTGGGCTTTCCTGCGGGGGCCAACACTCGGCGCCGCACGAGTTCGGCGATCATGACTTCGGCCATCAGCTCCGCGCAGGCGCTGCACGCGGCCCGGGCGGCGGCGGGGTCGCGGTGCCGGATCGCCGCGGTCTCGTCTTCGTAGAACGGCAGCATCTCGCCGACGATGTTCGGGTAGCTCACCAAGAACGCCCGCGGAATCAGGTTCTGCGAGGCGCGGATGGCCGCGTGCAGTCGCGGACCGGCGTACTGATCGTTAATGGCGCGTCGATACTCTCGGCCGGCCTGCTGGAATAGCCGCGGCTCCTTCGCGCTGCGCAGCGTCCGCATGGTGGAGTCGAGCTGGCCCAGGATGCGCGGGGTGGGGTTGGCGGCCGCGCGCGCCGAGGCCATGCCGTTGAGCACGCCGTGCAGCTCGTGGTGCTCGAGGATGGTGTCTTCGTCGAAGCGCTCGACGAACGCGCCCCGGTGATACCGGGTGGAGAGCACCCCGTCGTGTTCCAGCTGAACGATGGCTTCTTGGATGGGAACGCGGCTGATGCCCAGCTCCCTGGCGATCTCGTTGCGGTCGACCCGGTCACCCGTCCGCAGCTTGCCGATCAGCACCTGGTGGAGAATGTGGGCGACGACCTGGTCCTTCTCCTTCGCCCCGTATGTCTTAGGCATGCTCGGTGTTCCTAACGGCGGTCGCGCCAGCGACACAACGTCTCAGCGCCGGCCAGGTCGTAGTCCGGGCCGGAGGCACCGATGGTCAGCAGCGTCACACCGAGGTCGGTCAGCGCCTCGGCCTCGGCGATCAACGCGTCGGCACCCGCGCCTCCGGTTTCGCCGCCCACCGCCGCCGATCGTGCGATGGCGGCCGGATCACGCCCTACGACGGTGCAGTGGTCGGCCAGGACAGCCGACTTGGCGGGGTAGGAGTCGGCGGTGGCGAAGCTGTGCCAGATGTCCGCATGCTCGGCGACCAGTCGCAAGGTCTTCTTCTCACCCCCGCCGCCGATCAGCACTGGGACGTCGCGGGTGGGCGCCGGATTGAGCTTGCCCAGCCGGGATTCCATGCGCGGCAGCGCCGCGGCGAGATCGTCCAGCCGGCTGCCCGCGGTCCCGAACTCGTAGCCGTACTGGTCGTAGTCTTTGCGTTTCCAGCCCGAGCCGATACCCAAGATGAGGCGCCCGTCGGAAATGTGGTCGACGGTGCGGGCCATGTCGGCGAGCAGCTCCGGGTTGCGGTAGGAGTTGCAGCTGACCAGGGCGCCGATCTCGATGCGCGACGTCTGCTCGGCCCAGGCGGCAAGCATTGTCCAGCATTCGAAGTGGGCGCCGTCCGGATCACCGTAGAGCGGAAAGAAGTGATCCCAGTTGAACGCGACGTCGACGCCGATGTCCTCGCAGCGACGGACCGCGTCACGGATGCTCTGGTAATGCGGGGCATGTTGCGGCTGAAGCTGTACACCGATACGCACGCCAGGTGAACTCATACCACCAAACTAGGCGCAGAGACTCAGCCGCCGTCAGAGAACTCCGCGCAGAAGGTCGACCAGTGCGCGGGGTTGGTCGCTTTGCACCGAATGCCCGGAATTCTCGACGACCTGCACACCGCGAAACGACTGCGCGCGTCGCCCGAGTTCGTCGACGTCCTCGTCGGAGACGAAGCCCGATTTGCCGCCGCGTACCAGCGTGATCGGCGCGGACAACCCGGCGACGTCGTCCCACAGGCTGTCAAAGTCGGGGAATTCTCGGATGGTGTCGTAGCGCCAGGTCCAGCGGCCGTCGTCGAGGCGGTGTGAGTTGTGGAATACGCCGCGGCGCAACGATTTCGGGTCGCGGTGCGGCGCCGCGGCGGTAGTCAACTCGAGCATCGCCGCAAAGCTGGGGAACTCCCGGTCACCGTGCATCAGCGCCACCGTGCCTTGCTGTTCGGCGGTCATCTCGGCGTGCCGGCGCAACGCTGACGGGGTGACGTCGACGAGGACGAGCTCGCGCACCAGGTGCGGCGCGACCGCGCCCAACCCGATCGCGGTCAGCCCGCCCAGCGACATGCCGACGACGAGGTCGGCGTCCGGCGCGAGCTCACTCAGCACCGGTGCCAACGCTGCGGCGTTGTGCTGCGGCGAGTAGTCGCCGTCCTCCCGCCACGCCGAATGCCCATGGCCGGGCAGGTCCACCGCCAAAGCCGGCTGCCCGAAACCGAGGATCACGGTGTCCCAGGTGTGCGCGTTCTGCCCGCCGCCGTGCAAGAAGATGACCCGCGGTGAGGAGTCACCCCATTGCAGTGCGCTGACGGCGCCGGTATCGATCCGCCGTACCTGGGGCAATGGTCCTTCGACGCCGGCCTGCTCTGCGTTCTCGGGCAACAACGCGAACTCGGGTAGTCCAACCAGTTCGTCGTCGGAAATGTCGGTCACGTCTCTGACACTACGATGGCGTCGTCGACCCCCATGGGTTGGTCTGCGTCACCGCTTCGCCACCAAGCGCCTAATCCCGCAGCGATCAACGCTGATGTGCTTGCGGTTGCGGCGATGAACTCCCAGCCGTGCCTGACGGTGGTCAGGTCGATACCCGGTTAGTAGATCATGGTCAAGACCGCGGTGCCCAAGACGGTGCCTAGTTGCCGGGCGGTGTTTGTCAATCGCCGACCACTTGCTGACTGCCGCGGCGCGACGCGACGCGGGGACGGCGGCCATCAGCAGCGCGAGCGAACTGGGCATCAGCATCGCCGCGCCGAGGGCCTGAACGACGCGGGAGGCGACCAACATGACGAACGACCCTGACAACCCGCAGGCGGCCGATCCCACGGTGAACACGACCAGACCGCACAGGAAGACGCGGCGATGCCCGTAGCGATCTCCGAGCCGGCCGGCGGGGTTGAGAAAGGCGGCGAACACGATGGTGTAGCCATTGAGAATCCACGACATCGCGCCGAGATCGGGGTTGCCGAAGGCCGTGCGGATCTCCGGGAAGGCGATGTTGACGATGAACAAGTCCAGGCTGGCGAGAAAGGCCGCGACGGACACCACGAGGACTGTCGCCGTCGAACGCGCCGAAGATGGGGCCGTCGACGCCACCGTCTGAGTATAGGGCACCATACTCAGACATGACGCTGCGCGGCGACCCGGTAATCCGTGAGGCTGGCCACAGGGCGCCCGGATACTCGCTGCAACGCAAACCGGCCCGCCACTTCGGTGGCGGGCCGGTTGTCGCGAGACGCTAGTCGGCGTCGATGATGAACTCTTCGAGCTGCGTGCGCGCGACGTCGTCGGGCAGCTGCTGCGGCGGGCTCTTCATCAGGTACGCCGAAGCCGGGATCACCGGGCCGCCGATGCCGCGATCCTTGGCGATCTTCGCCGCACGCACCGCGTCGATGATGACCCCCGCCGAGTTCGGCGAGTCCCACACCTCGAGCTTGTACTCCAGGTTCAGCGGCACGTCACCGAAGGCGCGGCCCTCGAGACGGACGTAGGCCCACTTGCGGTCATCGAGCCAGCCGACGTGGTCGGACGGACCGATGTGCACGTCCTTGGTCTTGAACTCCCGCTGCAGGTTCGACGTGACGGCCTGAGTCTTGGAGATCTTCTTGGACTCCAGCCGCTCACGCTCGAGCATGTTCAAGAAGTCCATGTTGCCGCCGACGTTGAGCTGCATGGTGCGGTCGAGTTGCACGCCGCGGTCCTCGAACAGCTTGGCCATCACGCGGTGGGTGATCGTCGCGCCGACCTGGCTCTTGATGTCGTCACCGACGATCGGCACACCGGCGTCGGTGAACTTCTTGGCCCACACCGGGTCGGACGCGATGAACACCGGCAGCGCGTTGACGAATGCCACCCCGGCGTCGATCGCGCACTGGGCGTAGAACTTGTCGGCTTCTTCGGAGCCCACCGGCAGGTAGGAGACCAGCACGTCGACCTTGGCGTCGCGCAGCACCTTGACCACGTCGACGGCCTCGGTGTCAGAGATCTCGATGGTCTCGGCGTAGTACTTGCCGATGCCGTCGAGAGTCGGGCCGCGTTGCACCGTCACGTTGGTGGGGGGCACGTCGGCGATCTTGATGGTGTTGTTCTCCGACGCGAAAATCGCCTCGGACAGGTCGAAGCCGACCTTCTTGGCGTCCACGTCGAATGCGGCGACGAACTTCACGTCGCGAACGTGGTACTGGCCGAACGTCACGTGCATCAAGCCGGGCACAGTGCTGTTCTCGTCGGCGTCGTAGTAATACTGC
>Ga0209040_10000110_pt1 | contig 50759 bp, 41 predicted proteins | sample BogFormECP12_OM3_FD_188240 | JGI IMG/M metagenome (GOLD analysis project Ga0209040, IMG submission 188240) | Bog forest soil microbial communities from Calvert Island, British Columbia, Canada - ECP12_OM3 (SPAdes) (version 2) | ecosystem: Environmental > Aquatic > Freshwater > Wetlands > Bog ... | reverse complement strand
GGCTCGGCTGATGGCGATGCACGCGGCCGAGCTCTACGACGACCACCAGAAGTGTGGCATCCAGGCCGCCGCGGCCAAGTATTTGGGCGCCGAGGCCGGCTTCGATGCCTGCGACCGCGCCATGTCCACCCACGGTGGCTACGCCTACGCCAAGGAGTACCACGTGGAGCGGCTGTGGCGCGAGGCCCGGCTGCTCCGCAACGCGCCCTTCTCCCAGGAGATGGTCCTCAACTACATCTCCACGCAGGCCCTGAACCTCCCCCGCGCCTACTGAAGCAGCGACCGCCGGCCGCCGGATGAGCTGGCGCAAATACGCACCTCTGGAGTTCTCACTCAATACCGGCGCCAGCTCATCCAGCCGGCGATAGGGCCAGCCGGCCTCGCGGGCGCTAGCTGAGTGCGCGCTGCTCGGCCTCGGCGATCGGTCCTTCATCGTCGCTATGAGGTTGACCTACCAGCGGGTGATGACCGTGATCAGTGAGGTGGCCTTGAGCTTCGCGACTATCGGCCTTATCAACCACTTGCGGTGCCCTTATCCATCAGGCCGGTCCGGCCATGTTCTTGCTCGGCGCCTCTAGGGTGACGCCTGCATGAAACATGAGCCCGCAAGACACGCGAATCCTGTGAATGCGGGCACTTGATAATGCCACCCGCCATCTCGGCTTCGGGCACGGCACGCATGCCTGCGCCGGGCAGGGGCTCACCCGACTCGAGATGCACGCGATGCTGACTGCGCTGATGCAGCAGGTGAGCCGGATCGAACTCGCCGGCGAGCCGACATGGGCGCTTAAGCTGTTACGAGCGACTGCCGCTCAGGCTGAGCTCGGCCTGAGCGGTCTCAACGGTTTCTGAGACAGCGCGAGGACTTCCTTCGCTGCGGGCGCGCTCTGCGGGTGGCTCGGGAGCGCTTCTCGCCGACCTACCGGTTAGGCCTCCATGTAGCGGGAATGTGTCAGGCCATCACCTGGACAACACTTGCGACATGGCCGTGACATACGCCGTCGACACGCCCGACGTCGAAACGCCTGAGCGCGAATGGGGGTCTGCCGCACAGTCAGACGCGTTCGATGCGATAGTGGGCGACGTCGAGGCCTACAGTCAGGAACCGCAGGCTGCGGCGTGCCCTTCGCCAGAATTCTGCGCGGGCTCAAAAGCTCTAGGTCGGCCATCGTCAACCCACGACAGCAAGCCAGCAGTCGCACACCAAGCGGGATTGGGGGTAGACAAATCCGGCCCAAGCTCACTCAGCTGGCCGCGCCATTATTTTCCGTAGCCCCGGAGACGCACCGGTCTCGTCGGTTCCTGGATGAGACACCAGCACGTAGCCAGCGCAGCCCCAGATCACCGGGACGGCAGCCAGGAGGCCGTATATCGCTGTCATGACGTCACCTCCTGACAATTGCAAGAGCCCCAGCACCTTGTCGATGTCTCAAGAATCGCGTCCTGGCTCACAGATGTCGCCGTGGCTGGCACCCATCAAGGGGCCCCACCAGTCGGAATATTCGCCTACCCGCTAGTGGGCATGGCGGGCCGCGCAAGTTCCGTTGCGGGTTGAATTCATTGCACGAGGGTGTGAGCCACCCAGACGGTTGCAGCTAACGGGTATGCCGGCAATGAGGTTGGCGTTGAACGATAATGGATACCGTCACAGCCCAGCAGCAGTCCTACGACCGCCGACATCGCCCCGGCACATGCCGGCGCCGGGGAAGTCAACGCCGGCGGGGTCAGCCGGTCGCGGCCTCGATCCCCTCATCGCCGGCGCTGACCGCGGCGAACGAACCACTGAGCGCGCGGTCTCCCCCGTGTTTCGATTGCCGGACAGAGTTGGCGGCACTCGCTGCGGCAATGCTGCAGATTAAGCCTAAGTTGGCGAGCAGGGCCATGCTCAGCAAGATGGCGATGGGCGCGGCGCCCGGGTTCCGGGGGTCGATCTCTTTGAGAAGAATGACCGAAATGGTTTCAGCCACCAGAATGATTTCGACGATGATGAAAACCGCGGCCGGCACGATTGCGGGCTTGCCGGTGTCGACCGTTTCGGCGGCTCCGATGGCCGGCGGTTCAAAGGCGATGATCGATATGACCGTCTTCCCTTCACTGCATTGTCGGCCCGTTGCACCGCCCAACTGCCTGTGCGAGGTGCCCGCTGTCGATGAGCTGCCTGCCAGGAGACGCGTTGGCCTCTGGCGCACATTCAGCACGGCCGCGGTTTACATGATGAGTCTGACCGAGCATTCGACCCATACACATTCCCGCTAGCGGCCGAATCGTCGTTCCAGGTGGCTGGGCCCGCAGCCACGGACCGCCATTGCGCGCGCCCGCTCGCCAGCCTGAGTCGAATGCTGTATCACCTTGCAGCCAAAGGGCTTAACTATCGAGGCGCCGGTATGGATCCAGCCCACCACAGTTGTCGCCGTATGCCCACCGCGGATCGCGAAAGCGACTCGACCGCATCGGCGTCCAGGCCCGCTCATGAAGCGGTCGGAGGAAACGTCGACGCACAGCCTTGATCCACGAAGATTTTCCAACATTCCGCTGGCGAATGCAGACGCGAAATCGCGCATCATTCCAGGGCACTGCAACCGAAACGTATTGCGGTCAATCCGACGCAACCTTGGACGCCAGCGGGTACTCAATACTCCGGTTGACAGGGACGCGTTGCCGCACACGGTAGGCGACACTTCTAGAAACGCTTGAAAACAAGTGGCACGAACCCATTTTGCAGACTGAGCCGTTGCCGACGCGCTCCAGGCTGACATTGGTCGCGTGATCGTTTCGCGCTGGCCGTCAACGAGGAGGTAAAAACCCGGTGCGGAACGTCGAATGTAGCAGGCACCCGCTGGCCTTCCGTTGGCGACCAGCTGGGGCCGTATTGTGCTGTGGCTCCTATCACCCTGTCTCGTTTGAGATAACGACACTGGTGACGATCATGCTGATCATCATCCTGGTAGTGATTTTGCCATGAGCGCTGCCGCGACCACCGCCGCTGATTCACCGACGGCAAGGTAGACGGGCTCGTAAATCTGTTAGCAGCTGTTGCTCGGTTCGTCATTCGTTCGCCGCGGCTAACCATCACAATTGCGATGCTTGCCATGGTAGGCATGGCGGTGTTCGGCATACCGATCTCTACCAAGAGAATGCCGTCGACTGAAACGACTGAGGGGCTTTGCCCGGCTCGGATCATGCGGCGAGGAGCCGCCTGAGGCGGGCGCTAACTTGGGCACAAGCCCACCGCGGGACTCGCGGCCATCATTTCGGCGAAGTTGACCGGCGGACTACCTCGCGCCAGATAGGTCGCGTTGGTGAATTGCTCTGCGAGATCACTATTTACCCCATGGTCGTCGACAGTCGGAAGAGCCGGGCCATTCTGGCCAGCCGTACTTCCACGTGAAAGACGTTGTCTCGATCGCTGTCAAAGTTAACGAGAACGACTGCAGCGCAACATAGTCCGGCGTGCGATTCCAGCTACCAAGTAACGCGCAGCCCCTGCGGACCCGTATACCAAACTGCGGCTGGCATTGAAGACTCCCGGCCCGCCGACCGCCATTGTCAAAGTGACACAGGTTACACAAAGAAGGTGGGACATGTCGCAAGCGCACCCGACAACACGGCAACCGGCACGCATCTGCGGTTCGCAAAGGCGGTTGGATATGACGGCGCCCCTACAGGTGCGTGGCGGCGCCCGCGCGGCGGTTCGGATGGTGGCGCGTGCCGCGAAGGCCCAGGCGCACGAGGCGGCGCTGTTGATGTCTGCAGCAGCGACGACGCCGCTACGCCTCGTCCGTGGTGACTATGAGTCTGCAAACAGTATGTCGCCGCACGCAACAGCGCGGGCCGTACCCACGACCCGGCCAGTGCTGCTGGTCCACGGGTTCGGGGGGCCAAGTCGAGCTGGTTCTTGGTTGAGCAAGCCCTAAGCGCCCGAGGCCTAACCGTCGACGCGATGGCCTATGCGCCCGTCGGAAACTCGGTGGAGCAGCTCGCTGACCAGCTGGTCGCCGAGGTCGAGAGGGCATTGTCTCGAACCAGTGCAGACAAGGTACATCTGGTCGGACACAGTCTGGGCGGCGTTATCATCGCGCAAGCCATTGCGGACCCTCGCTTGAACGGGCGGGTCGACACGGTCATCACACTGGGCTCCCCGTTTGGGGGGTCTCCCTGGGCAGCTGTGCTGCCGTTCGTCGAGATAGTCCGGGCGCTGCGGCCGGGGTCACCACTGTTGCGCCGGCTCGCCTCCACGCCATTGCCCGACGGCGTGCGGTGGCTGTCGGTGACAGCCGCACTCGACATCATCGTGCCCGGCCTGCGCTCGGTGCCGTCCCACGCCCAGGTGGAGACCATCAGGGTCAATGGCGTCGGGCATCTCGGGATGCTCCTGAGTCGGCAGGTAATCGGATGCATAGCCGCCGCAGTGCGCGCACACGGGACTGCCACCGCCGCTGAGCCGGCGATGCGTCTCTTGCCAAGCGCCTCTTGACAATCCGCAACCGCGTCAAACCGGCGAGGCCGGATGCGCGACCGCATATCGACTCAGTGTGCTAGAAACCTCGCAATGTCAAGAAAACGTTATCGCGGCACTCGGGGATCACGGGCGGTGTTTTTCCATCGTTGGCAACGGTCCCGGATCAGCGCCTGGGTGTCTCCTGTCCCACGGTAGGAGTGTGGGCCGGGCGCAGCGGGAGTTCGGCGCGCACGGTGGTGCCCGCGTCGGGTGCGGTCTGCAGCCAGAGCCGGCCGCCGAGCGCCTCCATCCGGTCCTTGAGGCCGACCAAGCCCGATCCGCCCGCGAGATCGGCCCCGCCACGGCCGTCGTCGCGCACGATGACTCGCAGCACACCGTCACCGGCGTCAACGGTGTCGACCTCGACATGGATTGTGGAGGCGTGCGCGTGCTTGGCGACGTTGGTCAGCGCCTCGGCGACCAGGTAGTAGGCGGCGATCTCGATGTTCTCGGGCGGGCGCCGGTGCACCCGCACGTCCAGCTCGACCGGAACGGTGCAGCGGTTGGCCAGCGTCTTGAGCGCCATCCGCAGTCCGCCGCGGGCAAGGGCCGCCGGGTGGATGCCGCGGGCCAGCTCGCGCAGCTCGTCGATAGCGGCGCCTGCCTGGGCCGCTAACTCATCGAGCTCTGAGGTGAGCTCATCGGCCCCGGGCGGCACCAAGCCCTGCGCGGCCCGAAGCCCGAGTGCGAGACTGACCAGCCTTTGCTGAGCACCGTCGTGCAGATCCCGCTCGATGCGCCGGCGCGCCTGGTCCGCGGCCGTGACGATCCGCGCACGTGACGCGCCAAGCTCGGCGTACAGCTGAGCGTTGTCCAGCGAAACGGCGAGCTGGCCCGCGATCAGCTTCACGGCGTCGAGGCGCTCGGCGGTAAACGCCCCGCGGATCAAGCGATTCTCCAGGAGCAACATTGCCCGTAGCAGGCCCCGGCTGAGGATCGGTACGGCCAGCAGGGAGCAGCGATCGACGTCGGCGAAGTACGGGTCATTGGCGAAGCGGTCGTCGCGGGTGGCGTCCCTGACAACCAGCGGTTCGGGTATCCGTTGGGCGTAGCGCAGCACCGACAGCGGGACCGCGCATTCGCGCCCCGTGGCGTTGACTGGAACCGCGTCACCGCCGGCGGGTGTGGGCAGCAGCCAGCCTTGCAATTCCTCGCTCCACAACACCAGGTCTACGCCGGTGGCCCCGGTCATCGCGCGCAGCACCTCGACCACCCGGGCCTGCAGACGTTCGAAGCTGGTCTGCGAGCTCAGCGCCTGCGACGCGGACAGAATCGCGAGCAGGTCGATGGTTCCGGTCGTGACAGTCGAGCGACGATGGGCGAGATCGCCGGGCTGGTCGCCGCCAGGTTCGGCCGTCGCGTCGGGTTCGGCGCGCAGGGTGGGGGAAGCCCAGTCCAGCTGCTCGACCTTCGCGGTCGCGCCCCAGGCCTGGTACTCATGACGGGCTTGGGCAAGCAGCTCATAACCGGTCTGTTCGAGACCGTGGGCGAGATAGAAGCGGGCCGCGCGTTCGGCGATCAGGGCCCGATGCCAGGGACGCTGGCGGCCGGCGACTTCGCGGCGCGCGGTGTCGAAGCCCAGCGCGGCGGCGTGGAAGTCACCGACCGCCCAGGCCCGCTCGGCCTCCAGCAGCCGCAGCAGGTGCAGGAAATTCTCCGGCGCGGTCGCGGTGCGTTCGGCCAGCCAATGAGTCACATCGTCGAGCTCGGACAGCAGATTGGCCCGCTCGGCACCATCCGCTGTGCGAGCCTGCCCGGCAACAGCGAGGCCGCGCAGCAGGTTCACCGGCGCCATATCGTAGCCGGCTGCGGCGACGACCGGCAGCAGCGGCATCGCCGCCGCGGTGTGCCGCGCCAGGCCGACCGGTTCGCCGAAGATCGCGGCCGCGACCGCGCGGGTGGTATGCGCGTGGAGGAGCCCCAGCGGGTTGGTGGCGTACGAGTCGGCGAGGGCTTGCTCACCGGTCTCAGACCTTTCGCCGCGCAACACACCGGCCAGCCACCGGTAGCTGTCGAGCCACTGTCCGGTCTGTTCGCCGCCGGTACGGCGCACGAACGCCAGCCCCGCCTCCACCTCGGCGAGGTAGATGTGCAGAGACGGCGCGCAGTCCACCAGATAGGCCGCCGCTGTTTGATAGGTGTAGCCGGCGTACGCCAGGTCGCCACCCGCGATCAGCCCCTCGCGGGCTCGCTGAGCCGCGCGGAGGCTGTTTTCGATCGGCTCAGACCAACAGCTCTGGACAGCAAACAGGTAACGCGCCTGGGAGGTGTCGGGCTCATAACCGCGGGCCTCGCCCAGCGCAAGGATCCGCCGCATCGCCCGGTACCCGGCGGTGTAGTCGCCGCCAAGGGCCACCGCGGTGAACGCGCCAGTGCTGGCCGGACCGATCACAGTACGGCCCGGGCCGTGTTCGAGCCAGACTCGCAGTGCCTCCACGCTAAGCCACGCGTGCGTTGCGAGGTCCTCGGCGAAGTAGGTCGCCGGCAGGATCGCATTGATGAGACGGGTCGCGGCCAGTAGCGCGGGGTCGGTGATCTCCGGCCGAGTTAGATCATCCGCGGCTTCCGTGTCGTGTAGCCACTGGTATAGATAGCCGAGCTTCTGGCCGAGCTCGCCGGGGAGCTGGTCAGCAGGCGGAACCATAATGCCGAGTCCGCCCAGCGACTTGATGCCCAGACCGATCGCGTCCGCCAAACGGATCCGATTGGTGAGGCTGCGCACCTGCACGCACGTCGCCTCCACGCGGGCCAAGGCGGTGGTGCACAGCCCCTCGATCGTCCGGTACTCTTCGTCCGCTTCATCGAGACACCCGATGCCGTACAGGGCGGCGTGTCGGCCGGTGTGCACCTCGATCAGGGTGGCGGTCTCACCTGGGTCGATCAGGCGCAGCGCCGCGGCCAGAAGCGCGTTCACCAGTGAGTAGTCCCCGATCAAACTCGCTTGGCCGGCGGCGCGGCGAAATAGCCCCACCACTTGGCGCCGCTCCTTGGGATCCTCGACCGCGTCGACCACCAGCAGGTATTGCTCGGCCGCGACCGCGTACAACTCTGGCACCGCCGCCAGCCGCCGCGCCATCGCCAATTGCAGGGCGTGCCGACGCGGCGGGTCCAGCCCGGCCAAGACCACCTCGCGGATACGGTCGTGGCGAAACCGCACCGCCGGATTGACCCCGGGCTCCGCCATCAGCAACCCCTCGTCGAGCGCGGGCGCCAGCCACTGGTCCACCACATCCGCCGCTGCGCCGGTCGCGGCCCTCAGCAACGTCATCTCGGCTCGCCCGCCTAGACACGCCATCGCCTCCACCATCTCCCGCGACGCCGGGGGCATGCCTACAACACGCGCGGCCAGCAGCCCGGCGACCTCGGACGGGCCCAGGCGAGCGGGCACAGCCGCCGCGTCCCACCGCCACCCGGCAGCCGTCGCGGTCAACGCGCCGTCGCGGCGCAGCGCGTTGAGCAACTCCACCGTCTCGTACGGATTGCCGGAGGTGTGCGGGTGGATCACCTCCGCCACGGCCGGCGCCGCGGCCCCATCGTCCCCGTGCAGCATCTCCGCCACCATGGTGACCAGACTCGGCATTGCCAAATTGACCAGCCGCAGGTGCCGCACCCCGGCCTGATCCCGCCAGCGAGACAGCGACGCCGCCAGCGGATGCGCAGCGCCCACCTCGCCGTCGCGGAACGCGCCCACAAGCAACAAGCCCTCGACCGGCTCCTCGCCCAGCGCGATGTCGATGAAGCCGAGCGGTGTGCGCCCCGCCCACTGCAGGTCATCGACGAACAACACCACCGGCCGTTTACGCGAGGCCACCGCCCGGAACACAGCCACACCCGCTCTCTGCACCCGAGCCTGCGCGGTCAGCGGATCACCCGCATCCGGCGACACCCCCAACAGCGCTGCGAACTCCGGCACCGTCGCGGTCAGCAGACCCGCGTTCGCGCCGACCGCCCCGACGATCCGCCCCCGGACCTGCGCCAGCTCGTCCTCCGGCTCTGCCAGCAGCAGCCGACCCAGCGCGCGAAACGCCTGATTGAGAGCGTCGAACTCCAGATCACGGCGATACTGATCGAACTTGCCGGCCACAAACCAGCCATCGCGGCCGGTCACCACCGACCGCAGCTCATTGACCAGCGCGGTCTTGCCCACCCCCGGCATCCCGCTGACCAGCACCCCGCGACAGCCGCCGGCCAGCGCATCCTCGAACGCCGCAGCCAACGCGCCCACCTCGTCGTCGCGTCCCACCAGCCGCGACGGCGCCAGCAACCGCAGCGGAAAATCACGCTCGCCGATGCGAACCCCAACCGCGGCCCCATCCGGCCGGGCCTCCTGCAACCGCTGCAGGTCATGCAGGACACCCTCGGCCGTCTGGTATCGGTGGTCCGGTTCCTTCTCCAGCAGATGCAGGATGATCGCCGACAACGACCCCGCAACGAGCGGGTTCACTCTCTCCGGCGCAACCGGCACCCGGGCCAAATGATCATGGGTGAGCCGCAACGGGTCCCCCGAACCGAACGGCGGACTGCCCGTCGCCAGCTCATACAGCGTCGCACCCAACGCATACAGGTCGGCACGCTGATCCACCGACCAGCCGGTACGCCCGGTCTGCTCGGGCGCCAGATACGCCAGCGTCCCCACAATCTCAGTGTGATGGGTGAACTCAGAACCAACCTCGGCTAACGACGTCGCCAGCGCGAAGTCCACCAGACACGGGGCGCCATCGCCGGACATCACAATGTTGGCCGGAGTGATATCGCGGTGCATCACCCCCCGGCGGTGCATCGACGCCAACGCCCGGGCCAACCGCACCGCCAGCCCGATCAGCTCATCAACCGCCAGCGGCTTCGCCCGGCCCGCCAGGCTCGTGCCGCCGACGTCGGCCATCACGATCGACCCCGGGAACCGCGGCGCATCCAGCAACTGAGCGACCCCCGCGACACCGCGGAGCCGCTCCAACATCGCCACCTCATGGCGCAGGCGCCGCTGCGCGTCTGGCCCCAGCGGCTCCTTGCCGATGACCGTGCCCCCGCCCAAAAACAGCCGGGTCACACGCGTACGGTCACTTTCATGCAGTATTTCGGCCCGCACAGGGTGATCCCGGTCCCCCCGCACTGGTCCTGCTTTCATCCGACACCTCTATTCACATCGGAGTCACCTCATACCGTGCGTACACCCATTTAAGGGCGAACACGACAACCTCCTCGTGCTGGTGGTAGCCGTCATCACCAGGAAGAGCGTCCTCGGAGAAATTAGTTGATGTGCGGCGGCGGCTCTACCTGCGGTACAACAAGTAGATCGACCGGATTCTCTCCCGGCGCCTGCTAGGGCACTCGTTCGTCGTCGCTCATGATTCGCTAAAGCCGCGGGCGCGGCCATGGACTTCGTAATTTGGGGCGGGCGGATCGTCTGGGAGTGCAAGTAGATGGGCGCGTGTCGGAACCGGGTCTGGCAGCAGTGGCTGGCGCAGCGCCCGTGCACGGTTGGCGCGACGTTCATCCGCGTTCACGCTGCGGGCACGGCGGTGAGCGCGCCGAGAGTGTCACCAGGGCTGTGTGCGATCAAGTCCTCCAAATCCGAAGGAACGTCGCGCCCAACGTAACTTTGAAGAGTCGCCCTGAACTGGGCTTTTATGGTGGAGCTAAGGGGATTCGAACCCCTGACCTACTCGATGCGAACGAGTCGCGCTACCAACTGCGCCATAGCCCCTGATCGCTAGCAGGCTATCAGTTCTGCGAGCGCAACGGCCCCGACACTGTCCAGTGGCCGCTACTGGCCGACCGCTCGCGGCAGGTCCCTGGGCCATCCATAGGTCGGCATCGGCACCGCGTGTTCCAGATGCTCGAAGATCGGGTCCTCGTCATCGATCTCCAGTACCACCGCACCCGGGCGCCGCAGCCGCGATGGGACCACGTCAAATTCGCGATCCGCAGCGTTCTCCACGCCCAGCCGTGCCCGTGCCATTCGTTGCATCCGGCGCCGACGCACCTTCTCCTCAATCCGGGTTTGCCGGCGCAGATATGCCAGGTAGAGCACGGTCACAACGGTGGCGCTGCCGCATACCCACCAGGCGCTCGGTGTCACTTCGAACGCTGCCGTGGCCGAGCCGACCAAGATGACGGCCATCAGCATCAGCACGCGCTTGCGGAACACGTATTTCCGGGCGCTGACCGCAGCGGCTTTCTTCGGGTCGAACCGGCGCCGCCGTGAGACGGACGGTGCGACGGGGGGCGAAGTCCCGTCCTCCTCGAGTTCGTCGTCTTCCTCGGGCTCCAAACCGGACGAGTCCTCGATGTACTCGTATTCGTCGTCGTGCTCGGGCTCAGTCTCTTTGTCCTCTTGGCTCACCGAATCGGTCTCGTCGGCCTCATCTGAGCGGTCGTCCTCGCCGACCGCAGCCACCCGGGTTTCGTCCGCGACCGCCACGGGCTCGGTCTCCTGGGCGCCGACTCCCGCCGGCAGCGCCCCTGAATCCTCGACCACGTCGACGTCCAGGTAGTCGGGCTCGGTGTGCTCGGCCTCCGTGACCTTCATGACAACCGGGCGTGGGGGCTGCGCATCGTCGGTGTCGTGGTCCTGGTCCCCGTCCTGGTATTCGTCCTGGTCAACGCCGGCGAGCTCGCTGTCCTCCGGCTTCCAGTCGGGGTCGCTGCGATGACCCTCGGCCGGACCGCTGCGCCTGAGCAGACGGGCACCGGCACCGCCATTCAGCACCCGGGTCGCCAAGGCCACATCGCTGGTGCGCCGTACCGCATCGCGTTTGCTGATCAGCATCGGAACCAGCACGAACAGCCAAAGCACCACCAGCGAGATCCACAACAACGATTGGGGGATGCTTGGCATGGCGACCTGCTCCTTTCCCCGCGAGGCCGATCGGTGGCCAACGCGGCCGGGTCCATGCGACCAGGATAATTACACACCTGTAATTTGCCCATTACAAGCACCAAAGGCCACTCGTGTCACGTCAGCCACACTTGGTCCATGCTGGGATTTCGTGGCGTGTGAAGGCTGCCATTAAGGCCAGCTGGCGTGCCCGGCGCGGACCAAGGTCGACGCCACCGATCCGTACACCTCTTCGACGGTGATGGCCATCAATAGGTGGTCTCGCCACGCTCTGTCGACTTCGAGATAGCGGCGCAACAGCCCTTCTTCACGGAACCCGACCTTAGCCAGAACGGCCCTGCTCGCGGCATTTTCCGGGCGCACCGTGGCCTCCACGCGATGCAACATGACCGGACCGAAGCAGTGGTCGAGACCCAACGCCAAGGCGCCGGTGGCCACCCCGCCGCCGGTCGCCGACTTCGGCACCCAGTAGCCGATCCAAGCCGACCGCAACGCCCCGTGGGTGACGTTGCCGATGGTCAGCTGGCCGCAGAACCTCCCGTCGAGCTCGATCACGTACGGCAGCATGCGACCCTTTCGGGCCTCCGAACGCAGACCGGAACACAACGCCGGCCATGCGGCAACCGTGTGCCGGACGGTCCACTCGCCCTCCGCGCTGGGCTCCCATGGCTCGAGATGCGCGCGGTCGGCCAAGCGGATCCGGCTCCACTGCGCCCCGTCACGCATCCGCACCGTCCGCAGCCGGACCAATCCTGCCGGGACCCGCAGCGGTCCCGCGTCCATGGGCCAACCCGGATGCCGCGAGTTGGAGCGCAAGAGGTTCACGGGCCGGTGCAGTCGCTGCGCTCAGCCGCGTTGAGCCAGGAAGGCGACGTCGACGATCTCACCGGTGCGAATCTGCTCCGCGCCGCTGGGAATCACGACCAGACAGTTTGCTTCCGCAAGCGTGGCCAGCAGATGCGATGACGCCCCCGGAGCGCCGCCCAGTGCCTGCACCAGGTATTCACCGGTGTCCTGATCACGCATCAGCTGACCGCGAAGGTAGCCCTTGCGCCCGGCCACCGAAGTGATCGGTGACAGCGTGCGGGCCTGCACGATTCGGCGCATGGGCTGGCGCTTGCCCAGCGACAACCGGATCAACGGCCGAACCATCACCTCGAAGACCACCAAGGCGCTGACCGGATTGGCCGGCAGCAGGAACGTCGGAACGCCCTCGCGCCCGAGCTGCCCGAAGCCCTGGACCGATCCGGGATGCATGCCGACGCGCACGACCTCCATCTCGCCGAGCTCGGAAAGCACCGCACGCACCGCCTCGGTCGCCGCACCCCCGACTCCCCCGGCGATCACCACGATCTCAGCGCGGTTGATCTGGCCCTCGACGATTTCGCCGAGCTCCTTGGGATCGTTGCTGACGATGCCGATGCGGTTCACCTCCGCGCCGGCATCGCGGCCGGCCGCCGCCAAGGCATAGGAATTGACGTCGTACACCTGCCCGTTGCCCGGGGTGCGGGATATGTCGACCAGCTCGCCACCCACGGCAATGACCGACAGCCGCGGGCGCGGGTGCACCAGCACGCGTTCGCGACCGACCGCCGCCAGCAGCCCCACCTGAGCCGCGCCGATGATCGTTCCCGCCCGCACCGCAACGTCCCCGGGCTGGACATCGTCCCCCGTGCGCCGCACATAGGCACCCGACGGCGCGCCGCGCAGGATCCGCACCCGCGCCGTCCCGCCGTCGGTCCACCGCAACGGCAGCACCGCGTCGGCCAGGGTCGGCAGCGGGGCGCCAGTCTGCACCCGGGCAGCTTGCCGGGGCTGCAGCCTGCTGGGTGTGCGCGCACCGGCTTCGATGGTTCCCATCACCGGCAGGACCAGCCCGCCACGCTCCTCCTCGTCGCTTGCTTGGTCGTCAAGTTCACCGACACTCGCCTCGCCGACACCGAGCACGTCGACGCTGCGCACCGCGTAGCCGTCGATTGCGGCCTGATCGAATCCGGGCAGTGGCCTTTCGGTCACCACTTCTTCGGCGCACATCAACCCCTGCGCCTCGGCAATGGCAACACGTATCGGCCGCGGGGCTACTGCAGCGGCCGATATCCGGGCTTGCTGCTCCTCCACAGAACGCACAAGCGCGCCTTTCCGCCGTCGAACCCTGGCGGGCACCAATGCCGGGGCGGAACTGGGCCCGGCCTTACTGTCCGGCTACTGCTCGGTCAGGCCCAATCGCGCCACCAACCACCGCCGCAAATCCGGGCCATAGTCGTCACGATCCAATGCAAAGTCAACCGCAGCCTTGAGGTAGCCGCCGGGATTTCCTAGGTCGTGTCGAGAACCGTGATGCACCACGACATGGACGGGGTGGCCCTCGGTGATCAGCAGCGCGATGGCATCGGTGAGCTGGACTTCGCCGCCGGCGCCACGGTCGATGCGGCGCAACGCACCGAAGATGGCTCGGTCGAGCACGTAGCGGCCCGCTGCCGCATACAGCGAAGGGGCGTCCTCGGCCTTGGGCTTCTCGACCATGCCATTGACCTTCAGCACGTCGGGATTGTCGCCGTTGGCGATGGGCTCGACATCGAAGACCCCGTACGCGCTGATCTCCTCGGGCGACACCTCGATGGCACACAACACCGTGCCGCCGTATTCGGCCCGGACCATCGACATGGTCTCCAGAACGCCGGTCGGCAGCACCAAGTCATCCGGCAGCAGCACCATGACGGCGTCCTCGTCGGCCGCCAGCACGGGCTCGACGCAGCAGATGGCGTGTCCCAGCCCGAGCGGTTCGGCCTGTACCACGGACTCGACCTTGATCAGGGCCGGCGCGCGCCGCACCTTGGCCAGCATGGCTTTCTTGCCGCGTGCCTCGAGCGTGCCCTCCAGCACCAGGTCTTCGACGAAATGCGCGACGACGCCGTCTTTGCCCTCGGAGGTGACGATCACCAGGCGTTCGGCACCGGCGGCGGCCGCTTCTTCGGCGACCAGCTCGATGCCGGGCGTGTCGACGACGGGCAGCAGCTCCTTGGGCACCGTTTTGGTCGCGGGCAGGAAACGCGTGCCCAGGCCGGCCGCCGGGACGATCGCCGTGAATGGGATCGGGACTTCTGGGCTTGACATTGTTCACACGATAACCCTCACCAGGCCCGCCGACGTGTTGTGGCGGCGCGAAAACCCGGCCTGTCATCGTTGAGGGATGGCGACTGCGAGCAAGGCCGCGTTGCGGACACAGCTGCTGGCGGCCCGGCGCAGCATTGCCGACGAGGTGCGGGTCGCTGAGGCCCGGATGCTCAACGAGCACGTAGAGCTTCTGGTGAGCAGCGGCAGCACGGTCTGCGCGTATGTGCCGGTGGGCACCGAGCCCGGGTCCGTTGAGATGCTGAATGTGTTGCTGCACCGAGCGGGGCGGGTGCTGCTGCCGGTTGCGCGCACCACGGCTGACGACACTCCATTGCCGCTGCGGTGGGGTGAATATCGGCCCGGCGCACTTACCCGCGGGCGCTGGGGGCTGCTCGAGCCGCCCGGGCCCTGGCTGCCCGAGTCGGCGCTGGCCGAGGCCGAACTGGTGTTTGTTCCGGCGCTGGCAGTCGACCGCCGGGGCGTGCGGCTGGGCCGCGGCGCCGGCTTTTATGACCGATCGCTTTCGGACCGGGATTCCCAAGCGCGGCTGATCGCGACGGTGCGCGACGTGGAGTTCGTCGATGAGTTGCCGTCAGAGCCGCACGATGTACGAATGACTCACGCGCTCACGCCGGAGCGCGGGGTGATCACGCTGTCGATCCGGGAATGACCGGAGGGAATGATTAGTGTCACGTGGCGGTTCTAGCACTTGACACGGTAGAGTGCTAATCCAGTTCCACATCATCCGGAGGTTTTTGTGCCGACTTATAGCTACGAGTGCACCCAGTGCGCCGACCGCTTTGACGTTGTGCAGGCCTTCACCGACGACGCCCTGACCGAGTGCGAGAAGTGCTCCGGTCGGCTGCGCAAGCTGTTCAGCTCCGTTGGCGTGGTGTTCAAGGGCAGCGGCTTTTACCGCACGGACAGCCGCGAATCAGGCAAGAAGACAAAGAGTTCGACCAACGGATCCTCGACGAGCGAGTCAGGGACCAGTTCGGGGTCGAGTGAAAGCACGACGTCGAGCTCGGCCGAGAAGTCGAACAACAGTTCCACGCCGGCCACCGCGGCCGCCTCGACTCAGTAGGTTATCCACAGAGCGCTCCTTGACGGGCGCTCCCGGCGATGATCTGCGCCTACCGTGTGCAGCGTGGCGGAGCCATCGCTGAATCCAACCCTGTTCAGCAGGATATCGATATCGTTGCGCCCGGACTGGACCCGCACCGTGCTGGCCCGGCGCGTCGCCGCCGGCGGGCTCGTCGTGTTGGCCGGCGTGGCGGCACTGCGGTCGAATCCAGACGATGATCGTGCCGAGGTGGTGGTGGCCGCGCGTGATCTGCGCCCCGGCACCGCGTTGACTCCCGAGGATATCCGGCTCGAAAAGCGTTTGACGACAACGGTTCCCGACGGATCACAAGCTGACCCGGGCGCGGTGGTCGGGTCCACGCTGGCCGGCCCGACACGGCGCGGCGAGGTGCTCACCGACGTCCGATTGCTGGGCAGCCGGCTGGCCGAGTCGACGGCCGGGCCCGGCGCCCGCATTGTGCCGCTACACCTGGCGGACGGCGCGCTGATCGACCTGGTCCGGGTGGGCGACGTCGTCGACGTGCTGGCTGCACCGGCTAACGAATCGCCGGCTGCTGCCAGCCAGGCAACCACCCCGCCCGTTTCGCGAGTGGTGGCCACCGACGCGGTAGTGGTGCTCGTGTCGGACAGGCAGAAAGGCCAGGTCGGTGACAGTGACCGCGTAGTGTTGGTTGCGCTTCCGGCTCGCGTGGCGAATACGGTGGCAGGCTCGACGCTGGGACAGGCCGTGACCCTCACCCTGCACTGAGTCCCTGGCCGCTGCTCGGCACGTGATACGCAGCGAACTGTGTCCGAGTTCAGAAAGGACTTCCCCATGTTGAAAGGGTTCAAGGAGTTTCTCTCGCGGGGCAACATCGTCGACCTGTCAGTCGCAGTGGTCATCGGTACGGCCTTCACCGCATTGGTCACCAAGTTCACCGACAGCATCATCAAGCCGCTGGTCAACCGGGTCGGCGTCAACGAGAATTCCGACCTCGGCATCTTGAAAATCAGCATCGGGGGCGGTCAGACGATCGACCTCAACGACGTCCTGACGGCCACGATCAACTTCTTCCTCATTGCCGTGGTGGTGTACTTCCTAGTCGTGCTGCCCTACAACACATTGCGCAGGCGCGGTGAGGTCGAGCAGGCCGACGACGCCGAAATCGTGCTGCTCACCGAGATCCGCGACCTTCTGGCCCAAACAAACGGCAGCTCGTCGGGCAAGCACGGCGGAGTCGCTCTGACGCCACCACCCGAGTACGGGCCCCGCGCGGACGCCGAATCACAGTGACCCAGGACCGGGTCGGCGCGTAGTCAGATCTCCAGACTCGACAGCTGCCCGATTATCTGAGCGGCGAGCGGGTTCAGCGTCGCCATGCCGTCGCGCACTGCATAGCGGGAACCGGCGAGGTTGACCACCAGCGTGCTTCCGGACACACCGGCCAGACCCCGCGACAACCCGGCGTCGATGATTCCCGCGGACAGTCCCGAAGCGCGGATGGCTTCGGCGATGCCCAGGATCTCGCGATCCAGAATGTCACGGGTGGCCTCCGGGGTGACATCGCGCGGCGTGACTCCGGTCCCGCCCACCGAGACAACCAGATCCACCCCACCAATCACTGCGGTGTTCAACGCGTTACGGATCTCCACCTCGTCAGCCGCGACCGCGACCACACCGTCCACGACGAACCCCGCCTCGGTCAGCAGCTCGGTGACCAGCGGCCCACTGTGATCCTCGTCCCCATGCGCGGTGCGATCGTCGACAACGACGACAAGTGCCCGGCCGACTACTAACTCCGCACCTTGTTCCATGGGTGCAACCGTATATCCGAGGTCCGACCACGGCGCGTCGGCTCTCATCACTGCTCCGCCTTGCCGAGGGTGACCTGCACTGTGCGGCTGCCCCCGCCGGGATCTTGGTAGGTCAACGTCACCTTGTCCCCTGGCGCCTTGGATCGCACGGCGGCCACCAAAGCGTCGGCGCTATTGATGGGGCGGTCGTCGACCTTGGTCACAACCACACCCTTGGGCACACCGGCAGTCGCGGCCGCACCGCCCTGCACCACGTCCATGACCTTGGCGCCGGGGGTGCCCTTGTCAGTGGTCACCTGCACGCCGAGCGAGGCATGTGTCGCCTTGCCGCTGCTGATCAACTCGTCGGCGATGCGCTTGGCCTGGTCGACCGGAATCGCAAAGCCGAGGCCGATCGAGCCGCTCTGCGCATCACCCGAATCAGCACCAAGGGTGGCAATGGCGGAGTTGACGCCGACCAGCTGGCCCTGCATGTTGACCAAGGCACCACCGGAGTTACCCGGGTTGATCGCGGCATCGGTCTGGATCGCGTCCAGCACAGTGTTTTGGTTGCCCGATTCGCCGGTCGTCGACACCGGCCGGTTAAGCGCACTGACGATGCCGGTGGTCACCGTGCCCGCCAACCCGAGCGGTGACCCGATCGCAACTACCGGCTGGCCCACACGCAGATCCGAGGAAGAGCCCATTGAAATCGGGCTGAGCCCGGAGACACCCTGGACACGAACCACGGCGATATCACTGGTGGGATCGGCGCCGAGCACCGTGAATGCTGCGGTACGACCGTCGGAGAAGGTCACCGTCGTTTTGGCCGGTGCGCCACCGCCAGGAGCGCCACCGCCAGGAGCGCCACCGCCAGGAGCAGGGCCTTTCGGGCTCGCGGCAGCCGCGACGACGTGGTTGTTGGTCATGATCAGCCCATCGGACGACAGGATGATGCCGGAGCCCTCCTCCGACTGACGACCCAGATCGGTCTCCAGCATGACGACGCTGGGCACAACCTTGGCGGCGACCTGCTCGACACTGCCTGGCGGCATGTTCGCCGCCGGAACACTGGGAGCCGCGCCCGTGATCAGCCTGCCGTTGCCGCCGGCGACGTGGGTGCCCAGCTCGACGACCGTTGCCGCCGCACCGCCGATTCCGGCCGATACGACTGCAATCGCCACCGCGCCGGCGGCCAACACACCTGTGCGAGGCCGTCTTTGGCGGATCGCCATCGGAGGGGGAGGCGGAAACATCCCAGGTATTGGGCCCGGCCCGGTACCGCCGGGGATTGGCCCCGGCCCGGTGCCGCCGGGCATCGGTCCCGCCCCCGGACCACCGGGCAACCGGCCCGGGCCCGTACCGCTGAACGGCTCGTGGGGCTGACGGTAGTGGGGCTGGGACGGTTGATAGCGCCAGTCGAATGGCTGGTTATAGGTGGGCTGCTGCCCCTGGGCATAGGCGGGGGGCACAGGCTGATTAGGCGCGGTACCGTATCCCGGCTGCTGCGGCGGTGGCGAATACCTCGGGTGATTCGTCATGTCGCTGAGTCGCTCTTCCTCTATCTTCGGGCTAGTTGTTTCAACAGTAGCTGCACAACTACCGTGCCCGCGCGGACTGAGAGTCCACTGATAGGAGTCCGTGGGTTTCCGCAGGTATCCGCGAACCAGGGGGGCACCTGCGATTATCCACCGCAGACGTCCACCGGTGTTCGCAGGTGTTGGGCACGAGTTGTGACACTCTCGTACACCGAAGAGCTTCCCGCAAATGCGGAAGGCCCCGGCGACGGCGGCCACCGTCCCGGCGTATGCTCTGGCCTGCGGCTATCGCGCCGCGTCGGCCTGTTTGTCGAGTAGGCGCGGGTATTCGGTGAGCATCGCGGTACGTGGAGCAGGATTCGTTCGCACTGAAGCGGGGAATGCTTCCGGCATGAAAAACATCGCACGTGCCGCAGCATCAACGGTCGTAATGACCGCCGGTTTAGGGCTCGCGGGTTTGGGGGCGGCTGCCGTCGCCCAGGCCCAACCCGCGCCGTTCCCGGATTATCACTGGTGCCCCGGCCAGTGGTGGGATCCAGGGTGGGGCAACAACTGGGACGGGGGCCGCTGCCACGACGACCACTGGTTCGACGGTGAAGGCCGCGACCGCGACCACTGGCACAATGGCCCCTACGACGAACGCTGGCGAGGCGACGAACACTGGCGAGGCGGGGATCGCGACGACCCAGGTCACTGGCAAGGCGGGAACCCCGGCGACCGAGATGACCGGCGATGAGGCGTCGAGACTGCCTAGCTTCCCTGGGATGGACCCCTAACACCACGCTGCGGGGAACCAGATCGCCAGCGGGTCGGCGCGGCGGCTACGGCGGCGGCGTCTGAGTGCGGTCATACTGACGATTCATTTGAATTGCGCATCTTACATACTAAAAGTTCGGATGTGAAGGTATGCCAGACTTCTAGTCTGGTACCATCGGGGACATGCAACTCAACCGGCGACAGGTGCCCACGGGCACGTACTGTGGCGGCAACCATCCCGAGCAAATCGAATACCGCTACGCGCTGGTAAACGGCGAGGAAATTTCCGACGGCCAAAGCGATCCGCGCTGCTTCCGAGCCGGCTGCCCCGACAATGTTGCGGCTCTGGCCACAGAGCAGCGCGGTGGGCGCCCCACGCCATAGTCCGGGCGCCGGCACCAGATCGCCCTTGTTCCGCGTCTGATAGTTGATCGGGGCGCCCCTGCTCTCCTCGGGGGCGGCCTGACGCTATTGGCGCGTCAAAGTTAGCAGTCGCCTACTTCGTCGATGACTTTCTTCAATGGAGGAGCGGGCGAAAGACCCAAGACGTAGCCGGGATTGTCGCTAGCCCACGCGACCTTGGAACAGTAACCGGGGTAGCTCGGCCCGAGGCCAGGGCCACGTAACGTATCAAGCATGGGTCTGCAGTTGGAAAGGTCAGACTCACCAACGGCTTCGGCACTGTCCTCCACTCGCGGTGCGCGATGCCAGACGATTAGGCTTCTCGAATTTGGCAGATTGCAGACCGACGTGGGTATGGGGACGGTACCGACTTCGCTATGGGCCGTCGACGCGAACGGCAGCGCACACGCTGCAGCCACCAAAGTCGATGCAGTTATGAAGGGGATGGCCAACGCGCTTGCCTCCTCTTTTGAAAGATAATGGTAGGCATGTTGAAAGCTACCTGCTGAAACGTTAATCCCCTTATGCGCGAGACGTTAGCGCTGTCCTTCGGCGGACGGCGGTCGGCGGTCGGCGGGCGTTTGTATCAGGAAATGGAGACTGAGGTGAACGAGGCCCAACGGTTCTGTTCAGCCCTCCCCGCTAGTGATACTTCGGTACACCCCTTCACAGTCCGGGCACATCGGAAGCCCATTGGGATCCTGCCTCGGAACAAAGTACTTTCCACATAACGCCTTCGCCCGTTGTCCTTCGACGTACTGCTCTGTCAACCGCTCCTTGTGCGTGTAGTGAGCGCGCTCTCCCGGCTGCCCTGCACGGGGATGGTGATTTTCTCCGTTCGTGGCGGCAGCGATGACGTCGGCGATCTGCTTCGCGGAATCGCACATCGAATAGATCCGGTTCGCCGTGTGGCCGGGCGTCCCGCTCGACTCTCGCCGGTCGATCGCGCACCATGGCCACCTACGCCCACTCGCAGGACGAGGCGCTTCAGGCCGCCGCGATGAGTTTCGGTCGAGTTGTGACAATCCGTGACACTGAGACCGGATCGGATGGTGACGGCAACGTGTTTGCGCAGGTAAACGGGTATCACCCCGCAGTCACCAAGCGGACTGAGAGTCCACTGAGATAACACTCGCTGAATCCCGAGAGTTTGCCCCGTTCCCGGCCACAGGTACCACCGGGTCGGTCTTGGCTTCGCTGTTGACGTCGGCCCCAGCCGTCGGGTACGCCGACTTGGGCATCGGGCGGCCGGGTAGCAGCACATAAATCGACGTGCCAGGGGGCTGACCTCCCGCCACGGTGTCTTCGACGCGAAGCAATCCACCGTGGTTGAGCACTACCTGTTTGACGATCGCCAGCCCCAGGCCGGAGCCGGGCAGCGCGCGCGCCGTCGTCGATCGGTAGAACCGTTCGAAAACCAGACGCCGCTCGTGCGGTGGAATCCCTGGGCCATGGTCGGAAACCACGAGCTCCGCGTGCGAAGGGTCGAGCTGCCTCATCTTGACGCCGACATGGCCGCCGGACGGGCTCCACTTGGCCGCGTTGTCCATGAGGTTCAGCGCCGCACGCGACAACCCCGCGGCGTCACCGTAGACCTGCCATCCGATCAGCTCGACGTCGAAGTGAATATCGTTGCGCCGCCGCCTGACCCGTTCCAGACTGCGATCAACGACCTCGGACATGTCGACCGGCTCGTGCGCCACCTGGCCGGCAGAGTCTCGGGTGAGGTCTACCAAATCCCCTACCAGCGTGGACAATTCCTCGATCTGCGCGAGCACATCAGTTCGCAGGCCGACCATCTCCTGCTCGGGTAGCCGCGGCGCTCCGGGTTCCATCGAGGCCATCAGCAGTTCGACGTTGGTGCGCAGCGACGTCAGCGGGGTACGCAATTCATGTCCGGCGTCGGTGACCAGACGCGCCTGCCGTTCCCGAGATTCAGCCAGCGCCCGCAGCATCAAGTTGAATGCCTCTGTAAGCCTTGCCAATTCGTCACTGCCGAATACCGGGATGGGCCGCAGGTCGTCGGTACGTGCCACCCGCTCGGCCGCTTCGGTCAGTCGACCCACCGGGCGCAGCCCTGCCCGGGTGACCATTCCCCCGGCCACCGCGGCGACCGCGACGCCGATGCCGCCGACCATCAACAGCACCCAGCGCAGTTTGGTCATAACCGCTTCGGTGGGCTTGAGACTCTTGGAGATCAGCAACGAACTGCCGTTGCGCAGGTGGATGGCCAGAATCCGTTGATCCGATGCGGTGCGCCGTGACATGAACAACTCGCCGCGCATGACGGCCTTTTCCGGCGAACCGACCGGCAGGGTCTCGCCCGGCAGTTCAGCTTTGTAGCTCGACTTGCCGGGGTCAATCAGCATCGCGTTGACATCCGACGAATAAGCGATGCCCTGAATGGCAGTTTTGGGGTCGGCGTCCAGCAAACCGCTCTCGATCAGCAGCTGCGCCCGGCTCTGTAGTTGGTTGTCGAGGTCGCCGTACAACGCCCTGGAGACCACCGCGTAGACGGCAAATGCCATCAGCACGACAACCATCGCCACCATGGACATCGCCAGCAGCATGACCCGCCACCGCAGGGACAACGAACTGGTAGTTCGCAGCGGCGCGGCCCGCCGGGGGTGGAACCGGACCATTACGGAGGCGTCTCCCTCAGCACGTAGCCGACTCCGCGCACCGTGTGGATCAGCCGCGGCTCGCCGTCGGCCTCAGTTTTGCGGCGCAGATACCCGACATACACTTCCAGCGCATTGCCCGAGGTGGGGAAGTCGAATCCCCACACCTCCTCGAGGATGCGGCCGCGAGTCAGTACCCGCCGCGGATTAGCGATCAGCATCTCCAGCAAAGCGAATTCGGTGCGGGTCAGGCTGATCCGGCGTTGTCCGCGGGTGACTTCGCGGGTTACCGGGTCCAGGGTCAGGTCGGAGAATGTCATAGCCACCGACTCGGCCCCGTCATCGGGCTTGGTGCGGCGCAGCAGCGCCCGCACGCGTGCCAACAGTTCTTCGAGGGCAAACGGCTTTGGCAGATAATCGTCGGCGCCGGCGTCCAGGCCGGCGACCCGCTCAGAGACCGAGTCGCGGGCGGTAAGCACCAGGATCGGCAGGTCATCGCCGGTGCTGCGGAGGTGACGGCACACCTCCAGGCCGTCCAGGCGCGGCATCATGACATCCAGCACGAGCGCGTCGGGCCGGTCACTGGCAATCTTGTCGAGGGCCTCGACCCCGTCATGGGCCAGCTCGACCGAGTAGCCATTGAAGGAAAGCGACCTGCGCAGCGACTCGCGCACTGCGCGATCGTCGTCGACGACAAGTATTCGCACGGCCACTAGTTTCGTCCTAGCGCCTGAGAGCGGCCTGAGAGGCGCGCCGGGTATTTGCCGAGATTAGCGACGGTCGAGATCGATGAGACCAAGACGGGCCGCTTTGAGCAGCCTACGGGGCACCTTGTGCTTATGGCCTGCCACCGTCACACCGACGAGCTCGGTCTTGGCGGCCTTCCACTGCGCGCGCCGGCTTCGGGAATTCGCGCGCGACATCCTGCGCTTGGGTGTCGCCATGGTCGGGCCTTACTCCTCGATTGGGGGTTTCGGGTCTCTGTCGCGCGGCATGGCCCGCGGGCCGAACGGCGACAATTCCGGTTAAGGATAGTCGGTGACGTGCTGGTAGCCAAAATGGGCCACCACCGGCGTTCGCGGCGCCGTCGGCGTCCGACTATGCTGACCTACCGGTTGGTTGGTTGCGCCTACCGATAATCCCAATGGAGGGTAGACACGCATGGCTTCTCCGTCTGGTCCGTATGGATCCTCCGGTGCCGTGCGTATCGCGAACTGTTCAGGTTTCTACGGCGACCGGCTATCGGCGATGCGCGAGATGCTCACCGGCGGCGAACTGGACTACGTCACCGGCGACTACCTGGCCGAGCTGACCATGCTGATTCTCGGCCGCGACCGGATGAAGCACCCCGACCGCGGCTATGCCAAGACTTTCCTGACCCAACTCGAGGAGTCCCTGGGACTGGCACACGACCGTGGGGTGCGCATCGTCGCCAATGCAGGGGGCCTGAACCCGGCGGGGCTGGCAGACGCGGTACGGGCATTGGCCCAGCGCCTGGGCATCCCGGCCCGGATCGCTTACGTCGAAGGCGACGACCTGCAGCCGCGCGCCGCGGAACTAGGGCTCGGCACGCCCCTGACGGCCAACGCGTACCTGGGCGCCTGGGGCATCGTCGATTGCCTCAATGACGGCGCCGACGTCGTGGTCACCGGCCGGGTCACCGACGCCTCGGTGATTGTCGGGGCCGCGGCGGCGCACTTCGGCTGGGGCCGCACCGATTACAACCAGCTCGCCGGCGCCGTGGTCGCCGGCCACGTGATCGAATGCGGCGCCCAGGCCACCGGCGGCAACTACGCGTTCTTCACCGAAGTCCCTGACCTGACCTACCCGGGTTTTCCGCTGGCCGAAGTCAACGACGACGGCTCGTCGGTGATTACCAAGCACCCCGGCACCGGCGGCCTGGTCAGCGTGGACACCGTCACGGCGCAGCTGCTCTACGAGATCACCGGCGCCCGGTATGCCAACCCGGACGTGACGGCGCGGATGGACAGCATCGAACTGTCATCCGACGGTCCCGACCGGGTGCGCATCAGCGGGGTGATCGGCGAACCGCCACCACCCACGCTTAAAGTGTCGCTGAACAGCATCGGCGGATTCCGCAACGCGATGACCTTCGTGCTGACCGGCCTGGACATCGAGGCCAAGGCCGAGTTGGTGCGACGGCAGCTGGAATCCAGCTTGACCGTCAAGCCCGCTGAGATGCAGTGGACCCTGGCCCGCACCGACCATCCCGACGCCGACACCGAAGAAACCGCCAGCGCCCTGCTGAGCTGCGTGGTCCGCGATCCCGATCCGGCCAACGTGGGACGCCAATTCTCCTCGGCCGCAGTCGAATTGGCGCTGGCCAGCTATCCGGGGTTCACTTCAACGGCCCCGCCCGGCGACGGGCAGGTGTATGGCGTGTTCGTGCCCGGCTACGTCGACGCCGGCCTGGTGCCGCACACCGCCGTGCATTCCGACGGCACCCGCACCGACATTCCTTGCGCCACAGACACTTTGGAACTCGCACCGGCCGATCCCCCGCCGCTTCCGCAGCCGGCCCCCGCAAGCGGGAGTTACCCCCAGCCCGCCGGTCCGACCCGGCGGGCGCCGCTGGGCCTGATCGCCGGCGCCCGCAGTGGCGACAAGGGCGGATCCGCCAACGTCGGGGTGTGGGTTCGCACCGACGACCAATGGCGCTGGCTGGCCAACACGCTGACCGTCGAGCGGCTGAAGGACCTGCTTCCCGAGACGGCCGACCTCGATGTCACCCGCCACCTGCTACCTAACTTGCGGGCGGTGAACTTCGTCATCGAGGGCATCCTCGGTCAGGGCGTCGCCTATCAGGCGCGATTCGATCCGCAGGCCAAGGGGCTGGGCGAATGGCTGCGCAGCCGTCACGTCGACATTCCGGAGATTTTGTTGTGAGTATCTGGACCACGCCCGAGCGCGAGCAGCTGCGAAAGACGGTGCGCTCGTTCACCGAACGGGAAATCCTGCCCAACATCGATGAGTGGGAGCGCACCGGTGACTTGCCCCGCGACCTGCATCGGCGCGCCGGAGCGGCCGGATTGCTGGGCGCGGGCCTGCCCGAATCGGCCGGCGGAGGTGGCGGGGACGGCGCCGACGCGGTGATCATCTGCGAAGAGGTGCATCAGGCCGGCGCGCCCGGAGGGGTTTGGGCATCGTTGTTCACCTGCGGCATCGCCGTGCCGCACATGATCGCATCCGGCGATGAGCGGCAGATCGAGACATACGTGCGACCCACACTGGCCGGCGAGAAGATCGGCGCGCTGGCCATTACCGAACCCGGCGGCGGCTCCGATGTCGGGCATCTGCGGACCGCAGCCGTATCGGATGGCGATGACTACGTGATCAACGGCGCCAAGACCTACATCACCTCCGGGGTGCGCGCCGACTACGTCGTCACCGCGGTACGCACCGGCGGCCCCGGCGCCGCTGGCGTTTCGCTGATCGTGGTCGAGAAGGGCACACCCGGCTTCGCGGTCACCCGCAAGCTGGACAAGATGGGCTGGCGGTCCTCCGACACCGCCGAGCTGTCCTACACCGACGCGCGCGTGCCGAAAGCCAATCTCGTCGGCGCCGAGAACAGTGGATTCGCCCAAATCGCCCAGGCGTTCGTCTCCGAGCGCATCGCCATGGCCACGCAGGCGTATTCGAGCGCACAACGATGCCTGGACATCACCGCGCAGTGGTGCCGAGACCGGGAGACGTTCGGCCGCCCGCTGATTTCGCGGCAGTCGGTCCAGAACACGCTTGCCGAGATGGCTCGCCGCATCGACGTCGCCCAGGTCTATTCGCGCCACGTGGTGGAGCGTCAGCTCGCCGGCGAGACCGACCTGATCGCGCAGGTCTGTTTCGCCAAGAACACCGCCGTCAAGGCCGGGGAATGGGTTGCCAACCAGGCCGTCCAGTTGTTCGGCGGCATGGGCTACATGGCCGAATCCGAAGTCGAACGCCAATACCGGGATATGAGGATCCTGGGTATCGGTGGCGGAACCACCGAAATCCTGACCGCATTGGCCGCCAAAATACTGGGGTATCAATCGTGACCGTCCTGCAGTCCACGCTCGACGCGAAGGCGAGCGCCTACACCGACGCGGCGACGGCGGCGACGTCAAGACTCGACGAGATCGACGACGAGCTCGCCAAAGCGCTTGCGGGCGGCGGTCCCAAGTACGTCGAGCGTCACCACGCCCGCGGCAAGATGACGCCCCGCGAGCGCATCGAGCTGCTGGTCGACGCGGATTCCCCATTTCTGGAGCTGTGCCCGCTGGCTGCCTACGGCAGCGCGTTCCAGGTGGGCGCCAGCGTCGTCACCGGCGTCGGCGCGGTGTCCGGGGTGGAATGCGTGATCATCGCCAACGACCCCACCGTCAAGGGCGGCACCAGCAACCCGTGGACTTTGCGAAAAATCCTGCGGGCCAAGAAGGTCGCCATGCAGAACCGGCTTCCGGTAATTTCGCTGGTGGAGTCCGGCGGGGCGGACCTGCCCACCCAGAAGGAAGTCTTCGTCCCGGGTGGGCAGATGTTCCGCGACCTGACCCAACTGTCAGCAGCTGGGATACCTACCATCGCGCTGGTGTTCGGCAACTCGACTGCGGGTGGCGCCTATGTGCCGGGCATGTCCGACCACGTGGTGATGATCAAGGAACGCTCGAAGGTGTTCCTGGCCGGCCCACCGCTGGTCAAGATGGCCACCGGCGAGGAATCCGACGACGAATCCCTGGGCGGTGCCGAAATGCACGCCCGCATATCGGGTTTGGCCGACTACTTCGCCGTTGATGAGCTCGACGCGATACGGATCGGACGCCGCATTGTCGCCCGCCTGAACTGGAGGAAGCTGGGGCCAAAGCCCACACCCGTGACCGAGCCGCTGTTCGATACCGAGGAGCTGATCGGCATCGTGCCCGCGGATTTGCGGATTCCGTTCGATCCACGAGAAGTGATCGCCCGCATTGTCGACGGCTCCGAATTCGACGAGTTCAAGGCGCTGTACGGCTCGTCACTGGTGACCGGATGGGCCCAGTTGCACGGCTATCCGATCGGCATCCTGGCCAACGCGCGCGGCATCCTATTCAGCGAGGAGTCGCAGAAGGCCACCCAGTTCATCCAGCTGGCCAACCGCTTCGACACGCCACTGTTGTTCCTGCACAACACGACCGGATACATGGTGGGCAAGGACTACGAAGAGGGCGGCATGATCAAGCACGGCGCGATGATGATCAACGCCGTGTCCAACTCGACCGTCCCGCACATCTCGCTGCTGATCGGCGCGTCCTACGGCGCCGGCCATTACGGCATGTGCGGGCGCGCCTACGATCCGCGGTTCCTATTCGCTTGGCCCAGCGCCAAGTCCGCGGTGATGGGCGGCGCACAGCTGGCAGGCGTGCTGTCGATCGTGGCCCGGGCAGCCGCCGAGGGCCGCGGGCAGCAGGTCGACGAGGAGGCCGACGCCGCGATGCGCGCCGCCGTCGAGGGCCAGATCGAGGCCGAGTCGCTGCCGATGGTGTTGTCCGGGATGCTCTACGACGACGGGGTGATCGACCCGCGCGATACGCGAACCGTGCTGGGAATGTGTTTGTCTGCCATCGCCAATGGCCCGATCAAGGGGACGTCGAACTTCGGCGTCTTCAGGATGTGAACCCAATGTCGATCACTCGAGTGCTGGTAGCCAACCGCGGCGAGATCGCCCGACGGGTGTTCGCCACCTGCCGGCGACTGGGCCTGGGCACCGTCGCCGTATACACCGACCCGGACGCCGCCGCGCCGCACGTCGCCGAGGCCGACGCCCGGGTGCGGCTGCCGAAGACCAATGACTATCTGAACGCCGAGGCCCTCATCGCGGCCGCGCGCGCCGCCCGAGCCGACGCGGTGCACCCCGGCTACGGATTCCTTTCGGAGAACGCCGAGTTCGCGGCCGCCGTGCAGGAGACCGGCCTGATTTGGGTCGGCCCGCCGGTGGACGCGGTGCGCGCGATGGGCTCCAAGATCGAGTCCAAGAAGCTGATGGCCGCCGCCGGAGTTCCGGTGCTCGACGAACTCGATCCCGACGCGGTCACCGAAGCCCAGCTGCCGGTGTTGGTCAAGGCGTCCGCGGGCGGCGGTGGCCGCGGCATGCGAGTGGTTCGCGAATTGCCGACCCTGGCAGCCGAAGTCGCCGCCGCCCAGCGTGAAGCGCAGTCCGCGTTCGGCGACCCGACCGTGTTCTGCGAGCGCTACCTGCCCACCGGGCATCATGTCGAGGTTCAAGTCCTGGCCGACACTCACGGCACCGTGTGGGCCGTCGGGGAACGGGAATGCTCCATACAGCGCCGCCACCAGAAGATCATCGAAGAGGCCCCGTCACCGTTGGTTGAGCGCACACCGGGCATGCGCGCCAAGCTGTTTGACGCGGCCCGGCTGGCCGCGGCCGCGATCGGCTACGCCGGCGCCGGGACGGTGGAGTTCCTCGCCGACGATGACGGTGAGTTCTACTTCCTCGAGATGAATACCCGGCTACAGGTCGAGCACCCGGTCACCGAAGAAACCACCGGCCTCGATCTCGTCGAGCTACAGCTCGCGGTCGCCGATGGCGATCGCCTCGATGCCGAACCGCCTGCCGCCAAAGGACATTCGATCGAGGCCCGGCTCTATGCCGAAGACCCGGCGCACGGCTGGCAGCCGCAGGCCGGCCTGGTGCACGCGATCGCGGTGCCGTCGGTACGGGCCGAGTTCAGCTCGCTGGGACAGCGGACCGGTATCCGGCTGGACTCCGGCATTGTCGACGGGTCAGTGGTGTCGATTCACTATGACCCGATGCTGGCCAAGGTCATCTCCTACGCGCCGACACGCCGGCAGTCGGCGCTGGTGCTCGCCGACGCGCTGGCCCGCGCTCGCCTGCACGGCATACGGACCAACCGCGACCTGCTGGTAAACGTGCTGCGCCATCCCGCGTTCCTCGACGGAGCCACCGATACCGCGTTTTTCGACACCCACGGCCTGACGGAGCTGTCGGCGCCGCTGTCCGACGACGCGGCGGTCCGATTAGCGGCGATCGCGGCCGCCCTGGCCGACGCCGCACGCAACCGCGCGACGGCCACCGTGTTCGAGGCGATCCCCAGCGGGTGGCGAAACCTCCCGTCGGGATACCAGGTAAAGACCTACCGCGATGACGGCGGCTCGGGAGCCGCCAACGAACACAGGATCGAATACCGATTCTCCAGAACCGGATTGGTGCTTCCGGGTGACGAGTCGGTGCGACTGGTCTCGGCCACGGTCGACGAGGTCGTGCTGGCTCACGACGAAGTCGACCATAACTTCAGCGTCGCGCGTTATGGCCAGGACATCTACGTCGATTCGGCGCGCGGGCCCGTTCACCTGGTCGCCCTGCCACGCTTCCCGGCGCCGGGCTCCGCGGTCGCACAAGGGTCTTTGGTAGCACCGATGCCGGGCAACGTCATCCGGCTCGCCGCCGCCGTCGGCGACACCGTCACCACGGGTCAGCCGTTGATCTGGCTCGAAGCGATGAAGATGGAACACACCATCACCGCGCCGAACGACGGCGTGCTCGCCGAGCTCAATGTCAACACCGGTCAGCAAGTCGAAGTCGGCGCAGTCCTAGCGAGAGTGGAAGCGCCTGAAACAGAGGAGAATCCGTAATGACTGAAACCAGCTTCATCGAAAGCGAGGAGCGCCAGGCGCTGCGCAAGGCGGTGGCCGAGTGGGCGTCCAACTACGGCCACGAGTACTACCTGGAGAAGGCGCGCGCCCACGAACACACCGACGAATTATGGGCAGAGGCAGGAAAGCTCGGCTTCCTCGGCGTGAACCTGCCGGAAGAGTATGGCGGTGGTGGTGCCGGAATGTACGAGCTGTCACTGGTGATGGAGGAAATGGCGGCCGCGGGGAGCGCACTGCTGCTGATGGTGGTTTCTCCCGCCATCAACGGCACCATCATCAGCAAGTTCGGTACCGAGGAGCAGAAGAAGCGCTGGATTCCGCCCATCGCCGACGGCTCGCTGACGATGGTGTTCGCCATTACCGAGCCGGACGCCGGATCCAACTCGCACAACATCACCACGACCGCGCGGCGCGACGGCAGCGACTGGGTCCTCAAGGGCCAGAAGGTCTTCATCTCCGGGATCGACCAAGCCCAGGCGGTGCTGGTGGTGGCCCGCACCTATAGAGACGCTGGGGCCAAGTCCGAATCGCTCAGGCCGGCGTTGTTCGTGGTGCCCACCGACGCGCCCGGCTTCACCTACACCCCAATCGAGATGGAGCTGATCAGCCCCGAGCGCCAATTCCAGGTGTTCATCGACGATGTGCGGCTGCCCTCCGACGCGCTCGTCGGGGCCGAGGACGCCGCCATCGCACAGCTTTTCGCGGGCCTGAACCCCGAGCGCATCATGGGCGCGGCCAGCTCGGTCGGCATGGGACGGTTCGCCCTGTCAAGGGCCGTCGACTACGTCAAGACCCGCAAGGTCTGGTCCACCCCGATCGGCGCGCACCAAGGCCTGTCGCATCCGTTGGCGCAGTGTCACATCGAGGTCGAGCTCGCCAAGCTGATGATGCAGAAGGCCGCGACGCTTTATGACGCCGGCGATGACATGGGTGCGGCCGAGGCCGCCAATATGGCTAAATACGCTGCGGCCGAAGCAGCCACACGCTCGGTCGACCAGGCGGTGCAGTCCATGGGCGGCAACGGGCTCACTCAGGAATATGGGGTCGCCGCGATGTTGACCTCGGCGCGGCTTGGGCGGATCGCCCCGATCAGTCGCGAAATGGTGCTGAACTTCGTCGCGCAGACATCGCTGGGCCTGCCTCGAAGCTACTGAAGCCCTACTGATGGATAATCTCCTCGTCGAATACGCGGGCCCGGACGTATGCGGAGGTCCGCTCGCCCGGCTGACACTGAACTCTCCCCATAACCGCAACGCGCTGTCCAGTGCCCTGGTCAGCCAACTGCATCAGGGGCTGCGCGACGCCGCAGCGGATTCGGCGGTGCGGGTGGTGGTGCTCGGACACACGGGCGGAACGTTCTGCGCCGGAGGGGACCTCAGTGAGGCCGGCGGAGGCGACCCGTACGACTTGGCGGCGGCGCGCGCCCGGGAAATGACCGCGCTGTTGCGCGCCATCCTCGAGTGCACGCTGCCGGTGATCGTCGCGATCAACGGGCACGTGCGGGCAGGCGGTTTCGGCTTGGTCGGCGCATGCGATATCGCGGTCGCCGGGCCGCGCAGCACCTTCGCGTTGACCGAGGCCCGGATCGGCGTCGCACCGGCGATCATCTCGCTGACGCTGTTGCCGAAGATGTCGGCCCGGGCAGCGGCCCGCTACTACCTGACCGGCGAGACATTCGACGCCCGCCAAGCCGCGGAGATCGGATTGATCACGATGGCAGCCGACGACGTGGACGCCGCGGTGGCCTCGCTGATCGCCCAGGTGGGCCGCGGTTCGCCGCAGGGCCTTGCCGCGTCGAAAGCACTCACCACGGCCGCGGTACTGGAGGGATTCGACCGAGACGCCGAACGGCTCACCGAAGAATCGGCCCGGCTGTTCGTTTCCGACGAGGCTCGTGAAGGCATGCTGGCGTTCCTGGAGAAACGACCGCCCAACTGGTCCCCCCCACCGCCCGGTTGACGCCGACGAAAATTGCGCTGCAACTAAGCCCGGCTTGGGGGAGGAAGGTTGCAGTTTAGGCAACTCCTAGTGCAGCCAAATCTTTAGGTCGTACGCTCGTGGGTGATGAGCAACTCAGCGCAACGTGACGCGAAGGATGCGCGCGACGAATGGTCGCGTGCGGCCGACACCGACCGCATCCAGCTTGCACAGTTGCTTGCCTACGCCGCCGAGCAAGGCCGCTTGGAGCTGAAGGACTACGAAGACCGGCTTACCAGGGCTTATGCGGCGACGACGTACCAGGAACTGGATGAGTTGCGGGCCGACCTGCCGGGCTCGCCGGTGAACCCGCGCCGGGGCGGCAGCGTCAATCCGGCGCCGTCCACGCTGCTGCTCGCCCTGATGAGTGGGTTCGAGCGGCGCGGCCGATGGAATGTGCCCAAGAAGCTCACCACGTTCACGTTGTGGGGCAGCGGGGTGCTGGATCTGCGCTACGCCGACTTCACTTCGACCGAGGTCGAGATCCACGCGTACTCGATCATGGGCTTGCAGACCATCCTGATTCCGCCCGAAGTCAACGTCGAGGTCAAGGGCCACGGTGTGATGGGTAGCTTCGACCACCAGGTCCTGGGCCAGGGCACCCCGGGCGCACCGACGGTGAAGATCCGCGGCTTCTCCCTGTGGGGCGGCGTGGGCATCAAGCGCAAAGCCCGCAGGGCCCTCAGGTAGCCTCTGCCCTCGCCTACCTTCGCCTACCGCCGCCGCGACCGCAGGTAGTCGCCCACCACGGCCGCTCCCAGCCCGTCCAGATCGGGCACGACGACGCGTCCCTCGACCCGTCGCGCGACCTGGTCGATGAATCGTGCCAGGCCGGGGTCACTACCCAGCCGGAAGATCGTCACCTGCGCACCCAGCCTGGCCATGTCGTCAAACCCGCGCACGGTGTGGGCGATGGTCCGGGGATGAGGCGGGTAGTCAAAGAAAACAGCCGAGCCGTCACCGTCAACATCCTCCAGGTGGGCGGTCGGCTCACCGTCCGTCACCACCAGCACGACGGGCTGCGCGTTGGGGTGCCGGCGCAAGTGGCGCCCCGCCAGCGCGAGCGCGTGATGCAGGTTGGTGCCCTGCTCGTAGACGCCTTCCAAACCGGTCAGCTCGGCGGCGGTCACCGTGCGGGCGTAGCGGCCAAACGCGATGATCTGCAAGGCATCCGAGCGGAACCGGGTGCACACCAGGTGATTGAGCGCCAGCGCCGTTTGCTTCATCGGCAGCCAGCGATTCTCCATCACCATCGAAAACGAGGTATCCACCAATAGCGCGACCGCAGCCTGGGTGCGCGTCTCGGTCTCGGACACCTCGACGTCGTCGACGGTGATGTGAATGGACGGGCTCGGAGCACCTGGTGTCGCGGTGCCGGCCTGCCGCAGCACCGCATTGGTCAACGTGCGGGAGATGTGCCACGGCTCGGTGTCTCCGAACTGCCAGGGCCGGGTCGCGCCGGTGAGCTCGCCCGCGGCCCCTGCGCGCCGATGGTCACGCTCACCGTGGCGGCCGGAAAGCTGTTGAGCCACATCGCGTAACGCCGTCTCACCGAGCCGGCGCATGGCCTTCGGGGAGAGTCGCCACTGGCCATCGGAACCGCGATCCAAAAATCCCTGATTGACCAGTGCGCGTTCCAATTCAGCAAGTGTCCGGGCATCGATGGCGGCCTGGTCGCCGAGCTGGCGCGCCAGCGCGTCGAGATCCACATCGTCCATGGTGGCGCCGGGATAACTCTGCGACAGCTGGTCGGCCAGCTGCTCGAGCTCGGCGATATCGGCCAGCGCCTGGGTGCCTTCGCCCATGCCGAACGGGTTATCACCGGAGAACTGCTCGGACCCCGTCCAGTCTTCACCCGGCCGCGCGGCCTGCAGATGGGCATCGAGCCGATTCAGCGCCTGCATCAGTGCCGGAGATCCAAATGCCTGCTGCGCCAAGACATCCAGTTCGTCTCGTTGCTCCTGGCTCAGGCTGTTGCGGAAGCGTTGCGCGGCCGCGGCCCGCTTGGCCAGCGAGTCCAGCAGCTCCTCGACATTGCGCGGGTTCTCCGGGAAGAACTCGCCATGCTTGTCCATGAAGTCTTCGAAGTCCTGTTGGGTGTCCTCGCCGCGGGAGTGCTTGTCCAACAGGTTGTTGAGGTCGTCGAGCATCTCGTTGACGCGCTGGCGATCCGCGTCGGTGGCACCCTCCAGCGCCTGCTTCATGCCGGCGAAGCGTTGGTCGAGCATCTCACGGCCAAGCAGATCCTTGATCTGCTCGTACTTTTGGCGAGCTTCCGCGCTGCGCCAGTTGTAGTCGGAAAGCTCTTGAACGGCCTTAGCGGGCGACGCCGGGAGCGCATCCAGCTGCAGTTCGCCGAAGCGGGCGTCGTCGTCCAGTGCGCGGGCCAGTTCCTTGCGCTCGGCCAGCACGGCCTCGTCGAGCAGCTTCTTGATCTCCTGGAGCGTGCCGTCTAAATTATTGCGGCGCAATAACTCTCGTCTGCGCCGGTTCGCCTCCGCCGCCAACCGGTCAGCACCGGTCGTGTTTTTAGTGCCGCGCCGCAGCAGTTCGGACAGCGCACGGCGTGGCGAGGTGCCGGACATGACGTCCTGTCCGATCTGCTCCAGCGCCTCGCGCAGATCCACCGGCGGAGCCAGCGGGTCGGGCCCGCCGGTGTACGCCGAGTAACGTGAGGAGTGTCCCTTTGAATTAGGCTTAGCCATAGACGGTTTGGCCCTCCCCCGACACCTTGTCGATTCGCTTCGCGAGGTAGAGCGCCTCCAACGCCAGTTCCAGCGCGGCGGCCCGTTCTCCCTCGGATTCCGCGTGCAGCTTTCTGGCGACCCTGTCCACAACCGGCAAGCCGGGAACGGCGGCCAACACATCCTTGGCCGACACCCGCTCCCCCGTTGTCACCGCGGAACCGCGCTCGACGGCCGCCACCAGCGACCCGACGTCGAGGCCACCGAGCACCCGCGACGCGGTATCGGCGGTCGCGCGGCGCAGGAGGTGCTCGAGCACCGCCTGTTCGCGGCCTTCCTCACCGGACTCGAATTCCAGCTTGCCGCGCAGCACGTCGATCACCGTGCCGAGGTCTACGACCCGCGCGACCGGATCCGTCTCCCCCAGCACCGCGCCGCGGTGCCGGGCGGAGGCCGCGACGGTCTCGGCCGCCGCGATCGCGAACCGCGCGGACACCCCTGACCGCTGATCGACCGAACTGGACTCCCGCAGGTAGCGGGCGAACCGCGCCAGTATCTGCAACAGATAATCGGGCACCTGTGCGCTCAGGTGCGCCTCCTGAGCGATGACGCCCATCTCCGCCTCCAGCTCCAGCGGGTAGTGGGTGCGGATCTCCGCGCCGAACCGGTCTTTGAGCGGGGTGATGATGCGACCACGGTTGGTGTAGTCCTCGGGGTTGGCGCTGGCGACCACCAACACGTCCAGCGGCAGGCGCAGCGTGTAGCCGCGGACCTGGATGTCGCGCTCCTCCATGACGTTGAGCATCGACACCTGGATACGCTCGGCGAGGTCGGGCAGTTCGTTGACCGCGACGATGCCGCGGTGCGCGCGCGGGATGAGTCCGTAGGCGATGGTCTCGGGGTCCCCAAGGCTGCGGCCCTCCGCGACCTTGATCGGGTCGATGTCACCAACCAGGTCCGCGACGCTGGTATCGGGTGTGGCCAGTTTCTCGGTGTAGCGCTCGCTGCGGTGCCGCCATTCCACCGGCAGGGCGTCGCCGAGCTCATAGGCCCGCCGGATCGACTCCGGCGTGATCGGCCGGTATGGATGCTCGCCGAGTTCCGCGCCGCCGATCACCGGCGTCCACTCGTCAAGCAGCCCGACCAGCGCCCGTAGCAATCGAGTCTTGCCCTGGCCACGTTCGCCAAGCAGGACAACGTCGTGACCCGCGATCAGCGCCCGCTCCAGCTGGGGCAGAACGGTGTCCTCGAAGCCCAAGATGCCTGGCCAAACATCGTCTCCGTCGGCCAGCGCGGTCAGCAGATTCTCGCGGATTTCCTGCTTGACTCCCCGTTCACGGTGACCGTCGGCACGCAATTGGCCAACCGTGCGGGGCAGATTGCTCGGTGATGTCACCACTCCACGCTACGACGGTGCCGTCGATACGGCACTGCGTCCTCCTCTTTGAGACACGAAGGTCGGGCAATCGGATCGATTGCCCGACCTTCGCCGGGGCCTTTTAGCCCACCGGAACGGTGGACACTAAGACCGCTTAGCTGTAGCTGACGTTGGCCTGAGCGTCACCCGGCTTCCAAGTGATCGTGCCGTGCTCGAACGTCGACTTCTTCTGACCGTCGGGCGTGTCGACCTCGTCACTGGTCGGATACCCGAGCTTGCCCTGCGACCCGCCGAGCGCGTTCCAGGCGTCGCGGATCTTGCCCCACACGACGTAGGCCGCTGTCTTGTAAATGATCACGCCGCCATCGAATTGTTGCCAAATGCCGCCGTCCGGGTTCGTCACCTCTTCGCGCGTCGGCGCTCCCAGGTCTTTCCGCGCCTTCTCGTCAAGGGAGTTGTACTTATCGAGAATGGGCCCCGAGACCGTGTACGCCGTGCCATTGGCACCCGTCATCTGAGTCGAAGGCCCAGCCGCGGTCGTCGTCGCGGCAGCCGAGGAAGTCGCCGACGAAGACATCGCGGGTGACGAGGCCGAAGTCGATGTTCCGCTTGTGTTGCTCGTGTGACTACACGCGGAGCCGATCAGAGCGAACCCCGCAATTGCAATGGAAAATGCCGCTGTTCGTTTAATAATCTCGCGCATTTCATATCCTCTCGAATTGGATAGGACGGGCATCGGCTTATCCAATTCGGATGCTATTCCGGTCCGTGCCCGGCCAGCAAGGACGAAATGTGCGGGCTCGCATCGAGCAAGCTGAGTCAATTTGTCGAAAGAACTGTCCGCCAGCGCCTTGCCCCCAGCCGGGCCTTAATGAGCAAAGTGGCGCGCTCCGGTGAGATACAAACTGACGCCGGCTTTGGCCGCCGCCGCGGTCACCTCCTCGTCGCGCACCGACCCTCCCGGGTGCACTATCGCCGTGACTCCGGCGGCGGTCAGCGTCTCGAGCCCGTCGGGGAACGGGAAGAAGGCATCGGACGCCGCAACCGCCCCACGGACTCGGTCGCCGCCGCGTTCGACGGCCAGCCGGGCGGCGTCGACACGGTTGACCTGACCCATGCCGACACCGATGGTGGCGCCGTCGGCGGCGATCACGATCGCATTGGACTTGACGGCGCGGCAGGCGCGCCACGCAAAGACCAAGTCGGTCAACGTCGCCGGGCCGGCGGGTGATCCGGTCGCCAGGGTCCAGTTCGCCGGGTTGTCACCGTGTGCGTCGAGCTGGTCGCGTTGCTGCATCAGCAGTCCCCCGCTGATCGGGCGAAGCTCGCTGCCGCCGCTCAGTGGCTCGGAGGCGAGCAGCACCCGGATGTTCTTTTTGCGCGTCAGCACTTCGAGGGCGCCCGGCGCATAGGCGGGCGCCACGATCACTTCGGTGAAGATGGTGCTCACGTACTCCGCCATCTCCAGGCTGACCTCGGTGTTGGCGGCGATGACTCCGCCGTAGGCGCTCAGCGGATCGCATTCGTGGGCTTTACGGTGTGCGTCCGCCACCGAAACCGACGAGATCGCGATGCCACACGGGTTGGCGTGCTTGATGATTGCCACGCACGTCTGCTCGTGGTCGAAGGCGGCCCGCCAGGCCGCGTCTGCATCGGTAAAGTTGTTGTACGACATGTCTTTTCCGTGCAACTGCTCGGCCTGCGCGAGTCCCGGCCAGGCGCCGGGGTCGCTGTAGAGCGCCGCCTGCTGGTGCGGGTTCTCGCCGTAGCGCAGCATAGCCGCGCGGCGCCAGCTGCGGCCGAACCACTGCGGGAACGTGGCCGGTGGATGTTCGGGCGCCAGGGTCGACTCCATCCAGCTCGCGACGGCGATGTCGTACTCCGCGGTGTGCTGAAATGCCAGGGACGCCAGCCTTTTGCGCTCGGCGAGGGTAAACCCGCCGCCGCGCGCCGCGGCAAGCACACCGTCGTACCCGAGCGGGTCGGTGACCACCGCCACGCTGGGATGATTCTTGGCGGCCGCGCGGATCATCGAAGGCCCGCCGATGTCGATCTGCTCGACGCATTCGTCAACCCCCGCACCGGATTCGACGGTCTGGCTGAATGGATACAGGTTGACCACGACCAGTTCAAAAGCAGCGATTCCGAGCTGATCGAGGGCCGCTGCGTGCTCAGGTTTGCGAAGGTCAGCCAGCAGCCCGGCATGCACTTGCGGGTGCAGTGTCTTGACCCGGCCGTCGAGCACCTCGGGGAAGCCGGTCAGCGCCTCGATGGGTGTTACCGGAATCCCCTTGTCCGCAATGGCTTTCGCCGTTGATCCGGTCGAGACGATCTCGACGCCCTCGGCGACCAGTCCCTGCGCAAGGTCGATCAGCCCGGTCTTGTCGTAGACGCTGATCAACGCGCGGCGGATCGGCCTTCTTGCCTCGTCGGTGCTCATCCTATGGTTGCCTTTCTTCCGACCACCGTCACGCCGCCGGTCGCGATCGCGGCCACCACGTCCACCAACAGCTGTCGTTCCACGACCTTGATGCGTTCATGCAAAGTCTCTTCGTCGTCGCCATCGAGCACCGGAACGGCTTGCTGGGCCAATATCGGCCCGGTGTCCGTACCGGCATCCACCAGGTGCACCGTACAGCCTGTGACCTTCACACCGTAGGCCAACGCGTCGGCCACTCCATGCGCGCCGGCGAATGCCGGCAGCAGCGCCGGATGAGTATTGAGAGTACGTCCGCAAAACCGCGAAAGAAACTGCGGCCCAAGGATTTTCATAAACCCAGCGGAGACGATCAGGTCGGGCTTGTGGGCCGCGGTAGCGTCGGTGATGGCGGCGTCCCAGGCATCGCGGCTAGGGTGATCGGCGAGCCGGAAGTTAAAGGTCGGCAATGATGCCGCCTTGGCGACCTCGATTGCCCGGCAGTCGCGGTCCACACCGACGGCGACGACCCGCGCCGGGTAGTCGCCACTGGCGGCGTCGATCAGTGCGCCCAACAGTGAACCGGTGCCCGATGCCAGCACCACCACCCGCGCCGGTGCGCTCGGGGGCACACACAGCGGTTCCTGCACATCGCGAGCCTAGTACTGGGCGCTACGTCGACTCTGCGTCCAGCACGGCCTCGTCCGGCGTGTCGTCTCTCCCAGCGCAACCTCGACGCTCAGCGCAGACTCGCCTCCGGCGGTTCCTCGGGCGTGGACGCGGCATCGTCGGGCGAGTCCTCGTCGGGTGAGTCCTCGGAGCCCTCACAGCGGTTGCCGCCGTCGTCCTTGCTGGGCAGATGGTCCTCCGCAAAGTCGCGCGCCAACTCGTCGTCAGTAAGCAATGCTGGTTCGGCGTCGTATTCCGCCGCCGGCGGGGCGGGGGCGGGTTTGCGCCGTCTGCGACGACGCCTGATCCCGCCGGCCATCGCCACCGTCACCCAACCGACGACCGCGAACCAGAAGAACACACCGACCACCAAGGCGTCCTCGTCCACACCGACGTCGCCGAAATTGCCCAGCCGACCACTCCCGGCGTACGCGAGCAATGACATCACCAACGCCCCGGCGATCGCCGCGACGAGCAGCTTGGCCAGCGCCGGCACGACCGGTAGTGGATGCCGAGCGCATTGTTGCCCGACCGCCACGCCCGACGCCGCGCCGATAATCAGCAGGGCGACCCACACCGGCCCGAGTGGCGGCGTGGGAAGCGCGGCCAGCACGGGCAGTGCCGGGATATCGCCGCCGAAAACAGTGAACGAACTGAACGTCGCGAACCCAAGATGAGCGCTGGACCCGACGGCGACCGCCGAGGTACCCACGATGACATTCGGCGCGTAAAGCGCCGACAGCACGGTCAGGCTGAGCTGGCCGAAGATGGAATCGGTGATCCCGTACAGCTCTTGCATTGTCGACCAGTGCACAACCAGCGACCCCGCCGTCACCAGCCCGGACAACCCGAACAACGCCAACACGCCGGCCGCTGCGGCACGCACGGAATCACCCAGCCAATTGGGCAGCGGCGAAGCCGCCAATGCCCGTCGACCTACCCGGGACCACACACCGATCGCGGCGCCGATGGCATGCACCACCAGCACACTGGTGAAAGCGCGCAGGGCGCTGGGTGTCTGCAGCTCGGTGATCACCGACGACGCGTCATGGATGACCGCCAGCGCGATGGCCGTCATCAGCAAGGGCCCGCCCAGCGACGACGCGACAACCCAGCGGACGACGAGCCACGACGAGGACACGGAGGTTGCCCGCGCCGTGCTGCGCGCGGTACCCCACACCATCAACATCACTGGCAGCAGCGGCATTACGCCGAGTTCGCGGCCGCCGATAGAGATCGGTACTTGATGCACGCCGAGCCACATACTGGCGATCGCGCCCAACGCGCCGGTCATGTCGCTGTTGGCGATCAGCAATTGAAGCAGCGTGACCGCGGCGATGATGACCAGTGCCACCACCGCCGGGCCGAACGCGACCCTGACGAGGTCACGCGCCTGGCGTGCGCCCGTTGCCCGATCGTCCTCCACCCGTGTCACTCTTGGCGCACGTGCCTGACTACGCGCGAGAGCGCCTGGTCAGGCCGGCGGCCCAGAAGGTGCTGAAGGCGACTGTTGCTGGTCTTGGCCGAACTGCTGGCCCTCGCTGGGGTTTGCGTAATTGACCGGAGCCGAACCAGCCTGGGAATGGGACCCGGTACCTCCGCTGAACGGTGGCGGCGGGCTGAAGCTGGGGAATCCGGTGGGTGGCGTGGATGGGCCCTGCTGCCCTGCCGGCTGTCCCGACTGCGCCGAGGGCTGCGGCCCCGTCTGTGGCGAGGGCTGTGCACTGAATCCGCCACTCGACGTGGTCGGAATCGCGGCCTGGGTTGGGATCGTGCTCTGGGTCGGCGCATACCTCTCGCCATAGCCGCCATACTGCGACCCATACTGCGGCGACTGCTGGGTGGGCGACTGGGGTGCCGTTTGCTGCTGCTGGCCCGGCTGACTGTAATACGGCTGTTGCCCGTACTGGCTGTACTGCCCGTACTGTCCATACTGTGCGTAAGGGTCGTACTTGGGCCGTGGCGCCGGCGCGGTGATAACGCCCGACTCCAGCAGAAGCGCGGCAACGGCAGCGAATGCTTGGAATACGCTGCAACCCAGCAGGGGCCACATCGCCCAGCCGATCGAGAAACCGGTGGGCGTGTTGATGATCTCCGAGACCACCATCAGCGCACCCAATACCGCGATCGCGGCGACTACCCCCGTGTACTTTTTGGCCTTCGGCAGCAGGCTCAGCCCGGCAAGCAACGCGGCCAGCACCGCAACCGCGACCGCGGTTCCGGCGTCACCGGCACGTCCACCGGCGGCCGGACCGAGGTCGGCGCTGAGGACAAACGTTGGGAAGAAGTTCAGGACGTACACCAACAGGCCGAGCAGCATGACCACGACGGTCAGGTAGAGCGGAAACTTGCTTTCAGGGTCATCTTTGGTGAACGAGGGTGTCGCGCCGGGGTAGGACCCGGCGGGCTGCGCGGGTGGATATCCGGGACTACCGGGCGAGTAGGTCATGACTCCTCCTGTTGCTTCGCTGTGCACCCAAGGTGCACCGTTGCATGAACGCCGGGCAGCGCGTGCGTTGCGACGCGATTCGATCCACCACGCTAGCGCACGTTGGGATGTCCATGACCGACGCCGTCGGGGCGTCCGCCATTCTCGCTGGACCACCCGCTTGCCGACCGCAGGTAGAACACGTTCTAATTCTGTGCATGGATTACGGGCTTGTGCTTTTTACCAGTGACCGTGGCATCACCCCGGCGGCAGCCGCCAAACTCGCCGACGACCACGGCTTTCACACGTTCTACGTCCCAGAACACACCCATATCCCGGTCAAGCGCGAGGCGGCCCACCCGACGACGGGCGACGCATCGCTACCCGACGACCGCTATATGCGCACGCTTGACCCGTGGGTGAGCCTCGGCGCGGCGTGCGCGGTGACGTCGCGCGTCCGGCTGTCCACCGCGGTGGCGCTGCCTGTGGAACATGACCCAATTACGTTGGCGAAAAGCATCGCCACCCTGGACCATCTGTCCGGTGGCCGGGTCAGCCTCGGCGTCGGGTTCGGCTGGGACACGGACGAACTCGCCGACCACAAGGTGCCGCCGGCACGGCGCCGCACCATGCTGCGCGAATACATCGAAGCGATGCGGGCGCTGTGGACACAAGAAGAGGCCGCCTACGACGGCGAATTCGTCAAGTTCGGCCCTAGCTGGGCCTGGCCCAAGCCGATTCAGCCACACATTCCGGTGCTCGTGGGCGCCGCGGGTACCGAGAAGAACTTCAAATGGATCGCCCGCAGCGCCGACGGTTGGATCACCACTCCGCGCGACTTCGACATCGACGAGCCGGTGAAGTTACTGCAGGACACCTGGGCTGTCGCCGGCCGCGACGGGGTTCCGCAGATCGTGGCCCTGGACTTCAAACCCGTTCCCGAGAAGCTGGCCCGGTGGGCCGATCTCGGGGTGACCGAGGTGCTGTTCGGCATGCCGGACCGTTCCGAAGACGAGATCGCCAACTACGTAGAGCGGCTGGCCGGCAAGCTGGCATCTTTCGTTTAGGCGAGCAGACATAAAAGCCCCGCGACACGCCGATCGGCGGGGGATTTTGCGTCTGCTCGCGCTAAAGAAAGCAGCGGTTGCCGTAGTCGAAGGAGCGCACCCGGACCTCCCGTCCGAGGGGGTCGCCGTCGGTCAGCAGCGCGATCAATTCGTCGTCTTCGGTGGTCGACAAAAACCGGCCGTCGTCTGCGGCCAGGCGGCCGATGATGATCCCGGTCGGCCGTCCGGCGTCGCGGCGCACCGTATAGGTCTCGATGACCGCGGGGCCGTCGGCCTTCTCGGTGACCGCCTGAGTGGGCCAACTGTCGACCTGCGCCTGCAACTGCGCGCCGCGATCCGGCCTCCACTCCACCGGTGTGGTGGAGTAAACACCGACCGAGTACTTGCTCATGATGCCGCCGTTGGCGCCGACGAGGCCGAATTGCCCTGGTGAGCTTCGCATCTGGGTCACCGTTTCGGCGACACCGTGCATCGAGTAATTGTTGCCGGCGCCACCGAAGAACGGCAGCCCACCGGTCAGGGTCAGACCGCGCGGATCATCGGGCGCGATTCCCATGCCGTCGCAAATGTTGAACACCGGCACTGGGAAGCAGCTGTACAGGTCGAAGGTGGCGACGTCGTCGACACCGATGCCGGCCGTGGCCAGCGCCTCGCGCACCGCCATCACGGCCGATGGGGCGTGCCCGAGGTCCGGGCGCTGCAGCATGGCCTGTTCCTTCAGGTCGACGTGCCCGTGCAGGTACACCCAGTTCTCCTCGGGCACACGCAGGCGGCGCGCCGTCCCGACCGACATCAGCAGCGCGGCCGCACCCTGGTTCACCTGATCGCGGGCGACCAGCAGCCGCGGGTAGGGCTCCGAGATCATCCGGTTGCGCTCCGAGACGGAGATCAGCTCGTCGACGGTGCGTTCGACCGGCGCGGCGGCGAACGGATTGCCGGCAGCGACCTTGGTGAACGGTGCGAACAGCCCGCCCATCCGGTGCAGATACTCGGCCGGCCCCAGCCCGGTGCCTGCCCTTCGCGCATTCTCCAGCAACCCATACTGCGTCGGCGCATCGATCAGACCGTGACTGATGGTGTAGCGCGAGATCAGTCCTTCCATGCCTTGACCGCGGTCTTCCAGGTCGCCGCCCACGGTCTCAGCGAAGTCCGGCTTGGCTTCAGCTCGCGCGAAGTGTCGCAACGTCGACGTCGCGTCCGAGCCGAAGATCAGGGCGACCTCCGAGCGGCCCGCCGCGATCTCTGCGGCCAGCTCGCTGATCAGGTGCTGCGGGCCTTGACCGCCGACGATCTCGAGGATGGCGCGAACGGGTTCGGCGCCGATCCGGTTGGCCACGGATCGCGGGTAATTGTTCGATCGTCCCAGCGGAGCGTTGGCGACCGGTCCAGAGATCTCGAATTGCCTGACGCCTGCCACGGTGTCGACGGCCGCCGACACCGACCCGAAGTCGGCACCGCAGTCCACCAGGGCGGCCCGGGCAGCGGCGGCGGCCAGCTCCACGGCTGACATCCCCCGGTAATCGGGGTCGTCGACACGCTCTGCGGCCTGGCCGACACCGACGACGACGGGCGCACGCGGGTCAAGGTTCATAGGGTCACTATCTACCGCGCGGCCGTCTCGGGCCTGAAGCCGGGGTGCGCCAACGGCATTCGGGCCAGTGCAACGATGCGGATCTTCGCGAAACCGAGAATGTCTTCCCGGATGTCGATACCATCGTTAATTGCCCAACGCATCAATCTCGCGCCCCGTATGGGAGGTGCAGATGTCGTATCTAATCGCGGCGCCGGAGTATCTGGCGGCGGCGGCTTCGGATTTGGCGAATATCGCTTCTTCGATGAGCGCGGCAAACGCGGTGGCTATGACCCCGACGTCGGGAGTGCTCGCGGCGGGCGCGGATGAGGTGTCGGCGATGATCGCGGCGTTGTTCAGCACGCACGCGCAGGCCTATCAGGCGCTCAGTGAGCAGGCGGCGTCGTTCCACGCCCAGTTTGTGCAACTGATGAGTGGCGGTGCGTCGGAGTATGCCCTCACCGAGGCCGCCAATGCCTCGCCTTTGCAGACCGTGGGGCAGGGTCTGCTCAATGCGGTGAGCACGCCCACCCAGGCGGCATTGGGGACCGGGGGCGAATAGCCAGCCTGGCGGGATATTGGTTGGCAACGGCGGGACCGGGGCGAACGCGCCACTAATGGCGGCGCAGGCGGCGGCAACTGCGGGGCCGGCGGGCTTTTCGGCGCCTGCGGGCCCGGCGGCGCCGGCGGCAGTGGCGGCACTGGCACCGGCGAGGCCGGCGGTAATGGGGGTGCTCGCGGGCTATGCGGGACCGCCGGCGCCGGCGGCACTGGCGGGTTCGACGGTGGGGTCGGCCGGAGTGGCGGGCCTGGCGGGCAGTTCGGCGGCCCCGGCGGAAACAGCCGCGACGGCGGCCCCGGCTGCACTGGCACCGGTGGGGCCGGCGGCCCGGGCGGGGTCGGCGGTTCCGGCGGGCTCAGCGACGGCCCCCCAGCAACCGGCCGATAAGGCGGGGCCGGCGGCGTCGGCGCTGCCAGCAACAGACTCGTCGCAGCCGTTGGCGGCACGGGCGCGCTGATCGGCTCCGCGGCCGCCGGTCGGCCAACCCCCCTTTACAGGCTGCTCAGGATCTCCCGGGCCAGTGCCGCCGTCTCCGACGGGGTCTTACCCACCTTGACGCCGGCGGCCTCCAGAGCCTCCTTCTTGGCCGCCGCGGTGCCCGACGAGCCGGACACAATGGCGCCCGCGTGGCCCATCGTCTTGCCCTCTGGAGCGGTGAATCCCGCCACATAACCCACGACGGGCTTGGAGACGTTGCCCTTGATGTAGTCGGCCGCGCGTTCTTCGGCGTCTCCGCCGATCTCACCGATCATCACGATCAGCTTGGTGTCGCGATCCTTCTCGAAGGCCTCGATGGCGTCGATGTGGGTGGTGCCGATCACCGGGTCGCCACCAATGCCGATCGAGGTGGAAAACCCGAAATCGCGCAATTCGAACATCATCTGATAGGTCAACGTGCCCGACTTGGATACCAGCCCGACGGGGCCCGAGCCGGTGATGTTGGCCGGGGTGATGCCAACCAGCGCCTGGCCCGGGGTGATGATGCCGGGACAGTTCGGGCCGATGATGCGCGTCTTGCCGCCCTTATCGACGTTGTAGGCCCAGGCATAGGCGCTGTCCTGCACGGGGATTCCCTCGGTGATGACCACCAGCAGCGGGATTTCGGCGTCGATGGCCTCGATGATGGCGTCTTTGGCGAACCTCGGCGGCACGAAGATGATCGACACGTCGGCGCCGGTCTTTTCCATGGCCTCCGCGACGCTCCCGAAGACCGGCAGCTTGATCAGCCTGCCTCCCTTGTCCTCGTGCGTGACGGTGGTGCCCGCCTTACGTGCATTCACACCGCCGACGATCTGTGTGCCCGCCTTGAGCATTCGGGCGGTGTGCACGGTAGCCTCGCTGCCGGTGATGCCCTGGACGATGACCTTGTTGTCCTTGGTCAAAAAGATAGCCATGTCTCGTGGTCCTCTCAGGCGCTCGCCAGCTCGGCGGCCTTGTCGGCGGCCTCGTCCATCGTGGGCACCAACGTCACCAACGGGTGGTTGGCCTCGGCCAGGATGCGCCGGCCTTCGTCGACGTTGTTGCCGTCCAGCCGCACCACCAGCGGCTTGTTGGCCTCGTCGCCCAGGATTTCCAGCGCCTTGACGATCCCGGTGGCCACGGCGTCACACGAGGTGATGCCACCGAAGACGTTGACGAACACGCTCTTGACCTGCTTGTCGCCCAGAACGACGTCCAACCCGGCGGCCATCACCTCCGCGGACGCACCGCCACCAATGTCGAGGAAGTTGGCCGGCTTGACTCCCCCGTGCTTCTCACCGGCATAGGCGACGACGTCGAGGGTCGACATCACCAGACCCGCGCCGTTACCGATGATGCCGACCTGACCGTCGAGCTTGACGTAGTTGAGGTCGTGCTCCTTGGCCTTGAGCTCCAGCGGGTCGGTGGCGTCGCGGTCCTCGAACTCGGCGTGGCCGGGTTGCCGGAAGTCGGCGTTGGCATCCAGGGTGACCTTGCCGTCCAGCGCCAGGATCCGGTCGTCGGGGGTGCGCACCAGCGGGTTGACCTCGACCAGGGTGGCGTCTTCGCCGACGAAGAGATCCCACAGCTTGGAGATGGTGACCGCGGCGGCGTCGAGCACCTCGGCGGGAAGGTGGCCCTGCTCGGCGATGGAACGAGCGGTCGCCAGGTCGACGCCTTTGACGGCGTCCACCGGGACCTTGGCCAGCCGGTCGGGCTTGGTGGCGGCCACTTCTTCGATCTCCATGCCGCCCTCCACCGAGCACATCGCGAGGTAGGTGCGGTTGGCGCGGTCGAGCAGGAAGGAGATGTAGTACTCCTCGGCGATGTCGCTGGCCTCGGCGACCAGCAGTTTCTTGACGATGTGACCCTTGATGTCCAGGCCGAGGATGTTCTTGGCGTGTTCGTACGCGTCTTCGGGAGTCGCGGCGTATTTGACACCGCCGGCCTTGCCGCGGCCGCCGATCTTGACCTGCGCCTTGACCATCACCGGGCGACCGATCTCGGTGGCGATCGCCTTAGCGCCGTCGGCGGTATCGGTCACCCGACCGGGGGTGCTGGGGACGTTGTGCTTGTCGAACAATTCTTTCGCTTGATACTCGAAAAGGTCCATGGGCTCACCGTCTTTGTGTCGGCCTATCGGTAGGCGGTGCCACATTCGGCAACCCGCACTGAGGAACTGTATCCACACGCCAAATTGCTGCTGACGCCGCATCCCACCCGTGGGGCACGGGCCACCGGATGTTAATTAATCCATAACGTGATCCAAATCACATTCTCGCCCGGATTCTGGCCCCGAGTTGCCAGCGCGATCCGTCAACGGATAACGTCTCAGGGTCCAGATAACGTTATGGTCACGATCCGAGGACATTTCAGGTTGTCCCAGCACCGTCTCACCCGCTCGCGCGCCGCTGCCGGAACCGCTCGCCAAGCCCGTGAACGCTGGCTCCAACACAACCGCAACGACGTCACAGAAATCCTGCCGCTCGACGGCTTCGGCGATCTCGATGACCTCTACGATCTGGACCTCGATGAACTCGAATTCGGCAACGTGGACTTCGAGGACTGCGCCTTCGACAACGAGGCGCAAGTGCTGCTGGCTCCCGAGCTCGACGATCTGCACGAGACCGACAACCTGGCCCCCGAATGGCTAGCCGCACCCGTCACTGAGGTCCTGGCCCGGGTGACCATCGAGCCAGACACCGACCTGCTTCCGGCGGGCAGGCGTGTCCTGGACCTCAGCGGTGCACCTCGGCGCCCGGCGCAACATCGCAGGGAGCCGACCAGCGCGGCCAAGGGTCGCCTGCTGATCTCGGCAATGGCCGCCGGCGCGGCGGCCGCGGCGGCGCACACGGCAACCAGCCACGCCGATACCCCGAAGACGGAGGCGGTGCTGACGGCGAGTTCGGCGATGCTCACCGGCGGCGCAGGTAACAACGAACCCCGGGGCGTTCAGGTCATCGCGGTCCAGCCGTCGGCGAACGCCGCGGTACACAACGAAGAGCTCGCCAAAGGCGCGGCCTTCGCCCAGGAGCGTGCTCAGCGCGAGGCGCGACTGCAGCAGCCGCTGTACGTCATGCCGACGAGGGGCATATTCACCTCGAACTTCGGGTACCGCTGGGGTGTGCTGCACGCCGGTATCGACCTGGCCAACTCAATCGGAACCCCGATCCTTGCGGTGTCCGACGGAGTCGTCATCGACGCCGGTCCGACCGCCGGCTACGGAATGTGGGTCAAGCTGCTTCACGCCGACGGCACGGTCACGCTGTACGGCCACGTCAACACCACGCTGGTCAGTGTCGGCCAGCGCGTGATGGCGGGCGATCAGATAGCCACTATGGGTAACCGGGGCAATTCGACCGGCCCCCATCTACATTTCGAGGTGTTGCTGGGCGGCTCCGAGCGCATTGACCCCGTGCCGTGGCTGGCCAAGCGGGGACTTTACGTCGGCAACTACACCGGTTGACCGGTGACCGCACCGAACGACCCCCCTGCTAACTCGCAACCGCCCGAGCCCGCGTCATCCGTCGAAGCGCGGACCCGGATCATCCGGCGCGCACCGACCGGACCAATTCCCGCAATAGCGGATTCGCAGACCACTCACATTCCGCCGCAACCACGGCCGGTGGCAGGCGCTACTCGTGTCGGCCGACGAGGGGGTCTCGCAGGCGCAGGCTCGCCCACCGACCAACCGAGCTCCCGGACGGCCGTCGCCGCCTGCGCGGTCAGCATCATCAGCGGTTGGGCCACATCGGTGGTCGCCACCGACCTGATCGCCGGCTGGTGGACGTCCGACCGACTGTTCTGCATCGCGGTCGCGTTTCTCGCCCTCGTCTTTGCACTGTCCACCGTCTCCGGCGTGATCATGCTGCTGCAGCGTCGGCCTATCGGGCGCTACCTCATCGTGGCCGGCGCGGCAGTTGCCTTGCTGACCTACGGCGGCGTATTCATCGCCGGCGCACGTGTCGCGTGGATCGTGCACGCCCTTCCGCTGCTGCCGCTCGCCAGCGTGGTGCTGGCGCTGCACCCGCGAACCAAACGCTGGCTGTCTGAGTGAGCGCCGCGGTCTAAAGCTTGCTGAGCGGGGCGTGGTTGTGCATCAGCTTCACCCGTCCTGAGCTGCCGAAGTCGATCAGCGACATCGCCGATTCGCCGACACCGGAGACCTCTTCAACCCGGCCCAGCCCGTACTTGTCGTGCGTCACGCGGTCGCCGGGCTCTAGCACCAGCAGTGGCCGCTTGCTCGCCCCCGAGCGGGTCGGCGCCGCGCGCGGCGTACCGAACCGACCGGCGCCACTCATCGGCGCACTGAACGAGGGAGCGGGGGCACTGCGCCGCCAGTCGATCAGCTCCTGCGGGATTTCGCGCAGAAAACGCGACTCGGGGTTGAGCATGGGCTGTCCCCACGAGGACCGGACGATGGCCCTGCTCACGTATAGCCGCTGGCGGGCTCGGGTGATGCCGACGTAGGCCAGTCGCCGCTCCTCGGAGAGTTCCGTGGGATCGTCCAGCGCCCGCATGTGCGGGAACATCCCGTCCTCCCATCCGGTGACAAACACCACCGGGAACTCCAAGCCCTTTGCGGTGTGCAACGTCATCAGCGTGACCACACCGGCGCTGTGTTCGGGGAGCTCGTCGGTGTCGGAAACCAGCGACACCCTTTCCAGAAACGCCGCCAGCACACCGGTGTCCGGCACATCTTCGTCCTTGGGGGTCCGCAACGATTCGTCCAGTGCCGCGGCGTTGGCCTGATCGGTACTGAATTCGTGTGCGACGCTGACGAGTTCGTTGAGGTTGTCCAGCCGGGCCAACTCCTGCGGATCGGTGGACGATTCCAGCTCCCTGCGGTATCCGCTGCGTTCCAGCACCGACTCGACCAGGTCACCGAGGTCGTCATCGAGGCGGCCGCGCAGGTCGTCAAGCAGCTCGACGAAACTCGCGATCGCCTTCTCCGCACGGCTATTCAGCATCGGCACTTTGCCTTCGGCCGCGGCTTGGAGCGCGTCGGCGAAGTTGGAGCCGGTGTTCTCGGCGTACACCGAGACACAAGCCTCGGCACGATCGCCGATACCGCGGCGCGGGGTGTTGAGTATGCGCCGCATGCTGACCGCGTCTCCGGGGTTGTCCAGCACCCGCAGGTAGGCGACGATGTCGCGGATTTCCTTGCGCTCGTAAAAGCGCACTCCGCCAACGACTTTGTACGGAATTCCGGCGCGGATGAACACCTCTTCCAACGACCGCGACGAGTTGTTTGTGCGGTAGAA